>Ga0179593_1440517_pt1 | contig 21061 bp, 18 predicted proteins | sample CZODoug2_1_08_16_FD_185931 | JGI IMG/M metagenome (GOLD analysis project Ga0179593, IMG submission 185931) | Vadose zone soil fungal communities from Angelo Coast Range Reserve, California, USA - CZODoug2_1_08_16fungal (PacBio error correction) | ecosystem: Environmental > Terrestrial > Soil >... | reverse complement strand
CTTTTTTTGGCTGTCAGTGGTTGTGCATTCCTTTCTATTTTGCCCTCGTAACTAGGGATCCTCGATGGCAGCGCCCGTTGATTCGGGGTCTTAGACCTTAATACAATAGCCTTCAGTTTTTTGCCCCGAAGTTTGGGTTTTACAAGCCGTCCTCCCCCTTCATCCGGTCCAATTTACCCTACCCCGGAGGGCATGAGCGCTTCGTTTATTTGTATATAGCAGTTTACTACTCTTGTCTCCGAGCGAACCCCCCCGTAAGGAGTCCCCGGTAAGCCAGCCCTCGAACCCCACGTGTTTTTTTTCCGCCCCGCATATTCCGAGGGGGTATTACCCCTTTCCGGGGATCCATTTGACGTCCATGGCCCTCCCCCCGTGGCCGATGGGCCCCCCCGTGGAATGATCCCCTGTATCTCTTCCCCCAGTTAAGGTCTTCCTGGTCGAATCTTGACACATGTCCCCAAAGGTATCTTACGTCTTGTTCACTGATCGGCTGTTTTGAGTCCCCCACTGATCCGCATTCAGTGTGCACTTTGGAATTCCGAACCACCATTTTTCAGTTTCGTTGCGTGTACGGCAGGACCTCCCGTTTATAAGCACATTTGACTGATTTCTACCAGGTCGCTCCATGCCCTCCAAACCCGGTTTTTTCAGTCTCCACTCTGACGAGGGTTTTCAACTGAGGAATTTCTAATAACCAGGGGTTTTGGTTTCCACTTACATGGACGTTTCCGACCGCGAATCTGGTCTTGAGAAAGTCATTGGTTTCTGTCTGTGTCGTGGCACACCGTCTGTTGACCGTTTCAGGGATGGCAAGGTCGGTCCCTCTCACCTCCCTTCTCTTTCCTCCCCATGTCAGTTCTTGCTTTGTCCATCTAAAGTGTGAAAATTGACCGTTGTTTCTGTGTGCCTAAGAGACCCGCTCTTTCGTGTTTTAGAGAATTTGCCCCCCCAACAAGTCAGCGCGTCAAGGGGCCCCCCGGATTGCGGAAAAATATGAACCCCCCTGGCGGGAACATTACCCTTACCCCACAAGCAGACAACAAGAAAAGCGCCCATCACCCCACCCAGCTAGGGCCTTTATGTGACTCCTGCCCGCAAATCCCATCTATCCACATTTTGAAAAAAATTGAAAGAACAAAAAAAAAACCAAACCCCAACAAATAGTTACGGATCCTTTTGGTTACGTCCTTTAAAGAGCTGGTCCCTTCCCCCAACCAGTGGAGTATTGTTTCGCTTTTTTTAGGTCCCCACCTTCAGCTTTTTCTGCGATGGCTTTTTCTCGTTGGGTTTGGCTTGACACTCCCCTCGTTCGTTTTCTTCCCATAAAAACATTGAAGTATTTTCCCATACCTGTCTTGTGCACCCCCGCGCCTTTCTGACCAAGTGCCGATCAGGAAAGAAGGCTTTCGAGGCAGTCCAAGAACAAATTGAAAGGGGCCTTTTTTTCCCCCTGGTAAGGTTGATCCCCCCACCTTTTTTTTTTCACTTCCGCTCATCGTAATCGTCACTCTGTGGTCCAGGCCGTGGGATTGGACCACCCCTCGGTCGTTTTAGTATTTACCAACAACTATGCGTTTTTTGCGCAGGTGGGGTGCACCCATTTTCAGGTGACCCCCACCTCCCAGAATTGGGCCCACTCGAGAAGGCGATGAAGACCTGTTAGGAGTTTTTGATTCCCGAAGTGCCCCTTTGCGCCCCCCGCCCTCGTTTGGTCTAAAGGTCTTTTATCGATCTTTGATTCATCTTTGACTTGCTGACCTACCGAGGGAACACCCACATACCCCCCACACCACTTTGTAGCTATTTTCAATAATCAGTGATTCCCACACCCCAAGATTCGAACCTCTCTAGGCAGCCTCCTAAATACCCAATTGGGCCCTCCTTTATCCCCTCATTGCGACCTGCCCTACTGCGGGGTTCAATCCTCAAAACAAGCCCTTTTTTACGCCCGCCCTGCCCTGAGATTTTTTTTCGGCTGACAGGACAACCACGTTTTCTCTTTTTTCCCCTTTCGGTAACATCGTCAGGTATTTTTTTTTGATTTTTCTTGAAGGGCAGCCATAAACTGCGGCACACCAGAACCTTTCCCTCTCCGCATCCTTGTTACCTCCTCCGCTCTCTCCCCGTACTTCTGTCTTCTTCCACGTCTTCTTCCCCTCTGTTGGGGGCTTTTTTTTAGTTATTCTCGCTTGGTGGGTGTTTCATACTTTTCTCCTTGTGGATGGTGGGTCGGGTTTTTTTGTTACCGCCCTGCACAGAAGACAAGCATGTTGCAAGTCAAAGGGTGCGGGCTTTTTCTCACTTCTTTCAGCGCGTCACGATGAAAGGGACCTTTTTTAATTTGGTACCGGCCCCATTCCCCCCTGCGGGGCATGGAATTACCAGTTCACTATCCCCAAAGTTTCCTCCCTTCTTCCTTCGTTTTTCACTTTGCGGGTGCCGTTCTCCCAACGTGGCCTAGGAGTGACCATTTTTGTTTTCCACAACACACGTGTAAGAAATTTAATTTCCCCCGAGTCCCCCCCAATGCCCTTGTTTATTTCACGCTGCCTAGTAAGGTGTTAGTACCTTTCACATCAACCCCCCCAGATACATTTTTGTCCTTTTATGTTTTTTCACCTTCCCTCTACCGGCTCACTCAGAGGCTTGTAAATAGTCTTACCAAAAACTTTTTTCCAGGTTTTTCTTTCTTGGAGTAATTTTTTTTAGTACCCCCTCACCTCCCCCCCTTCTCTCCCCCCTTTGGTTGGAGAGTGTTTAAGGAAGAAACCCAGACCCCCCCCTTCATTTCAAGTTGTCCAATTTGTTGATTTGATTTTTATTCCATTTTTTTCATTTAGGTGTTTAGGTGTTGATTTGGGATTATCTCGCCTAATCCCTTCCGAAATTAGGAAATTTTTTACCAACCGCAAGGGGGACGGCCCTCTCTCTATGTCTTTATCACCCCCCCAGGACGGTCAGGGGGCCTTTGGGTAGGACGTTGTCTACTGAAACCATCTGATTTTACTACCAACTTAGCCGGTGTCGGACTAAATATTGGTTGAATTGGGGAATTGGCACATGATTGACGTTATTACTCTTAGAAATTTACTCATTCGTCCCTATCCCAGGAATCCAACCCCCCCAGTTATTGGTCTCCGACTGGGGTAGGTGCGCTTTCTTGTGTCGTGAAGTAAACAGAGCTGGTTTCCACCCTTCCCCCCTGGTTTTCCCAGAAAATCCCGCTCTGCTTTCCTGTCCCCCACATTTCCTTCATCCCGTCGCCGCCCACATGTATTGGTCATTTTTTATTCTCTTCTATTCCTAACTTCCATCTTTTTTGTTGTTGTCTTTACCCTATTGATCATTTTATTGAGTTCCCGAAAGTCCCTAAATCTCAGCCGTGAGTGGCACCCTCTTGACGTTCTTGAACAAACACTTTACTTGCTTTTTTTCGCTGGTTTCCCCAATTCACGCTTGTGATTTTTCTGGAGAACATCGCGATGGGAGAAGGTCCTTTTTTTTTTCCTTAACTCCTGACCGTAGATGATCCAGCCATCTCTACTCTTTCCTGCATCCATGGACGACCCAGATTGTGGTCGGGGTTGAGACGGTCTTGACGTAGTTCGAGTCTTTGCCCTTTTCGCCCTACCGGCCCCTTCACTCTTTTTGCAGCCATTCCTATTCTCGAAGTAGTCCGTCTTTCGGGTTTTATACTTGTTTACTTTTGCGATGAACGGGATTAGTCCTTTCTATCCCCCCCGCCCTATCACATCTCCCACTCTTTTACTCTTGTTTCCTCCTCTCCCAGAAATGAGCGTATTGTGACAGTTCTTTCTAGTAGTTCTACCTCCCCCCAAAGGGTGTAGCTTTGGAAGGGGTTTATTGTGTTTTTGAGCCGGTTCTTCAAAAACATCCCCAAAACCGGGTTTTTCTTTGCCACAGCTATAAGGACCATCTGGTGTTTCGTTCTTTTGTTGTTCTTCTCTCTCCTCTCTTTAAGGTGCTTGTAGGCCCCGGATCATGATGTAAGAGTACGTCCTTTCGTCGAGGCTGGGACCGTTTATTTCGGGCCCATTGGTGGACCCCCGAGGTCGGCATTTAGAAGGGTTCACAAGACGTATGTTATTTTCATTGGCATTTTACTCAGTCACGTGGCTAAGTTCCCCCCCCCGAACAACCGCGCCCCCTATCCACCAGTGGCAGATGTCCATGGTTTTTTTTTCAATGTTATTTCCGTCCCCGGCTCCTGACCCTTGCATAAAGGTTGTCTTTTCAGGGGAGGGTTTTCTTTTTCTCTCACACCCCTCCCAGCCCCCATTGGGTCGATTTTTACCCTTTTGACGTTCTTGCTTCTGTCCCCCCTCCCTCCGAGGAATCTCACCCGAGAGGAATGAGCATTTTGTCACCTCCGCTTCTTTAGGACCCCCCAGGTCTAGTTGTCCTTTCCGCCCTGCTTCCTATTTGGTTTCCGAATCACGTATCTTTACCTTTGTTTGGGGGCGCTAGGTGAGCGTAGCCCAACTGCTTCTCCATGGCCAGTCCCAATTGTTTAAGTTTTTTTATTTTTTCTTTATCTTTCGCAAGCATTGGGGCTACACTCTATTATCCCCTCATCCTCCCAATTTTTTGTGATCTGCTGGGTTTTTCACAGGGGTGGTCCCTCCCACTTTGAGCGGAGCCTGGTAGTGTCCTTTAGGTCACCAGCGTTCGGGTGCGGTTCTGAACCAGTCATTTTTTATTAATTTTCGCCTTTTAAGTTCGTCGAATGAGTTCCCCCGACGCTTCACCGTAAGCTGCTTTGCAACCTAGGGTTGTTTGACACCCCGACCTGTATACGGGTTGTGTCCCCTCCTTTTTCTTTCTGCCTTCGGGCTTACTGATTCAACTCCTTTTCAGTGTCCCCCCCCCCCCCCCCTTATTGGTGATACCCTCGTCCCCCTCTCGTTTTCTTGTCTTTTGAATCCTTCGGAAGCCTTATCCTCCCTTTCGTCCCAAGGTGTTTCCCAGACAGGATTTTTTTTATTCTCTTTTTGTCTTCGGGCGTTGGTCCCGGACGCTGACAGAAATGGAGAAAAAATACCTACTCCCCTGAAAACACACACCTAGTGCCCCAACCCCTCATTTTCCGTCCCTTTCAAGGGCGGCCTCGTTGAAGATGAATCTTTCCAGTTTACTCCGAGGGAGAGAAATTGACCCATTCACCCTGTTTGGACTGCGTCCTTCCAATATATTGATTTAATATTTTTATTACGCCCTGTGAAGTTAGGAACTTTAGCCATGCTCCCCCCCTCACGTTTTCCCCCTGGTCCTAAAAGTTGTCACAATTGAAAAGTGCGCAGTCACATCGTACTGATTTCCTTACCGTGAAGTGGGCGTTTGGTTATTAGACATCCCCCCCACAGGTCCTCACGTTATTTTCTCCGCTTGTGTTTTCGGACACAGTCTCTGATGAATACTTTTAGCAGCTGTCTGCGGATAGGTTTTTGGGTTTTTTCTTTTTTTATCTCATATCCATCAGTCTCATTTTCGTCAGTCTAAGGGAAGTCCTGGGGGTGGTGTTTGTGCGAAATTACCTTTCCATTCTCTCCTTCTTGGCGCTTGTGTACATCGAGAATATTTTTTTTACTTTGCTTTGCTGCATGCTCATTAAGTGTCCCCCCCAGTACACCCGTTTCCTAAAGCAGTAGGAGAAAGTCGATCTCCTTCCAAGAGTATTTATGAAAAGATTCTTCCAGGAGTTATGGGTTAGCCGGTCTTTCTTCTCCCAACTCTTTCAGGCTGTTTCAACGGCCCGAAATCTGGAGCTCTTTGGTATGCTTATATTATCTAAGTAGTAGGTCGATGAAACTCACGGTTCGCTCTATTGACTGGGTCTTTTTTTTTATTTTTTTTTTTTTTTTTTTTTTTTTTTTAACAAATCGAACCATTCTTTTCGGTATATCCTTTATGGTTCTCGACTGTAGTAATCGACCCTTACTCTTCCCTACAGGGGAAGTCTCTACTACTGCCATTCTCTTACCATCTTGAGTAAATCTCATCTATTTTCTTTTTTTTTTTATTTTTACTCTTTTTTTTTTTCTTTTTTCTTTTCTTTTCATACTCGTTTTGTTGTTGGGGAGACCTCGATAGCGCTGCACTCCGAGACTGTTGTCCCTCAGGGGCCCTGTTGTCTTTGCCCTCGGTCAACTTCTTTAAGTCAGTCTCGTACCCCTTCTTCCCCCTAGATTATCCGAGGCTGACCGTGTCGCGTCGGTCTTGAGTGCAACCAAGGGCACCAAGAGGTCCCAAGTTTTTTAACGTAATTTGGTTTCATCTAGAACACCAACGTGCACCCAGACCCCCCACCCCCTCTTCTTCACCGATCCACCCTCTCCCCTTGGTTAGTTTGACTTACACTGGCTCCGCTAGGCCTTTCCCCCACACACTGCATTATCAGATCGCGTAGCATTACTACCCGATAGAGATTCCGTAACAGCTTGAGTCAGTTATTTCAGACCCTCCTCTCACTCTCTCCTCCGCGCGCCAACCCCAACCTTCTTGGACCTAAGCAGGGGGACGATATTAGGAACTCCTGACCAGGTAATTCTGAGACTCATTTTCTTATTTTTTTTGAAACCGCATCTTTCTGGGTTTTTTATCTCACCACATGTCCCCCCCGGTATTGTCCGGTGTGCCATCTAATAATGGGTCAACGTTGCCGTCCCTTCGGGACTTGTTGACTCGGTTTTGTCCACGGTGATCTCCTTCTTAAAAGGCGACACCACAGTCCCCGTAAGCAGAGAAAACCTTCTTGCCCCCCACCCCCAACTTGCAGCCGTCCGTTTTTTCTTCTCCAAGGATCGACGCAGGTGTGCGTTCTGACAACCCGTGTCCCGTCTGGCCTGCGAGTCTTTCATACTACTCATATTTTCCAGACACTATGGGACCCTGTGACTGTTTCCTTTTGCCCAGACCCCAACACACCCCCGGGTTTTGGAGAATTTCGGCTAAACTTTTGTCCTCTAACCCCAGCCCCACCCCTGTTCACTCCTCTAAGTTCGTTGTCCTGCGGAATTTATTTGGAATTTCCTGTGTGTAATCGCCGTTGGCTTAGCACTTGTCCCGGCGTAAATGCTTGGGCCTTCTATCCAATCTACACAGTCTTTCTCTCCCCCGTGTGGCACCGCGCCCCGTGAAACCTGCATTAAGTTGTCTCTCCCACTAGCCGTTAAACAACACCCAACAAAACACCAATTCATTTAGTACAACGCTTCCCTTTTCCTTACGTTTCCCCCCATTTCCCTTGAGATCACAAGGGACTGAAAAGTGAGATTTTTTTTCTCTCTGTTTTTAGTTGTTTTCGGTTTCAACTGGGCCCTTTTTCTTTTAGGCTGTCAGTTTTTTGATTGGCATCTTGCTGCATCCAGGCGCTCAGGCACCCCAGGGTGTGTATCCAGCTCCCACCCACCGTTGGTTTCCCACCCCCCCCTGGCACAGACAAATTTTATTTGAAACAGGAGGTCCCGTCTGTTCTTTCCCCCGCCCCCCAAGCGGGTGAGAGTGGTCCTGTTTCAACACACCGGCCGCCTTCCCCCCTCGACCGATGGCCCCACTACTTCCCAATTTTTCATTCCCTTTTTCCTGGCCCGTGCCTTTTTCCGAGTTTATTTTCTGGTTTTTAACCCCCTCCTATGGCTACCAGTCGGGGGCCTGCGTTTTTTCCAACCTAAGGTGTCAAAACCCTCTTCGCCTAACTGCCACGGCTGACTATGAAGCACTTGGTCCGTTTTTTGCCCGAAGTGCTCCTTACAGCCGGTGGTGACCTACGGTGGCTCCTTTGTGTGTCGAGCTCTTCCCCCCTTTTCCTTCGGGATATGGTGCCCTCCCCTGGTTGGACCAACACTGTCTGTGACCACAACTTTTTTTTCGGATATCTGGTCACTTACTATCATATACCGCTCTTTAGCCCCCCACCATCCGGCACCTGCACCCCCTCCCGCCTCTCCAATTGTGGGCGCATGATCCCTTCCCGTCTGAAAGATACTAGGTTGATGAAGCAAACCCTCTGAATAAGGGGCTCTACCACCTGGATGAACAAGCGTGCTTGCCTTCCCCACCTATTTAGCCCTTTTGCACTAGGACGCGCAGGGGTTTACGGCGCGACCGGTATCACGGGAATTGATCCGACATGCCCGCGCCCCTCTCCATATTTCCTAGTTTTTCTAGATGTTTTGGTTAACCAGGAATGACGACTGAAAATAGTCCCCCCCCTTCTAGTGGTACATTGTTTTTTCTGCGGGGAGTGCATTTGATACAGACACCACACTCCCCTTCCTATATTTGAATTTGAGAACTTTTTCTTCAAGGAAGTGTGGAAGAGGACAATGTTGGGCCAGCAAGCTTTCCATTCGACATTGATTTGCTGGTGGACTTCGTTTAACTTCTTTAGTGAGCAAGTTGCTTTATGTATAACTTTTCCAACCAGCCCCACGTCTCCCTATTTTTTTTTTAGGGCTGTTTTGCCTTTTTTTCAGCTCACATGAACCAGGAGTACCCAACCAAATCATCCTACCTACCCCCGTTTCAGATTTTTTCTGACCGAGGTACTTCCATACCTGACGCTCCGGCCTACTGGAACCTAAAGACCTCCATGCTTTTTGTAGGGTCCCCTCTTACTTTTTCCCCCCCTTTGGGTCAGGGAGTTTCTTTTTTTTTATCCCTGGACCGTCTCACCCCATCACAAATTTTCTTCCCCCCCCCCCCCCCGGTTGGGGGGATCTGTTTAGATACCCTTAAAGAACATTTCGGTCTCGTGTGAGGGAACCGGACCCCTGCAGTTTCCCTTTATTTTGAGAGGGTTTTAGGGGGGCTCTGAACGCTTCTCCCTCCATGACGGCTACAAACTTTTCCCTGCCCAAAAATGAACCGGCTGCTCCGATTTTATTAGATGATTTGCACCCCCCCCCACCCCCCCATTCCCGGTTTCCGGGTGCGGCGTTCCGAAGGACCCCACAGTTTTCCGATGACCTTCCCGGCCCGGTTGTTGCGCCTCCTCAATAGTTTGGGCATACGTCACTCGTCCAAATGAACGAAGTTTTTCTGAGCTTTCAGCCCCCAGTATGAGTATAGGCCGCGACGATGTCTGCCTTTTTTTTCCAATCAATCTCTCACGGGAAGCTGACCCCTTTTTTTTTAGTCCGTTGCACCCGCTTTTTTAGTGACGGTCACTCATGTTGTTCCACAGCCCCATTCTCCGACTTCCGCACCTTGAGCTTCTCTTACCATTTACAGGGCTCCTTCTACCTTCTGATATATATTCTTTTTTCTTTCCCTCCTCAGTGTTTTTTTTTGGATGGATGTTGAAGACCTCATCTTTGACTTTCCCTAAACCTGATCCCATTTTTCTTCGTGACCTCATTGCTTTCATGGCTCTTGCTGTAGTTATGGAACACCATTTCCAGTTCAAGGACTCGGTTTTCCCCACCTTTCAGAGACTTATACATCGGCCCGTCGATCGCTATGGGAATGGCATCGTTGGGATTGTCCTCATCGTTCATCTGTCTTAAGGGAATTGATCTTCTCATTTGTCCCTAATGTGACGAACACCCCAATCTTGAGTGCGTCGGTTCCCCTTCCCCGTTCGAAGGGCCTTCTGAGAGAGTAAAACTCGTCCCAGACCGATACCCCGTTTTGTTGTCCATGCGTCATTTCTGCAGTGGTAGGTCTGAGGAACCTCTTTTCTTTTTTTGCTGAAGACGTTTGCAGATCTTCGCGAGAGTCAAGGGTCCCCCTCAAAATCCCACCTCTTCCCGAGGTGAGGGTTCCCCCCCTTCCAATTTTTCCGTTCCTTTCTGGTCCTGTTTCTAAAAATCTACCCCCACCCTTTGGTTCATTGCTTGCCCCATTTGTGATGGACCTTAGTTTACGTTGGTTCTTGATTCCACAACGGCCTGCCCAAGGTTATTTTGAGGTATGGGTCAAACCTTTCTCTTTTATTCGTCGCGTTCCATGGGACTTGTCCCGATCTTCTCTTGTCTTTTTTACTCTCCCCTAGTCTCTTCCTTTTCCCCCGTAGTTTTGGATTGGGGATTATAACCTGGTGGCCCCTTTTTTGAGATCTTTTGATTCTCGTATTCTTCCTTTTTTTCTTTGTTTTATATCCCCATGTCCCCCCCCTGAAAAGTTGGCCCAACCTTGAATGTTCAATTCAAACCCCTGGTCCCTATCCCGTTTTGGTAGGTATTCACCTTTTTATTTGGAATGCCTGTTTTTTTCCTTTGCATTGACAGTACCTCAAGTGTTAGGTAACGGGCTTTTCTTTGTGAGATACCACCAATCTGTTCACTCCCGCAATGTTTTTTTTAGCTACCCCCCCCCCTCCTTTTGAGGATGTCTTCTGGTTTCCCACAATTCTCCCCGCTCCCGATAAGCCCTTCTTCCAGGGTTCGTCGGACTTTCCCCTCTTTCCGTCGTCGGTGGGCCGGACCGGCGGCGGGATGGTCATCCTGTCCCCCCCTGCCGGGGCGCCGCTTGGATCCGTGCAACACGGTTGTCTAGCCGGGGGTGCGGGACGCTTTCGGGGCGCCGGGGACGCTTTCCTTCCTTCTCGAGGTTAGGGGACTTCATGACAGCTCCCTCTGGGGGCGTGCCCTGCCCACAACCCCCCACCCCTAGGACCCCCTTGCGGTGCTGCGCTCCGACTGGGTCCGGAGGTGGCCGCTATCCCCGCCGGGGCCTCTAGGTGGGGGGCTTTCCCGACGGCTCTGGGGGGGGTCCCTCTGCGGGGGCCGCCGGCCCGTGGGTCTTTTTGGTCCCACGCTCTGGCATGGGGGGTGGCCTGGCGTTCCTGACCTGCCCCAACCTCGCGCGGGGGCTGGCGCCCCCTGGGGCCTGGGGAGCCTCTGTCTGCCGTCATGCCTGATGCCAGTCGGGGCCCGTTGCGCCGGGCCTGGGCTCCATGGGCCTCCCCACGCGCGTTGGCAGGGGCCGGCGGCGGTGCGACGTGACAGGGGGTCCCGTGCTCCCTTCCCTCCTCGCCCCGTGGGCCCCCGGCGCGCCCCACTGGGCTTGTGTCCGGGGGGGGAGCCTGGACTGGCTTAGTGGCCCTGGGTCGGCGGCCGGGGGGGGGACGCGGGGGGGCGGAGGCCCCCGAGTCACCACGCGGTGTGATGCCGCTCACTCTTGCCGCCGGGAGGGGCGGCCCTGCCGCGGGGTTGCCCGCTCGTTTGTTGCTGGGTTCTTGTCCCCCATCGGGGGGGTAGGTACTTGTGCTGGCCGGGCTGGGGGGGGCGTTGTCTCGGGAGGACATCCGCCCTTCACGGCACTTCCCCCGCTTCCCTCCCTCTCCCCCCTCCCCCTCCCCCCCCTCCAAAAAAAAACAAACCACTACGACCACACTCAACACTCAGCCAAAAAAAACCACCCTCAACAGACCAAAACCTCAACATATTTCTCCAAACAATAAACCCCTATACTACCCCACACCCCAAAATCCCATAAAACACCAACACTAAACACACTCCAACAACCACATCAAAAAACACCACCCCTCCAAATCCTCTCACAACAAACTAACTCTCCCCACACAAACCACCCCCAAATCAAACCCAAAAACACCCCAATGTCATGTTGTTAATTTTTTCATTTTTCCCATCAGATTTTTTCGAAGAAGGACTTAGGAATTTGTTTTATTGGGATGCCGCCTGACTTTCTAGGTTTCTTTCCTAATGTCTTTTTTTTGACTTAATTCCAACTGGTAAGGTATGGTGTTTTCTGTTGCCTTAAGTCTTGATTCTTTTTTGGGTGAGACCCCCATTCCGCTCACAACCTTACCAACTTTTTCGGTTGGTTCCACCCATGTTTTTCGGGGCCGTTTACATTTCCCTTTCAGTTTTGTATTGCGTATGCTGTCTTGTTCGTTCAAATTTCCCCAGGCGTGGTGTCTCCCTCGGAGCAACTACTCCAAGTTTTATTCCTTTTAATTTTTTTTTTTTCCCGCCCGGCGCAGAGTATCCTTCCTTTTAACGATATTCTTCTAACTCGGTTTGTTTGAAACCCACGAAGCAGCAAGTAGTGTTCTGTGATTCCATCGACAGCATCCTTTTTTTACAGTAGTCATTCGGTCAGAGTTTCTTTCTTGTTTGCATACCCTGACCCTTCCATTTTTCATTGGAGTTTTCTTTACCACCCTTTAGGACCCTCTTATTATTTCCAATTATTTCCCTTTTTTGGTGAAAAGTTGGATGGCCTTTTCCCCCTGTGCGTAGTGAACCCTTAGTTGAATCACCCCCAGCCCCAAAGATCACCACAAAAAGCCAGACCCTGGAAGTTCCCCCCATCCACAATGCACCCATTTTTATTTTACCCCCTTTGCAGTGATTCTGGCGCGTTATTTTTCCAGTACAGTCCAGCGAATTACCTCTTCGGGGGTTAGAGCCCAGCAGACGATTTGGCCTAGAGCTCCTTCACCGTCTTATTGGTTCAGCCTTTATACTAACCTCATAACTGAGACGTTCTTCGTTTTGGCGAAAAGTCCGCCCGGACCCTTTCCAAACCAGGAAAAATCCAACCCAGCGGGAGAGGCCAAACCTTGGAAATTTTGTTTTTCCAGGGTGGAATTTTGTGATGAAGATAACACTTTTCAGCCCTCCTTTAAGGAAGTTTTTTGTTGCGGAGGCCCTTTATCTTAGCCCCCTTTACAGGTTATTTTTATTGATCCTTTTTTCTATTGACCTAGAATCGAACGGAGATTTCTATCAGGAAGTCTTTACCGACCCTTGAGCGCAACCTTCCTTTTCAGCGGATACTTTTTGCATAGTTTGTATTTTGCTCTTTTTTCTTTTACCTTTTAGCTTGTGGAGCGATTCCCCCGTGAAGTTTCTTCTCCCCCAGGGGATGCGGTTGACCGTTTTGCTCCCTAGGATTACGACTTCCCCTTTTCATTTAGCGATCTTCTGTCTCTTCGTCCCTTTGGATACCCGCTCCGTTTTGTCGTAACGCTGTGCCCTGCATGTGCGTTATTGATTGCGATCCGTTTTTGTATCGGTTATATTGTGTAACTCTCTCTCGTGCGTTTTTTAAAAGCAGACTTTCGGTTTATCTTGAGTCTTCTTAGCCAATACCGAAAGCGTCGCTCCTCTGACGCCGGTTTGTTGATTTTGACGTCCTCCTTACCGTGCGAGGAAATCATCTTTTCCCTCCCCGGAAACTAGAGAAGGGGCACCAAGCTACCGTTGGTGGCTTCGATCTGGGCCCGCCCTCCGCTCCACTGGGTGTGATTCGAGATTGTTGTCCCTCAATTTCCTCTCCCCTCCCGGAGTGCATCTGGAGGTTCTGCGTCTTCCCTCGTTTTTCCTTCGTGTTCCGGAAGTTTGAAATAGTTTTTCAGTATACGGTCTTTTTTCTTTAAGATTGATCATTTCCAACCCATTATCTCCTTGTTGCGCGATATCTCGTTTTGGTGAACAAAATCAAACAGCAATGACACCTCTCGACTTGTTTCCTTCCAGAACCCCGGATTTCGAGGTTTTTTAAAAAGGCGCATAGACACCCATAGAATGAATGAGCCACGTTGCCTTACGCTATCACCCATACGTCATGCACTTGCGTATCCCTTTACCCCACTACACCCTTAATATTTTGCACAACTCCACGGGGTGGCCCAGATCCGGCTTTTTACCCATGGATTCTTAACGCCAACCAATTGAGACGAGAGGCCCAACCCCAGAGAAAAAGAAGATTGCACAGTTGTGATTGCTGTGAGAGCCGGAGTTACCGCACGGATCTTTCCTCTCAGTTTTTTTTTTTCTTTTACATCCAGATGGACCTGCGTATAGAATACCCTGCGGACCAAGTGGCCCCGGCTGTCAGCTGATGTTTTTTTTGTTTTTTCAATTTTAATTTCTAACCTTTTTTCATGGTAATGCCCCCAGCTCAACCCTCAGCACCCTTTTGTTTCCGAAGAGGTCCCCCCAAATACCGGGAAGGTTGTTTAAAGAAGTTGTTTTGTCTCAAATCCCGAGAGCCCAGAAGTATCGGCTAGGTTCTCCCCCCCCCCGTTCCTTCCCCCTCTGTGGACCCCCACGATCCAAATTCTTCTTCCATGCCCCTCCTCGCAGTCGCTTTTCGGTCCCTCTGGCCCGCGAGAAGACTTGCGCCGGACCAATTCCTCTCGCTCTTTATCCGGCCAAAAATCAGGTGGGCTTTCCTCAGCACTTTCAGACTGCTTCCCTACCCCTACCAGGACGTACAAAAAAACTTGTCTGTCCGAATCTCACGCAGGAGTTGACAATTTTTTCACTTTAGTATCCCAAGGCCCATAGTAGGGACCTGCAATGGGCTGGGCATCTGTTGTGCACACTCCCCTTTGTGTTTTTGCATGTAATTTATGGTTTCCCCTGAGTCAAACGTGTGTCTGCGCATCTTCCCGTGGCTCATGTTCCCTGGGGGTTTGTTCTAAAATCTTACCATGTAGAGATTCGCCCCCCCCCCCGATGCAGGGCCCCCCGGAGACCCCTTTCCCCTGGGTTCACCCCGTTGTTGCTTTCAAACAAACCACCCCATACCAACCTCACAACAACAAAAACAAACCAAAAACACACAAAAACACTGGAGACAACATGACAAATCACAAACACCAACAAACCAAAAACAATGTGATGGGTTTAAATCCCTTTCCTAAAGCCCTTCCACCCCCATGAGTCCAAAGTTGTCCACCCTTTTGGGTGTGCCCCAACACGTTGAGGTCAACCCCATAAAAGGCTTCCTGTTTGCTTCTCGCGATTTTTCCGGACCTTGGTTTTCATTTGGCCTCTTTTTATCTTTGCGATGGGCGTTCATTGGGGTGCCTACCGGGCTGCTGTCCCCTTTGAGGCCTGAAACACAGATCACAATATGGGTTCAAAACCTTTTTTCCTTAGTTTTTTTACAATTTGAGCCCCTTTAAAGAATTTGTCTGCCTTTGATTTCCCCCCAAGACCCTGGATTATATTATTTTTGGTGTTCGAGTTATTACCCACGTCCCCTCTCCCGAGTTCTTCCCTTTTTTCACTTTGCAGTTTTGATTTTTTTAACATTTCCAACGGAACGTGTTTCGACTTTCTTTACCCCCCCAAAACCCCTTGTTTCATGCGCAATGCCCTGTCATGGACAGGAATCCCCCCTCTTAAAGACTTTTTTTGCCACCCCCCCGTTTCTTAACGAAACTTCTTATGACACTGTCGCCTGGTTAAGACTGCTGATCCCCTCCCCGTACGGGATTTAGTGTGTTTTCCGCCCCGTCTAAGCATGTACCATCTCGGCTTTTCCCTCTCCTGGTTCACTTCACATGGTGAACCCCCCCCACAGACTTTATCCAAAACAATGGTTGACTTCCTTTTCTATTAAGAGTTCTAAGCAACCACCCCCACCCCTTTAGTAACCTTGTAATGGACTTCCTAGCCACCAAGTCCTGTGGGTTTCCCACCAGAACTGGAGCATCCCTTTCATGTGGCCCTTCAGTCCCCCCCAACTGCCCTGAGTCCTCCACCCCACCGAGATCAGGTGCTCCCGCCAAGCTGAATTGTGCCCCCGTTCCATTTTTTCCCTGTTAAAACAAGCAAGGCTTTCCTTCTATGAATTTGGCCAAGCGGGGTTACCTTTGATGGTCTGACTCAGCTGGTTTGTGTGTACCTTTGACCGAACCCTCCCTCCACAGGTGACTCTGGCGACAAAGGTGTTGGAGTTTTGGTCCTCGCGCTGTGCTGATCAAGCCCCCCCCACGCCAACTAAACCTTCTCCATACAGGGGAATCGGTCTTTCGGAAATTTTTTCACAGGTTTTTTGCCCGGCCCCCCCTCTCAGGTCCCTGTGTGTGCCGTTCATTGGGGATTTGCGTTGGTTTGTTTGTCCCTTTTTTCCCCAAAACGTTTTCTTTTTTTTTCCCTTCTTTTAGAACCCGATTTTCCTTTCCCACCGGTGTCACCCCCCCCCCCGTTTTTGGTGTCTTTCCCTCCACCCTTCTCCCCCAAACCCCCCTTGTCGCTCCCCATCCGGGCCACGACAAATCTGAATGCGCCGTTCATAACGTCGACGAAGATGGCGTGGACCCGTCCCCTCCCTTACCAACTGGTCTGGCAATAAGCTCCCTCCCCCCTTTTTGGGTGAGGCGTTTGTTAGTCCCTTCCCGTGGTCGTCCCCAACCTCCCCCCTTGTGTTAGAGTGTTTTAAGAAAAACCCCAGACCAATATTTCATAATTGGCTGTTTGGGTGTAGAGGGAACCCTTTGGTTCGAATCTTTTTCTTAGGCTTTACCGCTCGCGAAGGTCCTTCGGGCCCGGAGTTGCAGCAAACCATTTTGCAAGGATGTTGCCTCGCTCTGATTCTGGTCTTTTTTTTTTGGGCCCTCCCCCCAAGATTATGGCGGGTCGGCTGTTGAAGCCCCAGTCTCTGACCTTCATTGCTCACTAAATTTTGTTCCTAGGGACTTGCGTTAACAAAAGATAAGACATCGGGTCTTCCGTCTCGTCTTGATTTTCCACGATTTTGGACAACGTTCTACAAAACCATAACCAACCCATTCGATATGAACTGGGATCGGTGGTGTTGTGTTGTCCTGGAGCTTGGAAGGGGCACCCGAACGTGGGTTTCGGGACACGGAATGGTTTCCCCTCCACACTCTCTTCTTTTTTTTCGGAAAAATTTGCGTTCCCGTCCCCTTTTTCGTTCCTCCGATAAAGGATCTTCTCCTTTCACCTATACTTCTTCCCGGTTTTTTATGATATCAATAATTTTTTTAGGCTCCCGCAATTGTCGGCCTCGTCATGTGTAATCAGGTCCTTATTTCTTTTTCAACACCCTTTTCCCTTTTCCAAGAGGAGTTCTCTTTCGCCTGAAATTCCGGATCCCCGCTAGATTGTTCCCTGGCATTCTCCTACTCAAGAAGGCGATGCTCAGCCCCGGACCTCTTTTCCTGCGAAAGGTCCCCAAGCAAGTTCTTCTCCACCAAGGCCGTCATGTCTAGACCGTGAGTAGACCCCTCCCCGCCCAAAGTTTACCCCGCTGTTTTGATCACAGTTCTTCGCCTGGGACCAGCTTTTTTTTGATGATTCCCCTTTTGGAGAAGTCTTGGCGCGGTCCCCAAGACACTACCCTGACAAAAGATGTGCTCCTGCAGGCTTTTTTCCCTCCCTAGAAAGCCCTTGCAGGTATTGTCTGTCCTTCCCAGAGCTCCCCACCGGGGTAGAGCCTTTTTTTTTTTTTTTTTTTTGGTGTAGGGGTTCTGTTCTCCTTTCTTTCAACACACACCGGTCCACATGTGGTTTATTCCTGATATTTGTCCCCTACCATATGAATTTGAATCTTTACAACAGTCCAAGATTTTATCATTTGTGCAACTATACTTCTTGGTCCGTACTTTCCCCCTTCTTTGGAGGGTTAGGTCTTTCTCTTCTAAGGGATATTCCTTTTGACTTCCTTTTCCTCTGCCCTTTCTTCTTAAGGTCTATGAACCCCCTCCCCAGAGTTGTAAACTCTTTCGATGAACTGTTCTGCCCATGATCGGGTGCCCATCGTCCTCATTCTGCGAACAAAAAACTGTCGGTACTTAATCCTTTTTTAGCCCTTCCAGGTATATTGTCGTTGCTTTTTTCCTGAGACTCTCGTCGCATGACCCGTTGAGACCCATGATGTTCGGTATTTCGTGACTGTTTTCCCCCAAAATCGCCTTTCTCTTCCTTGCTCACGGGTCTCAGACTTCCGAGAAACGGGACGGTGAGAAGTGGAAAACATTAAAGCAGGAAGGTCTTGGCATGCAAATCGATATCTTTGTGTGAGATGACACAGGACCTCAGTTGTTTTTGTCCCTTCCTGATCCGCTTGCTTTTCCTTTTTTAACTTTTTCTCTCCTTGTCCCTTCAAAGATATGAGGTTCGCAGGAATGGACTTTGATGTTTTTTTCGTCCAACCAAAGTTATAAGAGTTCCCTTCTTTGTTTTTTGGGATGCTGGTCCCCCCCCCAGTTTTGTCCCCCCCCTACCCTCTTGCCCCTATCTTGTATCAGGGGTTTTCCCCCCAAACGACTGGGAGGTTATTTTCCATAGTTCTGGCCTGCACTCTTTCCAGTTCTATATTAGAGGGGCCAACTATTTCGGTTCCCCCCTTTTGGTACTGAGACTTTTTTTCCCCCGAGAGATGCTCACGGTAGGTTTGTGCACCCCACAGTAGGTCGTGATCCTTCCTAGAGAAGATTTACTGTCCCTTTGTTCCAGTCTTTTTTTGTTTTCAAACCCTCGCACCCCCCAAATCTCCCCGTTTCTTGGCGAAATAGTGGCAGGCTGTACTTTTCCACGTTCCGTAACTGTGGTTGTTTTGTCCCCACAAGGCTACTTTTATTTTTTATTCTTTTCCCCTGGGAGAGCGCCTTCGTGCCGGAAACCCCACCCCACGAGTAACGCCCCTCGCCTGAAACGCTCGTTTCACCCACTCCACCCCCCCCCCCCTCAAAAATATAATTTTCCCCTTTAGCTTTTTCGCGTGTTTTAAAGTCAATGTCTTCATTTCCCTCCTCCTTTTTTTTTGTTGCTCTTGACCTTTCCATCGTTTGCTGGTCAACGGCGCCGTAACGAAGAGTCATTTCTTTCCCTCAGCATTTCGTAATTGAGGTTGCTCGCCAAACTGTTCCCTGGTTTCCTCACAGGACCCATTGCCCGTTTCGTCTCCGTCCCCCCGTTGCCTGTCCCGGCGTGGTTCGGGTTTCGAGATCCAAGGCTTCTAGTTCAGGAATGGGGTGGTTTCTGCCATTTGTTTAAAGGCCTGTTCCCTTTTTGCTTTCAGTGGTTCTTTTCTTTATTGTCTTTTCTGTAGATTTCTACTCTACCAAGTATGAATGGACCAGTTTTGCTAGTTTCCCTCTTTTCGTCTTCTTTTCAGAAGTTTTTTTTTTTTCCCCAAGTTACCGTTCCCATTTGGATGGGGAGAGTTGCGGCAAATGGTCCCCTGGGACCCGTTAAAAGGTCTTTTCCCTCTTCCCCTGCGATTGCATTTTTCTTTTCTCCCCTTTACCCCTTTTCCTTCGCGCCTATTATTTCTTCTAGGCTCCCCCCCTGATTAAGAAGGGTTTGGCGCCGGCGTTCCTTTTGGTCGTATGTCCTCTGACGCTACCTTGCCCGCGGTTTGATCGTTTCTGTTTTTTAAAGACCCCTCTCTTTTTTTTTTGTTAAAGTTTCCTCCCAGTTCGTTTTGCCGGAGGTTTTTTATATGTTTTGTCCCCGACCGAGCCGGCTCGCATATATGGCCGTTTGTTTGGTTTCGAGTATCAATGATTCAGCTGAACCATGCTGGACTCACGCCCCCCTACTTCAATACCCCAACACCTTTTTGTTGTTTGAGGGCCGATGTTTTCCCTGCAAGTCTGTCCCGCTCCCCCTCTGATTGATTTCTTGTCCCCCATTGTCGCATTCCGATTCCTCGACTCTCCCTTTTTCTTTGCCCAGAAAATTCCCCAAGTTTCCCCCGAATCTGGGCTTTTTCCCTTTGCGTTTGTAACGCCGCTCTCCCTGCCGTCAGCACTTCTCCTTCCGAGCGCTTGTTTTAGCCCTTTCTTTTGGTTGTACCCCGCCATTGCGCCCCTTTTCTCCCCCCCCCTTCCACCTTTTGTTTTAGCCCGTAAGCCGCGCCCCCCGGAAATTTTCCTACCCCGGACTGTAACGATAGTGTTTCGTAATCTGTGTCCCCCCGTTTTTCCCTCTGAACGTTTGCCCGATAGTTGTCCCGGGTAACTTCTTGAATTTTCTGTTTCAATGAACCGCTCCAGCTTGAAAGTATCCCAGCGGTTGAAACCCAATTTCTCAAAGGCTGACTTAGTTTCGTTTTCCCCACCTGACTCCTTACTGTCTGAACTATAGCCTTTCTTAAATCAGTCCCTTACGCGGAGCGGTCTTCATCGTGAAGACGATTTCTCCAATCCCCTTCGGCTAAACAGGAGGATCCGTGCTTTCTTTTCCCCCCTCCCCGGACAAAAATGGTTACCGTCTGACCTTTCTCGACCATTTCGTTATCTCCCCCCTACACCCGCCCCCACCTAAGGGTGACGCGTTCCTTCTTGGATTGCACTAGGTTCCTTTTCCTTTTATGAACCCCCCCAACACGTTGAGGGAGTTTTCCCTGAGCAACTATAGGGCGACTCCCTTTTGCGGATGTGAATACTCTCCCCTTAATTGACAAGTCCCCACTGGTCAGAATTTTGTGGCTCTCCCCAGTGTGCGGAACCCAAGGTCTCTCCGTACGTAGCAACTTCTCCCACAAGCAGATCCATGGTCGGTACAACCAAAAGGTTTACTATTCTTTTTTAGGATTTCTTTTCGGTGTCTGTTCCCTGAGCTTTTTCTGGTGGGCCTTTTATAGTTTTGGTGATGGGCCGTCCCCCCCCCAAGCCCCCCGTTTTTTTTCCTCACCCCCTTTGAGTGAAGATCCCCTCCCTTATCTGGTGCACCACATGCGTTGTCCAGTTAACAGTTTCAGTTCCCTCACCCCCTTCTTTGCCTCCTTTCTGGATTTTTCAAAAACATAAAGACCGGGGCCTTGGGTCGCGGTGATCACCCCCACCGCCTCCCCCTATAAAGAGGTTCTCCTATTACTTAGTTTGCACTTTTTGGGTCTCCAGGCAGGTTAAATCTATGGTCCCCCCCCCCCCCCCTAAAACCCTGTTTTCTGCCCCAGGATGTTAACTTCCCCCTTCCGACCATTCGCCAGAACCAGGACGTCGAACCTCAGGCCATCCCTGGTTTTTTGACCGAGGTTGATTCCCTACGAGTGCTCCACAGACTTTGGTGTTGTCCCTTCTCTTAAAATGAATCACCCCCCGCTCCGGGTCTAATTCTTCGGAACCTTACCTGACCAATCCTATTCAAATGGATTGCTCTGGGACATCCCACGGGCCCCAACAGTATCGTTCTTTGAATGAACAATCCCTACCCATGCTTAGCATTCCTGCAGATAAATCGCGGAATAACCAACCAAGTCGTTTTGATTCCTTCTAGAACATTTTAATTCAGAGTGTCCTGTTGAAAACTTTTAGGATTTTGTACAAATAGTTCCACCCGAGCATTGTTCCTGGACGAACTGG
>Ga0179593_1596190_pt1 | contig 21065 bp, 25 predicted proteins | sample CZODoug2_1_08_16_FD_185931 | JGI IMG/M metagenome (GOLD analysis project Ga0179593, IMG submission 185931) | Vadose zone soil fungal communities from Angelo Coast Range Reserve, California, USA - CZODoug2_1_08_16fungal (PacBio error correction) | ecosystem: Environmental > Terrestrial > Soil >... | reverse complement strand
ACGCTTCCTTTCACCAGATCGACCCGCGAACAAGACCTTCGTGTCTTTACGGCACCTTACCAAGTATAGTTCCCACTCTTGCGTTCATTGAATAGCAGTGAGTACTTCGTCACATACTGCTTCCTTCGCGCCAGGCATGATCTCATCGATTCTTATCTCTTGCGAGACGTCTCTTCAGGAGACCCTCCAGTTTCCGTAGAAGGCACAAAGATCCCCTCCGATCTCTGCTTTTTTGGTGGTCGTCGTCCGATCTTCTTTTCCTCCATGGATCCTCTGCTGAACCCCCCCTCCCTCTCCCCAGCCCTAAACCGCGGGGGATGTATTATCCTCGTGACCCCTCCCCCGCACATTTCCCTCTTTCCAAAAAAGGGAGCTTACTTTCCTCCTCTAAATCTTCGGTAAGGTGGCGTGGCTCTTTTGGTTGTACGGCACAGGAATCGCGGGTTTCCCACTTTTCCACCAAGGTTCTGGTCGATGAAGCCTCTCTTTCTCTTTGGACTCTTGGAGGTTGGCGAGGTGGCGAATTATTTTTTTGTGCAGAACTTCGGTCCTAGTCCACGGAATCAGGATTCCTTTGCCTGCCAGTCTGCGCGACCTGAATCTTTGCCCTAGTCCTCTCCCCCGTGCAGTCGCCGTGGTTTTCCTCCTTATCCCCATAGTGGCCGGACCGCCTCCCCAGCCTTGTATCGGGACAGACCTTCCACGCTATTTCTCCCATTTTCTCTCGATCTCCTTCTCTGCCGTCCCCGCCCTCTGCATTCTGTGTAGTGCTCTCCTGGCTGATCTTTTTGCACTTTGGCACTTTCCAAAAGGTTTCGGTCCTGTCATGCCCTTTTCTGAATTTTTGGGACGCGCAACGCCGCCGGTTTTCAAGCCCCGACCGCCGGCGTTCGCCAGCGCCCCCGGGCGTTCCGTTCCTTTCTGAGAGCCAGTCGCGGCCGACCGAGCCCCATCCTCCCCCGATTCCCCCCAATTTTTTTTTACGACGGAAGAACACCCGAACAAGTAACCACAACACAGTAACCCTTCCCCAATAGGAAAAAGGTCCTCGCCTTAACACTGTCGTCCATCTTATTGCATCTGACGGAAAGCTTCTTCTATTTCTCAACCCTTCCCCTCTCTTGTTCATCCCTCCCACAGTGGTTGGAAGTCTCGTAGGCACGTTCTGTCGTTCTTTGTTGGGTTGTGTGAGATTTCTGGATTACTCTTTGGTTTAAAAATACTTAGGGAGTCCTTATCCTCCCGGCTTCTCGAAGAATTCCAGGCCCTGCCCCTTTCCTCGCAATGACAAGTTTTCCTCCAAAACCCCCCTTCGAGCCTTCCTGGGCGCCCTTGAGTGAGTCTTCCCCCTTTAGAGACCTGTCGCCAGCACGCCATTTTTCCTAAGCCCTTTTCGGTTTCTTGATTTCCCCCAGTGATTTCCGGTCGCTTTGTCAGCGGGGAATCCTGCGAGAAAACGCCATGGGTCCCATTCTTCACTCCACGGCTTTGTGGCCTTCCCCCCTTCCTCAACCTGTGCGACACTCGTATTTCGCCATTTCTGGGTTAAACAGGAATTCCCGTTTCGCGCTGTACGATCACTCTCCCCTCCCCTGCCGTTTTGGAAGTGTGCCCTGTGACGGAAAACGTTCAATTCCTCTGCCTTATCAACAACGTCACGTTCGCCCCCCTTCGCTGATTTCCCCTCTCCCTTAGTCCGCGGTTCCTTCGCATGCGAAGATTTAATTTCAACCCCTTCGCTGCCCCTTCGTCGGCCTTTGTGTTTGTCACCCTCCGCTTCCCTCGTTCAGGTTAGCACTTCGTCTCTCCTCAGCCTTCGCTTTTCACGGGCGGCCTGTTTTCTGTTGAGTTTTAACCCCCTCCTTTTCGCCATCCCCCCCCTCTTGGAGTGGTTGCAGGGATAGCAGTTCTAGCATCCAGTGGGGTTGTAACATCCCCACGTTGGTCGTAGTGCTTTCCCCCTTGTTGCAAGTTCACAACACACCGTGCGGTCCGGTATCCCCCCTTCCATTTTGCTCGAGATGCAAAATAAACTCTGCCTGCGTTCCACTTCTCCTTTCCCTCTGCTGTTTTCTCCCCTTACATTTTGCTCTAATTACTGTCCAGCTGGTCGCAATTTGTCGACCGTCTGACCTTCTTGTGTCCTTTCCCTGGAAGTTGTTCTTTCACCAAGTGTTTGGGGTTGGATATCCTACTTGCTGCCTTTTTTTTTACCTAAATTGTCCGCTTTCTTCACCCCTCGGGATTTGGAAACATCCTGTTGCTCCCCCCTCCTTCCAGTGAGCCACTGGCTAACGACGTTCCGTTGCAGGCGGAGTCTTTTTTTTCTTTACTATCCAATTAAGATCCTTCCCTGGTGGTTTCTTTCCCCCGCCCCATTTTTACTGGAGGCGGGGAGGATCATGTTTGTCTTCTCCTCTGCGGTCCCAAATGGTTAGAGTCGTCGTCGCGCTTGTTCCCGTTTCTCGACCCCCCCATCGCGCTTTTCTTTGGACACCTGTCTCCGACTTGACTGCTCTCAAAACTAATGAAATCGCCTCTGGCCTGATCACTGGGCAAACCCTTGTCGCTGGAAGAACTGTCCGTTAGGATTGTTTCATATCCGGGCCGTTTTCCCTCCCCCTCTTCTCCCCCTGTTTTCTTTTTCCACTCCCCCACCTTGGTTTTTTTGTGGGCTGTTCCCCCTTTTCTTATTTGCAAAGTGCAAGGCCACCCTCTCCTTTCCTTTTGGCCGGCCCAGGTTTTTTCAGTTCTTTTTCTCGGTTTCCCTTCTCCTTCATCTCTCTTCCAAATTTGCTTTCTAGTCTTCCTTTTCTGAAACCCTATGTTGGGCTTTTGTTGCCCGAGCCTCCACGTTCCCTTCTTTTTCTTTTTTCCTTTTTTCCTCCTTGACCTTTAAATTTTGATCTCCCTTGTGGGACTTTAAGGGACGCTCTGCCTGTTGCGTCCGGCCGTTCGGTCTGCTGATCTTCGATGTTCCTCTTTTGGTCACGCCCTAGTTCTTCAGAAAGAGCCTCCATTAAAGGAACGGGTCTTTTTCCCCCGCTGCACCTCATGAATGAAATAGTTCTGACCATCTTTCCATTTCCCCTTTTCCCCCTTTCCGAAACTCTTAATCACTTTTCCAGTTTTTAGTAGGTTCATCCGACCTCCTCTTCTGGTCACTTAAACGCTACGCGACCCAGTCTATCCTCCTGATTAGCTCAGTTTAACCAGTCAATTCCCCCTCCCCGCTTTTCCCCCGTCTTCCTTAAACCTAAAAGAGACTTGAGCCCCCCCAAATCCTCACTCAGCTGTGGTTCTTCCCCCGATTATTAAAGTCCACCAGTAAGTTCCTGCGGGCCACGCAGGCCCTTCTCATCGTCGTTTTTTCCCCAGTTTCTTTTTGTGCAGTAACACTTGGCTCTATGCCGGACCCGATTTTGGCCTTTTTTTTCCTCCTTTGCCGACCAGTTCACTTTTGTTTTTTTCGACCTAAATGCAGAGACTATACGACCCGTAAGCGTTGTGTCCTAGCCCGAGTTTCCATCTATATCTTTCTTTTTGTTTTTTCCACTGTTTTTCCCCCGCGTCTTCCGAAAAAGTCGATTATGCCTTTCCCCCGAGGCCTAGGACCCCCCTTGTCGTCCTTTTTTCTTTAATTTGCGCGGAATCCCCTGAATCACCCCCTGGTTCCCCCTTAGGCGTCCCCCTGAGTTCCCAACCCCTCCCAGCTTTCTTCAAGTCCTCGTTGAAATGGTCACTCCGCCTCTTTTTTTCCCGCACCTTTGACACCCCCGCTCTTATAATTTCGCAGTTTCTTCTTGGCTTGTTTGTCTCCGCTTGATGATGTTCTAACTCTCCTTATGTTTAACCTCGCTCTCTTTCTGGACCCCTCATTTTTCTTATGGATGACTCTACGTCCATGCGAGCTTTCTTCTGTTGCTTTTTCGGTTTGTCCACCCAGTCATCCACGTTTTCATTTTCGATTTCTATTTCATCCCTTTACTTCTTCCCCCTTTTGACTTTGGCCGTCTCCCTCCTAGTTACAATGGATGTTTTTTGACACATGTCAAGATTACATCCGACGCAGAAGGTACTACGAGGGTTACGAACATGGTTCACGGTCGCGGGCCCTTGTCTTAAAGTAGGGCCAGCTTTTTCATGTTTGTTCACCAGATTTCGGGGGGTTTTCACCAAGCCCATAACGACCACCCTGATCTTCTTTATTTTCACTTCGTTCCCCCTTCGAGATCACCCGCCGACGGAACGCGCCGAAGAACTGCGCCTGCAAGTTCGAGCCAAGCCGCACGCGGTGCTTCGTTGCGGTACTTCATGCTAACACTGTGCTGCCCTTCAGCGCAATATGAGCCCCCTTTCTTCTCACAGCCAAGGACCCTCTTCCATTGCGACCGAGGAACAGATCCAACCCTCGGCTCCCATTCATACATAGGCTGGCCATTTTTAATGGGACCCATCCCGTTCCTGCATCAACGCCCCCCATACTGGTTCGCGACCACCGGAGCTCGTCGCCGAATTTCGATTTTGTTGCCGTGGCTTTCTGAAGATCCCGGCTTTTGGCACGGGGCTGCCGACACCTCACACTTCTACATCATTGGCCGCCTGCCGACTTTAGCCTATCATGCACGACCCCTCCCCCACCCCCCCAAGTCCGTCCCCCCTTTTTTTTGTGATTTGTTCGATTAACCCCGGTGGCAGTGCCTCCCCACTCGTTCATTTGTCGCCCGTTTCCGTCACAACTTCTAGCGCCGAATCGCACAGCCAGCTTGTTACGCTATCTCTCCCGATCGGGCCCCCCAAATCTAGCCCACCGCAACCACTTCAGGTGTCTATTCATATCTTCTTTTTCTTTTCTCTTTGATCTAGGCGACAGTCTTCTCAATGCCGAATGTTTGGTTTCCCCCTTCTTGCCCTCTTTCTTGCTGCACACTGTGCTTTCGTCACACGTGCTTTCGCACGAGATCTGCTCGACATCCGCCTGATTTGATACAGGGCAGTCTCCTCTGCCCCCCCCCCATCCCGCAGTTAGCCTTTTTTTTGAGCCTCACCCCCTCCCCCGACACGTTTTTTCTGGTCGTTTGCGGTTTTGATTTTGAGAGGGTGACGACGCAGACTTTGGCGTCCCTTTTCTCCTTCATGCGGTCTTTCGTCGCCGCGGCTCCGAAGTAGACACCGCCCTTTTGACGGTGCTGGTTTCCCCCAATTCTCCCGACGCCTCCGATTCACAGTAGGCTGCCTTTGTTTGGAGGGCGTCCTAAGTGGGCGTTACCGGCCTCCACATGACCTTTCCCTGTTCATCCACGCCCTTCCTATTCCCACGAAAATCTACTTCCTGGTGTGCCTGCTGTTACCTCCCAGGGTGGACAACGGTACCGGTGGGCGCCCGACCCTCTTTTCCGTTGGTCAAATTTTGTGTCTCCTTTCTCATTCTTTCTCCCCCACCCCAGGGGATGTCCGTGTGCCCGACGTGGTCCAGAAGGTGTGTGCCCGCCCCTCTTATGCAGCTCCTGTCTTATCGGACGGACGCGGCCGATCAGTTTCACGCAGTTACGGCGCCCTTGTAGACGTTTTCGCGCCTGGCGGCGGCTAGCACCAGGAGTCGGTTGTCATAGTTATGACGCCTTTTTTTCCTTTTATCTCTTATGCGGTTAGGACTGAGGTGCACGTTGATCACTCACGCACACGAGAGTAGTGTCACCCCCTCTCTGCCCCACCTCAAGACACCCATGCACTCTATGTGAGACCGCCCATGAGTAACCCCCCTCCCATTACCTGGTGTTCCCCTGTTCCTTTTTTTTTTTTCTCAATGGCCCTTGTATGTGATATGTTCTTTTTGTCTTGTCCTTTAGTTCCTTCGCTTCACCTGTTACTTCGGATGCTATGTCGATAATGGAGCGGTCTCTCGCCCACTTCGGCATCTTCCCCAGCTTCGTTATGCAGGACCCTTCCATCGGGCGCCACCCCCTCTTGTCAGGTCTTGTTTTCGTTTTCGTCAGTTCCCAGTTGCTAGCAGCCCCTTCAAGTCACCTCCCCCCCCTCCCCTTCACGCAGACTCTCTCCCCCAGCGGTCAGAATGTTATCTGGGGTTCTGAACGGCACATCCCTTCTCTCCCACGAACCCTTTCACCCGTCTGCAAGCTTTCGAATACTTTGGTTAGACGAGAGCGGGCTCTTTTCCCTTCGGCCATCTTCTTTGCACTTCCTTACCGGTCTACATTATTGAAGCGCATGGTGGTGTCTTGTGCGTGCTTTTTCTAGTTTGTGACCCTTTATGATGGGTGGCGATGCTCTCCCACACAGTTACAGCCTGTAAACCCGGGGGTTTTCTCCTTAGAGACTCTAGTGTATAGTTTTTTTTTTTTAACAATTCGCGCAGATCCGGGGTGATACCCCCCCTCTTTGTCCTCACTGAAACCCAGACCCACCCCTCCTGGCGATTATATCTACTTTCTCTTCCCTCCCTCCCCAACGGCCCCCTAACCGTGGCTTAAGACCGCACTTTCTCCCCGGAGCGCTGGAGGCCCGCACTTCCTAGACTCCATTACTCCCGTCCGGACCCGAGGGTCCGATGGTCCAACCTGTTTTCGCTTGGACTCTTCCCCTCTGCTACGTTTGTATCCTCTGAGCCCCGTGACAGGACTGCGGCCAGCCTGCAAATGACATCCCCCCGCTCACACCCTTTTTTTTGCACTTCCTTCTTACGCAGCCGGCTTTTACATCCTGTCTCACCCCCCCCCCCCCCCCACTTAATTTTTTACACCAGACACCCTTCTCGCTTACATCCCTTCACGTTCCCTGTTGGGGCGTTTTAGTTTTGATGGCTCCTTTCCCGTCTTTGGGCCGAACTTTTGAGCAAGGTGGAGTCGCAGCTGCTCCGCCTCCATCTTTTCTGGACGCGCGCGCGTCGCATTGACCTTATATTACTGCCCCGCCCCCTCTTCCTCCTGCTGCTCGCCACTTAACCCGCAGTTATTTTCGGCTACGCGTCTTATTACATTTTCTAACACCTCCTTAGGCCCTTCCCTTCGAAACATGCCACTTCCCTGTGTTAAGACTACGTCCCCAGAACGGTAGAGCATTCTTTTTCTCTGCCCCTCCATAGTCTCTCGGTCGCATGAATGATGGAGGGTGCGCTGCAAACCTCCCCGTGTGATTTTGCATTGGTCTAGTATACGGTGACACAGAAGCGACCGTACTTTCATAGACTTCAGTCCCCTCCCTTTCCCTTACGGCTGTTAAAACGCACTAGCACGATGTGAGGTGGTGTACAATGCTGTGCGGCGCTTCCCGCCCCTGATCTGAGACGATCGAGTCTCGGGCTCCTTTTCCCCTCAGGTCCCCCCACACGTCCCCACCTAACATAATCGGTTTCTATCCTCCGCTGTGCTGTTGTGGCTTTTTTCTTGAGAGATGTCGGGGGGTTTTTTCTTTCCCACACCCAGTTATGGTCAGTTTCTTCCCTCATACGCCTTCTACGGTCTTTGCGCGAATGTTTTTTTCCATTGCTTTCTGTTGCTTGTTCCTCGGTCTAGCGTCAGCAGTGGGTATAGAGTTGACTTCTTTCCGAAAGCCTTATTTTTAAACAACCCGTTTCCGTGTTCGAAATGGTGACAAGCGCCCCCTTTTCGTGCTCTACCCGCCCCCTCCGCTCGCCTTTACACTCGCTCCAGCGTCTACTTTTCTGCCCTTCCACCCTTATTGGAGAACTCACCAAGATAGAGTCCGTCTGCTGGCTCGACAGCACGTGATTCCCTGTGCCTCTTCTCTCCTGTTAGCAACGCCCGAGTGCGCTCCGTCTCATCGCCAGGTGATCTCTCTCCCTGCACTGCGCCCGTCAGCCCCCGGTTCTTTCATGACCCAAGAGTTTGCCGTGTGCACGCTTGAGGCAGTATAGTCTTTCAGCCGATCCGGGGCCCCTCGCCGTAACGCTGCCTTTGGAAAACAATGCACATCCACCCCGCGGCCGGACCTGGTTTCTCTAGGAGTCCCCATTCCGCTATTTTACACGCAACCCTTTGTGTGGCTTCCTATCCCGGTTTCACATGACACATTTTTTTTTTTGCCTTACACACGGGCCCCGCACTGCGGCCCATCCCTTCGCTTTAACATTTTCCAAAACACAGAGGTTTGCCTTCTTTTGGCCGAAGGTAGTTATTCCCTCTTACCCCTTATCAGATGTGTCCAAGCGCTCCCCACTTTTGATTTCCCTGAATCTGGGCAGACGGGGTGGCCCTCCCGCCCCGTCTTCGTTTCGGGGTGCCGACGACCTTGGCCGCGTTACCCGTGACTTTCCTTGTTCTCTCCTTTTTTTTTTTTCCTCGCGCCGGCGAACTGATTGCCCCCCCGGCCCAGACGTGGTGTGTATTTTTTTTTTTTGCTTTTGCTTTTTTTTTTTTTTTTTTTGTGTTTTTTTTTTTGGTTTTTTTTTTTTTTGCTTTTTTTATTCTCTGTCCTGTCGCGCTATCACCATTTCTTTTATTTTTTTTTTCCCCGCCACGCTGGGATCCTTCGGTCTCCCCTCTTTTCGACAGGTGGCCACTTTGGCACGTGCCAGCAGGCCCTATTCCCCATCTGACATGCTCGTTCCTTGGAGCAGACGAGGCACTCTTTAACCTTATTTCTACAATTGTCGTTGGCGAATTCTTTTTTCCTCGACTACTCGGCCGTCGTCGACAGAGCGGAATCTGCACGGCGCCCTAATTAGTGGGGGATGTCCGCTAGCTGGCTAGTTGTCACGCTTCCCTTTCTTCAGCGGCTATATCCTCCCCCCCCCTTACGCGTAAGCCTCCCCCCTCTCCTTTATCCGGCTCATTTTGGCGATGAGCTTGGCCGCCCTTTCAGCTAGGTCCTGGCCTGACAACCGAGGCGGGTTTCTCTTCTTCGCGCCTCCTCGTTCTCGCCATACGTGTTCGAGCCCTCCGATTACATAAGGCCTCCACACCTTCTGTTAACGGCACACGTATTCGTACGAAGACTTACCCAGACACCCATAAGCGTAAAGACGCACCACCCGTTACACATTTTTTCTTAGCGAAAAAACTCAGTGGCCAAGGTCTCCCCTACATACCCATTGGAATGGTTAGCCGACCGCCCCCAACACAGCTTTTGTCAAGGTAAGTCAATCGCCCTCCTCTCCTGGTCCCCTTGTTTGGGCAAAGTTCATTATGTGTTATTAACCACCCCTCTCCCCTTCTGCCTTCATATGTAACTAATGAAATTCCCTAGATTCTTGTCGATTCGCCGCGTTAGAGAGAATACGATTTTTCCCCCCATCGGGGGCCTCCCCCCCAAGTGTATGGGTGCGGGTGTATCGTACCCCTGTTCCTTTCTCTTCTCTGCTGCGAGGTAGCTGGTTTACCCCCCAACCTGCTCGAAATAGTGAAGTCGAAGGCATTGCCAGAGTTTTCCCGTCCTTCCGTTTTTTTTTTTTCCCTTTTTCTGTTTGAGGCCTGTTCTTTATTTTTTTTTTTTGATGGGGGTTTTTTTTTTACCAACCCTCTCTGCTGGAACTGTCCGTTCTTCCCCTGTCAGGCCCCGGAATCCAAGTTGTGACAATTGACCAGCGGCAACCCACTCGAGAGACTCGTCTTTTCTTTCCCCTCTTTCTTTACCACTTTAAGACATAACTGGGTACCCCTCTTCACAGCTCCGTTGGAGTGGCTTCAGCGTGTCCTGTGTCCGAGTTTCTTTCCCCTAATTGAGAGTACGACATGGGTCTCCCCCCTTTTTTTCTGCCACTAAATCCAGATGGTTTTCATCGTTCCCCTTTCCTTCCCTACACCTGTGCCTCCACTTGGTCGCCATTTTCTTTACACAGGGGAATAACTTGCTCTTTTTCGAGCCGACGATCCCGTTCCACATCCGCTGCCATTTGCTTGTCTTCGATTCTCTGCGTTCGACCAACGCTGTCCCGATGCCTTCAGCGTACCGTTAGAACCCTTGTTCCTTCTCCATTAGCCCCCCCTTTGCTCCTGTCTAGTACGTCCCCCCCCTCACGCTTCCGTAATTTAAAACCCTTCGACGCTTCGTCTCCGTTTCTGGCCTTCCTTCCGCGGCACATTAGTTTGAGTCCTTTACGACCTTAGCTCGTTTTTCCTCCCGACCTTTTGCGCCAGTTGGCTTTTTTTTTTCCCTCCTTTGCTCCCCCTTCCCTTTGGAGTGTTTTTGCAGGGATTATTCGTTCCCTACCTTCAACAGGGGATTAAACCTCCCGTGGGCGTCGAGGGGTGATTTTTCCCCCATTTTTTCCTTCTACCGCCCCCCAAAACCCGTTGCGTGCCTTTCACTACAGTGATCTTCCTGCCCCATCACCGCTTTTGTGTTTTCCCACTTTTTTTCTGGCAACTGGCCCTTTCCAGGACAAGTGGCCAAAGTTATGCCTCTTTTCTGTCTTTGTTCACCTTGTTTTTCCCCGTTTTTAGGCATTGACGGTTTTTCTTTTGGGACGTTTCTGAATGTGTTTTTTTTTTTTTTTTTGCGACCCCCCCCCCCTCTGGCCGGTTCAGCCGTCCCCACCTTTCCGGTGACGATCCTTTTCTCTTTTTGGCAGCCAGATTTTCTGTTTTCATTTTGGACAACCTTTCTTTTCGTTTCCTACAGTTTGAAGATGTCTCTCCTTCCCGTTGTCCCTGTACTACCCCCCAGTCATAGAAAAAGTGCCCACATACTTTTTGGGTGAGTCCGAACGAGTTCCTTCCCCCCTCTTATGGATGATTGCGTGAGGACCCCTCCTGTGTTTTGATCTCTAGATAGATCAAACACACCTTGTCCGTTTTTTTTTACTTGTTTGAAATCCTAAATTGAGCTGAAGACAACAACTCCCCCTTGGCTTTGAACCGGGGGGTTTTCTCTTTCCCCTCCCAGTCTTCCCAATTAAAGTTCACCTCCATGTCTGAACCTGACAAACTGGGGCGGTTTTCTTGACACCCTGCCCAAGACCTTCCTTCTTGGCCTCAGGTTAAATGCATCACATTCCCTTTCACATAACTCCTAAATCTTTGACGGTAGTGTACAGTTAATGCTTCTCTAAACGCGAGTTTGTCCCCGTTGATCTTTCTTTTTTTCCCATTTTTGAAATTGACAACACATCCCCCCTAGTTCTACTGGGGAGGAGGCTTTCTCCCGCTACCGTCTCTTTGGCCCGCCCCCTTTTTCCCCCCCCATCCAATTTCCTGGCTTAGCTTAACCATTTGATCTGACGGCCCGCATGCTGTGGATTTCCCACTTCCCCGTCGATGTTTCCGCATCTGTTCGGTCTCTTCTCAGATTTCTCTTTCCGTCATTTCCTTTTTTTAATAGAATATTTTTTTTTGATCACTTTCATTTCTTTCCCTGCGTGATGTTCGGACCCCTTTCTGGAGTAATCTTATTATCGACCCCGGCCCCCGGTCATCGGACCCACCTCGATCTCTTTTTTTGTCGATCTTCCAATGTGGCGAAGTGATTTCCAGGATGACTCGGATGATGAAGACTGGCCCTTTCACTCTCCCCAGCCCTCCACCCATCTTTTTCCCTTTTTCTCTCATCCGCAACCCTTTCTTTGTTTCCACACCAGCCCAAACGGCTCTTTTTCGCCCCCCTAATGATGACCGGTTTCCCGCCACCATGAGTAGGAACTTCCCCCGCCCTCCTTTTCTTTTTCAAACCCTGTCCTTCTTTCACCCCGTTTGTTTGTAAAAGCTTCCACGAACATCTTGCCGTTTCTTGCTTTTGTCCACGATGTACCCCCCCGCCCCTCCCCCCCCGGGCCCCGTACGTGAACCAGCCCCTTTTTTTTCCTTGAGTGCGATCAACTGACTTTCCGGCAATCCCCCCTTGACTTTTATCATTTATTTCCTGCGTCCATTTGGGTCCCCCCTACGTGACTTCTTCGTTAATGCAAATCCCCCTCAATTCTATCCTCCCCACTTTTCGACCGTAAGCTTTTACCCCCTTTCTCTTTCATCCCTTTACTCTTGTTCCCCCCCTGTTTTTCTACGAGATGTGGATAACCCCCACTGTTCCCCCCACGCTTTTTTCTACACCATTTCGTATATGAGGCATCATTTCCAGCGCCCCCCTTGCCCCCCCCCCCGGTTTCTTCCCCCTGCCCTTCCCGTACCCACCCTTCTCACAAATCCTTTCCCCTTCAATCGTTAACCGTAGCCGCCCCTTCTGGGCCAAACAAATCCTTTCCACCTCCCCTGCGTCCATGGCCGTTAGTTCATTGTGTACAGACCCAGCATTTTACGTCCTTTTACACCCTCTTCCCTTCCTTTAAGCTCCCTTCCCCCGATTGAGGGTCATAAACCATGCCTCCTCTTAGTTTGCGAGCCCCTTCCGCCTCGCTTCAGATACCATTCCATGATTGACTGCATTCTTAGGATGAAGACGACGAATCTGGAAACCCTGCCTATCTGTCGCTGGAGGAGCTCTCTTTTTTTCCATCCCTATTGTTCCTTCCACCCGCTTTTCAGTTCATTCTCCGGCCTTAAATCCCTGAGGGCCATAAAGCAAAGGTTTCCTATCCATAACCCCTCCCATCAGGTCTACCTTTCATTACGTCCCTCCCCGTCAGCTCCTAAAGTCCCCCACACAAACCCCCACCGATTCTCGTTTCTTCCCCCCTTCATCCTGCGCTCGACATACCGATGGCCTGCTCCCAAGTCGCGAGATTCTAATGTGCAACACAGTCCCCCACTCATTGGTGCCCCTCCTCCTCCCCCCCCTCCCCCCACAATGGAAGACTCTCACTTCCCGTCAGTTTGAACTGGACATCCCCAGAGACTTCACCGTTCCCCCTCTTCCTCATGGATTTCCCCCCTGTCCCCCCAGGGTTTGGCAGGGCAAGATCCCCATTGGGAATCCTCGTGGGATCACAAGCCACAACACTCTCCCAACTTTTTCTTTCTCACTTCCACCCTCCTGTTACGAGGTACCTACTGAACCGGAGGTCAAATTCCCCCCCCCCCCCCCCCGTGTTACCACCCCTGTCCCTGCCCGAAACAGGTGCCAGAACCATGCCCAGCCGTTTGGTCCCATGTGTTTCCGCATTGACTCCCTCTTCATTCAGTTGTAGTGCCTCAGAAGTACTCTTGCACTTCCTTTGAAGACAGAAAACGTTCCTTGCCCACTTACTTCAACAGGCCTTCCCGGGTATTTCCCCAGTAAAAAATGCTCTTAGGCATCTGCCCTCCCACAGCCTACACAGCAGTTTTTTCTGCACGCAGCATCCCACACATATACTTCAGGCCAGAAACTGTCCGTGCGACTAACCCCCCCTCCGTCTTTTTTTTACTTACTTCCCTCGCTAGAATCTTCAATCCTCGATGTCGGGTCCCCATTAAACCCTGGCTTGGTCTTCCACCCCAGTTCGTCCGATTTCCTTTTTTTCACCTTGGCTACTTCTCCCCACCCGGCCAAGGAGCCGCACCTCCACCCCCTTTCATACAAACCGCCCTTTCCCTTTTCTCATAGAGGCGTTTTCCGTAAGTTCAGTTACGCAAGCCTTGCTTGTCACCCCAGGCCATGGACAGTCCCTTCCCCTGACCGTTCCTTTACCCTCCTTTTCTCTTCTGCCAAACTCCCCAAAAGTTGGAACAACGCTAGAGTATTTTTATTTGCATTCCTTTACCTGTCGTATGAGACCTGCCCCTCCCCTTTTTTTGACGCCGCACCAGGATATTTGGAAGCGGCAATCACTGGAGTTCCCTCGTTTACCACCGTTCCGGCTCCCTTTCTGTGACACCATCCCCCCCCTCAACTGATTGTTCTTTGCTTAACTCTTTTTTCCCCTACCTGTCACCCCCCGTTGGCTCCACCCAAGTCCCTTCTTAGACCATATCCAGGTCTGGCTTTGGGGTTGTGGTTGTTTCCGGGGTGGTTTTGCTTGGTCGTTGTGCGGGGGCTGTCCGGTCTCCTCTTACTCTCCCACTCCCCTTTTGGTTTCCCGCGTAAGACGTTTGGACCTCAGAAGCCCTCGTTGAACTTCCACCCCCGCCCCTGCCATCTCGCGGACTTTCCCCCCCCCCCAGACCATTTGATAAATGTCGGCGACCTCCAAAGTGATACGATAGGGGTCTCCAGCTGACCCCTTTTATTTTTTCTTACGGAGACCTGCCCCCACACCCCGGCTGGAAGCCCGTGAGTAGGTTCCCTCCTCCCTTCGAAAATAGCCGCAGGGACTCCCCCCCCCCCCCCCCCCACTATGGGACAACCTCTTCCCCTTTCGTCGCCAGGACTGGACGCGCCCCAGTGCAATCGAGCTGTTAATGGAACCCTTGATTGGACCCATGGCGTATGTGTTCCCTTATTACACGAGGGTCTTTTAGCCCCCTTCCCCCCAATAACCGCCCCTGGGGACGCCCCCCCTAAACGCTTGTTCTGTCGGTAATTCTTTCGTGAAAGTTACCCTCCTCTTTCCCAGACCCTTCTTTTTTATTCTCCCTACCCCCCAGGTGGCGCTTGAGCCCTGGCCCCACCCCCCCCCTTCGACTGTGCTGCGCTTTCCTCTTTTTTTCCCTTTCTAGTTCTCTGACGCGTTCAAACCCCCTCCGGTCACCACATAGATCTGTCCTTCCCCCCCCCTTCCGAGTCCGTTGAGATACCTGGCCCCTTTTTTCATTGAACGCGGACTCCTTGTAATGTGCCCGTTGCTGACACGCGGAACAGGTGATTTTGACCGCTCCCCCCTATTTTCTGGAAACAAGTCCTTTTGTCGTTTTTTTTTTTTGAATTTTTTTTAGCCTTCTTGAATCTCGTTCGGAAATATCCCCTTCCCTTTTTTTCGTGCATTATGTACCCCATCTTTCACTGTTTTTTCCTTTTACTGACTGTGTCATAAACCCCAAAATGAAAGACCCAATTCTGGCGTTCCTTTCTTGAACGATACCCAATCCCCCTTATGCTGTTTGGTCCCCCCCCCCTTTCCCCTCCCCCGGTCAGCTCGCTGTTTTTTCAATCCGTGTTTTTTTTTTTTTTTTTTTTTTTCTGCCTCCCCTTTTTTATTTTGCTGCAATCGCGCGAAGCATCGTTAATAAAGTTCCCCCCTTATGATCCATAATTGGGTCCTCTCTTTCCCTCTTTTCCTTTTTTTTGGATCTATCTCCACCACCCCTCTTTTCCTGCTTCAGTGTGTTTTCATCCCCCCCCCCCCCCGTCAACACTAACCGGCTTTTCATCCTCCCTTCCGCATCCTTTGTAATTTCCATGATTGCATTTTGCCTCATCTGGCGTCAGACCGCATCATGACTCCCTCCATGTGACTCTTGTTATCCCCCAGATGGTGAGAGGTTGTACAACCCTTTCGTTCGCATTCGAGCCAGGGCCTCACCCCGGTTTGTCACCCTTTTTTTTCCCCCATTGGTCTGTTACCTCCCCCCCTTCCCCTTTCCCTCCGGAATCTTTAAATAATGCAATTCCAATAAGACATTTCGATTCGAACGAGATTTACACGTTCGTCCCCTTACACAGGTTGAACCTACCCTCCCTGTCAGATTTGCTCCTGGCCCGTTTTCGCATCACAAGTCCGGATTAGAGGCGTTGCGGCTGTCTCTTTCCCCCCCTTACCCGAGTCTGTTTCCCCTATTCGCATCTGGCCTGTGGAAGACGTATTGCTCCCCCCCCTTCCCCTACTCAGGGTTACGTAGTCTTTCTTCTGATAGTGCTGTTGTTTAAAATCTTCCCCGGCAGACGGCCGATGCACTGCAGCCCCCCGTCCCCAGTTCCCCAGGTGAGCCCCCGTCCCCCCCTTGTTCCACCCATACACTTCGAGCCCATTCCTATCGTAACCCCGGTTCTTCCCTGGTCCAAAACTTTAACTGTCAGCCCATTCCAAGCCTTCATTTTCCCCCCTTCAGACCAGCTCCCTTTCCTGATTTGCGTACCTTGGCTGTTTCCTCTTTTCGCTTCCGTCCCCCCTCCCGCGTTTAACCCCCCTTTCCGACTTCCCATACGCCCGGTCCCTCAATTTCTTCCACCGCCCTCCCTTCTCGAATTTTCGACGCGTCTTCCTCTACCGCCCCCCCCCCCCCGCCCTCCCCCTTTTTTTTCTTGCAATTCGTGCCCGGGACGGTCAATGCTCGTTTAGATCCCTGACGCCAATCAGTCCCCGCCTTTCAACCTGTTGTTTCGAGTTTCGCGTGCGTAACACTTCAACTGTCTAGCCCCTCCCCCAGTACCCAACTCTTAACACTTTTTGCGTTCCCGATACAATTAGCGTGAGTCCCCCCCCCCCCATTACCCCACACACCCCGCTGAGAAGGCCCATTAAAGTCAACACTCCCGCTTAGGCAAAAAATTTCGCGCGTCACCCTCCTCCCCTATAGTCCGTTAGCTTGGTACCGCTCCAATGAGACGTGAACCCGCACACCCCGAAACCTGGCTCCCGGAGGCGGTGAAAAATCACGTTTCTACCGCAATTCTCTGACCGCGGTCCTGTTTACTAGTCGTCAGAAAGAGCCTGCGTTTCATAGGGTCAACTACCCGTGGGCTTGCGACTTCCCCCCCTTATTCCCTCATGCCTTCACTACCCCGTCCTTCCCCCCATGGCTCTCGAACCTGACGGAAGTTACGAGACGGTCCAAAATGATCCCTGCGGGTTTCCCCCACGCAGCTTTTTTTTTTTCCCCCATGGTGCATAGTCCCTGGCGTGCAAGTGATTGTAGAATACTGTCCCTTCCCCCTCCCTCTAGCCCCCTTGACCTTCCCATTCTGCCCCATCTGGGTTTCTTCCGGGACGTGTGTTATGAAAAAGTGTTGGTGTCCCTCTGTGCGTTGGGGACTACTTGACCAGTCCTTGCCGCCAGACCCTTCCCCAAACAATTTCATCCTTATTCCAGGTTGCGTCCGCCTCGCCATTTTTGGACCAAGCCATGTTCTTATTCCCCGCGTAGTGTCAGCGGCCCTAGATGGAACCCTGCCCCTTCCTTAGCGTGACGCCTCTCTTTTACTTTCTTCACAGTACCCCCCAGGCAAATCATCGCGGTTGTGCCCTTCGAATTTACCGTTGTGGAGGCCCGCTCTGGAGTCCCCTTTTTTTCTTCCTATCCACACTAGCTAGTCGAGAATTGGTACATACCCTAGAAAAGTTTCTATCCCCTACATCCGAGACTCTTTTTCCCCCCCCGGTTACTTTGACAACTCTTCCTCCTCTTCTTCCGAGACGAGTCACCTCCTCCGGAATCCAGCCCACATTTCACCAGCAACCCCGGGCAACCCTTGGCACTTTTTATCCTTTCACCCCGGTCAATCCTTCCCCGGTACACTCTCCAATACCTGGACAGCCTGATGCCTTCTCAACTCGACTTTTTTCCACTATCGCGGGTTAATGTAACCCCCGTTGACGGAGTTTTTTCCCACGGAAGGATTCACTTCAAGTCTCTTTCCGCCACCACAACTATAGATTCATCTCCCCATCCTAGAGGCCATTTTTTCTTCCCTTCTTTGTTTAAGAGGAGTTCACCTCGGTCCCCCTTCTGACCTGCGGCTTCAAACTTTGTATCTTTTTCTAGGCGCCTCCTCGTGAACAAATTGTGGGCCCTACCCTCTTTTTTCTTTTCAGTTGTTCTTCCCCAAGGAAGATCTGCTTCCCTTTGTGGGTGTCGGGCAATTCCGTCCATCCCCCTTTTTGCCCTTAAGGACCTCATTACATGCATGTTGCTGGCCGGCGGGAGCATTTTCCTCCCCATACAGCTTCTACTTTGGTCCACCGGTGTGTAGACGGCCGTCCCGACCTCCCACCCCTCGCCCTGACGAATTAAATAGACATTCTCTGCTGCAAGCCTTGTGCCCGCCCTGTTGAGCGCTAAGCCCGCCGCCTCAACTCCCTCTTACATGTCTCTTCCGTAGTCGTTTCCATCCACGAAGCAGATTTTTTTTTTTTGCCCTCTGACGCTTCACCAGCTCCCAACAGGCTCTTTTCCGCCAAAACTAAGGGACCCGGCCCTGTTTGTAAATCCCATTATCTGGTCACAGGAAACAGCCAATGTTCTTCTCCCCCCCTGCAGTTACTTTTTGCTGGCAAAGGCACTTGTCATTCACAGTTTTCTTCTCCTTGGAGCCCTTTCTTCCACCTGACTTCCCCCCCCCTCTCCCCGGTTTTGGTCCCTCCCCCCCCTCCCTTCCCCCCCTCTGCCCCCCCTTCCCGTCCGTCCCTAGTAACTACCGGCAATGTCCTTTTGATCCTTTGGCCCCTTCTTCGAGCACAGTTAGGGGTATGACGATTTGCCCCGGATTTTGCGATGGTCTTTTCCTTTTTGGACCCTACCTTGAATATAAACGTCGAGTTAAGCTTCAAATACTCTTATACTTTTCCCCCTTCTAGAACAATCTTCTACCTCTCTGTTTATTAATCACATCTCTCATCTCTTTTTGAGACTGTGAGTAAATAGAGGTGTTCCCCCCCACGCTCTCCCCTTTTTCCCTTTGGATTCTCCCCCTTTCTTCCCCGGAACGAGACCCCCCCAGTTCCCCCACCCCCCGGCCCCCTCTTTTCCTCCTGGGCCCCTTGCGCCGGTAATCCACAGGCTACTCCCTCCTATTTCCCCTTCTTCCTCCCTGAAGGCTCGCGCACTATGGGCCAAACCTTGACCAGTCCTCTACTCTATTCACTACCTGCTTTTCCTCCCCGTTAAGGATTCGATCCCCTTGTCCCTTGATTTGCGAGGATAACTTGAGCTCCTTGCCTGTTGCCACGTTAGCCGCCGCCTTGCCTGTTCTACCAACGGCCTCCACTTTAGCATTGTACTTCTTTGCGAGAAGCTTTTTTGAATTCTCGCCCTCTTGAATGTCTCTTTTTTTCCCTTTCCCCATTTGTGTCGGATGAACATGCCTAGACTGGACATGTCTTTGAGCATTTTCTTGAGCTCCCTAGAGCCAGTTAAGTTTTTCACGCCCCCCCTTCCCTCCAGACCTTCTGGCTATTTAATCCGTTTGCCACCATCCACTCGTCCATGTAAATGCTTGTCTGCCCCCATCTATCCAGCGTGGCCCTTCCACCTCTATCGCCTCACCCCCTGTCTTACTCAGCCAGCGGGCCCTCATTTTTTTTTCAACACGGCCCCGGTCCTCCATCCGTCAGGATATTAGGTATACCCCCCATCCCCCCCCCATGACCCTTACCCCCCGTCTCGCGGGTTTTCCTCTTTCCCTGCCCTTTCCCCCCCACCTTTTTGAACGACCGTCCCTTCCCTCCCGCCCCCTTTCAATGCCACCGAATCCCATCCCCCTCATTTTCCTCCCGCAGTCCCAAAACTCCGACTTCCCCCCCATATGACTTCTCCCACCCACACCAGCACTTTTTTGCCCCCTGAGCAAAGATTCCAACACTTTCGTTTCCCTCTCATGAATTATGTTTCCTGCTTTTCATTTGGACTTTCCCGAGGACTTCACCTCTACTCCCCCTTAGATCCCTCTTTTCCGTGACATTCCCCCGGCAGTGTCCTGGCCCTCTCACACAAAAACTCTACCCGCTCCTTTTCTGCCGGAAACCCCAAATTTCCGGGACGTCCCCGTCCCTCCCTTCTATAAACTGGCATCTCCTTTTCCAACTTTCAATCATCCTCTTCTGCAACTTTCGTCGCAACCTTGGCCGAATCCAAAGTTACACCTGGGTTGTTCATAGTCCCGCTTGAGCTTCCCCCCCGCTTCTTTGCTTTTTTCCGTTTCTGCAAATTTCCACCTCCATTTCCTCCAGTTTGTGCTAAAGACCGCACGCCCCCCGACCGCGCTTTCGCCCCTCCACCTTTGACACATTTTGTGCAGTGTATTCGTTCTCTTGTTTTACCCCGGTTTCCCTTTTCCGTAGTATGATTTTTTTTTGTTTTTCCTTCTTGTGTTATGTTATGAGCCTTTTTCGTACACATATAGGAGGGAGCCACACCCTTTCCCTCCCCACTCCCCCAACCAACCCCCACACCACCAACCCTTCCCTCTGACCTTCTCCCTCCCCAAACCTCCGGGACCCCCCCCCCTCTCCCCCCCGTTTCCTTACAAAGGCACCCCACTGAACACGCAGGCCGCAGTCACCCCCCCCTGCCCCTTCCCCTCCCCTCCGTTCTCCCCTCCCCCTTAACCCTTCTCACCCGTCCCCCCCCCAACCCACCAGCCACCGAGGACCCCCTGCCCTTCCATCTCGCCGCCGCCCTTCCCTCCCGGATCGGACCGCCTACAGTCCCCCGACGAGCCCTTCCCCCCCACTTAGGTCAGCCAACCCTCGACCCGCCTTTGACCCAATTAACCTTTTCTGGCCCCAGCTCCTCCCGCGAGGTTTCCAACCGACTTCTATTCACTTCCCACCACCCGGCACTCGGCTCCACTCCCCAACTTCAATTGTTCCCCACCACGTATCCGGGTCCAGATTATTTTTCAGCTGACTAATTTCCCGATGGATTCTTCATATTTTTCCTGCCCTTCTCGTTCGATCCGATTGCCCCCCTCACAAAGCTCTTATGGGACTCCCCCTTTCCATTTGCGTCCTGTTTTTTCAGTACCACACAGCTCGACCCCGTTTATCCTTTGCGCACTCTGTTCCTCCGAATTTTTCTTGGGGGAGGCCTTTTGCACCCCCATACTCCCTACCCGCCCCTGTTACAACCCGGTTTCCCACCCCCCCCCCTTCCCCTTTCCGCCGTCTTGCTCTAATATCCCCTGCCCCCCCCCCCTCCAAGGTTAGAAGGTTCTTTTCTTGTGTTGACGACCTTTTAACCACTGCCGCTTGCTTTTTTGTTTTTGAGAGACTCCGCATACACCTGTACCTATTCCCCCCCACTCTCGCTGTGATCAGTTGAGTTTGTTTTTTGTCTTTTTTTTTTTTTTTTTTTTTGATATCTGTGTGCTGTGGCTACCTTTTTTTTTTGTTTTTTCTGTCTAGCCGCTCCACCCTTTACCACAAGTCCCAAAAGGCTTTCGCCCCCCCTCCTCCCTGGCACAATTGAATGCACCTGTTTTCCCCCTGTGTCCTGTACTAGGTTTTTTAACGCGCGCGCCGCATGGCGTTAGCCCTTCTTAATCCCCACATCGTTTCTCCCTGCATTCCCCAGCTGTTCAAAGCTCCACTATCAAACAGTAATTTAACTCATTCCCTCTCT
>Ga0179593_1338801_pt1 | contig 21065 bp, 19 predicted proteins | sample CZODoug2_1_08_16_FD_185931 | JGI IMG/M metagenome (GOLD analysis project Ga0179593, IMG submission 185931) | Vadose zone soil fungal communities from Angelo Coast Range Reserve, California, USA - CZODoug2_1_08_16fungal (PacBio error correction) | ecosystem: Environmental > Terrestrial > Soil >... | reverse complement strand
TCAGGGTTCCCTCTTCCCTGTCGCGGAATGGCGTGTGCGAGCGACGGGCCCTCCGGGCACGATCCGCCTTGGACTGCTTTTTTTTTAAACGCACGCCCCCGTTTCCTGGTGCCGGTTCCTTGCACCCAAAGCCGTCTCGCCGCTTTCCCGCGTGTGTTCCTCTTCTCGGCCTTCTCAAACCGCTCGGACTGCGATTCCGCGTAGTGTCGAGCTCCCAATTTTCCCCCTTCCGCCCCTGAACCTGCCGGCCTACCCTCACCTTTGCGCTAAATGATAGCACTTCCTTGCGTCCCCCGCCAACAGGATGTAGTTTTCCTTTTGTTGTTTGAAACGAACTCGACGTTCGCTCCTGACGTTCATCGACGCGCACTTTTCCCTTCCGCGCGGAGTAATTTTTCTCGGCTCCCCCCTTCGTGAGTCGTCCTCTAGTGTAATTTTTTTTCAACCCCCCACCCCCCCCCATGTTGAAACCGAAAGCCGACATCGCCCGGGTAGAAAAGTTGCCCTCCTTGGCAGCTGGTGCACGCGTCCTTCCCCTCGACAAAACCCACCACTCGAAGTAAGAAAACGTCACTTTGACCTTCCGGATTCACTTTTATGGAAACCTGCGTCCTTTTCATGACCGTTTTTTCTCGCTCCCCCTCCCCAAATCCCCCCCCTTTTTTTTTAATACTCCCCCCTTTAGTAAAGCTGGAGTTTCCCCCCGACGCCTTTTCCAGTTCAGTGTTTTTGAACTCCTCCTAACTCGGGCGTTCCTTCTAGGTCCAAATGAGCTTGAGTCCTTTTCCCCCTTTCGAGCCCCAAAGCTTCTACCCGTGTTCCACGCCCTGTCCTCTCGGTTTTCCATCGGTGGTGAAGCAACGCCTAAAAGTACATTTTCCTCATTCGCGGCCCTTTTCGCATAATTTTCGTGGGGTAGGTTGAGCCTTCTTGGATCCTCCGTGGGAAACTCGCTTCCCTTCCTCTAGGCGCGGTACTTGTTCCTTTTAAAGCCTTTCCTCGAGACCCGGTGAATAGGGAGTAAGTTAAGGTAGTCGCAGCGCGAGAGGGCCTCGAACCCTCTAGCGTCGCTGCCGTCCCCCCCCCCCTTCTCTTTTTCCACTGACGACTTCCTGTGGACGGAATTCGAGATAATCCTTTCCCCTCCTTCAATCGTAGTTTTTCTTCCTCAGGACCTCTTCGCGACCCCCCCTTAGTTTTCGAAGAGCCGCTCTACATGCGTCCACTCCTCGGCCCTTTTTTCTTCCCTTCAAGGCTTTCACAAGCTCTCTTGGCCATTACAGAAGAGCTTCGACGGCTTTTTTACCCCAGATCTTGATCTCCCCCATACGAACCCTAGCTTCGCGGGTTTTTCCACAGCTTTCCGCCGCTTCCTTTCCTTCCCTCGCCAGATAAGGTTGACTTCATCTCTTCAAAATGTCCGGCATAAATCGTATGAACCCCTTCGTGCCCCCTCCTCCTGTGTTGATACGCGATCGAAGACCTTATAAAAGATGACAGCTGACCCCCCCCCTGACCTAGGCACACCCCTTTGACATCCTTCGGCCGGACACGACTTCCCTTATACCAATTGTTTTGTACGCCTTGCAGCCAGCTTCACGCCTTTCCGTTCGGCTCGCCTTTCCCGAGCGCATACCAGATTTGAATTTACAGGTCGCATGCTGCGATGACGTCCCTTTGGGATGCCCGTGGAACCTCTAGTTCTGCACAGGGAGCCACCCCCCCAGAGGCTTCAACGCTTTGTGCACTTTCGGCGCACGGCGAAGCAGCGTTTTTATCTTGACCTGACCCACAATCCGAGAGGTTTCGTTTTGTTTTTTTCCTTGTTTGGTTTTTTTGGGGGTTTTTTGGGGGTTGTTGTTGGGTTGTGTTTTTTGTTGGTTTTTTTTTTTTTTTGTTTTTTTGGTGGGTTTTTTTTTTTGGTTTGGGGGGTTGTTTTGTGTGGTTGGGGTGTGGTTTTTGGTTGGTTTTGGTTTTTTGTCCCGACCGTTTGGTGGGTTTTGTGTTGTTTGGGGTTTTTTTCGTGGTGGGTTTTGTTTTGGGAGATGTTGATGGCGGCCTTTGCTAGCGTGACCAGCACTTTCCTCCGCGCGCTTCTCCAGATTCCTTTTTTGCGGATCTTCCATGCGTTCGTGAATTGGGTAAACGTCGCTTTTTTCCCGGGCGCAGCTTCGTCCTAGGGAAAAACGCTCGTCGTTTCAGCATGATTTCTACAATTCTCTCCCACGTCCCCTCTCCCGCTGCGCTTAATCGTCAAGTCACACGGCTCTGGTCTCGTTTACCAAAGTTCGCTTTCAACTCTTGCTTTCTCCGTCTTTCTTTAGAAAACCTGGTGTTGTTTTTTTCTTGCAGTTCCTTTCTGACCCGCACCCTTTCTTGAAATCGTTTGCGGTTTTCTCCATCTGCGATTTGGAGGGTTCTTTAGGAGCACTCCCCCCTGCCGACACCAGTGCGAATGTCGACGTGCAATCGGTGCCTTTCCGGGGACCCGTTTTAAGGCCCCCTTCCCTGAGCCTTTTGCAACCGGTCAGCTCGTCGCCTCCGGTCGTCTGAGGCTCGCCCCGACGTTTTTGCTCTATAGCACTCCCTCCCTCCCGCGTCTCTGAAGCCGTGCTTCTCCCCGCGTCCACCCTCTTGAGAGAGCGGTTGGTGCCGGTCTGACCCCCCCCTGAGTGACCTTCGAGCAGTTCGCTTAGTCTGTTCCGCGTCATCTTCTTTCCTCCTTCCTTTTTTTTTTTTTAGAGGGATGACTCTGGAAAGACTACCGAGATCTCGCCGTCGTTTTTTCCCTTTGTTCCGACCCCTCCTTTCCAACACCCTTTTTTTATCTCGTCGGTCTGACCCCCCCCTTCCTCCCTCCCTTGGCGGAAAGTAAGAAATGTCGACCTGCTGTCTTCGAAGAGAAGGCCATTACGTCCCCCCTTTCTCCCTTTAACCTCGTTTTAGTTTCTTTTTGTTTACGGTGCAGGACCTGATCTCCCGCCTCGGTTTTGAAACGGTCCCAACTAAACGTTTTAACCGCCGTAACCAATGCGCACTGGGTCTTCTCCTTTCCTTTACTGCACCAGCCCCATCCCTATTGATCTGCAGTGGGCTTCCCACCGCGCCCCCTTTCAAGTATTGTTGCCCCTCCTTTCGGCTGACCTCCCCAGACAATCCCTGTATTTTCTTTGTTCGTAAGGTGAGGACATTGCGAAACGACGTTCTGCACATGCCGTTTGTTTTTCTTCTGAAGCTTGTGCGTGGATGGCGTGGACGATATTGTAGTCAAATTCTTCTCTTAGTCTGGGTGATTTTTTTCCCTCACGTATATTGGCACGCCTGATTGAGCGACACCCTCCCTCTTTTTCCCCCCTAAGAGAAGAAAGCTTTGTGAGAACGCCCACGGTCAGGCGAATGAGGTCGCCGCGATTGCTTGGTACTCGCTGAAGCCCTTGTAGGATTTTTCCCCTGCGCGTCTACCCCCTCTCCCTCCTTCTTTTGTCCCATTCTCCATTGATCGAATCAGCGGCGGCCGCCTCTAGTATCTGCCCAACTAAAGCGTGAATCCCTACCCTTGCCAGTAACCGCTTTGTCAACACTTTTTTTCAAAGGTCGTACTTCTCCCGCATGCGCCTGATGGCCAATCTCAAGTTTGCAGACCCAGTCGATCCGATTAAGTAGTCGTGAGCTGTTCCTTCAGCGTACTATCCCCCACATGTGTATGATTCTCTTCCACAGATATAGTTGGTCGTTTTGTTTCTTCACCGCTGTCCATGTCGTTCCCGCCGTTCCCCCTGCCTCGCTCCCGCTATCGCTTAACACTCAGGTTTGCTGCACTCTTTATCTTTACCTGGAGCAAACCGAAACGATTGAGTTCGTGACCTGATTTTTGGGATTCCCTGAACCCCTTCCTCTTCCCACGTTATCCACGAGACTCTTTTTTTTAGCTTTTCGCGGTCGCTTCGCAAGACTCCTGTTTTGACTTTTCGACGTATGCTGCCGTTTATCATCGCGGTAGTCGGTTCATTGGTCTTAGTCCCTTTCCGTGTTAGCGAGCCGTTCGACCGCCCGATCCCCTAGCCTTCAGGCCTTACATCCCCGACTCCTCTTCGGGGATTCCCTCGTTCGTCGGTCGTGCCCTTATCATGACACGAGTGCGCCCTTTGACCGATCGGGGCGAAGATGGAAGCCCGAGGTGGAGGCAGTTTTTCGCGGCCCTCCCACGCGAGGATGGATACACCCCCTCACAGTGGATTGCAACTTTTCCCCCCCTCTAGGCCGCGTTCGGTCCGGCTGATCAACTCCTTTACCGCCTAGCGGGAAGACCCAGGCGATTTCCACATCACCGTCCCCCCCCTGGGTAACTGAAATTATCCTCTGGCGACCTCTAAGCACGAAATTCGATGAATTTGCGCCTTTCCCGTTATGTTCGCCCCTTTAGCTTTTTTTTTTTTCCCCGCAACGGGACCAGTTCGTCGGTTCGGGGACCGGGAAACGCATAGCGCCTTCCCGAGAACCCCCTTCGCCACAGGCAATCACCTCCCTACTTTCGGCCCCGCTCTTCATGCCGCCGATGTAGTCGAGTTCGTTCGCCAACCCCTTTCCCGACCTCCGAGGAAATCCCCGGGAAGCCACCGAAGACCCGTTTCTTAGGGCCGCGTTTGCAGAAGACCTTGTTCTCCGCTGGCGTGTGTCTCCCGGGCGCCGGCTCTAGTTTTTTTTTTGGTCTGCTTTAGGTTGCGATGCGCGCGCCATGGCAGTCGAATGATATTTTTTTCCAGTGTTCGGCTTTCTTTTCCCTTTTTTTCCATGGTTGGTGTTGTCGCCTTCACCGCGACGGCCTTTCCGCCGTCCCTCCTCCCTGCTGCGAACTTTCCACGTCCTTTTTTTTTTGCTTTCTCTTGAGCTAGAACCAAGTGCCGCGCCGAGAAGTCGTTCAAATCACACACGCGGACTACCAATTGTCGGACGCTCGGCTTTTGCCTATTTCCATGTCCCCTTCTAGAAGTTCCATGCCGTTCGTCTTCCGCATTGCCCTTTCGGCCACGTGCCTCCCCCTTCTCCTCTCCCCGACGCGAGCGTGTCACGATCCTCGAACACTATCCGGGCGCGGCTTTGTATCCTTACGTCTTCCTTCCTCTGCGGTTGTTTTTTTTGTTGCTTTCACCTTCCTTTTTCACCGGGCTATCGCCGTTCGGTCGTATTCGTGCCCGATGGGCCGACGGCCCCAGCGCGTGCTCCGCGACGGTCTCCGGACCTCCCTCCCCCCCATGACTTCTTCCCTACGTTTTTTTTTAGTCGTATCAGGGCCGGCAGCACTTTTTGCTCACGCTTCGGTTTCCTTTCTCTGCCCCCGCCCCCGACCGGCGGTCTGCTCCTTTACCGCGCCGAGGTGAAACGCTCAACCGACTAGCGAGGGGACTGCTTCCGGCACCCCCACAACCCCTTGCCGCCGCCCGAGTTAGCTTGTTCGATTCCCCTTTGCCTGCTGTCAATGCTCGCTATAGATTGAATGCGTGGCGCGCTTGCGAAGTACTTACCCGCAAACCCCCCTGAATGGGCCCTCGTTTTGCCTTCCCCTTTTTTTTCCGACTAAATGATATCCCCCCCTGAAGAGCGAGCCCCCTTCATGCCCCCGATGTTTGTTCTTCTCAAAGCCTCGCGGTGCGCGTCTGACGTGCTCGCGTCCGTCTCACGCGCAGCCGCGCATTCTTTCCCTTTTCGCCATCGCATCCCCTTTTTCGTAGGTCGCATGCGTCGCCAACCCGAACACTATTTTGGCCCCTCCCCCCCTTGCCCCCGAAACATTCCCTCCTCTTTCGCACCGTTCTAATTGAAGGCGAGCGACTAACGAAGACAAAAATCTGACGAGCTCCAGACACTCAATCTTCAGAAGCCGGCTCAATTTCTGGCAAGCCCCTTTTGCCGTACTTCCCCCCCCCTTTTCTCGTTTGGCATTTCGCTTTCTTTTCCGTTAAGTTTTCGGATTTGGAAAAACGTACTACTCTTGCTCCTCTCCCTCCTTAAGCCCATGCGTTTGAGGACGTTCCGTTTCGAAGTATGGTCTAGCTCCACAGTTCTCCGCAACACGCTGCCCTCTCTGTTTCCCCTCCCGTAATAGGTGGCCCCAAAAGCTCCTTGAGAAATAAGCGGCCACCTGTGAAAACTTCCGTATTATCTTCGTTCTTTTCTGCTTTGCGACCGCGTTGGATGAAATTCCCCTCTTCCCCTCCCGTTTGATTGCAATACCTTAGGACTCCAATTTGAGTTGATTAAGAATCGCCCCCTCCCCCCCCTGGGTCATTATTCTTATTAAAGCTTTAGTAGTTCCGCGTTGGTGAGGTCCAGCACCCCAGGCTCCCTTCCAGGAGGCACAGCCCGATCTTTTCCCGATTCACTTCGGGTCGCGGTTCGTGCCCTCCGCTCCGAGATCACGTTCAATCCAATCGGTGAGTGACCCCCTGCGGTCAGCGTCGCCCTTTCTTTTTCTCTTCGAACCCGCTCGAAATGGTCAACTGCGCCCTCTGACATGCCGAATCGTCAAGAGACCTTAAGTGGCTCCGATACAACCGGAGCCATTCGCCTTTCGCGGCCCAACCTGAATTGCGAAGCGCTCGCTCACTCTCCTCGCTTCGCTGGTCGCGTTTTTTCCTTCCCGCTGCCGAGTCAAACCTCTAATTTAGCTCCCTTTCACTCGCTTTCGGGAAAATTTGGCGGTCTCCAGTTCGTCTTGCCCCAAATTATGCTCCCCGATGTTGTGCTTCCCCGATAGCGATCCTCCTGACCGTGAGCCCTCAAGGGAACAAAAATTGCTTGTGGAAAGCAAAGGTCCTCTTATCTATCTCTGATACACGCTCCGATACTCCCCTGTCTTGGTACATCCGACTCCCCTATCACTTTCCAGTCGTAGGAGTTGGCGAGCGCATCCCGCTTTCCCAGGATCTCCCAGCAGTAGCTCGATCTCATTGTTGGGACCAGTTGCACACGAGGTGTCACTGACGCCGGGCCCTTATTCAACGATGATTAATTAGGCCCGGGCAAGCGGATTTTTCCTCGTTATCACCGCGCGGCTGCCACCTTTCGATGGCTCCCTCCCCCTCCCTTTTCGGCAGAATGGAAATGCTTGCTTCGCGGAAACAAGAAATCGCGCGCCTCATAGGATCGCCGATTTTTCTTGCATACTCCGCAATGCGTTCTTTCTCGGCCTTTTTTCTTGTTAATCGTCCCTTTTTTTGTCGCCTCCGTCAATCAGAGTGGCAGAACGTCAGGCCACCCACAAAGAGATCGGAAAATGCTGATTTTCCTAACCCCTACAGACCCCCTAATCTCTTCCTAGATCCTCCCTCCCACATCGGTGCAAAAGTTAGAGAACGTCAGTTTTCCTTGATTTACCTCCTGAACCCCCCCAAACTCATTTTCTTTGTGTCTCTCCCTCGCCGCCGCAACATTCCTCGTTTTGCGCGTTTTGGAAGCCAACGATTCCTCTGTTTTGATCAGCATTCCGCCGACTGCCCAGGGTTGCATTGGTGAGCAGGCGTTAAGTTTTCCCCCTTTTTGAACTTCCGAACCCCGTTCCCGCCCGTCTTTTGGTATCAGGCCTTAACCGTTTTTTCCCCGCAACTGAGTCGTCGCGGTTGAGTACCGAAGCCACGTAAGAAGCGCTTTCCCGAAGTTGTTCGTCTCTGGCCCTTCGCGTTCACTTTCTTTTTTCATTTGGGAAGCCCAGAAGCTCTTAAGGTTTTGGGTTCTTTTTTCTTAGACGACTTCATCTCCGTCGTATATTTGTGTCCGTCGTCTCTTATCCTTTTCACATCCGTTGGTTTTGTTGCTACTTTTAGCTTTTAACCTGGAAGTCAGAGTTCGAGTTTTCTATCGCTTTTAGAACACTTCTTGGCCAACTCTCCGTTAGTTGACCCGACCCCCTTTTTCCCCCCTTGTCCCCGCGTCCCTTGCATCCTGAACAGCGTAATGCTGTCTTTCTTAGCTGAACCCCCCGTCTTTGTTTGTGGTACGCACTTACGCTGATCTTGTAGATTCTGAACCCCTTGTGCCATGCCGACTACGCGTCTTTACTGAAACGGTCTGGTCGTTCAAAGACACTTTTGTTCCCCCTCCCTTCTCCACATGGTTAATGGTGTAGCGTATATCCCTGAACTCCCTTCCCGTCTCGCTCTTTTTTATTCACACCTCGTCCCCCCCATTTTTCTGACTGTTGCTTGCATTGGCCGGTGCAGACTCCACGCCAGCACCTTTTTTAGAGACTCCATTCGAACATTCCCCCTTTACGTTGTTCTTTCCCCCCTGTCTCATGAGCCGAGCGTGGGCGTGCGATTAGCATGCGTTCTCGGGTCTGATCTTTATTCTCCCTTTCTGCTGCCCACAGTGGTATTTTAATTACGTTTCTTTTGTTTCCTTGTCTTGGGAGTACCACCACTTCCGTCTTTCCCCCCGCCCTTCCTCTGGCAACCGAATTCTATAGCCGAAGCCAATCGGCTATCCCATTTTGAGAACGTTCTGCGATTGTTTTGTTCTCCATAGATGTCCCCCCGTCCCACCGTGGACTGCTGATGATCCAGATCGACGGATTTTCCACTCCCGTCCCTGATTCTCCTCCCCAAGCCCGAGTAGCCGATAGTCCTCATACTAAGCTCCGGACCTCGCATTACACCCCAACATAGGTTGTTCCACCAGGAATACCAAAAGTCGTTGTTTTGCACTCGCCCACTGCTGGCCCCATCTCCCGCGCCACTAGGGGTGGCTTCGCGATCCGATTCCGTAGCTTTTCGACTTCCCTATTGTACCAACTCCCAATGGGTCTGATCGCTGGCTTGATAATGTCCGCTATTTTCGGCGGAGGTTGTTCTTTCACGCGGATTTTTGCTCTTGCAACTTGCGTGGGAATACGTGCATTTATCTCTTCCAACCCACTGAGCCTTCTTGTCACCTCACTTGCCTTCCCTCCAATACGAATGGATACCCTGTAGGGCTCGTACAAGGTTAGCGCAGCCTGAAGGCGAGAAGTCCGCGACTTCTCGTCTTTTTCGCGGCCAGTTGTCGACCCCCCCTTCTTGGCAGCCGCGCAGCTGCTTCTCCTTTTTGATGGACTAGCAGTCTTTTCGTCCCATCCAGGCTTTTATTTGTCGTGGCCCACAAGTGCTTCGGCGCTTTCCTCACGCCCGAAGGCCCCCCCTCTGGTAATCCGGGCTAACTCGAACCGCTTTTTTGGAATTGATCTCTGCGTCTTTTTGCCCCACTCCCAGCGCACCTTTACGTGTTCCCCTTCGTTGAAACGATCGTTTCTCCGATGCCTCAGGTGTAAGTAGCTCTGCGCGGGCCCTCTCCGCCCCTCCCTGGTCTTAATACCCCCCAATTTTTGACCCACTGCCGCTATTCCAGTAGGCTTTCGTGGACTGGTCCTTAACACGCGTACCTTGGACTATCGGTGCCGTGCGACATCGTTACGGGTAAAAAGACTCATCAAGAGGGGCGAAACCTCTACCCTACGACTCGAAGATTCGTTGCGAAGGTTCCCGTTTTAGGCCCCTCAAGGATGCTGTTTTTTTGCGTCCACCGTATCCCCGGTTCCCTGCCAACCCGAGCGGCTGTTGTTGAGTTCCCGCGTACCTCCCCTTCTCATGAGCGAACGGTTTTTTTGCCCACGATCGCCCAGAACATCCCCCCTTCCCCTCCTCGTTCCGCGATTCTCTTCCTCTCTGTAGCGATTAGTTCGTTCCGCCCCAATTTCCCCAACGTTCGTTTTTTTGGAAAAAATCAAGGCCTTACCTGACATTTTCTTACGGCTTATTGCAGACCCATTGTCTCCTTCCCCTTTCTTGCCCCGATTGAGGTGCCCCTGTTGGTTTTGGTTCTTTTCGTGACTGAGATTTCCTTCCAAATGGTGTCGACATTTGCAAGACTTGAGTAGTTCTTCCGTAGGCTTTGTCAACGGAATTTTTGGAGTGACTTTGTTACGCCTCCCCCTTCCCGGCGCTCCCCTTATCTAAAGGTCTCTTGCTGATTATCTTTTCCTCCGCACCAAGGGCTCGCGCCTTTGCGCGTTAAAATCACACCCCTTACTGGAATTTCTATCCTGGTGGACGTTTTTTCTTAGTGAACCCTATTAGCAATTTGAGGATCTCAGTGTACTTAATTCGATTGAATAGCCCTCCCTACTAAACGAGTCCTTTATTCTAGCGCTCCCGTTTGAGTCCGGCGAAACGAAACCGATCCCCGTGAGAGGAGAATCGTATTGGCATTTTACTTCCCCATTAACCAGCTACAGTTTTTTCTTTTCTTTAACCCGCGTTCAAGGCGATGTCCGGTTTGAAGGTCTTGCCAGTGTTCCTCTCCTCCGTCACCTCCCGCGTGCTAAGGGAGCTTCTGCCTTTGGACTGATTCTTATTCCTTAATCCCGGGGTGTTGAGAGAGTAAGGGTTTTTCTCTTTTGACCTTCTTAGCACGGCGTGTGGCTTTCTTGCTGCCTTTACGACCGTTCCGAGTTCCCTCCTCTCTCAGCCTTGAACCTCTAGGTGAACCTGCCACCCCGGCCTGCGGGTTGAAGTTCCATCGGAAATACAAAGAAGTTTCCCTGAGCTCGTCGTTCGCTTGATTCCCTCGGGCTGCCCGCGCCCTTCGCCATTTTCTCGATACTTCGTAGTTTTTCCGACCAAGGAATACCAAACGAAATACTTGGTGACTCCCTTTCATCTTGTTTTTTCCTCAAGATAGTCCTTGGCCGTGCGTCGCCACCCCTTCTTGCGTTCCTTTTCTCTGTTGCTTTTAAAACGTCGGAGGCCCTTGAATTGTTAGTCCCTCACCTCTCCATTCCTTCCCCCGTGACGTGAGCAATTTCGAATTTTCGCGTCGTTGAGATGTTCCCGCCATTGCGTGCATTGCGACCCCCCCCATTCGGGTCCCCCATCACTCCCCACTCAATTCCACCTTCGTAGCACACGCATGCGTTCCCTTCCATGAGCTGCGCCAGAGTCGAACCTCCCCCCACCCCGCCGCGTCCCCCGTCACTGTCCAGCCAGTCGGCCCCAGGCAATACTCGCCTGCCCAAGAAAAAAAGTTTTGCTTTGTCTTCGTTTTGCTCATTTCCCTTGTTTGCGAAACACTATCCCTTTTTCGCTCTCGCGGCCTACCCCACTTGCTGCGGTTGCTGGCCTGTTCGACCCGGTTTCGCCCCGAGCGCGTTCGTGTTTAAACCACGACGAGCAGACGATTTTTCCTTCGTTCCCCTTTGTCGCCTCACGCTATGCACTCCGGGAACCGCGCCCCCACTTTTTCTCTTTTTTGGTTAGAGGTTTCTCCCCCTGCGTGGGTATATATTTTTTTTTTTCGCCTATGTTATACCTCGACTTCGGAAAGATATTGCCGAGGTGCCGATTTTCCCCCTTCCCCTTAGCTGTCTGTGTCCTTTTTAGGGCGGCAGTCACCGTCGTTTTGGTAGTCTGCGCGCCTTTCAGTTTTGGCCCTCGACCACATGCCCTTCCCTTCCACGCGTTCGAATCTTCCCTATCGCTGTCTGTGTGCGGGATAGTGGTTGCTTTCCGAGAAGAACGCTACCGTTCCTCATCACGGCGTGCGGAAGAAAATCGTTCCCCCCCTCGCGTCCTTCATTAGACCCGCCGCGCATGAAATAGCTCAACTCAAGCGACTGATAGTTGCGCTTTTTTTCCCCATCGAGGACATACACCCTCCTTTGTCGCCCTTTTAAAACCCCGCGTTTTATCCTCCGGCCTCCGCCCGCCCAACACGATGCGGGTCGAACCGGTTTTTTTTTTTTACCCAATGGCGTCCTTTCTGCGTCCCCACGCTCAGTATCACTTAACTGACGTCTTACCCTTTGCTCCTCCGGTCTGTATGAACTGCAGCGCGCTTTGCCGCGATAGCGACGAATTTGAAGGAGCCCACATCAGTTCCTGACACCCAATGTAGCGGTGAAAACAACTTTCAACTCCGAAATAGAGCGTCATGACAAGAGCCGATCCTCCTGAGTGGATCGGAGCCAGCTCCGATGTCAGGATGATTTCCGCCGAATCCCCAAAGTCCTGAGGATATTGGACAGCTGTTTTTGCTCTGCATGACGCCTTTTCGGATTCACTGTGTGCACCGGTTTTACTTTGTACTGAGCGTCCTCGTTCAAAGCTTTTTTTTCAATTGCGGTCCTATTGAGGCAGTCTGCTTTTTTCTCTCCCTGCCGGTCCCCCTCCCCTCTCGAGATGTTTCTAAGAGGCTTTTCACCTGGTGCCACGTGCTTTTCGAAAGTGAACCTCAATCAGCTCGCCCGCCTTTCGCCTTCTAGCCAGGGCGTGGCATACCCCCAGTGCGCTTCGCGGACTGGGTTCCCCTGAGAGTTGTCGCTCGTCAAGAGAGTGCACGCTGAGTCATGAACCAAATCACGCGACTCGTTTCCTCATATTTCTACCCTAGCCAGGAAGCTAGCCTCGTTCCGCACCGCGGTTGAACAATTAGCCTCCCCTCCCGTTCCTTGTCTTTTCTCCTTCGTCCTTCGACCAAACTCCGCGTGCGTCTTCCCGGCGGATGCGCACCACATCTTGAATCGTTTTCAGCGTGAAGCACCATATGCGATCGGAGGGCCTGAGAACCCCCGCGACATGGGCTGTTTTTTTTCGACCTGGCGGTTTACCCAGTTTACTGTTTTGATTTCCAGGAACCTTTCACGGCACCGATCTCTTCTCTTCTTTTTGAACAAGTTTAATCTCTGACGGATCTTTCGTCGAGGGCGTACGGACAGGTCTTCCTATCCCAATCAGCCTCATTTCTCCTTCTAGATGTGTTCACAATTCCAACGTGAGATGCGACGAACCCTCATCGGTTGGTTGGGTTGTGGGGGTGTGTCGGTGGGGTTGTTGATTGCCCAGTAGGAAACCAGCGTTTCCGACGTGAGTAGGAGCTTTATTTTTCGTTCTTTTTTATCTCTATTTTACCTATCCTTCCCCTTTTCGCTCTAGTCTGAATCTTCTGACCTCCACGGTACCACAGCCCCCTTCCCCGAGCAGAAGACTTTCTTGCGCGCTCTTTTTCCGGCCTTCTGCCAACCTTCCTCAGCTCGGGTAGGACCCTTCCTGAGCAATGTACTCCTCCGTTGCTCGTTCAGTCTTCGAAGGTGACTTTCCTTTGCTGCGTATCTCCTCACAGGCCCTTCCCCCCGCCGCTCCCCCCGACTCCTTTTCTTTTACAAGAGTGCAGTTACTTGATACCGCGATCCCCGGTGCCGTGCGGTTCCATGTACATTCACGTAACTTTCCCAACCGAAGTCTCCACCAATGCGTCCAAATTGTTTTTCTCGGTTTCCTTTCCGAAATCCCATCTCCCTTTCGATTCTCCCACCGCGCAAAAGCTTTTCCCTACTTGTTGCCCCCGCCTTCTTCCCTGGCCAGGACGCCCACGAACCCTTCTGATTTTTTCCCCTAGGCCATCACGTGTAAAGCAAATTTGATTTTTCGAACTTTTTCCGGCTACCCGATTTTTTTTGGAGGAGGCTCTCTCTCGTTGAGTGGGTCGGGTTCTGATATGTATCCCCTCCCAATGCGTCCTACGTCGAGCTTCTTTTCCCCTCGTTTGCTGTTGAAGAGCTGCCAAACCCCGCGTGCCGACACAAGACCTCCCATTTATGATTATTCATTGTTCTTATGCCGAACGCCCATCTTGCTCTCACATGCGGGCGCGGCCTTGGTCAATTACCTGAGACCCAGACAAAGAACGTGGCTTTGCTCGAACGGCGTACTCCTCCGATGAGATTTTCCCCTTTCCTTGATTTTCACCCAAAGATTCGTAGAGATATGGCCTCATCACTAACGCGTGGAACTCCCTTAGCATTCTGCCCATTACACACTGGGTTCCACCCCGAATAACAACAGTATCCTGATATCGATTCTGCTGTGGCCACATTATGAGACCCGGGGTCTTCCGCCTCCAAATTAGATCCAGAGCCCTGAGTGAATTCTGCCTGAGTTTTAACAAGAATGGTTTAGGCTTTTGTTACTCAGTCCTCTCTATTTTTCGTTTTTTTTTTGTCTTCCAAAGATGGAATTTTTTTTCTCCTGAAAGTGAGTTGTTATACGACTATGCTTTTACACCCTCGGATCTTACCCGGAATTTTGCACGACGACCCCCAAGTTTCCGACTTGATATTGCGGGAACCGCCTTAGCTTTGCTACACGAACCCCCAGGAACCTGTTAAGAGACGCTCTCTCCCTTTTAGAGGAGCTCTTCCTCCCCCCCTGCTGCTTGTTCTGCCGCGCTGCTTGGTTATGGAGAAGAGTTCTTCACGCGCTTGACATATTACTGACTTCCCTGGCAGATGGCTGCGAGTGCTCCTTCTTAGATTTTCGGCGCGTTCGAACTCTAAGGCCTCGCTCTTCCTTGTACCGCCGCCTCTGAGATGGGCACTTCTCTCGTCTTTTCCCCCTGATCCAACGTCCCTCGACCAAGAGTGAATCGTGAGATGGTTCGAAGATTACGCGCTTGTGGAAGGGGTCATCTCTGGTTTCTGCGCATCCCCCCCTCCCGCGGCTTCCTCCCCACTTCGTGAAAACTGCAGCCCCATTCCCGCCTGCGCGCGCTTGCGGAAGCTGGATCAACCGGCTTACCAAGTCTTATCTTCTCCGGCTCGGTCTTCTTAACATCACGTTGTTTTACAGCACTGACTTATCAATCACCCCGCTTTTTCGCAATATACCGCACAAAACGAAGGTGGATCAGGTTGCGGTTTTTCCCTCCCCCTTATGCTTGTTGCTGCTGTTTGTCCCTACCGGGAGGCCCCGATCGCTCGTCGGGTTCTTAGACCAACTGGAACCAGACGATCGTCGGCTTCCCCAGGATCGCAACAGTCCCATCCCTCGAAGTTTCTTCGCGCTTCTTCCATGCCGCCCAGATTGTTAGTTTTTTGTTACCAGCCAAAAAAACCAACTTTCCCTGAAAAACGTGCTGTACCCCAGGGATCAAGAAGACGTTCCATCTTTTTCTTTTTGCTCGCTTTCCGAAATTGCATCCTGCCTGCTGCCCGATTTTTGTTCCTGTCCCGGTTCGAGTTTTGTTTCTTTTTTGCCAGGCGATTGATCCTCCCCCCATTCCTTTCCTGCATCCTTTGTTTTCGCCGTGCGATGTCCTCTCTTATTTTCCTTTCCCCTGTTTCTTTTTTTTGGTCGCGCCTTCACGCGACTGGGGCTTTCGCCTCACGACCCGGGCTCCTCGCCTGCCCCGTGCGAACTATCTCAGTAGCGGGCTGGCGCGTGCTCGTCTCTTTCCCGCGAGCCCCTTCAAGGGGCCTTCTCCCTTCCGAATGTTCGTTTACACTCACAGCTATGTACGTTACTAATTGGTTGTGCTTCGGCGTTTGCAAATTCCTTCTCCGATTGATGACTCTTCCTTGTTTCCGTCGTTCCTTCGCCCCGACGGAAACTTACTAAACAGAGGAAGATTAAGGTAGCGTTGCAGCATTGAGGGAAGAGTCAGTTGGATCGGCGAATCCTGATCCGTCTTTTCTTCCGGAAGGAACCTCACCGCTCTTTGACGGGGTGAGTGAACCTCGGCGCTTTACCCCCTCCCCGGCTGGAGAGAGGCATTGTAGTTAAGGTTCGTGCCGGGCGCTCGACGGCCCAAGCAGCTACTATTTTTTCTGTTCGTCACCTGAATCTACCCTTTCTCATCCTTGTGTTGTGAGATTATCAGGGCTTTCCTCCGGCGCCGTCGCTGATCCTCCGCGTGTGCAGTCCTGACCTCCCACCGGGCCACCTCTTTGCTCCCGTCTACGATCCCAGAATTGGAAGAGCGTTCTTCCACGACGGCTGTTCCTTCAGGAATCCCAAAGACGGATTTCGACTCCTGAGATCTTTTCTCTCCTTCCGGCTGATGCAAAAGCGCGCTCGAATCGCTCTTACTTCTCTTTTTTTTTAGTTTCAGTCACTTTCTCAGGTCCCGAGGCCTCCCTCCTACGTCCGCGTTCAAACCGCCGAGGCCGCCAACCCTTCTTCTTCGTCCCCGCAGTAGCCTTTTTTCTTTTTGTCAAAGAAACATTCCTTTGCGCTGCGCCCTTGAGTGTCGCGTTCCCCCGCGCACTCCTTCCGCGACGTGAGATAATCGCCCCTCTTCTCGTCGTGAGGAGTTACCGATCGAGTCCGCGCGTCAAAACAGCACCCCCCCGTTCCCCTCACTACTCCGAACTCGCCACTGCGTAGCACCGTCTCGACTTTCCCTGGCTTGGTAAATTCAAGCAACCTCTCTCCCACCAACCTTTTCGCAAGCCGACCCATGTGCACTCGAGCCATTCCTCAGGCCCTTTTTTTGCCAAGCGCGCCTGTCAAGAAACTCTTGTCCCGTCTCCCTTTTCTTGTTTCAGAATAGACTGTCGCATTGTGGGGTCCCCGAATCTACTACATAGTTGGAGGATGTCCTCTGCTTCCGAACTTGCGCGGTGATGGGCCTTGTGCGACCTGTTCGCGCCGAGCTCTCTCGTCCCCCTCCCGCACCCCGACTGATTGACCCCTCCGGGTTTGGCTTGTTATCGGTGGCGCCCCTGAGAACCGGCTTGCGCAATAGTGGCCCTTCGCCACCCGCCTTCTTCGCATTTCTTTCTGGTAGAGTTGCTCCAGGCGTGCTACTTTCTTACCCGTCCTTGATTTATGAATCGTCCTTCGCCCTAGGTAGAGGTCGCCGGAGTTGTGATCAAGAAGCGCGCCCGGGATAGGTCTCCAGTTTCCACGTCGTTTTTCTCCGGCGTGTCCTAGTTTGCTGCCCCCAAAGAGATGCCCTTCCAACGCGTTAGGCGGATCTCGACGCCGCTTATTCGTTTCTCGGGATCGTGGGGGCGTCACCGAGGACTCACTAGCCAGTTCCCCCTCTAATCGTTTGTAGAGTTCGGCTGGAATAGCGAGGCATTTCGCGTGAGAATCTGCAGATCTTTCGAACTGCGTCCCTAGCGGGCACACTCTTCCTTTGCCCTTACCGTTCGACCTCAGACTCGGGGGAAAACAAGGCCTCTCGCTTTTTTCTGCGGACCCCCCTACAGCGGTGCTTCAAGCGCCTCTTCCAACGATAGAGATTCCGGGGAGACCCAAATTTGTTCCGGCTTTATGTCTCTCAACGCCTAAGGTCTCGCCTCAATCTCCTCCCACGTCGTTAACTTTTCTTAGAACTTCGTATGCCCACATTCGGGGCCCCGAGTTTCGCGATCTCGCGTTCCCTTGAGCCCCACACGCACTGTCCCGCACCAAACCTCCCCCTCCCTGTGCAAGTGTCACCCCCACGACCACGCCCAAAATAGAGCGCGAACGAACACGATCCTCTAGCCCATGTCGGGTACGCGGCCGTCCCCACTCACGCCAGACTAGTATTCTCGATTGAGAGCGCATACTCCTGTGGCTCCATTCCATCAGGTTCTCTGACGAGAGCTTCCTTTTTTGTGTTATTCCTGTTTGAAAAGGGTTCAATGACTCCTGCGGTCTCAACTCGTCGGAATTGGATAGCGGGTAGCCGCGTTTTTTGCTTAATCCTTCCTCGGGGCCCGTTACAAACCCTAATTCGTCCGATTTCTCTCTCCGGCGAGCTGCCATGACTTGTTATTCGCGGTAACTTCAGCAATCGCGCGCCTCCCCTCCCCTTATAGCCGATTGGCGACCCTTCCCTGCTTCCTTTTTCCTTTCCGGGAAATCGCGCGGGTTTCTTTGCCAAAGCGCGTTGCCCGGAACTTTACTGCGACCAAAACCGCATATCGGCAGTCATGTGCTACACTATCGCCTCTTACCCCCCCCCTCGCTTTCCTTAAGATAACAACCTTCCGGATCGGAACAAAGGTTATTAAGCAAAGTCTGTCAATTTCTTTCTCCTTCGTCCTCTCCCAAATAAGGTGCGTTTTCGTTGCTTCTTGCCCGGCCCTTCCACCCTTCTTGAATCGTTCCGTTTGGGAAGAAATATGAGATAATTGGAGGTCTTTCTTCTCAAAGCCCCTGAATTGGTGCTCCTGAGGTTTAACCTTTTACTGTGCCCCTTTCCAGGTTAACCTTTTCATTTCCCTTAGCGGATATTTCCTTTCCCCTGCCAGTTTAAGATCAGTAGGACTCTGTAGTTATCTTAGGTACCGAAGCCTTAGTACTCAGCAGCAGTTCGACGCTTTTCGAGTCTTGCAGAGGCCCACTTCTTCTAAAGGTGCCTCTGACTTCAGAAAGAGATATCGAAGTGAGCACCTTGACCCCAAAGAGTTGAGTCCCCTTCCGTAGCGCCGGCTTCTTCTTCTTTTGTCCCGCGTCATCTCACCTTCTTTCCCTACTAATAAGGTGTTGTTGTTGTCTCTATGCATTTCCCGAAGAGTAGAGACTGCTCCTCCTTAGCCGCGCGCTGGTTTAAAAGTTTGACCCAACCTTCTCCGCGTCGTTCTTCCGGACGCGCCCCTGAACGCGACTTTGCTTTGAAGTATCTCCAAGCTTCGACCAATGTGTAGCATCCAGCATAGTCTCCCGCCGCCCTCGACTCCCAGAGTTACTGGCCTTTCTAAATTCTGACTGCTTGCTTCGGTGAGTTGATGAAATTTTCCCCCCCTGTAAGCCCCGTAAACGGTTAAACCGTCCTTTTTTTACGCACCAATGGCGCACTTTTTTTTTTTTCTCTTCTCTTGCTAATGAAATAAACACATTTGAATCCCTGAAGATGGATTACGCACAACTTTTTTGAGTTCAAGAAGTTGCATTTTTGCGGCCGGGCCATCTACACCACGTAAACCTCCCCCCCCTGATTTTTTTTCTTTTTAGGTGAAAGCACTGGTCCCTTTACGTTGGAGCCCTTTTTTTCCGGAGCGAGCGTTGTGGCTTTGCTTTTCCTGTAGCCCTGTCGAATGCGTGGATAGGTCGTGATAGGTAGAAACTGTTACCGAAGCTCGCGTGATTTTCCTCTTTTCGCGGCACTTTCTTGCCTTTGTTTTATCTCACACCCCGCGCCTATTTTAAAAGCCATAGACGACAGGTGAACTGAGGAGTATCCGACCACCAATGGCGATACGCTTGACTGCTGGGTCCCCTCTCTTTGCTGGCCTTTCGCTCTCACCATCACCTGTGTCCAGTTCTAGTGAAAAGTAGAGTCATAGTCTCCAGGACGTCTGCGAAGTGAAGAAACCGGTCGGCGAAGCTATTTCCTTTTCAAACCATCACTCTTTTTCCTACCGACATTGATCAACTAGTTCCACCAGTTTTCACCAAACCTGACTTTCATGCTCTCGCATGCGACCACTGCTGGCCCCATCTCCGTCGCCAATAGTGGATCCAGAACGAAATTTACCCCGTCTTCCTAAGAGGAGGTTTTGAGATGGATTCTGCTTTACCACGACATGCAGAGTTTGATCCTTATCGTTTCTTCCTGCCGCTCTATTTCCTTGATTGAGTTGTTGTTCTTTCACAGATTTTGGCATTTGGGAGCTTTGCAAAGAGTGGGCTCCGTTGCACTCGATTAGATATCTCTGTCACACCGGCTTTCCCTCAGTTGAATTACTTTTTTACTTTTGCCGGCCAGCGACTTGCGATATTTGACTGCTCGACTGTCGCGTTTTTTCGCTCCTCCCCCTGAAGGCGCTTAATTTTCCCTCCCCGGGAAGCCCTTCGTTTCGCGGCCGCTCGCTGCGGTTTACGCAGCTTCATGCGTGTTTTCTTTTTTATGGCCTTCTCTACCTTCCTCGTTTGCCCCTGATATTCCGGTTCCCATGGCAGAGGGTCGTAGTGGAACCCCCTGTCTGAGCGCGGGCGTTTTTCGTGAAAACGCTAACTTCCCCCCCTCTGCCATGATTCACTACTACCGCCATTGACTGCCTGGGAACTTTGATCTCGTTCGTCTCTTTTTCTTCCCCCGATTCCCCTCGACAGTACTTGTGAATCTTACCCTCATTTGGGCTTCGATGAAGCCGAAACCGCCTTGGAATTTCAGCTATGGTTTTCTCTTTCCCTCGGCTCTCCCCTTTTCCTAACAACCCTCCGTTTGTAACCACTGAAGCAATATCCCCTGTTGTCGGGGAAAGGATGTTCAACCCGGCTCCGCAATTTTGTCCGCAGGCGATGAGCGTTTTTCTACCATACCGGCCTTTTCCCCTCATTATTTTCATCCCCTCCGTGTCTCCAAAAATATACCCGCCACGAAACGCCTTATGCGAATGGTTCCAGGATTGCAACGGATCTTGGGCTGCGTTTTCTGCCCACGATCACTTTCCCTTAACCTCGGGCTTTTTTGGGTTTCGATTCACGGTACGGACAGAGAATCTTCTGACCCTTCTCTAACCTTCCCACACCGAATTCGGAAGCTCTTCTTGCTCCAATGCCGCCACGAGTCTCGATTTTCTTCTCCCCCCAAAACACAATCCTCAAAACGCGTCTTCCACCCTTCCCCCGCGTGTCCTACCCACAGTCCTAATTCTTATAAGGGAGCGAGAAAAAATGTCCCTATTCCGGTCAGCACCGTTTTGCGGTCGTGTCGTAGTTGTTCGGCCTTTTCTTGAGGGCTCTTGCGCGCCGACATTGAAGTAGGATTACGGTTGTAGCATTTTGGCTTTTGTTCGGCGTACGTTCTTTCCCGGCATTTTTTTTTTTGTGGCTCTCCTCACGCTTCCTTTCGTTTCCAATCACTGAAGGAATGCGATGTTGTTTTTGAACTTTCTTTTCTCACGGTCCAGTTTGGCGAGTAAGGGGAATCTCACTTCACTTGGACAGCGCAGCCTCGATGTTCTTTTAAATTCACCCCAAGATTACGCGTGCTTCCATCCTTTTTGCTTGACTCCGGCGTTGCCTTCTCCTCTGCTACAAGCTCGGCTCTAAATGACGAGTTCTCGTTCTCTCCTACCCTAACTTAGACTCACTGAGCATCCTTCGTAGCTCTGTTTGTCTTCCTGACTAGGTACCCACCCCCGCTCTTCTGCGCGGCGCCCTCTTTTGTATTCCTTAAGAAACTTCACGTGCAGCCGGGTGCGGGCGTTTCCCCCCTCCGTTGATCTACCGGACCTTGTTCCCCGTTTTTTTTGCCCTCTTTGCTTCTGCCGTGTCAAGAAGAGTGCTTTCCTCTCCTTAAGATTTTTCCCCTCGTCCCCG
>Ga0179593_1441508_pt1 | contig 21066 bp, 28 predicted proteins | sample CZODoug2_1_08_16_FD_185931 | JGI IMG/M metagenome (GOLD analysis project Ga0179593, IMG submission 185931) | Vadose zone soil fungal communities from Angelo Coast Range Reserve, California, USA - CZODoug2_1_08_16fungal (PacBio error correction) | ecosystem: Environmental > Terrestrial > Soil >... | reverse complement strand
CAGAACCAGTCTATGGGGGTTTTCTGACGAGGTAGATTGCTCTCCCCATGGCTGCTTATTGTAGTCCGCGTCGGTGGCCCAAGTAGTCTGTTTGGCTCTCTCTCTCCCTTCTATCAAATTTTCTGGAGGTAGGCGGGAGTTGAGAACCAGATTATCTTGCGTTCTTTGTTACATTTTTTCTTGAGGCTTGGTGGCACGGTTTTTTTTCTATGTTCCTCCGGTTTGCTCTCGCCTTAGTGAGCCCACGCCAAATAGTAGGCAGAACCTCAACTTCTCTCGCTTTTTGTGACCCAGTTCGGAGGCCGGATCATAGCATTCTTTACCTCTCTCTTTGAATATGGTGGAGGAGAGGAGGGACTTGCCCTAATTTTACTTGTCCATTCGGGACGAGGCTTTAGGCGATTGGCCTTAGCTGGGTTCCAACCCCCCGCTTCTTTTCTCACGAGCGTCTTTTTTTTCGGATCTATTGAGCTTTTTCCCTTTTTCAAATAGCCGGTATGGATGCCGAGCACAAAGCCCGTGGAGTTTACTTGAGTCCTTTCCTTGTCAGCTTTCGGGTGGAGACCCCATAAGTAATCAGTGATTTTATTTCTTGGATCCCCCCCCCTCTGATAGTCGCACCCCGAGGTGAAACAGCGCTTTTCGTTTTCGCTTTTTCCCCTAAATCTTGCCAGAAGAGGTTCATTTAGTAATCGTTTCCGTTCTAACTCCCAAGTTTTATTTCACCAGTGCGAGCATGGATAACCTTTTCACTCCTCTAGAATATGAAGTTCCCGGGAGTGAGGCACGGGTTCTTCCACCTATTTTAAAAGGTTTGGCTGTGATAGGTTTAACTTTCTACGAAGCTTAAAGGACTTTCTGGGAGACACAATCAGCCCCTACGCACCGTCCTGGACTGACCATCGTACGTCGAAAACAACCGTACAGTACCCCTATTTCTTTTTCCTGGGATTTCCGTTGCGGACCCAGTGCCTCGGATGCACAGTGATTTAATTTCCTTTCCCTCTTTTTCTTTAGTAGGTTATATACCCCTGGCTGAGTTGTAGTATTGAGAGGGCCACTTCCCAAGTCTGGAGTATGGGGACGTTTGCAGTACCCAAGAAGCGGGCCTCAGGCTCCCTTTTTCAAGGCGAGCGTTGGTTTCTCTGTGGTCTTGTTTTCTTTTCCCGGGGAGTTTCTTTCCGCCCCGGCCCTGCGTTGCGAGTTCGCGGACCAGACTTAGCCCTGTCTTTTACCCTATCTGTGTTGCATTACATAATCGAGCAGGGGTTTTTGGTGCTAGGGCAGTTCTTGTCGGTAGAAAGATTTCCTCGAGTTCCGAGGGGCAAATCCCGTTCAAAGTGGGGAAGAGCCGTACCCCCCCGCCCCCTTTCTCTGTCCACTCCACCCTCCCACCTCCAACTCGCCCCCCCCCCCAACCCCTCACCCCCCCCCCTCTTTTATGCCCACCAAACCTCACCCCGCCCCTCACCCTACTTTCCACTCCCCCCCTTGAATTCCAAAGCAACCACCACCCTACCCTACTCTACCTCCCCCCCCACCCCCCACTCCCCCTTACCCCACCATTCATCGCGACTCACCCCACCTCTTCCTTCATCCACCCCCCCTCCCTCCTCCTCTCCCCCCCCCCACACTATCCCTCAACTCCACCACCCACCCTCTTCTTCTCCATCTCCTCACCCCCTCCCGCCTACTCCCCTCCCCTCTACCCCCTCCTCCACCTTCCCCTTACCCACCCTCCCCCCCCCCCCCCTTGCTCACTCCCGCACCCGTCTCCCCTTCTCCCTCTGCAGCCCCCCCCCCTCCCTCCCCGCTTCTCCTCCACTCCTTCCACTCCCCCTCTTCCCCACACCCGCTTCGTTCTCCCCCCCTCTCCTCCTCTATCACTATATTCATTTCGCAACCCGCCCCCCACTCTTCCTCCCTCGACCCGCATCTTCCGTCCCCCCCATTCGGCTACCCCCCCCCCCTACCCAATCTCCCCCACCTCCATACCCTCCCCCCCCCAACCCACCCCTACCCAATCCCTCCATCCCCCACCTCCCTCCCCACACCCCAACCTCCCACGCTCCCCTCGTCCTCCTCCGCCATACGCCACCCCCCTCCCCCCCGCCCCACCCCCCCTCCCGCCTCTAACTCACTAGCCCCCCATCCCACCGCCCCACCCCCCCCCACCCACCCCCACATACCCCCCCCTACTGCCCCCCCCCCAGTTACACTCTTCCGTCTTCTTTCATTCTCCCCTCATCCCCGCGTCACCGCTCTACCCACCCCGCCCCCCACCCATTCCTTCCCCCTCCCGCCCACCCCCCCCATCCTACCCCCCCCCCCTCCCTCCCCACCAGGACACCTTCCCTCCACTCCCTCACCTCCCTCACAAGCTCCCCCCCCTACCTCATCACTCCGGCTCCCCGCGTCACCCCCCCCCCCCCTCCACCCCCCCCCCCCCCCCTCCTCACCCACGTTATAATTTCTCTTCGTAGCTCTCCACCATTTCCCCTCAATCCTTATCTTCAGCCTCCCACCCCTCTTAACCCCACCTGCCACCAAATCGCCCTGTTCCAAAGCCAGTCCCCCCCGTGCAATTCCAAACCCTACCCCCCCGCCCCCCCACCCCACAGCTCTGTTTCTCTCCCCCCCCCTTACCTACTTACTCTAGTCTCCTTCCTCCCCTCCCCCCCTCTTTCTCCTCCCATGCACCACCTCCCGCTCTGCTCCAATCCCCCCCCCCCTCGCTTCCCCCCCCAACCCTCACCACTCCGACAGCCACCCCTCTCCCCCCCTAACCCCCAACCTCTCCTTTCATGCACCCCCTACTCACTATCCCGCCCCCCCTCCTCCCCCTTGCCACTACCACCCTCCAATCCCCACCCCCATACGTCTTCTCTCCCCTCTTTTTTCCCTCCCCACACCCCCCCCCCTTCACCTGACTCCTATCTCACCCCTACACCCCCATCTTTTTCTCCCTTTCTTTCCCTCCTCTCTCCCAACCTCCCCCACACCCCCGCTCTCCCTTCGTATCACCTTCCATCCCTCCTCCCCCTATCCCTCATCCTCCCACCCCCCCTCCTCTCTCCCTCCGCTATTTCCCGCATACAACTTTACTCCCAACCTCTACACTATCTTCTTCTCCCCCGCCCCTTCTCACCCCACCCTTCATTCCTTCCCCCTCTTGCCCCCCCCTAACCTGCTCACTCACCTACCACTCCCCCCCCACTCCCTCACCCCCCTCCCTATCCTCTAACCACCCACCTTCCCTCCCGTAGCTCCCCCCCCACTTCTCCCGCCCACCACCCCCCTCCCCCTCCACCCCTTAAACCCCTTTTCCATTCACGCGTTAGAGTCTTTCACCGCTCTCCTACCGCACACTCCACCCACATAGACCTCCTCTTCCTCCCCCCCCCCTTCCCCATTATCTCCCCCACCTTTTCTCCTCCCTCTTATACCTTCCCCCTCGCCCCACCACCCTTGCCCCGCGCCCCCCCACCTCTCTCTTCCTTGCCCCAATCCCCCTATTACTCTATCCTAGTAACTCTCTTGCCCCTTCCTCCCTCAAATCCCTCCCGCCCCTCCCCACCCCCTTTTCTCCCCCCCCACCTCCCCCACTAACCCCGCCCCCGCCTCTTCACTATCCCAACCACCTCGTATCCTCTATCGTACCTTATTCCAACTCTCTTCCTTTCCCCCCCTCGTTCTCTCGACCATCTTCCCTCCCTCCACGCCCCTCTACTCTACTTATTCCCTTTCTCCCCTCCGCCCCCTCACCTTCACACTCTCCCCTCCTCCCCTCCCCCCCCACCGCGCATTATATCCCCATCCCCAATTTCCCGCCCCTCCCCGTACCCCTCCCCGTCCCTCCACCCTCTCCCCACTCCTCCCCCCCCAACCCCCATTCCGTTTCTCCTCCCCTTCCCCCCTCTTCTGACACCTCCCCTTTGTCTCCCCTTCTCCTCTATAATCCTCCCCTACCGCCTCCCGCTCCCTAACCACGCCACCCAATCCCCGCCCCCCCTTCCAATACCCACACACATGCCCTCCGCCCTCCCTCACCACTCCCCCCCACCCCCCCCCCACCCTTTGCCCCCCAGCCTTCCCTCTCGCTCACTGCCTTCCTATCCCATTCATCGCCCCCCTCCCACCTCGTCCATAAAATACTTTTGCCCCCCTTCCCACGCCCCCTCCCTTTTTCTCCACCTTTTCCCCACACCCTTTCCCTTCAGCCCCCACTCCCCCTACTCATTTCTCGCCTTCACCGCCCCTTCCCTCTCTCTATCCCAGCTACCCAAACCCCTCCCCCCCCCCAATTTCCCACTCCCTCTCCCCCAGCCCGCTAATCCCCTCCCCCCCCCGCCCTCCCTGCTCTTCCCCCTCTCAATACTCCCCCCTAACCAGCATCCCCCCCTGCTCCCTCTACCGCTCCCACCCCGCTTCCCCCACCCTTCCGCCGATCCATCACCCCCTCTCCTCTCCGTGCCCTTCCCCCTCCGCCTCAACTCGTTGATCCTTTTCCCCCCTCCCCCCTTACCCCCCCCCCGGCGTTGCTTATTATTTTTCTCCCGCTTCTTTCTCTTAGGTCCTTCCTTGCACCCCCCCCTCCCCCCCCCAGGGATCCTTCTTATTTTTTTGATGCTTTTTTTGCTCGCAGCTTTTGACTCTTAACCAGTTTTTGGCGAGTCTTCCGATTCTCCGTGCCGTTGCAGTAGAAGCTGTCGTATTTCGCGGTTGTTGTTTTTTTCGCCGCTTTTGGCCGCCAAAAGATTAACCAGTGTTCGAGCCCTCTCTTCTCCTATCCTATTCGCCGAATTTTGTGTTCTCGCACCAGCGCTCCCTTCCCTTTCTCTCTTCTCCCAAAGATCGCCTGCTTCCCGGCTCGCCAAGGTTTTTGGTCTCCTTCCTCCCGAAGTTTCGGCAAAAGCGACTTCTTTCAGGTGAAGATTGGGAGCCCCCCATCTTCCCGATTTCAGATTCACCGCCACTTTCCTCCTAAAGCAACCTTACCTTCCTGAGCTAACCTTAATTTTTACTCCGGAGTTGCGAGCTAGGCGCACCCGATTTTTTTTGAACCTTTCTTTGCCCTGGACGACGATCGACAATCCCCCCACCCCTTCCTGAAGTTTGCTTTTTCTGACCAAGATATCCTGACAGAGGCAGTCCGGGTGCTCCTTGACCTCTCCTCTCTAACATTCCATCAAGGCGAGTCGTATACCCCGGCGCGGACGTTGTCGGCACGCAATTCTCCCTTTTAGAGCCCATGAGACGCCCTCGCTTCCAATGAGCGCCTGAATTGCTCGGCTATAAGTAGCCTCTTCTCTGGCCCCCTGCATGACACGATGACTCTTCGTTCCTCCCCCCTCGCCGAGGCGCACTTCTCCCCCGCGTGTATGCCCGCCCGTTCCGCCTTACCACCGACGTCGGCCAACTTTATCCAAAAATCCCTTTTTCATTTTGCCTCCCCCCCTGATGGTCAAAGGCTGCCCCAAGGTTTTCTGATCTTAGAGCTTTTTTGCCCAACTTCCTGAACTTTTCACAAAACCATATCTATCAACGGATCCCATTTCTCCGAGTTGAAAATGGCCTTTGGTCGCTTGCCCAACCACCAACGTGGACGCCTTTAGAATTCCCGAAGTTTTGTTTCCCCTTTCTTTAATTCCCTAAACTATACCAAAGGTTTTCCAATAGAGGTCCGAAGGTCCCCCAGTAGGTTTTCACAAGCCTAGTGCTTCTGGATAAATTGTAAGAGGAAATTAGAGTTAACCTCCCCCAAACCTTCCCTCTACCTTGAAAGATAACCCAGCCACACAGCTGGGAGTTGACAGTTTTTTTTAGCCTCAAACTAGGACCCCTTTTCAAGTTTCCTATGGCCTAGTAGGTAATGCTTCTCCTTAGTCCTAGCATCCGTCGTTCTGCCCTAATAATGCCCTCTACGATCCTCCTATCCCCAACAAAGTAATGCTGAATGCCCCCATGCTCCCCTATGCCAATGACCGTTGTCTCGATCGGTTCAACTAAGGCCCCCCCTTTAACTAACGGTTAGAGTCCACTCCTTCTTCAGCTGCTTGAAGAACAGCTCTGTTGAGAAATAAACCCTCTCCTAGGCCCCCCCCAATTTCTATGGCGGAGTGCGTCCCTAACTCCCCCCTACACATGGTGAACCATTCTTGCTTATTAAAGAATGAAGAACCTATTTACCAGGGAAGTGTTACTTTTACCCTCCGGTCTTTAAGCTGGAATAGGATAGAGACCCCACCTTTTCCCGTATAGGACCTAATCCGGATGGTTTCACCCATTTCTTCATTTAAAATCTTCGATCCCCTTGATTCTCCTAATTTAAGGACCCCCAGATGCTGTTTGGGAGAAATCTTCTTCCCAAGACCCAAATTCTTTACTCCCGGCCGATCCTGATAGATTTTTCCCTCATGAGCCAATTTTCATTATCAGCCGAAAAGCTAAGGAGGCCCGTTTGCCTCAACCTTTATAGCGATTTGACCCCCGTCTTTTTGACGGCCAGGCCGAATTTAACAAAAACTAGGGCGCGGATCGACCCTTTCCCCCCTAGTGCGGTGGGATTTTCGACGAGCAGCGAGAATCCTGACCTCTAGACCCCTTGAGAGAAGAGCCGACGCCCTCCCTCTTGGTCCCCGTGAGAGAGGATCTTTTTACGTCGCGAGATTATCTGGAATGGAACCCTCTCCCAGGTCCCCCTTTTAACAGAAGTTCAGCTGCCCCTCTCAACTTCAAGATATATATATTTTAATAATCAGTTGCTTTCTTCTCGCCCTGAGGTCCTATTCCTTCCTACTTAGTTCAATAAGCGTCCCCCCAGCGCCCACTCTGACTTGATTTCACCGGATCGAGATAGCTCCCCTGTATTTAGTAGCGTTATTCTGAGCATGGTTCTAGACCCTTTCTGCGACCGGTACTCAGAGCCTGTATAAACGCCGTTCCGGCGACCGTCTTCCGTTTGTTCAAGAGTGCTTCTCCTGGTCCCCCTAGCCGAACTTCGCTCGCGCCCCCGTACCTTTTTCTTCCCCTACCGACAGCCTCATTGAGATGCCCTTGCTTATGCGCTCTGAAATTCGTTTGGCAGACTCTCTCTCCTTCGGCATTCACCCCCCCTTTTGTTCCGGCACGGTGAGCCAACAGCCAGCAGCCCCCTTCCCTCTTCTTCCCCAGTGTACCTAGCTTTTACTTGGTAAGCGACTTTCCAATCGCTAACCATCGAAGCTGTACGTTTCCACCCCCTGCTCTCCTCAAGGTAGCGGCCAACTCCCGGATTTCCAAACCCCCGGATTGGAACTCAAACAGGCCCCCCCCATCTTTGAAGATCTGCGAGATGGCTTGCAGGTCACCATCTCTCTCCCCTCAGAGGTCACCGCCGACAACACTTTTTTGCCGAGGCTTTCGTCCCAAGACTGAGCACTTAGCCTCCACACTTTCGCCACCGTTAGCCTCGCGCTTTTTCACCTCAGAACTTCGCCTCTTCCTGACCCGTGTACAGGTCCCCTTTCTAATCGTGGATCGGTCCGGAATTCGCGATGACTTTCTGCTCTTTCAGGCCGCCGGACTTTTTGGACCTCCGGGCACGCACACGGTCCCCTGTTCGAGATGGTCGTCTTTTACGCCCATCACGTGCGCCCCCTTGCTCCCCTCTTATTTTGCTTTTTCTCTTTTTTTAAGACGATCATTTTTCGAATGAACAGAGTTCCTTTTTCTATCCCTGGAGCTACTGGATCGCGGCCCCCTCGTTCACTTCGGGCCGGATTTTGGCATCTTTTTTGGGACCTTGATAGTGATCCTATGTCTCTTTCACCACTTTTCTCCCTTTAAGTATCCGAGAAGGTCGACTACACTCTCTTTGTTTTTCTCAACCCAACGATGGCTTTTTCCGAATCGACCATACAGCAACAGTTCATACATTTTCTCCTCCAGAAGACTATGGGTGGTCATTTTCCTGATTGGGAGGCCCCCAACGATTTCGAGAACACCTTTTGACTTCCCATTCCTGTGAAGATCTACCTCCTTTCAGTTGCTTGTCCCTTTTAGAATAGCAATTTTTCCTTTAAGGCATATGTTCGAAGATAGATCCCTTCATCCTTAAAGGACCAGCGGTTTCTCCCTCTTCCAGGAAGCCTACTAGACGCCCCTCAGCGGTAGTATTTTTTCCCTGGAAAGGATCGTCTCCTTTCCCCCTTTATCGTAGAGTACGAGCAGCGACCCTCGTCATCTGGTCAGGCTTTCTCTATGCTTTGCTGCTCAAGTCGTCCCCCCCCCTTTCTTTTTCCTGCCGTCTCGGTTGATTTTCCGTCGAGTGTCTCCGCCCTTTGCCCGGACCTAGATTTTCTTCTATTTTTTTTTTTTCTTTTCGCCCACATGCAATTCACTTTTCTGAGGTTGCTTTTTGATTTCGATTCCCCCCCATCTCGCATTCGAGGCTTTTTTCCTCGCAACTAGTAGGATCCTGAGCATGTAGTAAGGCCCGTCTTCCCTTTTTTATATTTGATGGAGGTTCGTCAGCTTTTTCCCTTTTTAGAAAAGTGTTAATTCTTAACCCTATAGTTTTTTGACTTCCGATTGGTCTTCCGCCAATGATGATTGACCTGTCGTTTACTCCTGCGGAACCGTTCCGACTTTCGTGTTTTTTTTTTTTTCTAAGAAGAATCTCTTTTTCGTTCCGTTTGGCTCCTGGACCCCCAATTAGAGACCAGACCCATGGACCCCCCCATTATCGTCCCCGTCATTTTCGGAACATCGTCACAGCCTCGGCGCCCATTAACCGCAGCTCTTGAGCCCATACGCCCTCGCCAATCGTTCTCAAATTACTCTTTGTACGTAGCAGACTCGGCGCTCAACCACCCCCTTACGACCTCATTTCCTGAGCCCCTTTTTTCGGCGCCCTGCCCTCCAAAGAGATCTTTCTCCAACTGACGAAAGCCCCGCACCGACGTTTATATGTGAACTCTTTCCCCCATCCAAGCTCCTACCCTCTTATATGAACCCCCCTACCTCCACCTGCGCCAAAGACCATGCTCGAAGTCTTTCACTGACCAAACCGTCCTCACTCTAGCGAATCCGTTTTCTCCTCAGCCTCAGGCAAGGCCTCCCCTCAACGTTCTGACTACCACGTCCCCCCATAACCGCTACATCTTTCCCAATTCTTAATCGCCTCTTCATTGCAAAACGTCCCTCCGCAACTGTATCCCCTGCTCGCCATCCCCTCCCGTCTCCCCTACGCAAGAAAAATCTTCCCTACCAATTCACTTGTTGAATACGATCCCGTCCTTCCACTCACATCTCAAAAGACTCCCTCCCCTTTTTTCGCGATTATAAGCTTGGCTAAGGCTTTTAGAGATAATGCGTCCTTTTCCCCTCAAAAACACTTCCTTGAAGCTATCGTTGGTCCCCCACTCCGCCCCCTGCTTCCCTCTCCTTGACGACCACACTGTCCGCAAAGTCCCGCGGACTTCTTTTCTCCCCCCTTCTCAAGCTTCCATGTCTTCGTCCCCCCCCTCTAACCCTTCCCCGGTTTCCTTTATCTTCTTCCTCCCAAACGTCTCTTCTCAAATCGGCTTCATGCAATGGGACACAAGCCCTCCCCCCCTAAAACTCTACGAATGTTTTTCATCCTCCCATGTTTTATACCCCCCCTACCTCCATAACCAGCAAGAAAATCTTCATTTTCCTCCGTGTTCGAACACCTCCCCTTCTGGCAAATTCGAAGATTACTCCCAGACCGCCACTGCTGGCATCCCTCACCTCCCCCTCTTTTTCCCTACCCCCGCGATCCGAAAAACGATCCTTTCCTTTTTCTCTGTGGAGAGGAACCCTCCCCTCGTCCCTCTAGCCCATCACTCCCTTCGCCCCCAATTCCCTAATATCCCCCCCGTCTCCCCCTCCTCGCAACATAAGGAAATCCTCTGGACTTTACGCCGTCCCCTCGTCCCCAAATTCCTCCTTGTTGGATTCCTCACTCTTTCGCTCCCCTACCCCCTTTTCCTACGACACACTCCCCTAAAGTGGTAACCCTTAGCCCTGCCACCCCCGAATCCGACATTCCCACCGATATCCCCTTCAATCTCCCCTACCCCTCCAACCATTATCAGTGAGATATGTACCTCCACAACAGCATCTTAATCCCCCCCTCTGCGAAGGACGATCTCTTCTCTTTTCCATGTCCGTTTCGCACCAACCTTCCCCCCCACCAGTCCTTTCTTTCCTGAAATATCTCTTTCCCATCCTTCCGTTGTTTTTTTTTCCTTGGATGACACCAGTTGCTACTTGTTTGCGGTTCTTATCTTTCTTCCTTTTGATTCCGGATATCTTCGCTCTCGACAGATGGTTGGCTTCTTCATATCCCTGACCAGTTTTTTTTGTTTAGGCCCCGTGAGGAGTTGTACTCTTCCCTCGTCGGTGGACATTGTTTCGGTAGGTTTGTGGTTCATTTGACTTAATGTTCTCGGGCTCTCCGGATTTTCTGGTTCGTCGACCCGTTTTACTCCAAAGGTGCAGGTGAATTTCTTTTAAGATTCTCATATAAGCTTTAACGATCGATGTCCTTTGGTTTCTCTTCTTTCTGTTGCCGTCCTCTTTGAATTGCCATCTTCCGACGTTCTGCGGCGTGGGAGAGTTTTTTCGCAACCAGTCGTTACGCGGACAACCGCGTCTTTAGAACGAGGGTTAGTACCTTCCCGCCCACCTTGTTCTATGCTAAGGCAGGGGTCTGTGAGAAGCCGTCTCATTTTTTGCCGGGCCGGGCGGAGGGTGGAACCCAGTACCTCTTTTGGATTTGCTTTTATTTTTGACCTTTCCCCTCTCTCGCCCTGCTGGAGTCCGAAGTCGGCGCTTTTAGAGGATAGCTTTTTTCCCATTCCATTGAAGCCTGTTTTTCTTTTATTTTCCTTTAAATAGAGCGTCCCCTTCTTGTCGGTTTGTTGACGAGCCCTTTCCTCTTTCTCAATTTCCCAACTTGCTCGAGACTGCAGGCGCGGGAATTGAGGAGCGCCTTGCCCTTGAAATTCCGAGGTCAAGTTTTTTGCCTTTTTCTCTCAGTGTTCGGGACGCTCTTCAGCTTCTGGTATCACAATCAGTACCCCTTTACCCCCCTCTGGGGGCAAAACAGACTCTTTCCTTTCCCCCCGTACCTTTTTTTGAAACAAATGGTTTCGGTTTTGATTCTTCTTTTTTTCCTCGTTTCAACACCTTTTTTCCAGATTTTTCTGTTTTCGTTTATATAAGAGTGGTCTCTTTTCGTATTGCTCGAACCTGCTGCGGTATGTTCCGTTTTAACGACTCGTCATTTTTGTGTACCGTTTTTGTGTTGAATATTTTTTTTTTGACTTTTTTCCAACACCGGGCTGGCGGCCGACCCATGAAGGCTGCTTTTTCTTACGCTCGCGTCTCTAGAGTGCCCCTATCTCCCTCCATTAAGGCCCCACGTAGAGCAGCGATTCCTTTGATATCTTTTTTACTCGCGATCCCCGATTCCTGAGTTCCCCGATGCCCTCGATTTTTTGGAAGTGCATGGCTACTTCAGTTTTCTACCTTGTTTTTCTTTAAAAACCGCGGCTCGGCTGACATTGCTGTTTTTTTTCCTGCTTCGCTATAAACCCCTTCTTTAAGGCGGCCGTTCTCTTTCTGACTGGCGTTTCGCAGCTGCGACTGGGCGCGCTCTTTTGGACTAGTGTGCCAAAGTCGATTAAAACGAGGTGTTTTTCGTATCGACGCTAGGACCGAAATTTTTTCTTTTTTTTCTTCTATCCAATTCCCTCACGCGGTCTTTTCCCCACAAGGACTTTCGTTTTTTTCTTCCTGTTTTGGTAATTAAGCAGACTTGTACCGTCCCCCCCCCAGCGGTCTTTGCTAATAGAGTGTGTGCCCCTTTTTTGGCAAACGAAAGACTTGGATATCCGAGCCCTCATGAGAACCCTCATCCTAATTCCTTGTCAGAAGGCTGTTTGCGTAGGCCCTCCTCCCTACTGGTCCTTTCTGAAGAGATTCCCTCCCCATAACCCCTTTCAAATGTGGGTGCGAGACGGCCCCCCCGCTTTCAGTCGTGGAATCCTTTGTATGACCTTCGCAAGGAACAAAGGCCCGCTCTTGCTCCTCGCATTCCTTTAGCCCAATCTCTACTGAGCGCCGCTTAAGGAGTGTTCCAGAGACCTTCTACGATAACAAGGAATGAGCTCCCCTCCAGGTTTCATGACTGAGGGAGTGCGTTCGAGATCTTCTTTTCTGTTGCCAGCGTGATGACAGCGTGATTTCAGCCGTCAGCTAGGCGGAACTTCTTTCTGATTCCTTTTAATCCCCCTTCTCTTGCTCCACGAGCCTGTTTTCCCTTGGAGGTAAGATGATAGCCCAAACCCTTCCTTCCCCAAGAATTTTCCCACACCCCCCAATATCCCTCTCTTCTCCATCTTATTGATAGGAGCGGGAGAACGCACACTTGACTTTCAACAAAAACCCCAGTCCTTTTCTTCCTGTTTTCTTTTGCCCCGCTTCTCCTGAGCATTAATCCATTTGTTCAATTTTAAAGATCGCCCAGCCTCTGCCTTACCCAAGTAAAGTTTCCCCCTTGACCTCCCCCCCCCCCCCCCCCCTATTGCTCCCCCCGTCCTATTACCTTATTCTCCAACCCTGAAAGATAGGATTCACCAATACGAGGGGAGGCCGGCCCTTCGGCATTAGAACCCTCACCATGGCCACTTTTTTAATGTTTCTGGCCCCCCCTCAGTGAGTCATTCCCTTTCTCTACTTCCTCTGCACCAGGGTCCTACTCTTCCTACTACTCGTCCCCCGAACCCCTATCTTCCGTACACCGTTTCAAAGTGGGCTCGCCTGCCCTTTTTTTTTCTTAAAATTCCGTTCCTAAGCGAACGGTTCTCTTGTTTTAAGAAATGGCTCCCCCCCCGTGCTGGTTTGAAATAAAGAGCCGTACTTTTTCCCCACCTTTTTGCTAGTGCCCGCCGAATCACCAACTTCGTATAGCTCTAACTAAGAAACGGTAGTTTCCCTGATCCACGTTGCAGGTTTCTTTCCTTTTCTCTCCTGAGACTCGACCTGGACCGCAGGAAGTCGGTGGCCTCATATTCTTGACCCTGTGCATACAAGTCTATACACTTTTTGTCTATTTTAACGTAGATGCTGTTGTTCCCCCCCTATAAGCCTTTCGTGACTTCCCGGCTGTTGCGCTCTGCTTTCACCCCTTTTTTTTCACGGCTGCCCCGAGACGTCCTTTTTCCTTCCTAAGGTAGAGGTGAGTGACTCGATCTTTCGCCCGATGCTTTCGCGCCGCTGAGGCCCCCTGCTTTTCCCCCTCTTCGTCTTCTAACAAAACTCTTTCGCGGCACCATCGTGCGGTTTTTTCCGTCTCTCGGCGCCGATCCCTCTCCCACTCGAGAAAATGGCCCGACTTCCCCGAATTGGCGTTTCCGCTGAGAGAGATGTCCTTCTCCGTCTGTTAGCGGCCCCTATTTTCGTCCTGAACGAGCCTCGCATAGGCCCTCTTCTCCTTCCTTAATAACCTCCCGTCTAGATATTGTTTAAGGAGACCTTTTTTGAGCCCCAGTAGCCTCCCGCCCCGCTGCCCCGCGCCCAAGCAGCGCCTTTACCTTCCTTGCCCTTTAGAAATCACTCTTAGGCTAGGAGAGAAGGGTCTCGCTAGTTGCCCCTTTCGCTAAGGACGAGTCCCTCAACTTGGAGGTCTACCCGCTGTAGTTTGGGGAACTTCTTTTTAGTCGCATGCTCTTTCCTAATCCCGCGGGCGCATCACGCGAGAACTTCAGCCCTTTCCCCTGAAAGGAAATCCTTTCTTTTCGATTTAATGAGACCCCGTTGACATGCTGTTCAGAGCGCCACTCCTTTTCCCTTTCCTTTTTCACATGGTGGAGTGAGGCCTTTTGCCCCCTCCCCCTTGAAACGGAGCACCGTGTAATCCCCTTTGAGCTGTCCTTTTTCCTCTATGCACCCTAAAGCGAGCTCCCTTTTTTTTCGACGTTTCCTCTGATAAGTTCCCCTTTCAATGGGGCTCCCTCCTCCCTGTACCATGCAAAAGTCAAGTTTCAACTCCCGGAGGGACGTCCCCCTTCTTCGGGCAGATTCGTGCGAAGCGTTCCCCCCCACTTGGTTAAAGTGCTTTATTCTCGCCCCGCGCCAAGGTGTTTTGTTTTCTGGTAGTCGAGTTTTTCTCCTCTCCTTCTTTTAAGTTGCGGAAGCCCCCCATCTCTCCCTCCTTTCATAGGACTTGTCCTGAAGCGCGTTGCCGCCGGGCATTTGAAAGCGTCCCTCTCCTTACAGTTCTTGTCGAGATGATTTCCTTTCTTTTTCCCCTTTCTGTCCTGGGAGCGACGATTAGTTTTCGCAGGACGACTTCCTTTTTTTTTACCCCGGCCATGTTTCCTTTGCGAACCACCGAGCCGGTCCTTTCTCTCTTAGGTGTCGGGTGGTGAGATGCCTTCGTTCCCTGTTGTAGATAGAACGGAATTGAAATATTCCACTTATCCCATTCCCTCCTCTTTCTCCCCACTAAGGGTACGGCTGGCGGCTGCCTTCATTTGACACCCCCTTCTTTTTTCTTTCTCCGCAGCTCCTTGCACTCCCCCCCCTTCCTTCTCTGCCCTGAAGGAGATCAAGTCTGGGGTCAGCGCCAAGCTGGTTCTTTTTTTAGTTCTCAACGCGCCCACTGCTCCCCCCTTCCTTTGAGTATATTTTTTGGTTGTTGTCTTTTTTCGGCCCACACTTTTTACCCATCTTCGAAAAACATTTTGCTGCCCAGGCTCGGGTTGCGTCGACTTTCTTCTTAGCAATAGGACCTATTCCTTCCGTGCTCTGAGAGGAAAATTGATCTGTTGCACTCCCCGCTTTGCCCGCCCCCCTTCCTGTGCCGCTCCCGTCCGCACGTCAGCTTTCAGGCTTTTTCTCCTTTCCCCTCTTCCTGACTTTGACATGGGTACATATCTCTCCGCGCTGATAGCGCCTCCCTGCGAAAGGTGCTCGGACTCTGATCTCCTCCGGAAGCTGTCTGCCTCGATTCGGCCAGGGCCTTGTCTCTCTTATAGAGCACGGATGCCCCCAGTGCTTCCATCGGTCGTCCCCACAATACCGATTTTTTTTTTCCTTATCTCCTTCCAAAGGAACATCCGCCTCCGATTGCCTAGCCTCGCAAATCCTTCGGATCATGTCCTTCGTTTCTGTCAGGTTCGCTTCTGTTTCCTTTCTTTCTTTCTCCCTCGGGACTGGCGCCCCGTTTTAATCCTAGCACGAGGGCGTCCGTACTTCTTCGACCCCCGTCAAAACCTGGGCCCCCGCCCTTTTTCTTTCCGTTTACGGTTGTTTTTCTCGACTCGCGGAGTTTTTTTTTCCTTCGAAGAAACTCCCCCCTTCCCCTTCTCGTCCGATCCCTCCAAAGGAGACGTAACAATGTTTAGTTTTTTCTCGCTTTTTTGGTGTGTCACAGACATAGCGGTCTCTTTTTTTCCTGTGCTTAAGCCGGACGCCCGCGCCTCTTTATTTTTTTCCCTCTCGAATTTCGCTCAAAACCAACCACCCCTCTCGCTTCTTCTGTTTTTTTCAGGCAAAGGACCGAAACAAGAGATTATTTCTTTAAAATTCAGGCCCCCTGAAGATATTCTCTTTTCATTTTTCCCTCCTTAATTAGGTTTTCTAACCTATACCCCCCCCATGCTCCCATCGACGAAGGAAGTCTGTCCGATATTTTAAATAATAGAGTCCCTCACGCGACCTTTTCTTCCGAGAATAGACCTTTCCAGTTTCCCAGGTTCGGCGCCTCAACACCTCTTGCCGCACCCCCCCACTCCCACACCCCCCCCCGGATACAGCCTTTTCAGCCTTATTAAGTTTTCTTCTTTACTTCCCCCCCTTTCCATTCCTTTTACTTGTTTGAAGCTCCCTCCCACTTCCCCTGTATAAATAAGAAGAAACTCTCCCCCCCCTGCTGTGGGATCCGGGCACTTCCTGCACAGTCCCCATGCCCAAACGACTCATCTTTCTTTTCCCCTTCCTTTTTCTAAGATGTTCCCCTATGCTGTGATATCTTTTTTCTCCCGAACCCACCAATTAATTGAAGGATTAGCCGTCCCCTTGCAACATTCCCCGGTCCCCCCCTCCGTTACATAGGCCCTCCTTTTGTCCTCGCCATTCCGATTGCCTTCGGTCTCTCTTGAATTTTCGCAAGATTCCAGTTCCCGTTTCTTGAAGCAAAAGACCGGACTTAGCCCCCTCCCTCTTCCCCCGAACAAAGTTTAAACATAGGCATAATTCTTTCCCTCAAAACGTCCTTTCTCCAAATTTCGCCTGTTCCAAGGTCGCCATCGGTGCCCATTTCCCCAACCCCCAATCAAGCCCCCCCACTCTTTCTTAGTTTAAAGTGCACCCCCCGTTGACCCGCCCCGGGAGACTCTTCAGACCACTCGTCTTCAGTCATAAGACCGCCGCATTTCTTTCCTTGACCCCTTTTGAATAGACTAATCTCTTCCCCCCCCGCTTCCGCCGTCGTTACCCCTGTTGTTCACCCGCCCTCACTCACATTTCCGTCCTTACCGACCTCAATTCGAATTCTGCCTAGGACCTTCCTAAACCTCTGCAAATAGATAGTTCCCTGATATTTCCTTTCCCTCCCCGCCGAATTAGGTAAACCAAACCCCGCCTTTTCGGATGAAGAAGACTCTCTTCCCTGTCTAGAGCCTGCCCCTCCCCCCCTTTCTCCCAAATGAAGAAAACGCCCCCTCCGAAAAATGCAATCTCACTCACTATAATCTTTCGAATTCCAGGACCCTACCCGACCCCACCCCTATACCCCTTATCTCTTTAAAGACCTCACAGCCTGCTCTTCACGCAAAGACTGGAGCTTCCTTTCTCATTCTCCCCCATGATCACAAACCCCCCCCCACCCTTTTTTTATGTATTAAAATAGAGATTGTTAATCCTTTTCTTTAGAGCATTAAGGCTGACCGTACCTTTTCGGTAGGTCTCTTGAGGAAATTAGGCTTCCCCTTGATCTCCGCTCCGCGGCGGTGGCTTCGAGTTGGGTTTCCCAGGAGGTAAAGAGACTTATTGGGGAGGACGTAAGTGAGTGTTTTCCAGAGTAGCTTTTCTTTCCTCCTCTTTTGACCTTTTAGGAGGCTTCTGTCTGCCTTCCTTTTTCAGCCTTTCAGCCATGCTTTTGGTCTTCCTTTTCTCAGGTAGTTTCGGTTGAACCTAGTCGGAGGCATCACTTTTCCAAATGTTCTTCTTGTTTGACGAATTCGTCCCCCTTTAATCCGCAAGCATTAACACTATGGTAATCATGGTATTGAGGTCCCTTGCTTTTGAATGATTCGACTCATGCTTCTGACCGTCTCTTTCTTTTTAAGCACCCCCCGTTTTTACAGTTTAAGGAAACATCCTTTTTCTCGGCAGTATAGGCAGTCCTCGTGGATGCCTCTGCACAAGGGCGGTTTCCCCTGTGAGGAAGATCCCTCCCTTCCTTCTGTTTAGTGACCCCTAATTCCTTCGCGTATTTTTTGGTCTCAGTTCTCTATCGTTCGGCAACCGTCGCTTTGAGAATTTTCGGGGTTTCCCGTCCTTTTTTGGTCCAAAGTACAGAATCCTTTTCTTATCCTTTTCGGACTCGGATGATTTCCCCCCTTTCCTCCCCCTCTCCTCTCCTGGAGCCTACCCCCCCGGGGCACCTTTCTTCCCCTCGGGCCTTTTTCGGTGCCCTTTCTTTTGCGAGGACCCTTGAGGTCTCCTTTTCTAGGTTGGCCGTTATTTTGCCTTTTTCAGGAAGTTTTTTCCCACCTCAAGACCCATCCCAAATCCTACGTTCCAAAAACCTATTTACATCGGCCGACCCCTTCCTTTAAACCAAATGTCGTTGTTCGTTTGATTGACTCTGTGCGGACTTCCTCCTTCCCCAATGTATTTAATCATCTTCTCGAGGTTGTTTTATTTAGGGTATATACGCGGATTCTTCTCCGACCTAGTCTTTTACAATCCCCATATGAGAGTCTGATTGACTTCTGCCAGTCACTTCGCCTGGAATGAAGTTGCAGGAACCTTTTTCTCGTTTGTTTCCATTGAGTGGAAGTTTTTTTTTTTTTTTCTTCCTGCAACCGTGCCTCCGAACCTGGACTGAATTTTTTCTCCCTTGAGTCTCCGTCCTCGTTTGTATTGAAACCTCCAGCGGGCCTTCCTACCTCCTTCCTCAGGTTGCTGAGCCCGGTGATATTCGCGATTCATGAACTATGTCCCATCTCTTTCACTTATGTTCTTCCACAACTAGAACTCGGCGGCTGCCCTGTTCTCAGTTATCATGTTGATGTCCTTCGCCGTGAACCCGCTGGTCACCCACCCTTCAGGAAAGGATGGTCGGTGGCTTCCTCTACCCTTAACCAGGAGGACTTTTCCTGCTTTTATTTTTTTCTTTCGGCGATCTGAAGTCTGAGCGCAGGGTCTGGTTGACTAGCCGGTTCTTCCCAGGCCTCAAGAGGTTTTCCGTCAGTGGAGCAGGAGCCCCCGGACCGAATTTTTTGGATTTTCTCGTCAAAAAAAGAGCCCCTTTTCTATTTCTTCACCCCCCTTGCAATTACGGAGGCAAAGTCTCGTTGTTTCTCCCCCGGTTTCGAAGTTACACCCGCGAAGTAGTGCTATAGAGTGACTTACCTTTTTTAATTCCTCTCGATATCACACCGTCAATCCCCCGCTCCACTCAATGTCCTAACGATATACGATACTTCACCCCGCCTTCTTGTTATCTGATAGGATAGAACTGTTTTGACCGATATGACCAATCTCCCCCCCATTAGTGTGGTCCCGCTCAGAACCAGCTCACGCCCTATCTTAAGGGCCATAATTGATCGCTAATCTCCAACCATACAGGCCGATGCGGCCTTACCTCCCTACTTTTAATTTCCCTCCACAAGTCACTGCGAGAAGAGAAGGTATGCTCTTTGCGGACCCTCCCCAGGATAAAATTCCCCTCTTCTAACTTTTCTCCCTCCTTTACAAGGGGACTCCAATTCCCGTTTCAGATGAGGGAGTGGAGTAGAGAGGATTCATGGGTTGGTCCATTCTGTTGCTCGCTTCGCTACGCAAGACCCGAAGGAGGAACCTTACTTTCCGAGGAACCCAGAAAAATGAAAATCTTCAAATTCTAGAGCCAAAAAGAGAATGGCGTCGGCGTGTTTTTAGACCGTTCCTGTTTCCCATTGTGCAAAGTAGCCACCCAAAGGTTTCCTCCCCTCCCTTAGAAACTTGGACTTCCCCCCCTCTTGCAAAACCACCCATCCCCATGTCTATAACCCCTTCCTCCTTCATCACCTTTTTCGGAGCTTGCCATTTCTCCACCCCCATGCGATCTTCCCCAACCTAATAGTTCCGATCGGCCTTCCTGTAGCCCCCGTAAGACTTATTCTCAGGACATTCTATATATAAAGGTTTCCCCCCTGAAAGACCCCACTCCTTTTCAGACTTAAACACTCTACTCTTGTCCAGCCCCCTAGAGACCAAGTCTTCACTTTCGTTTCTTTATGTTATTAGCAAACCTTCTTATTTCCCATATCCAACCCGACAAACCTACTTTTTAGGGCCTCAGGTTGACATCCTAACCCCTCCGTTTTCTTCGCTCCTCTTCCTCCATTCCCCACTGATAGTCTGTTCACTCTCCGTAGCTGAAAAGGGCCTCTCTTTGAGAACTAAGCCTCCATCTTACCTTCCAATGTCTTTCCATTGAATGACACGTGGCCCCGATTTTCCCCACTTGGACCCCTTTTTAATCAAAGTGTCAGCCGAGATGTCTTCAAGTTGCCGTCAAAGCCTTTTTTCCCCACTTTTTTTATTCAGACCTCCCCCACACCCGATGGCGGAGTTGGCCCCGACCTTCCCCCACCCCCCCCCTGTGAAAAGCTTATCCCTCACTTGAAGTCCCCCCGTTCCCCGGCCGGATTTCCCTTTGGTTCACCCACTTTAGATTTGCCTTATACATGGCGGCCACGACCCGTGGAACCCCAGTCCGTCGAGGCATTTTATTTAGGTTTCCCACTACAAGATCACCCACTGAATCCGGAGCTGTTGAGTGCAAGTCCGCCCCCTTTAGCAGATCCGCGAGGGTTCTCCTAGGCCTCTTTACGGCCGTTTGTCTCCTCGACGACAAGCAAGTCTTACGGCGGTGCTCAGCGGTTTCTGAGTCTGTCCCCCTCGAGGGGCCAGGAGATTCCTGTACTTCTTCTATATACCCCACAACCCCCTTTCCTACGAGACTGATTCTCGCCGTTTCTGGATCGGCCATCCCGCGAGCTCCGAAAGGATTTAGACCTTAGCTCCCCCTCGCTATGAGAATCAGATCTTTGTCTCGAGAGCAGCCGCTTCTTTCGCGCTTCTGTGGTCGATGATTTAGAAGCCGCTCCACCCGCCTTAAAGCAAAGTCTACTCCTTTAATCTATTAACGTCGTTTCGCTATATCTTTCTCTCACGACCGCACGTCGTTAATAAGACGCATCTTGCGTCTCCCCTACTCTCCAGAGAAGAAGCACGCTTACAGCAAATTACCCTAGCCTCGGAGGAGATGTTAGTCTCCCGAAGGCTTCCCCCAGACGGGTACTCCCACCCCCGATTACGGAGACATCGATCACCGAGTCTGGTCCCCGATTTTACCTCTGAGAAGGGACGGAAATCTCGGAGCTCAAATAACTCAATACTCTCGGTCATCACCTCCAAACTCTTCCCATTGAATGGACGCGTCCTAATTAAACATGCCCCCTGTTTTCCCTTGGAGGATCATCTCCACACGAATCGTTTCGTCCCTCCCCTTGTTGCCATTCACGGTCCGACCCAACGAGCCTTCCAGTCGAGTGCCTCTTTCCCTGCTTGATAGTTGAAGCGATGCACCCAATCCGGCTTCCGTCCTTTATCATTATCCATTGCTCCAAGGCTCTTCGTAGCTCAAATACCCCTCCCTTTTTCCCCCCCTCCATCCGCGGGGAAACCAAATCCCGGGCACTATCGGAGATCTGGTCCCCCTCTCTTTGGTAAGTGAGGAGGAGCACAGCCTCGCCCCAGGCCGTGGCCCCTTTTCTA
>Ga0179593_1515768_pt1 | contig 21068 bp, 20 predicted proteins | sample CZODoug2_1_08_16_FD_185931 | JGI IMG/M metagenome (GOLD analysis project Ga0179593, IMG submission 185931) | Vadose zone soil fungal communities from Angelo Coast Range Reserve, California, USA - CZODoug2_1_08_16fungal (PacBio error correction) | ecosystem: Environmental > Terrestrial > Soil >... | reverse complement strand
GAAGGCCCCCCTTTAGTATTACTCGGTCCGATCCCTCTCGCTTCCTTAAGCGGGGCACTTCTCCCCCTTTCAAAACCGGTCTCGAAGGAGAGCAGGATGGTGGTGCTGTTCTCTTTTCTTTTTTTTAATAGGCCTCCCCCGTGACTTCCTTCACTTTTAGGTACGTCACTTTCCGGCCGATCGCGGAGTGCGTCGGAGTCCTTTTTTGGTCGATTCGCTAATTCCTGTCTGACCCCGACAAAGCTTCTTCTAGCGAACGGAACGGAGCTAGAGTTTTTTTTACGGTGTTGATCCGGAGTCCTTGGCCACTCTCGAGCGGAGGTCTTCCTGCAGCCGTTCCACGAGGTGAAGTTTTTTACGACATCCTCCCCCATCTACAACTTCTCCTTTTGTTCAGCTCGAGCTTTTTCACTCCTCGAAAGATCTCGCGGCGGCATTTCTGAGTCAATCCTTTGTCCAAATGTTTGGGTCTCCCTCCCTCCATCCCCCCACGTGCCCCAATTTTTTTTTAAGAGGGAATTTTAAAACTCTTTTGCGGATCGACCTGTGGGTGAAATTTTCTTTTTTTCCTCTGTCCGAGATTTTTTTAGGGACGTTCACTTTTTCTTTTTGGGTAGGCCTATCTTTGCGTCCTTCGGGATGCTTTGATCCACCCCCTTTCTCATGGGAAGCTCTTGAGGAGAGGCTCTTTTTTTTCTGGTCAAGGCTTCCTTGCTAGACTTCTGACTCGGGTCTTTCCCTCCTCTTCCCACCCCATGTTACCCTTTTTCGGGACCTCATTTCACCGTCTTTCCGATAAATCATCCTTTTTTTTTCGATGAAGACCGGCCTGTCCCCATCTCTCTCTTTTTGTTGAGAGAGAGGTCCTCATCTCCCGTCTTTCCCTCTTCCCCCCCCCGGAATGGTTATGTCCCCGACGTTAAGGCCGGTTTCGGCCCAGCAGACCCTGTGTTTTCGTTACGTTCCATCCTCCTTCTTCCCCACCAGGAGAGGCCCTCTCGAGCGGAGAAGTGACCCCCCTTCGCCGTATAAGAACCTCCAGTAGGTTTGGGTCCCCCATCCGCCTTCCCCTCGCAGCACAGGCCGACCCCCCCCCCCCCTCAAGACGAGAAGGGAAGCCCCCTCCAGAATAGAGGTGGAGAGAGTCCTTCCCCCCCACTTCCTCCAGAATGTTCCCTGCGAGACCATTTCCGCGGCGGCCCTCCAACTCTTTTTTTTCCTCTGTTAGAGTTGCACACCCCCCCCCTCCCCCGATAGTGATGTGACACCGCGGAATCGCTTCGGATTGAGCCGAAAACGCTTAGAGGTACGCCAGTCCCCTCTGCAGTCCAAACCTTTTTTTTCCTCTTTGGAATGCCATGGAGCTTTCTTTTCCCCTTCCACCGCATTATGCGTTTCCCTTAGACGCCGCCCTTCCCTCTAAGACTTGTTCTTTGCGCGCCCCTTAATGCATGTTTCCCCCGTAAAAGACACAGAGGATCTCTTTCACGCTTAGACCCGGCGACTTCCTCGACGCGTTGGCTCCCTTTGTCAGACATTTTTTTCCCCCCCCCCGCCTTCTTAGCCTCTCTTTTTTAGACTGTGTTCTAGTTTTTCTTTCTCCCCTCCAGGTGAAGACGGCTGACCTTTCGGCCGAGGAGCGAGAGATGGCGCCTTTTCGGTCGTAGGGTTCTCGAGAACCATCGTTGATTCTCGCCCTGTTCAGAGTTTTTTATTTTTTTCCCCTTTCCTTTTTCTTGCGGAAGCGAGAGGAAGAGGATGTTCAGGATCTACTCTGAGGTCGTAGGTCTTTCCGCTCCTGTGATCTCGCCAGGTCTTCGCGTGTGATGACGTGGAGGGACTTTACTTTTTTCACTTCGGAGTAAGCTCGCGGCCGGCGTCTCTTTTTTTTGATTTTCCTTCTTCGCCACGAGCCAGCGTCTTAGCTCTTTCCGTTCTCGCTTTCAGTGTTAGTTTCCTTGAAAAAGACTAGCCTACTCTGATTTCGAGAGAACGATCTCCCCGTTCGGCTTTTCCTTCCGGCAGTCACCCCCTTCCGCGCCTGTCCGAGTCCGATTCCCCCCTCTTCCAAGGACCTTGACGTATCCCTGCCCTCCCTCGGTAGGAGAACGGCATTTTCTGTTCCCCACGATCGTGTATGATACCACCGGCACCCCCTTCTCTTCTTCTTCGACTCCGGCTATTTTCCCCCTCTTCTCGGTAGGAAGAGGTTTTCTTCCCGTAAGGCATTAATAGTCCTTTATAGGCTAATAGAGTCGGCTGTTTGGTCATCCTTGTTCTTAAGTCGCCCTTGAAAATCCCCCCTACGCTGAAGAACAGTAGCTTTTTTCGACCCGCAGACAGAGAAACATGCCCTTTCCCTCCCGACGCCTCGTCCTTGTTTGGCTTTGTAAGCGTTTTTTTTTTTTCTCCCCGGAGAACGGATGTCCCGCCTTTTTTTACGAAAGGATAAACCCCTCCTTCCAAAATTGAGCTGGTCCCTAGTCCTGAGTCCTCCTGCCAGTTTTTATCAAGAACCGGGTTTTTTCAGGTTTTTAAGACTTTCGGAAGGTCCCCCCCTCCGCTCCCTCGCGGGGGACCCCCTTTTGTCTCACCTCCTGCTTTCGTGCTAGCTTCTTTTGATTGATCTCGGCGGTCCCAGCCGGCGGCATAGTTTTCTCGTGCAGTCTTTTTTTTTCTCGTTGCAGCTTGGCCGCTCAGTCCCCCTTATCAGTACGGCTGTGTTAGCTTTTTCTTTTTTTTCCGCGGTAGACCCATGCTCCCGCCCCCCGCCCCATGGATTCCTTTTAGGCCGACCTGAAATTTCCCAGATTCCTGTTCCGCGAGCAGCATCCGGTCCCTTACGCTTTTTTTTCTTTGGATCCTTTTCAGGGAATATGTAGAAAATGCTTGTCCATGAACCCCGAGGGTTGCCCCGCCGAGGCCAGTCTCTTTTTGGTGGTTTAGACTAGTTTTTTTTTTTTTTCCTCCAGGATCAGCTAAAGCTCTTTGGCCAATAGACGATGAGGCTTTTCCCTTCCGTTCGCGCGGATCCCCGAAAGGCCCCCTTCTGACGCCTGCTTCGTTCCTTCTCTTTGGGTCCAAGACCCACTCTCCCCCACTAGGCATTCTCGGAGTCAGAAGTCCCCTTCCTGACGACTTGACGAGATCCCCTGGCCCCCCTGCACCTTTTTGACCTCCTTCCCTCGTCCTCCCCCCCCTTCAGCAACCTTCCTTTCAAGCTCAGTCAGACCGAATGCGTCTCCTTTTCTAGTTTTTTTTTCGCAAACTTTTCGGGTGTTGCCTCAAACAACCAGTTTTCCCCACTAACCTTTTCCTCTACACCCTTCGTTTCCGCGTCGGCCAGAACGTCGTTCCACCTCCCTCTTGTCTTCACGGCGAGGCTTTTTTTTCTACGCAAACCTGCCCCGCGTCCCTCAGGTGTTGTTCTGCTTTTTTTTTCGAGAGAAGCTGCATCGGCTCCCCTCCTTTCCGCCACGAGGGAAAAGTGTTCCCCTACCTGCGACGAGACTTCCTTTCTTCTCCCTGAGCATTCCCCCCCCCCTCCACACCGGAATAGAGACCCTTCCCACAGGAGGCAGCCGACATGCTTCTTCCCTTCTTCCCTCAGGGAATGTTGGTCTCTTCTTTCTGACCGGAGCTGATAAGGCTTCTCCTGTCAACGACTCGTTTCCCTTGGGATCTCCCTTCGTCTCTCTTTAGTGTCTTCCCCCTCTTTTGGTTGCGGTCTTGCGTCGTAGAAAGAGCCTCCCCCCTCGTACTGAAACGTTTTTTATCCCTCTCCGTTTTCTTCGCAGAACTTTGCCTCTGGAGATGATCAATGGAGGGCGTTCGCACCAACGGCAAGGTAGACTTCTCCCCCCTGATAGCCCTCTTTGGCCCCCCCTTTTTTCAAAGAATTCAATTCCCCCTTACCTTTGGCAACAGAGCCTCCACTTTTTGAATGATGCGCTTTCCGCGAAAGACGTGCCTCCCCCTTTCTCTCGTCAATCTTGCCCTCGCACATGTTTCTGGTTCTTTTTCTCGTTCCAGCGGTCCTTGCGCTCCAAGATCGATTACACTTCTCTAGAGGACTATCTTCCCTCCTAGCTCTTAGAACCCCCTTTAGGAGCGTTAACTTGAAGGCTTTCCTCTCTTCCCAGTTTTGGGATAGAGTATTCGGTCGTGATGCCACCCCTCATCCAAGGGGTGTGGTCAAGCGCTCCTTATTCTCCCTGAAGTTAGCCTAATCCTTACCCACATGTAGAACTGGCTGTGGGTCCCTTTTCATCTTTTCAAGAGGCTCTCCTCCCCCCTTTCTCTTAAAGCGCATTTTTGGCGTTTTTGGAGAAGGTAGACCGCTTTCCGTTTCTCAGTAGAAACCCCCCCCCCCCCCCCCTCGCCTACGCCCCCCTCCCCCTTTCTGCATCCTACTTCTGGTTTGAAAGGTTGCCCCTTCTTAGGATGACGGCGGATCCCCCTCCCCTTCCTGGCAAGAGCCCCCCGGTTCGACCTTTTTCTCTCCCCCCCCCCCTCATCCGAGCCCGAGTGAAATCTTCCTTCCCTTTTTTTTTTTTTTCGGAAGGAATGACGGCTCTGCTTCCCTCCCTACCGCCTGATGCCGGCCCGTTTTTCTCTTTCCCAGTCTGCGGAAGATTCTTTTCCCTAGCCTTTTTTTTGGTTTTTAGGTCTTCTCCTTTTGCCAGCAGCTCGTGGGGAAAATGTCCTCTCCGACCTCCTAGGAGAGATTTTTGCGCGCTTTGGCGCTTTGAAGCGGCCTCGGCCTTGCTAAGTGCTAGTCCCCTACGCAATGACGCGGGATGGCGAATAGATTTTTTTTGCGCGCCCCTTTCCTTTCTTTTATTTTCTGGCTGCTTCTCGTTTTCAACGCTTTCCTTTACCCCTTTGGGATTGTGGGCTTGGAGCAGAAGACGGCCCTCCCCATGAATCCTCCCTACCTTGCGCATTCTCTCTTGTTCCTTCCAATGCACCCCTATTCGCTAAGGAGAGTCTTCTCAGTCCTCCTCAGGCGGTCTACCAATTCTCCTTCCCCCCGATTCTCCCCTTTGGACGAAGGGTACAGAACAAAATCTACGGCTGCTTTTTGCTCCTAACCCTCTTTCGCAGTGGCTTTTTCTCCTGTCGACTCTTCGATTTCCTTTTCCTTCCTCCCCCCTTTGGGGAAGTCGCCGTTCCCCCGTGGCAACAGTACACCTGGAGTTACTTCGGCCTTTCCTTTCGATCGCGGACTTTCGGAGACCTTTTTTGTTCCGCACCACTCCTCCAGCCCCTTTTGAAGACGGATATGCTCCTCGAACGGATCTCTCTTTTTGGTCCGTGTAGGCCTTCAGTTGATCCTTGGAGCTCCACATCTCCCCCTTCCTGCCTCTGGAGGATGACCCGGTATAGGTGGAGGTCACCTCCCTCCCATGGCCTCGAGGACCTTGTTGGCAGCCTTTGCCTTCCTGTTCTGGGTCATTCTCCTCGGGCGGAATTTCGGGTTAAAGACTTAGGCGTTTTTTCCGGAGAGGTGTTCTTGGTTTTCTGTAAACACTACCCTCCTCCCTTTTTCAATAGTTGGAGAGAGCCCTTGAATTAAAGTTAGCCCTTTTTGTTCCACCCACAGCGGTTCTTAGACGAGGAGGGAGAGATTTAGGGGAAAGGAGTCTTCTCTTCACAGGTTCGAGCTGATTCATCATCTTTTTCCTTAAGGACTACAGCCGAGACGACTTTCCTGTTCGCTTCGGATTGGTCACTGTTTGTGGAATCGACCTTAAGTAATGATCGGGTAGCCATCACTGGGCAAGAACTTTCTCACTGGTATCCTATATCGGAATTTTTACATCACCCCTTGTAGGAGCACGGCCCCATTCGCCCCTTTCTTTCCCCCCCCCCCAATCTATCTCTTCACATACTCCCGTGTTTATTCTAATGGGAGCACAATCCTGAGAGGATCCCCCCTTTCGCACTAGATGGAACTCCTTTTCCTCTCCGTTTTATTTTTTTCCAAGAACATCTCTTGACTCCGGGCGTGCACATTTTCTAAAGACTTATCCACACCCCTTGTAGGAGGACTATAAACCTTCTCCCTTTTCACGTATGCCTATCCCGCTCCCCTGAGGCAAAAGTCTCGGGACCTTCTTTCAGGCAGCCCGACGAGTCCCGAGCCATCCCAAGAACACACCCCCTGTGAAGCCTAGCGGGACCCGCTTTTTCTCGAAGGACTCTTCAAAAAGATCCCTTCACCCAACAGGGCGATAAGTCCCTTCTGGGACTCTGCACCCTGGAAACGGCCCTCTTTTTTCTTTTTCAGGTGTGAGTCCTCCCCAAGAGATACCCTTTGGAAGAAAACCCCTACGAGGGACAGACCCATCTTGCAGACTCCGTATTTTTCTAGTTTGCCCCCCGATACACTTCTTGACTCGGCAAACACAAGTTTCTTCTCCGTTGCCCCATTGGATTTCCCCCATCCCGTGCCGTTTTTTTCATCCTTTTTTTTTTGAAACTGCTGAAGAAGCTTGCGTCAGGATCCTTTGCTCTCCTCCAGGCCCCTGATCCCCCACGACCAATCTCTCGTGCCGCTTCGGCGGCGTAACAGGAGTTTTTTAGCTCTTCGAAGGCCCCTCCCCTCTCTTAGACCTCAGATCGACATTACGGTGCCCGAAGCTTTGGCGGCTCCCCTTTTTTTTACTGCCTTCGTACGGGCATTAAAGAGGCACTGAGTTATCCGCCCTTGAATTCTCGGACAACCTTCCTTAGAGAAGTCGGGCCCTTTCTTCTCTTCCCTGCGGAATTTTTTTCAGGTTACCTTTCGGAAAAGGGATCTCTATTATTCTATATCTTTTGTTATACGAAGAGAGAAGTTGCTGATGGAAGGACGATCGATCCGGATTTCAGGATGGATTGACGGACCTTCGGGCCTTTTTCCCAAACTACCTTATAATCTCCTAAGGAAGGCTGAGCTGACATGACCAGTCGCCCAGAGCCAACGAGTAGTCGTCCTCAAGGTGGAATTCCTTAGGAGAACACTGACGCCTCGGACCATCCGTCGAGAGAATCTCTCCGCCCAAGCTTTTGTAAGCCCTCCCAAGCCCTCCCGAGACAGCATTCTATCCCCTTCTAAGAAAATGTCCTTCCGACTCATCGAGGCGTTCGGAGCCCACTTTTGATAGTATGATAGTTGCACCATTACCCTTCCCACCCAGCCCCAACCGGATGTAGGATTTTCCTAGACTCTCCCCCCCTCACGGTCCCCCTTGGTGGCTGTAGGATCCTGCTTCCTTTCGGCATTCCTCGAACAGGATGCCCATCATGGCCGAGAAGTTTTTGGGTTCTCCTTGGAGATAAATGGTCTCCCAGCTAAAAGGACACCTCATAAGAGGCCGATTTTCGGTCTTCGCGCCCTTTTTTCCTTCTGACACCGCCACCGCCTTCCTCTGCTTTCCCAGGTTGATCAGGTTTTCTTGTCGATGAGAACGGCAGCCGCTGGCCGCTTTAGATCCCCCAAAGTTGCCGCTTTGACTTTCGGCTCCGGACGTCTCTTTTTTTCCCAAAAGAAGAGGAGGACCTCATTGGCTTCCCCGGTTGGTGAGCAGCCGAGGAGGAAAGTGATGTCTCAAGGCAGATTGTGACAGCACCCCTGGTCTTCCCTTTTTTTTATTCAGCGGGCCCCGATGACCCTCTCCTTAAAAGAAGGTAAGGGTTTTGTTGATATCGGACGGCAATCCTTTCTTCCTTCGGTTTAGTTTTCCTTCGCCCAGGGCTTCCTCCTTTTTCGGCCCTGAAGTAGTCCCTCCAGATCTCTAATTGGGGTTAGGTGCTCACGACGAGTCGAAAAGGTCTCTCCACCCTCCCCATGGGCGCTTTTATGGTATGGTTAGTTCCCTTTATAAGTAGTACGTCTAGCGCGCAGAAGCCTTGTTCTTAAGACTCTTGCGGTTTGACAGGGACTCCCTTTAGCCCCCTTTTTTCAAGAGGGTGGCCAACCGCCCGGCAAGGATGGCATTTCATGGTTTGCAGACTTGGTTACGGTTACAGTCTGATCTTTGTGGAATAGACCTCTTTAGGAGAGCGGGGATATCCTCCTCCCCGCGGGCAACGGCTCCGGTTCCAGTCTTTCTCCTTTCAGGCTCGGGGCCTACGCCCCCCTCCCAGCCACCGCCTGACTCTCTCTTCTTCTTTCGAAGAGTGAACCCCCTTCACGACGAAGATGATCCCCCGGCCTCAAAATTGCCTTGATAGTCTCTTCCTCGCAGGTCCGACCGCTACATTCTTTAGTCCTTCATTTTCCCCCCTTCAAATGGGTCGCTTCCCCGCTCGCCGGTTTTTTCCTTTCCTCCCACGGAGGTGGCCTTTGGATTGGCATAAACACTAGATTCCACCCCCCTGGCGGAAATTCGTAAACCTTTTTACCCTCTCCTTCTCGGACGGTAGACGTATCCCTTCGCGCGGGAGAGCAAACTTCTCTTTATTCTCTTTCTTTCTTTCCCTACTAGTTGTGTTTTGCAACGGTGGAATCTCTTCTTTTTTCAGATCCTTTCCTCCCCGCCTTCCCCGTTGCTGGAACAACTCCGTGATAGAGGGTGTCTGACCCACCTTTTCTTCCCCAACTTAAGGGACACCGCCTTTCCCCACTTGCCCTTCTCAGCAGGTCAGTTAATTTTCTCCCCGCATGAGTCTCTCTGGCATGGGGCTAGTCGGTTGCCCGGTGTGAGTCGAAGTCGTACTACTTTTCTTCTCCGGTGGGGATATATTAGTAGCCTCCGGGGGGAAAGATTAGACTACGCCTTTCTGCCGCTGCCTTTTTTTTCCTTTTAGAGGTGGAGGTCGTTTTTTTTTTTTTTGAGCCGGAAGACGAAAGTGCCCCTTCCCCTTCTCCGCGCAGCTCTTCTTCCCCTCCATTCTGGCTCTTTCCTTGTGCTGGTCTTTCAGTCAAATGGCAACGGCCAAGTCTCCCAGTAGAACCTTTCGCGGGTTCCCCGGTTCCTTCTTCCGCCTTGAAAAGAAATACCTTTTCTCCCCCCGAGGCGTCATACCTCTTTTTTGCTGATGCGAGCGATGCGCCCCTTTTTTCTTCTCAAGACTTTCCTCTTCCCTCCTAAATGCATCGACCTGGGTGGAAGGAGCCCCGACTGGCTGGCGTTCACTCCCCCCATATCCCTAATTTTCTCTTGACTAACTTCGATGTTAAGCCTCCTTCCCCAACAGGTAGAATCCCCCCCTATGTCCGAAGGCTTTCGAGATCCGTCCGCCTGACCCTCTTTTTCGGTATACTCCTTTCCCTTGATGACAACCACTTTCATCTGGTAAGACGGCCTTAGCGCCTCCCCCCTGGAATATCAGGCGGCCCCGTCGAACCTAGCGGCCCTCTTTCTTTTTGCCTGAGACCATGGAGTCCCTCTTCGCTCGCCCTCCCTCCCCCTTAAAGCGGCCTGTGTTTTTTTTTACTCGTCCAGCCCTTTTTCTCCCCTTTCTTACTGAAGAACAAAACCGTCTCCCCCTGGGACGACGAACTTGCGGGCGGCGGTCCTCGTGAAATTATTCTTCTCTTCCCCGTTTGCAAGTGCTGCTGGCCGTGGACATTCCTGGCCGACATGGTGATCTCCTTTCCTCACCCGCGCAGCGAGGCTCTGGAAGACGTCTCTTAGAGTCAACCTATCCTACCTCCGGCGGAGTTTGATGCCCCTAGAGAATGGGTGGAGTTGTTGGTGGCGGTAAGGGGCACTTCTTCTCCTTTTACAGAATAGTTCCTTTTCCCGAGGAGATCGGACCATGATTTGACAATTTTCCCTTTCCTCTCCTTCGCGGGATTCTTCGGTGACGTTCTCGCCTCCCCCGAACCTCAGGTCTCCTTATTAGCGAGCCTCGTCTAGTCTTCTTTAGCCTTTCTTCTTTCAGGAAGGAAACGTTCTGAGAAGAGATTTTTTTTGTTGCGACTTTCAGGAAACCTATACTCCTTCTCCTTTCCCTTCTTAACCATACAGGAATTCCACTCGAAAGATCCAATAAGCGTCCCTCGGCGAGTTCATAACCCCTAAGCTACCAGTCCTCCTCTCGATTTTCCCTCCCAGCCTGACAGCGGGGTAAATGACAACATATACTCCCCCTTCTCTCTCCTAAAGTCTTGATGGTGTCCCTTTTACGAAGCATTTCCTATTGTTTATCGCTCCCTCTTCCCTCAGGGAAGTAGACTTCTCCTTCGTGCGCCCATTCCCACCATGGAGCCTTTACGGGCCCCCTGGCGAAGTCTTCATGGCGAACCACCTCCCCAACCGACCAAGATTCTCCCTTGATAGAGACCTCCTGGTTCCTTGATCGGCGCTGTCGCCGTCCCTCAGTCCCCTAGAAAAGAGAAGTTACTGAGTCGGCCTCCTGAGCCTTCCGATCGTGTTGGATTTCAGTGCTATGTCCTCCCAATTTTCCCTTGGACGAGTTCCTCGCCTTGGAGATGGGCTTTCCTCCCTCCGTATATAGACGGCTTCCCCCCCAGACTTCCTCGTATGTCTTTAAGACTTTCTCTTCTTTCCTTTTGAATATAACCCCTCCGCGACGTGGAAAACGTTCGTGGAGAGTCCCTAAAGTCTGGTGTACATGCTTTTCGGTACCCAAGATAAGCTCTCTGCTCTCTAGAGGGAGAAATGCTGTTTCCCGGTGGGGGGGTTCTTTCCCTGTCGAGTTCTTATGCTTCTTCTCCTAAGAGAAGCCTCCTATGACCCCCGAAGTTCGTATTTCGTCTTTTCGTTTTTTCTGGGGTTCTGGTCAATTTATAGAGTCTTGGTGGTAAGTCTCTGCGTATGACGAAGCGTGCAATTGTCCTTTCTCTCGGCTGAGGCGAAATATCGGACATTCACTTTCTGCCCCTACATCTTGATGGCTCCCTGACTCCCTTATAGATTTTCTCAGCCCATTTTTGTTTCCCCCCCGGTATAAAGGAGATGAGATCAGAGACGTTTCATCGCCGCACAAAATTTTTAGCGTCACCCTTTTCCTCCTGCAACTCCGACCCAGAGGATACAGTCTCCTCAGTTTCAGGGCCCTTCATACCAGATTTTCCAACCGCTTAGTTCCACCTATCCCCCTGACCAGGCACCCTTCGGCCGCTCCGACCTTGGTTGGCCAAGTCGTCTCTTTACGGCACCAGAGAATAGTACGACTCTTCTTCTCCCTTCTTTCAGCAGAGCCGGTGCACAGCCTCGCCCGCTCAGCTTTTCTGGAAATTTACCCAGATCCCCTCCCCCTTTCGATCCGAAGACTTTCTTTTACGTTCAAACTTGGTCCCACCCACTTTCTGTTCTTCTTTTTGTAGGCGTCGTCCTCACACATAAAGAAGATCCGGAGGTGGTACCTCTCACCTTTTCTCCGGATTGAATTCCTGCAGATTCTGAGTTCCTCAAGGCTCATGCTTAAGACTCAAAGTCTCAAATTCCTCGGAGGCAGTACCATCGGCCGTAAGTCCGTTAGGCCTCCTCAGACGTTTTGGGAGTTGAGTGACTTTTAGGTGATCACTTTAGCCGTAAAAGCACTCGAGAGCTCCGATAAGACGCTTTTTCCATATGAGCGTCGTTTTCTCTCATGATTGACTCATTGGATTCTTGCCAGAGACTTTTTCCTTAGGCATAGCGCGCCTCTCATGAACTTTCCTAAATAACAGTTTCGCAATCCTGTTGAATCCCTTTTTTTAAGGGAGGAAGGAGGACTGGGTTTGGGGCTCCCTCTCCCCCCCTTGCTAGAAATACACATCTTTTGCCACCATTACACATTTTCCGCCGTCGGGCAAGTTTTTAAGCATTTCTTTTTTTCACCCTTAGTACAGGCGGTGACGTACTTGGTGACCGAATATCCCCCTAGTAGTATTACCCCGCCTACGTTGATTCCCCACTATCCTCCTCCAGTCCCCCCGTTCTGCTCTGTTCGTTGGCTATTTTTTTGGAATTGAAGTGTTTCTTCTCTTATCTCTCGGGGACTCTGTGTACAGTAGAAGATCCATGAGCTCTCAGCCCAAAAACGTGGCTTCTGTGCGAGCCGCTCGACCTCTCCGCCGCTTTGCGCTCTATCTTTTCCCTCTCCCTGTTAGGGTCTCGGCGTAACTTCCTTCCTACCGCACGAGGTCTTCCCGGGACAGTTTCCTCACACCCATTTCTCTTAAGATTAGCTAGTTCCAGTAACGGAAGTTTCTTCACAGATAGTTGCCACCCTTTTCCCGCCCAAACAACCTGCCACCCCCTTCTTCTTCTCTCCCTTCCTCTAGAATACAGAGTTTCCATACAGGCGGTATTGAAGTCCAGTCTTCGTCGGCTGACACCCGATAGCTGGAGGGAACCGTGTATTGGCTGATAACATTAAAGCTAGCGGCCACATCCCACCAGACTTCTTTCCGCAGACGAAGAATACCCCCCCTCACCTCAAAAGACTGTCCGCTCTACTCTTTCCTGGAGGAGTAGGGTGTGTGGCTTTTTTTTATGTAGGCTGCGAAAGGCTTGTCGGTCGACCTTCCTCCCTTCCGCAAAACTTTTCCTTCCTTTCTCTGCGGAGAGGCTTTCCAGTCCTCTTTCCCTCCTCCCCCTCTTTCGGACAGGTTTTTAGACGCCGAGTGTTAGGAAGGTTCCGGCATCTACGCGCTCCTGGATGCAGGTTTTTCCTACCACGACCCCCCGTTGGCACCTGCCGCTTTTTCTCCTCTTCCCGGTTCCTGGCGCGAAAGTCTTTTTAGACGTTCGCACTTGTCTGGAGCCTTTCTCGTGACCGAGTGTCCTCAAGTTTTTTCCCGATGGTAGAGGTTTTTTGGTGAACGCCGCGGTCAGACCCCACCCCTCCTCTTCGGTGAGTCCTGACCTTCTCCGCGGAGGAGAATTATTTAGCGAGACGCAAGCCGGCCCGAGGTATGACTCGTGTGGTATCTCCTTTTTCAGTGAATTGATTACGCCTCCCAACTGGTTTTCCCTTTCTTTCGATGGCGGCTCTCATTTGAGAACGGTAGAATTGTTCCCTTGACGACTCTCCAGTCTTTTCTTTCAATTGACATAGACGCTTGTTTAGGCGGACCGATCACTCTCCTTTACGCAGGAGACCCCTTTAAGGCTTTCCCTCCTCTCGGGTGGACGACGGACTCCCCCCCTACACATCCGAGGCTCCTTCTCTTCCCCCGTGACCCCTTTATGAGTGAAAGAGGATACCCAGGCTTCTGTCGTCTTGATCTTTTTCTCAAGATACGCTCCTCCGAACATTGCCCTGTCTCCGAGGTGTCTCCTCTTTTCACGGGAAGGTAGACGTTGCCTCGGAGGGTGGAGGTTGTGTGGTAAGAATCTTCTTTCCCCATCCTTCGTGATCTTCCCTCCGTCTTTGACCGCCGTTCTTATTTTCCGATGATCGGCTCGAGATGCTCCCCTTTTTCGTATTCTTTCTTTTCTCCTTAATTAAGGTTGTTATCAGATAAGAGGGAAGGGTGGCGCCTTTTTCTTCGAACGCATCGCCGTTTTTCCCTCCCTTCTCTTGATGGGCGAAGTCGCGTACTTATCGAGGGTGAGGGAAACCGCTCCCCCACCACTTAAGGCCCGCCTTTTTTTGATTGGCAAGGTTTTCTCCTTAGGAAGCCTCCCATTTGAGCTGACGCACACCTTGGCTTAGGGGACTTTATGATCAGGAGGTCAGCCCTGTCTATTCAATAGATCAGGTGAGGGCTTTTATTCTCTTAGTTTCTTGTAACTCTTTTTTCCCGCATTAGAAGAGGCAGGATTTCTCTGGTGGAGGTTCGGTACCCCTACTCCCGTTTTCTTTTGCGTTCTCGTAGGAATGACACTTTGCCCTTTTGGCCGTTTCCGCGAGCGATGTTTCTCCTCCCTCCCTCAAGCGTCCTAAGCGGGAGATGAAATTTTTTTTCCGGCACCACGGAAGTCGCCCCTTTCGCCCTGAAGCATTCTGTCTTTTCGGTTCAAACGAGGGGTCTTCAAAGCTGGGAGTTAACTTCTTCACGCAACAAGACCACCGCCCTTCTCCTTTTCCGGCTGCTGCGCGCGCTTCCCTCTGGCAATGGTCGGCCATTTTTTCTTCCTCACATGCCCCCTTTGGCTGCGGTGCGAGGCTTTTCAACTAACCCGATGCACCCCCAATTTTTTACTCCCGCGGGCAAGCGGGACATCGTCCTTCGTATAAAGACGGCGACCTCCCTTCCTTCACCTTCGACTGAAAACTATTTCTATCAAAGACTTTCTTTCTCGGAGAGGTCTAAGCCTCCATTGACAACACCTTCATCCACCTTTCTCTTGGCAGAGAGGAGAGATGTGCCTTCTCCATGAATAATAGTCGGCCCTGTCGACTCTGGCAAGCCGCCTTTTTCCTCGGACCCCCCCCCCCCCCCCCTTTAGCACTGCGTTCGATAGCCGCCTTCCCTCTCCCGGCTGGAGGGCGTGATTCTTTCCTTTTTTTTGGGACCCTCTGTTTCCACTGGAATACTCCCTCCTCCCTAAATGTTTCAGATCGCCTTTTTTCTTTGGTCGTTTTCCCCTTTCTTTCTCTTATTCGTAAAGCGAACGCGTTCCCTCCCCAGATTATGTTACTGTTAGCTTGTGTACCCATCCCCACCCCTCGAGTGGCGGTTTCCCTTCGCCATTATGGACAGGCGTTCTTCTTCCGGGAGCTTTTAAAAAGATCCTTCCGCCTGATTACGGACAGGGTCTGATGCGGCATACTCTGCCCCCTCTTTTCTCAGAGCCTGGGTGTTTTTTGGTGGCGCACGAGCGGTATCCAGGGAACCGTCCCCCTTTATAGTAACCCCCGAGTTGACTCCTTCCTTTGGTATGTAGCTCTGTCGTTCCTTGCGGGCGTCTTCTTTTTTTTCCTTACTCCCACCTCTCTTTCAGGGAGGGAGATCTATCGCCTTCGAGGATGAGACTTTTTTCTTTTTCTCAGTATTTGGCCAAAGTTCTTCCGGGGCGCCGCAGCGTCCTTACTATAATCGGGTTCCGGAGAGATGATCGAGTTTGTGAAACCTTAAGGTTTTCCCCCTCCCCCCCTACCTTTGCCCGTCCTTCTTCGGCGCGGCTTCTCTTATTGCTCAGGCGGGGAAGGCCTCCTCGTTCGCTATCTCCTTCTCCTTTTCTCCCTTGGACGAGGGTGAACCTCACAAAATACTACTTTTCCCAATGGTCACCGACTTCTCTTTTGGATTTGTGCTTGTTCATGTTCCGACTCTTCGCTTGAGAAAGCTATACTCCTGCCGAAAGTGGGCCCTTCCTCCCTCCTTCCCCTTTTTCTGTTCCGAAAAGTTTTTTTTTTGCACCTTTATTTTTTTTTCTTTTTTTCGGGGGATCATGGCTGTTTTCTCCCACGTCGCACACCTAAGACCCCCCTTTTGGGATGCGAAGAGCACGTTCTTTTGGTATGGTAAGGGATCGGCTGATCCGAGGCGCCACTTTTCCGGACGGAGTCGTCAATTTTTTTCCACGAGGAGCCCTTTTTCTAGGTCCGACTTTCCCTCATGGACTATCAAAAGCTTTTCAGATCTTTCGATGGGCGTCTCCTCGTTGCTCGAGTTTATGGAGGTCTCTTTTTCTTTGGTGTCCACCGCACGTAGAGCTTCTTTTGTAGAAGGACTCCCCCCTTAAACCGAAGCCTCCCCTAGAGCTTTTTCCTTCGTGGAGGATCGCCTTTTTTCCTCGATGTTTACCGCGGTCCCTTTTCCAAAGAAGAGGCTTCGGTGAGGAAAGGATCGCTTCCATTTTGTGGGTCGTAGAGCTCTATTGTTTTTTTCTGGATGCGTGACTCCGCGCCTGATTTGCCTCTCTTTTTTTTGAGAGGCTCGTTTGATGCGTCAAGTGCCGTCCTCTGAAAGGTTTCCCTTCTCTTTGAAGACAGCGGGGTTTTCATCACCTCTACTATTTGCTTCTTTTTTGAATTAAACGTATTTCTCTTTCCCCCCCCCCCTTCCTGGGTGTGGAGGAGATTCTTCCCTTCTGCTCTATCACTATAATTTCTTCCTTTTTAATACCCCTTTTTTTTTTGAGAGTGGGGCCAGTTACCCTTTTGATCTCTGATACTCCGCCACCTTTTTTTCGGTGATGTAGAGGGACTTCTCTTCAGGGATGTCCAATATCTTTTCCTTTTCTCCCCAGTGCGTGGCCCCCCCTCCCCAAGATAGTCTGTACCCTCGGACGCTACGAGAGAGAACTGTCCTCCCCCCCGCGGCAGATAATTTTCCCCAGTACGGTTTGGAGGCGTTGTCCATTCAATGCCCTTTTCTCAGGATAGAGAACCCCCACCTTTTTAATAAAGAGCCCCCCCCTCCCCCTCCGCCTAGATGTTCCGCGCGGAAAAGCTTGTGACCCTACCTGGTTTCAAACCAACATGTTTTGCTAGACTGGCGGGACCTTTTGTGCTCTCGAAAAAGCCTTGGCGGCTCGTTTTATGATTTCTTCCCCCCTCCCAGCGCTCCCGTTTTTTTACCGCGACGCTGCCCGGCTTTTCCATTCCACGAAGAAGACGATTCTTTCGAGTGAAGCCATGCGCAGGCGCCCAATGGGATGCTCACCACACAGTCCTCTTTCGGCACATTGGAGAGTTTCTCTTCCCTTAAGACCGCCTACCTCCTAAAGGCTGCCAGGCCCGACCCAGTAAGGCTTTCTTCGTTGCAGATCTTTTTTTCCGCTTTCTCTCTCCTTACCTTAGTTCACGCTTTCTCGATCCGTCTCACTAGGGGAGTCGGCGTTGTCTACATTACCCTTTCCGTCTAGACCAAGACAGGATCCTAGATCCGGTGTTTTCAGTTTTTTTTTTCCCAAGAAGGTGAAGAACGGCTCCAGTAAGGGTGCTCCTAGGATCTGAGAGAGGGCCCCTTCACTTTTCCCCCATTCTCGGCCAACATCAATTTTCCACGTTGTGTTCTGAAAGTTTCTTTTTTTGTTGTTAAGGTTCCCCTGGTTCCTGGACGGCTCCTCTCTCTTCGAGGATTTCGAGGATTTCTCCACGGTGATGCCGGCGATCCTCCTCTGAGTATTTTTTGTAGTGGAGGGACGTTTAATTCTCCACTCTTCTTTCGCGGAGCCGTCCTCCCCTCGCACCTGAAAGATAGGCCCCTTTTTCTTCTGAGTCGCCGAAAGACCAGTGTGCGAGATGCTACTTTTCTAAAAAGGACTAAGACAAGAGTTGTCTCTCCCCGATCTCTCCACAAACGTCGATATGGCTTAGTTAATGTCCTTTTTCTTCAGCCCAGCTTAAGCTTCAACTGGATCAGTCTTAAACGAGCCCTTACGGATCTACTCTCGGTCTTCTCCCTTTTAATGTAACTCAGATAACGGAATAAGGTGCCTCCTTCCACAACCTGGTAGGTTTTTTGTCCCGGGCGGGATTCTCCCCCTCCTTTCAAGTCTTATTTTTTGAACAGCTCGACGTCAGGTCCTCCCTTCGCCCGAATGGAGAGTTTTCCCCTTCTCGGTGTTATCACTGCTAATAAACTTTTTCTTTTCTTTCCAACTGCCCACTCCGACCTGCTGCTTTCCTTATCTCCCGAAAGAAGCCGCCTATACCTCCACCTTGACACACCGCCCCTCCCGCCTCGAGAGCTCCCCTTCAGGATTCCTTTTCGTAGTAAGATGTAGACGGCTCTAAGACTTTTTTTTTCCCGTCACCTCAACAGGCCGCTGGACTTGTCGAGCTCGGGCTCTCCTGACGCGTGCTTTTTCTCCTCACAATCTCTTTAGGTTAGACAGGTTGTGTCCCGAGGCTAAGAGCATTTTTCGCTTTTTTCTCCACCCCTTGGATTGAACGGTGTCCCCCCATAAAGATGCTTCTTCCCTTCGCGAAGCTTTGATCTTCTTTTCTTTTTTCACTGAAGTCCGTAGCCCTGTTTTTTTTTCTAATATCTGCCTCTGGCAGTCTTTTTTTCATTAGTAATAGTAAGTAGGTCTTCCTGAGAGGTCTTTTTGTGAACCCTCTTTCCTGGCGACGTACACAATTCCCTCTTGCATGGATTGTAGACCAAGCGGCGGAGAAGTAGTAGAGAATCTTTTTTCTCCCCAGCAGGAACTCCTCAGGGTTTGGTTTATGCCCCTATGGTCTTTTCTCTTCGTGCAAGATGAAAAACCCGTTTTCCCTCCCCGAGGAAAGGATTTCCCCCATTCTTTTTCTCCGGGTTTGTCTTCCGCCAGGATCCTTTCCCCTTTTCTTCGGCTTAAGAGATTGGATCGTTTTTCACGCGACAGATCACCTTGCAAAAAGCCCTTTTCCCCTTTACAGGCTCTCTCGTCTCTTTGTCTTCTCCCCAAACGCTCCCGCCTGCCCCTTCTGAGAATGCTCTTTCTGAAGAGTGAACAAGGCTGAGCGACGAAGAGATTTCCAGAACCTGTCCCCCCTTCTGACCCCTTTCTTCCCCCCCGGTCAGAAACCGAACTGCTCTGAGTGTCCGCAACCATTTTCTCTCTTGTAAATAAATTGGGCTACTGTTACTTCTCTCTGTGACTTTAGGGTGGGGTTACTCAATCGGGTGCAATCACCATAGACCTTCCTTCTGAGACAGTCGTCACCTCCCTTTCTTTTCGAGGAGGTCGCGCCTGAGATCGAGACGGAGGCGCCCCTTTCTCTTTCTTTTTATTAATACTTTTCTCTTTCCCCCTGGCAGGTGGCGACTAGAGCGCTTTTCCTCTTTTTCTCCCGTAGCCCTTGTTTTTCAACGTGGAAGACGTGCTGTCTTCCTCCTCTGAAAGAAGTGGTTATCCCCCTTGATTCCCCTCCTCAAGGTCTTTCTTTTTTTTCTTCGCTCCAGGGAGGTCCTTTTTCGATACGTTTGGGCCCTTGTTCTTTGTGGCTGATCGGAGGTCATCCTCTAAGTCACGATAGCTTTTTTTTCTTCGTTGCTTCTCTCGTAGCCGGAACGGCCTCTTTTCTTCGGTGGCGGCTCTTGTCTTTGGCAAGCCCTTCCTACTCCAAACAAGGTTTTTTTTCTTTGGGTCGTATGATTGAACCGGCCTTTCTTTCGAAAACTCTAAGCGTGCTCTTCTCTTTCCGATAGACGCCAGTCGTCTTCTTGGTCAACAAACCCTGGCGGGAATTACCTTCCCGTGAAAGTCGACCTGCTCCGAAGCATCCTTGTTTTTTTTTTCCCAAGACGGGGTTACTCACCTTGTATACAGGCCCAATACCTATGAAGGGGTTCCCGCCGAGTTTTTTTTTTCTGAGCGCAGATGCTCTTCCCGCTTTTGCCCTTGGGTAGCCAATGGGGTTTTCCCTCCCCCCCATGAAACTCTTTGAAGGCTTTTTACTTTTTCCTTCGGTTCACCAACCTCCCCCCTCCCATACGCCGTCCACTATTCCCCCTTTCAAAGGGAAGCTCTTTCCCTTCTTCCAGAAAGGAGAACGGCTTTTTTCCTTCCCTACTGAACCCTATGCCGCTCTCACTGACCTTTTTGGCTCGGCTCCTTTTCTTTACCACAAAAGGCAACTACCAGGGTTGCTCCCCTCGCGTTAGAGCTTGCTGAGGCTACCCCCCTTTTTTCTTTTACGCAGAGATTTTCTTTTCTTCAGAAAGTGTGTCTCCTACGATATAGCCGCATCTTCTTTCTTTGATTTTCCCTCAAAGCTCCTCCCCCCCTTCTACCATAGATAAGACACCCTATTGACGCGGGCACTTCTTTCTCGGAAGGAGGTGGGATTTTTTTTCAGGTGACGGGTTCGACTCTTTTTCACGCGGAAGATGAGTTTGTCTTTGCTTTTAATAGGCTACCTTTTTTTTGAAAACTAGGTTTCCCCCGCTGAAGAGAGTTTTAAAGCGCATTTCAGGACTTACGTCTGTCAAACAGCATCCCCTTAGAATCTTTTTTCTTCCCTTCAAGCGAGGCTACCTCTCCTCCGAGTTTTTTTCCTTTTTTTGCGGTTTTTTCACGAGCGGGCAGCAGCCTCCTGACAGGAAACTTCCAGATAGATTGTCAGTTTTCCTTCCTTCTTTCTTGGATCGAATGTCTTCCTTTTAAGACTGCATTTTCATTAGGCCCTCACATCCTCCCCTACGGGCGGCTATTCTTTACGTAAGTTCTTCTCGTATTTTTAGAATTCGGCGGCTCAAGGAAGTAAAGTTAGTCGGTTCCTCTCTTTCCTTGTCTAGAATCTGTAGACCTCAGACGGCCTCCCTTTTCCCTTTATAACTTCAAGGCCCCTTTCCCATCAGTCGCTCTCCCTTTAGAGTGATCTCTTCAATAACAAGGCCCCTTTTATACGACTTTTTCAGGCTCTCCTCATCCTACCTAACGCTTCTTCCTCCTGGGAACAGGACAAAACATCTTCCACCACGTTCGATAATAAACGTTTCCTCCTCCTTTTATGTGTGTTCGAGCTTTTCCCCCTCTCGGAGCCCGGAAGTTCGCCTTTTTTTTTCCATCACCTTCTGAAAAGGTAAGGCGACCTTGGAGGCTTCTCCCCCTTATATATCGGCGGTTTTATTTCGTAGCCCCCCCCCTCAGGAAACGGGTGCCTTTTCTTCAGTCCTTAGGGTCTTTTTTTTCTTCCTTGAGGACGCAGGCTTTCATAGAGCAAGAGACGGGACTTTCCTTCTCTTCAGACTTTTTACCGATTGTGAGGCTTCCGGCCTCTACCCCCACCGTCTCCTCGGTTCCTCAGTCAGTTAGCTGGGCTTCACTCCCCTACAGCGGCGGACGTGGGCGGCTCCTCCCTTCCGAGATTGAAGAGGGGTCGCCATCCCCTTCTCTCCGGGTATGGTCACTTAGACTTCTTCTTTCGGAGTTGTTCTTCTTCCTTTTCCCTTCCCCGACAGTCTTTTTTGCCCCTTTTTTTTTGACATGATGGGATTTTTCTGTCTTTTCCTTCTTAAACTCGTTGCTTTCATCTCTTGATGAAAGTGATTTGTGGTCGTTTCCCTCTCCCCGTTTATGGCTGAGGACGTTCTTTTCTTTTGAATCAGATTACTGTCCTCCCTCGAGGTGCGGAGTCTGGCCTTTGCTGGTAAAGGGCTTGCTCTTCTCTTCGTGGTGTTTTTCTCGGTTCTCTCTCACTGATGCTCACCTGATCCCTGGTCTGCGTTTCCCCGGCCTTCAAGGAGAAAGCACCTTAGGGTTTTTCCTTCTCTGATAATACGTCCTTTAATTTGGCCC
>Ga0179593_1266975_pt1 | contig 21068 bp, 27 predicted proteins | sample CZODoug2_1_08_16_FD_185931 | JGI IMG/M metagenome (GOLD analysis project Ga0179593, IMG submission 185931) | Vadose zone soil fungal communities from Angelo Coast Range Reserve, California, USA - CZODoug2_1_08_16fungal (PacBio error correction) | ecosystem: Environmental > Terrestrial > Soil >... | reverse complement strand
TGTTCCCGTAGTACTCAAAATTGAGGTTTCTGCCCAACCGCTGTGCGGGCAGCCTCCCTTCGATCAAGTGACAGTCCCGTGGATTTGTTCTTTGGACCGCCCCCATGTAGGACATCCCCCCTCTTTTCAGTTTTGCGGCCACCGGTTGATTTCCCGACCAAAGGTTCACTTTTTGCCGTTTCTGAGCCCCCCGGGGCTTTTCCAGACCACACATGATAGGAACATTTGTACGGAGTTCCACTTCTATCGCCGCCGCCACCAGTCCTCTTTTGTGATGGCATGGGCTCTTCCTGGACTTGTTCAAGGATTATGTCTTCTCTGACGTCCGCCTTCTCTTTCCGTCGCGCTTGGACTTAGCCCCTTGCGCAGCGTTTCGTTCGCAATCGCCTCGAGGACCCTTCGCTTTTTTTTTTCCCGTTTGCTTGGGAAGAGTCTGACATAGAGCCCAACCCATGCGGCGCCCGTGATAGTGCGAATTTTCACCACCTTCCTCAGCAGCCCTAATGCCCTGAGCTTGCTTCGTACCTGATAGTTTTTTTTTCGTCTTTGGTCCACGCCCCATTGGGTCAGCCAACCCCCCGATCTCTTTGAACAACAGGCTCAGACCTGGACCCGGATGGCCCCCGCCCTGTGTAAGCTCGCTATTGTCTTTTGCAACAGGGGACCTTGTTTCCCCCAAAATCACAATCTTCTAGCGGTCAGCCACCTTCCTCCTCTGTGCATTCCTCCGCGCTTCGTGTGCGCTTTGATCACTTCTTCTACAAGTGGTCCGGGCAGTCCCTATGTGGATTGCGCTGAATTTTAGTTGTGGTTGTTCGATTTTCTGAGTCGATGCCCCAACCCACCGTCCCTTGCGACCGGAAGGCGCTGAGTCCAACATCCCACCAACGGCTCGCTCTTCGTAGGTTTCTTTGTTATGTGGTGATCTTTATTTTTTTCTTCGCGACCAGTGTTTTCCGTACCTACCATTCCTCCCAAGTTTCTTTACGAGGGTTCCTACTGATTGGGCCGGACCCCGTCTAGCAAATTCGGCTGTCCGCTTTTTGGATTTACCTTGCCCGGGTCGCCCCTTCCCCCTCCCGCTCCCTTGCGCTCTTTCCCTGAGAGACACCCTGGTTTTTTTCTCCTTGCAGTTACCGTGTTGCCGGATCAGTGGAGGTTCTTCTCCCGTTCTGTATTTGGTCCCCAGCCTAGTTTTTTCGTACACCCAGGAACCCTGCCATCAGACTCCCTTCCGACGGCGTTTTGTTGTGGTGTCTTATTGTGCTAAAACATTTTCCATTTTTATTTGTAATTATTCGAGACTTTTCCCTGGCCGCACCCACTTGACTGAGACCCCGTTTGGTAGTTGCAACAGAGGACCGCCCTTTCTTTTCCCACAGTTTGTTTTATCTCACTGTCTGCCGTGACTATGTTTCGTCCCACTTGTGTGGGCTGCGTTTGTCCAAGATATATCGCTCGCCTGGATTGTTTGTCAGCAGATCAACGCTCTTCTTTGTCGCAACCGTGTTCGCCTTACCTCTTTGTCTCGATGCATACGACGGTGTTCTTAGAGAATCTCATTATGCCGGTCTCTCTGCAAGTGTTTTGCTTATTGAATGTTTGTGTTCCCTCGTCTAGGTGGTTTTTATACGTGGCGTTTGACCCTTCGGCCGTCTTTGTAACTTGTTGTCCCGTGAAGGGTTTTTTTATCGTGCGAATAACATGATTTTCCCTTCCCCCCTCATCTGAGCGCCAGCCTTCCCCGACCCTTGTGAGGTCCCAGAAGGGGTTTCCCCCGGGAGGGGCGCGTCCGGTTGTGAACGTTTTTGCCCACTTCGTACCATTGAGTGCTCCATCTAGACTTTTTTATCTTCGGGTCGCCCGCCTTTCTGCTGTGGTCAAATCTCTTTCTTTTTTCTCCCCGCTCTTTTACCCAACTTATCCTTGGTACATACTGTCTCAATCTCTACCTACTCCGATGCCCCCCCCGCTCTAGTCTGATGGCCTACTGGCATAAGAGGCCGCTCTTTCCGCCGGACTCGTCCCAACGTTGCGCCGGGTGTTTGTTTTGACGCCTTTTTGTCCCACAACAATCCAAAATGGTGCCTGTTCTGCGCTCCCCAAAGCGGTCCTTTTTTTGGTCCAATAGGCGACGTGGTCTGTCTACTCATCCCTCCTCGCCTACTTCATGGCCGGTCACCCCCTGATAACTTGCTGAGCTGTTGCAGTTCCTGGGCGCCTTCTTGGAATTGTTGACCTGCAAGTTGTGTGACGGTTCGGCGTTTCCCCTTCCACTCAGTCTGACCAATGCGTTGGAGGTGAATCTTACCTTTTTTTCATGCGACATCGGGGCGTTGCTGTTTTCCCCTTCCGTTTTGTGTTGCGGAAGCCACTCCCGGTGCGTCTTTTTTGTGCGCTCTACACCCACATTTTTGGTCCCTGGAATTCAGCTGCTCCCACCTTTTTTTTTTTTGATAACTTTTTTTTTCAAGTTGGAACACGTTTTTTTCCGAACCCTGGGAGTGGGCCTCCCTCCTCACTCACGTCCATTCGGGGATTTTGTTTGCCTTGCCAAACCAAACCCCCTCCTAATGTTCTAGATGCATTGTCACTTTGTTTGTGGCAGACCGCGGCCCCTACATTTCCTTGTTTGTCATCCGGGTAGTTTGCGAACTTCCTTGCGTGCCCGGAACATTGGGCGCTTTCCTTTCCAAGGGCCTTTAGGGGTTTTTCAACCCCCCCCTGGGGGTAAACACCTTTTTTTTTTGAAAAGTTCCACACCGGGCTTCCTCCCGTCACAGTCGCCTTCCTTGGCAGCTCTCCCCTGGGTTTTGGCCGTGTTTTTTACGCGGGGCAGTTTGTCCCGAGCTTTGCGCGGTTCCCAGTCCCTTCCTCTTTTTCCTAGTCGATGGCAACTTTTCCGGGGCAGTGCTTTACCCACTAGGGCCTGGACAAGGGGTCTTGTCGTCGTTGTCCTTTTTTTCATAGACTGTCTTGCTATTGGTTCTCTACACGGAGTTCGGGTACTCCCCTCACCCATCCCTCTTGACGGCCGACCCCCCCCCCCTTTTTTTGCAAGAAAGCAGCTTCCCGCTTCTGGCGCTCAACTTTCCCCCCCCAGTGATTTGCTCCAATGATTTGGGACCAACGCCGGGGCCCCATCTTGGCGTGGCTCCGTTACTGCACTGGAAGGGTCAATTTTTCCCCCTTCCCCCATCAGTACAAGTTCCCACACCCCTTTCCCCGCCAGTTTGTCGTGATTCGGCCTTTTTTGCTTCCCCCCTGCGATTTTTTTTTGTCTTTTTGTTTTTTTGTTCTTGCGCTTCATTTGTCCCACAGCCTTTTCACTTTAGATGCGCTCGGCCTTGGTGTCTTTGTAGTCGACTGGGGCTTTTCAGCCCCTGTCGTTCCCCTTCATTTCCAACAGGTTCTCCCACCGTTTTTTTTTTCCTTTCCATAGATACTTTTCTCCTCTCCGTTTTGGGTGAGGTTTTCCGATTGTGGGCACTGTGAGGCCGGTTGGTTGAAATGAGGTGTCCTTGCCCCCCCAGGTCGACTGTATGCAGTCCCCCGTAGTTTTTTTCCCCCTTCTACCAGAGGGAATGTCCCCCCTCCTCTAGGCCCAACCGAATCACCCACCCCCCCAAAATCCCCGACAGACTTCTCGTTTGTGTTCTGAGGGATTTCACTTTGGGCGTTCAATGGTTTCTTGAAACTTTGGCCGTGGAACGTGTTTCCCTTTCCTGTTTTCCCCCCCCTTTTACCCCGTAGTAAGATTGGGCCTTCGCCTTTCCCCGAAGATGCCCCCATTTAAGGTTCGTTAAGCGGCATTATGCCTCCTTTTTACTGTTGGCTTTTTCTCTTTGTCACTTCGGAGTTGAGTGAATTCTTTGGTCCGCCTTTCCCTCGGATGTAGCTTTTATGTAGCCTTCAGTTGGGCTCCCGCGTCCGAAACGCCGCCCCCACACAGTCTATGCCCCCCATTCTCGCTGTTCCGTCATTGGAAGAGAAGCTTTTTTGGTATAAAAGTCTTTCCCTTTTTGCAGTCGATTGGGTTTTGCAGGTGTTTAGTCTGCCCTCCCCGCTCGGCCCCACCAATTTTTTTTTTTTTGTGTCCGTCTGCCCCAACGAGGCTCTCTCCACCTTGCCGTTAGAGTTTTCGGATTCTGCTACCGTTTTTCAACCTCCTCCCAATTGTTTATCCACCCTCTTCCCTACATTTTATTCTTTCCCGTTCACGTCGGTAAAGTTCCTGCGTGTCACACCTTTTTACCTGTTTTGTTCCCTTGCCCTTTCTGGATGAATTTTCCTGGCCCCGTTTCGAGAAGCTACGTCACTTTTGTGGACGGCCCACCACCCCGAAAGCGTGCAGGGTGATTTTTTCCCTTGGTTTTGGCCCCCTCCATCTCTTTGTGGGCAACCAATCCTGGTTTACACTTTTGAGTATACTCACCCCAACCGGTGCGCAGCTTTAGTTCTTTTGCCCCAGTTTTCCCCACTTTTTGCCTTTTTTTTTTAGCGCAAACCCCCCGTTCTTTCCGGCTTCTTCGCGCTCGTTCTGGACGTTCAGCATCACGCCCTGATTTTTTCGTGCTGAGTGAGATTTCACCCGTTCCCCCCAGCGTTCCGTTGTGTACGCGTTGATGGCCTTCATTCCGTGCAAAAAAAACCCTCTGCAGGATGTTCCATTTCTTCGCTTTCAAGTCCTGGGCATTTTTCCGCGAAAGCGATACGTGGAGTTCCCCTTCGTCTGCTGCTGTCTTTCTGATTCGATTTTCACCAAAGCCCTGCGCGTTTGGCCGCATAGGACTCTTTTGGGCTGCGACTCCACGCCCCCATAGGTTTCTTTCTTGGTGTTTTTTTACGAGCCGCGGCCAACTTGCGTGATCCTGTCGAGCGTGGCCTGCTTCTCGTCCCACCTGAAGGGGCTTTACGGGGTCCACTGATTTCGATTTCTCTGCTAGGTAGATACACAGGGTACTTTGTTCTTTCTTGGAACCGGATCGATTTGCAAAGGCGGTCCTTCCGTCCCCTTTTTCCAGTGCCGTGCAGTGTCGGTTTCACGAGGACCTACCCCCTGCTCGAAAGCGCACTATGTGAGCAAAGGTGCACACCCTGTTCGGCCGCCCAGCCGTGCACCCCCCCCCCCTGGCTGGTGACCTTTGTGCAATCTCGCATGTGTTTTGGCGGTAAAAGCTCGGGTTCATTCTTTCATGTTTCGTGGCGCCCCGGCCCTATGAGTAACCCCAAGGGTCTTGAAGGTGATCCCGAGGCCGCTGTTGTGACTTGTCCTTACGACACCTGAGAAACTCTTTTCCGGAACACGCCCCCCCCAGGTCCCCCCTCTTTTCAAATGAATTTTCCCTCCGTGTCCTTCCTGTGAGATTTTCGCGCCCCCCTCTGTATTTTTACTAGATCCCGGCCCTTGTAGTCGTACCGTAGGTCTCCCCGATCTACGGCGTTCGTCCGTTCTGTGGCGACATCGGCTCCTTTTTTTCGTTAGATTTCTGGAGCCCCCCCGGGGGCAGCCCCTTTTTTTTCCTTCCTTTGGCCGTTGAGAGTTTTCCCCCCAACCTTTTTGCGTCGGTGTTGCTTTCACTTTCATTGGCTCTGCTTTTGTGTCGGAAGTTCCTCGAGGCGCGAATCCTTCAGGCAATGTTCCCCAAACGTTTTTCTGCAAATTTTTTTTTTCCTCCCCCCCCACCCCCTTCCGCAGTGAATTCGGCGGGTGTGCAGGTTGCTGGGGCGATCTCCCCCCCCCCCCGCGGTACCTTTCCCCCCCCCGACCGTGGTAATTCGGCCTCCCCATTCTTCTTCGCCACTGCTCATAGCTTGCACTAAGCAAAGTTTTTCCTCTCTGCCGCAGCGCGGACAAGCGGGGGCGCCCCGGGTATTTGCTTCCGACCAGCCTACTCTTCTCTTTCTCTCGCAGACCCATCTCTTTTTTTTTTTTACCAGGAGTACCGCTTTTTGCCGTTTTTTCGGGGTTTTCAGGGTTTTTCCTTTGACCCCACCTTTTCCTCCCTGCACCCCCGTTTCACTGCTCAGTTTACCATTGCGCGTCCGGGTGTTTTCTTGTTTGACCTGCCAGGAACCTTGGCTTCGACGCTTGCGTTTTGCGTGATCGGCTCGCCTTCGACCCGACCACCTCCTTTTCTTTTTGCACCATCTTGGCTGAAAGCTCCCCTTTTTTAACACGACGTTCTCTAGGTCCCTTTTTTCTCTCCCATCGATGGCCAAGGTGACGTGCTTACTCGCGACTTTTTTTTTTTTTTCCGTGGTGGGGTTGTTTCCCCAGGCTGCCTTTGTGTTTTTGGGAACCCCCCGCGCCTTGTTTTTCGCGCTTTCGTTCCTTTTGTTGCTGGACCTGGAGCTGTTGCCAATCGGGTTGCATTCATTTTTGCTTGTCTTTTTTTCACCCCCGTAACCCTGGCTGGGGTTTTGGCAGCAAAAGTTTTTTTTTGCTGTTTCTCTTCGGGTTTCGAGAAGTGTCGTTGTTTGCACCCTCGCTTGTGAGAAGGATGGTGGCGCTATTGGTCAGTGCTCGGTTTTTTACCCCCGGTGTTTTCAAGCCTCCCTGAGAGTGCATTCTTCTGCGTTCTTTCTAATTGCAGCTTGTCCCCACGAGAAGCTTGTCCTTTGCGCGCGCATTATTTCGGTCTACGGAGAAGGCACCGTTCTTTCTTTTTCGGTTTTTTTGGATTCCTTTTCTACTGTTTGAGGCGTGTGTTTTGGGCCCCCTCGGGCTTTTTTGGGGTGCTCCCCGTGCAGGAACGTTTCGGGGAGTTTTTTTTGTTTTACCCCGCGCCGTCCTGTTCCGACCTTGGGCGGACACTCCCCCTGGTTGTCACTGATTCGACGTGGATGGCTCTTTCCTACATGATTGGCGCAACCCTCATGGCAGAGATTCTTCCTCTTTTCCTCTCCTTGTTGTGGTATCCGGCAACTGATGGTCTCGAAGCTCTTCCCCGGCCCATGCTCCAGAAGGACGTATCAGTTTGCACCTTTTTCTTTCTTTCGGTTTACTCCTTGTTTTCGAAACCCGTATTTTCCTGGGTGCTCTGTCACCCACCGCCGCTCCCCCTCACCTTTTGCCTTTTCCTGATTGACCCCTCCCTTGTCGGTTCCGCGCTACCCGACCAAACCCTTTTCTGACTGGCTGTAAAAGCTCTTCCACTGCCCTCCCCTGTCGCCTTGGCTTTTTCTTTTTCATGGGAGCTTTCATGCGCCACCTTTCCGTTCTTAGTTTGGTATGGCGGCAATTGATTCTCGTTGCAGGGCTCCCCTATGTGACGTTATGCTTCGCGCATTTTTCTTGCGAGTTTCTTCCCAGTTGATCACCGTTTTTTGTTTCTCCTCTTTAGGACTAGTCGCCCCCCCAAGCGGCTACATCTCTTGGGACCCCCCCCCTTACCCTTTCCTCCAACTCCAGAGTCCAGACTCCCGTTCAGACTTCTTTCTTGCCTTTCACTCTTCTTCTTTTGTTTTGTTTTGGGAATGGCCCATCCTTTGCAGCACCCACCGATGTTCTCAAATTCGAGTGTCTCCCCCTTTTTCACCTGGATGCCTTTTTATGGGCCCCCGGGAGTGAGCGGATTTCGTCCCCCACGTCAAGGGGCGCCCCTTGCCCAATAAGCCGTTTTTCCGCGTCTCCAACGTTACGCCGTTCTCACGTTTACTGCCCTCCTTAGTGCGCCCTCCAGATCAATGTTAGTGAAACAGGGGGTTTCTTCAGCCACCGAATTTGCGGCTTGTAAGGATGTGTGTAGTCTGCTTATTGTCTGAGAGACAACTCCTCAGGCGAAGGGCCCCGCCCTGTGCTGCTCTACACCACCCGCAAAAAATGATCAGACAGTCTTTGTCTGGTGCGTGCGTAAGTTTTTTGGGTTACGATGCCTGGTGGTACACTTACACTACTCGCAACGCGTAAGCGTGGGAGGCTCTGGCGTTCGGCAGAGCACCAGGCGAGCGGAGAGTTCACTTCCCGTGTCTCCCAGCTCTTGAGAGACTCTTAATCCTTGTAGAGGTCCCATTGCGTGGTGTTTTTTTGCAAGTTGACGTTAGTTCCAGTGTCTGATGCGGTTTGATCCCACTGGCACGCTTTCCGGTCTTTTTGTACCCTGTACTCCCCTCTCTTTTCTCCTCACTGCATCCTTAACGCCCTGCGCAGGCTTGCGGTTGGGGATGCTTTTTCTTTTTTCCACGTTTCTCCCCCCCTGATGCATGAGTTTTCGTTTCCGCATTTGACGTTGCCGCCCCCCCCCCTTTTGAAGCCGTGGCCTTTTCCCCCCCAGCGCCCCTTTCAGGACCACGTGGTGTCCCAAGTTAGAGTGTGTCAGGGTGGGGGTGCGGGAGGACCTGTTTTTGTGCAAAGACTACCGCAGTGCTAGAGGACTTGCTTTTTTGTTCTTTTCTTGACACGCCTCTCATCTCTCTTGCTCCACCTCTTTTTTTAGAATCACCCCAGTCGTTTCCGACGATAGTCTCCCTTATTGTTTTTGTGGAGCATTTTTCGGGCTTTAGATTTTTCCCGGAGTTTTGATGGTGTTTTTTCCCCCCTTTTTGCTGTTCTTTCTCGCGGTATATGTGGTCCCGTTGTTTTTTCCCCCCCCTTTTCCGCCGCTTTCATTTCCAAAAGGAAAATTTGCCCATAATTTTTCCGAGCCGGCGTCTTTCCTTTTTGAAGGGTACCCCTGCCGTGTTCTCTTTTTTTGTTTTCACTGAAAGGTCAATGATCCTCCTTGCCATGGTGACCAGGTGTCCATTTTGCAATTCTGCTGAGTTTTCCCCTCCTACAGTTTTTCTCCCTTCTTCTTTCACAAGGGGGGCAGGTTATTTTAGTCGTGCAGGAGTATCTGCAGTACTGCACTGTGCTTTGGTCCCCTCGACTTCCATTCTTTGCAAATCATATCCCATCGTTCCTCCATCCCTTTGTTCCTCATTCCTTTCATTCGCCCTTTCTTACCCCTCGATAGCCTTGTCGGGATTTATTCGTTCACGCGCCTGTACTTCTCCTGGGATTCCAACGTCTCCCTTCGGTGAGGGAGAGTCAACCCTCCCCTTGTGGTTGCTTTTTGCTGCGCGCCCCCCCTCTGTAGAGCAGTCCCACACGGTAGTCTCCTTTTGGTTGTTCCCCATAATCCGGCCGCCTTTGACACGTTACGCATGTTTTGTTTACCTTGCACGATGCACGTTGTCTCCCCCGTTCCTGTCCCCTGTGTCCCCTTAATGAATCGTTTGCCTTACTGATCCGGTGTTTTTTTCAGAGCGTTACAAGGGCCTAATCCTCAAAGTACCCCTGCGGGGCCGGTTGAAATATCCAGCAGAACCTAAAACCCCCGGGGGATTGATGTGGGTGTCTTCCCTGAGAGCTGCCTAAGGCCGGTTTCCCTGTCCCTTTTTTTGGAGAGACAACCCCCCTTTTCGGGCCCAGGTTCTCCTTGTCCGGCCTTGTTATGCATCCACCTTCGTGTTTCCCCGGCTTTCCCAATCCACCGCGTTTGGGTTTTGCAGACCCTCCAACCGCCCTTGCGTTTTTTTTGTTTCCCCCGTCCAACAAACACCAATCATTGGACGTAGCTTCGTCCCAGTCACGGTGCAGACGGAATTTATCGACTTTTCCTTCCTTGAACTTTTTCATTGGGCTTTCTTTGAGCCTTCCCTGTTCTTTTGACCAGCACCCTTTGCCGCGTCATTCCTTGCATTAAGGGACTTCAGGGGGGTGGCCCCCCCTGCTTCACTTGTTCACACCTTGTGCAGTAGTCCCCCTTCCCCCGTTTTCCTTTTTTCCTTTGCATCGCCCGCTTTGGTTTGTGGGTGGGGTTTTGTGTGGCCGCGGGGCCTGGTTGGGCCTGCTTTTTTGGCGGACGTTCAGTTTCTCGCGCCTCGGGTCCTTTTCCTGTTCTCTTGGATTAAACCAGCGGCTAATGGCAAGTTTTGCGCGTCTTCCTTGGCCTCGATTGGTTTCTGTGCTCGTCGCGCTCGCCCCACGAGTCTGCTGTGGTTTTATTTTTTGGTCCCCCCCCCCCCCTTTTTTGCTGACGTTTTTTGACACGTCAACTATCTTCGCAAGACCTCCCCCCAGCGAGGCGGCTCACTTCCCCCTCCCTTTTGAGCTTCACTGAACCCTACTGGGACAAGGTGTGTCCTTCTTTTTTTTGGCTTTTTTATTTTTGGAACTTCCCATGGACCACCTTTAAACAGTCACTGTTTCCCCCTTTTTTCCACCCATGTCTGCCAAGGTCTTTTGCCTTGTCATCCCCACTCGAATGAATGGACTTCTGTTTTGCTGACCCTTCTTTCTTTCCTCTCCCCGTAAGATCTTCTAAAGGACGTTCAGGTAGTAGCTTGGGGCGATAGCCCCCTTTTCTTCATTTTCCCCCCCCCTTCCCTCAACGGTCGGTACAATGAAAAAATTTTCTTTATCCTTTTCCTCCATATCTTTGTTTTGTTTTTCTGCTGATCTGTGCTTGAATAGTGATTCATTTTGTTTGGAATTCCGGTGTTCTCGCAACCCTTCTACCCGGTAACTTTTTGCGGAAGATTGTCCTCTAAATTTGTTTCCTTGTTATCCCCACTGATCGACCCCACCCCCCCGAGTTTCAAGAACCCACGATTTCCCCCCCTAATTTCTTCTTTGATGAGGGCCTCTTTTCACGCAATTTGTCCATTTTAAACTGCTTTCTTTTTTTTTTTTTTTCCCTGACCTTTTAGAGGGAAGGGTAGGCCACTCCAGAACTCTTTTCACCCACCCCTTTTTCCCGGTAGTATAGTTAATTCCCCCTCGTTTCTGGTTCCGCGTGGTCTCTGCTTCTGACGTCTTTGTTTTGCTCTATCTTTTTTCTGCAGTACCTTTAGTTCTTTTTTGGCGTCAACCGAAGGAGGTCGTGGGCGAATTACTTTCCCTGAGCCTACCTTCTCGGAAACTGAGAACGAAACTGCTTGCAATATCAATTTTGGGATCCCCGATTAAGTTTCCATTTTCCCCCCCCCCCCTCTGGGCTTTCTGTCCTCTTTTTGGTACGGGCATGTCGCGCTCTGTTTACCCTCTTTGTTTGTCCCCATCCTTCCCGGGCCCTTTTTTTGGTGTCAGAAGATCCACCTGACCTGCGTTTTCGGGGGTTTTTTTTGTACGGTTGTGAAAAATTCCTTTTTTCCCCCACATTGCCCTTAACCTTAAGGGCCTTACTTTTCCCGTCTCGTCCTTTTCCCAGCCTGTGCGGGGATCCCCGGCCCTGCATTTTTTCTTAACTTCTTGACTTAATAGGTAGGAACAATTGATTCGAAGCTATACTTTTTCCCCCCATTCTCTTTCTTCTTGGTCCAAACACGACTGAGTTCTGGGTTCGTTTAAATTTTCCAATAGGTTTCCCTTCAATTTTCCCCCCCTTTCTTCTAAGCACCCCCCCCCCGGTGAGGCTTTTAAGCCACTTTTCCCCAAATTTGTTTTTGAAGCTCCCCCCCCCTTTAACTCCCCCGTTCGTGATGCTCGGGGACGAACTCACTGTTCCACTTCCCCTCCCCCCCCAATTCATTTGTGATGGAGTGATCTTCCCCCACCCTTCCTCCGTTTTTCCCTGGTCGCTGTTTTGGAATCTTAAAGATCGGACAAACCCCCCCCGATGAAGTTTCGTCCCCTCCCTTTATCACTTATTTTTTTTTCGAAGGATCTTCCAGCTGAATCGTGGCGGCCTTTGCCGGCGTCGTTCTTCTTCGATTGCGACCCCCAGCTTGGCGCGGTGCCGTCTAGGACTATGGGTGGTCCTCAACCACTCCCCGGGTGTGTTTGTACGCGCTTTGCGGCCCTGTTCAAGTGCGATTCCATTTCGAGTTGACTCTAGTCTGTAATTACTCTTGCGTGTTTCCTGTCGATTTTTGCGATTGATTTTTCCGTATTCGACCCTGTCCTTCTTGACTTTCTTATTTATGATTGTGCAACGCCTTTCTTTCGCTTTACAGTTCCCTCTCAGTGTTCCTTTTCTTCTACGCTCGCTAAGCTTTTTTTGTGTAGAATGGGTTCCCCCACGTCGTCCGCGCCCTCCCTTTTTGTTCAAACGGTCCCCTTCATGGTTCCCCCAATTCTCTCCTTGTTGTTTCTTAGCTAGTGGCAGGCTTGGCATGTTCTCTCGCCGGCCCTTATGGAGGCCCAACTAACTTTTGCGTTCCCAGTGCTCGAGGCTTCGTTTTCCCGTCCCCCCCCTTATCCAATGAGACCCAAGTAGAACGACCCCCTCCACCCTTTTCTTACCGCTCAACTCCTTCTGCCTGAAAAATCCTCCCCCACTGTCTTTCATGGTCTCCGGTCCCCTGTGCCTAATCGCCTTCTTTCTTTCCTTCCCCGTAGTTCTTCTGTTTTCCAGGAACTGGTCGACTGCCCCTGGCGACCTTTTTTCCCCTCTCTGCTTCCGGAGATCTTTTACCTTTTCAGATTCATTCCCTTTTATTGTGATTGGTGTTTTTTGTTTTGCGACCCACCGTTGCGGCGGGGTCGCCTTTTCACCCCTGTCCGTCCCCTTCGCTTTTTTTTCTGTTTCCAGTCCCCAGGCTGAGAAATGAAGGCAATTTCCAACGTTAAGCCCCTTTCCATCCCCCTCCCTGGTTTTCGGTTTTTGGGCCCTTTGCCGGTTTCCTGTGCAGTCCTTTGGTTTCTATAGCTGTGTTGATTTTACCCCTTTTTCCTGACAGTAATAGGGTCCCCCCTCGCCGCCGTTCCTGCGTCTTCCCCCTTCCTCAAAGGTGTGACCTCCCCTTTTTTCCCCGTGGGATGCGTTCCCCCTTCGGACGCGGGCGGGGCTTAACTGGCATGACCCAGCCGGTGCGAGAGCCCCAGTCTTTTTCTTTCCCTCCAAGAAGTCCCCCCCCCGGTCCTCGAACCCTCGTACCCTTTCCTGATTTAAACGGGTGGATTTTAAACAGTCTCATTTTGTTGGACCAAGCCACTTTGTTCTCCCCCCCTCCTCCTGCTGGGTTCCCCTTGGTGGTTCGGGTACCCTCTCCGGCTTCGTCACCCTCTTTGCCCTTTTGCGTGAATAGCCCCCTCAGTAATCGCCCACCCCCCTTGTTCCCCCTTTTTTCCGGGACCCCCCCCCAAATCTGCCACTAGCCCTTTTTTCACCACCCTCACGTCTTCTCCGCAGTGTCAGTCCCCCCCGCTAGCCAGTCCCCTTTGAGCGTTTTCAATCCGGTTGACTTTTGATTTCCCTGTACGCTTTTTATTTTTTTTTCTCCACTCCTTGTGGAGGACTCCTCTGCCCTTTGTCGGTTTCCTTCCGCCTCAGGTGGGTTTTTGGCGCGGCCCTTGGGTAACACTCCCGTTTTTTGTGAATTGTTCTTTTGTTCGCCACCCCCCTCCCACACCCCCCTTGCTTTGTTTTGTCCCTTTTGCTTCCTAAGATGAGAACTTTTTGCTCTCTTTGAGGGAAGTGTCGTTTTTTGTCTTCTCCCAAGTAAGCTGTGTCTGCCCCCTTTTTTTTTTCTGTTATGGTCTGAAAGCTTTTCGAAAAACACCCCTGTTTTTCTCTTCCCCATTGCCGCGCGGAACGCTGTCGCTACCCCTTCAGGAGCTTTACGAAGCAGCTGTCTCTCTTAGATCCGGACTTCGCCCTGTACGCTGTCAGGGCAGAGCCCCCGTTTTTTTCTGTCTTGTCTGTTTTCAGTCTTATAATTTGTAGAGGAGTGTGTACACGGGCCCTCCTTTTTTTTTGCGGGCTAATCTGCATGCCCCTTTTCGTTTGCTTCATGTTACCCCCCAGAGGACTTGCTTTTTCGGCTTCGCCCCCCCCCCCCCCCCTTTGGGGGCGGGACCAACCCCATTCCGTTGTTCCCCCAATTGTACTCGACGGCGTGTCTTGGCCTCCCTTCTTCGCGTTTTGTTCCCAATACCTCTGGATTTCTCTTCCCTTCTTTTCTCCTTTTTTCCCCTTTTTCAGTTGGTTGTTGTGGTTATTAGTCTCTTTCGTTGAAATCCCTTTTTTTTTTTCCGTGGATATGACTCCCTGCAGGGGTCCCTGCTCCTCCCCGGTCGATCACAGTGACACTTTCTTTTCGGGTGCCGCCCCCGGTTCGACATGACTCTTCAGGTCCCTTGCGGGTTAAAACACTCCTTCCCTCCAACCAGTTAGTTGCTGCCTGGGGGAATGACCCCTCCGGTTCGGCCCCGACCCCCCCTTTGCTTTCTCCCCCTTTGTTTCTGTTTTTTGTCTTCTCGTCCAGCAGTACAGCTTTTTGTTCTGAATAGGCGTCAGTTCTTTAGTCCCCCCCCCCAAGGCCTTATCGATGTGGGCCGGCGGGCTATTTTTGGTTCGTGGCCCTCAGTCTTACCCCGTTATTTTAGTCTTCTGCTTTGTGCCCGCCGCAGATGAGTTATTCCTGATTTAGAAAAGTGTTTTCTTCTCCCGGAGTTTTTCCATAAGCCCTCCCCCCCCCCCCTGCGGGCCCCACGCCTCTGTGCACGACCCAGACACTTCCTCTCTCTTGTAGCTTTCCCCGTGCTGTCATGCTTTTGCATCTTTGATTTTTATGTTGGCGTGGTGGTCTTAAATCCCCATTTTTTTTCTTCAGTGAAAAACACTCTCTTCGTTGCACCAAAAGCTCTCCGACTAGTCCCCCGGGGCCCACCTGTTGGCCGTCTCCGATTCGGCCGTTTTGGATGAGAAACGACTGCCCGTCCCCACCACCTCTTTCTCCGTTTTACCCTCATTGGCGCGAAGTGTCGAATAGTTTTCGTTTCATCACCCCGGGATTCTCTTCTCCCTTTTGTAGGTTACCTTTCTCGTGTTGTCCATGATTTTAGAGCGCCCGATTGTCGGGTAACCGATCCTCTTTCTCCTTTCTTATTGCCTTACCAGCATAGCCACTTGGGTGGCATCTGCAGTCCTTTTTTCCCCCAAACTTCCCTAGTATATGACGATTTTATCATTCTCTTGGCTTGCCGCGGTTTTCCCCTCCCCCCCCTGACCGCCCAGGGCCTGGTTTTTTCTTGCGTTTTCCCTGGCACGAGAACCCGCGGATGCGCGTCTGCCCTCTTCCCCCCTGTAGAAAAGACGCGTTTCCCGGCCTTTTTGCCAGATTTGTCCGCCACATTTTGGAGGAAGTGCTCTACCGAAGGTTTCTTGCGAATGTGCTTTTCGTTCTGACCTATTTCTTCTCACCTGTAAGCCCTTCTATCTACACCCCTCCCATGGAAAGTGCACCCCCCAATACCCATTCCTTCTAAGTGTTTGGGGCTTGTTTTATATTTTTTGATTGGTCTCACCCCTTGTCCCCCTTGAATGCATATTCTCCTCCCCTGGGCCTTGTGCCGCCCCAGCGTGATCGTGCCGGGTTCCCCCCCCCCAAGCTCCCGGCCTTTGCCACTTTTTTTTTTTTCTCTCCCCACTGTGAGCCTTCTTTCCCCCCCCCTTTGGGTTCGCCCGATCCCCGCCGCCTAATTTCGCTCGATTTGGACTTTTTTTATTTTTTTTTACGCTGCACTACAGAGTGGGCGCGCACCTACTATCTGGACTCCCTAGGTATGAACTTACCTCCTTTGGATGAAGTAGGCTTTGGGGGCGGTCTCTCATCCGCGGTCTTACTCTCGCTAAAGGAGTTTCGCTTGTTGTTTTTGGGGGAACTGTCCTTTTTTTGGATTTTGTCTTCTAGAGTTATATGTGTGGCGCTTCCTTGTCCACCTTCTTTCCCCAGATTCATTTTTGTTGGGAAATCCAAGTGGCGTGTTTCTTTCATATCAGAGTTTGTAGCCCTGCCTGGAGGCCCCTCCGCCCTAGCTCGCCCTCACTTTTTTTTTTGTCGTCTAAGACTCGTGTTTTCACCTTTTTCTCGACGACTGGTTGTTGTGGCTTTCCCCGAGCACAAAAGATTGTCCCTGACTTCCCCAGGGTTTCTCTTTGCCTCCCCCTCTACCTGTGTGAGAGACCCCCCGCGTGTTTTGTTCCAACAGATCCTATTCCTCACTTTTTACCTGTGTCCTCTTAACTTCTTGTTCCTCACACCTCTCATAGGTCCCTGTTTCTTATCGCCCGAGTAGCTAAGCCATTTCTCCCAGTTTTTTTCCCTTCCCTTGTCCCCCTGAGTTGTTAATTCCCCCCAGTTGTACCCCCATACATGGGGAGGTGAGTTACCTCCCCAGTCCCTGTCTCCTTCCCCAACGCGGGACTGATGTTTATCCTCCCTTAACGCATTCCCCAGCACTGTCCCCCCCCCCCCCCCCCCCCCCCCCCCCCCCCCCCCCCCCCCCCCCCCCCCCCCCCCCCCCCCCCCCCCCCCCCCCCCCTTTCCTGGTAGTACCCCCCGATTCCCGATTTTGCGATCCCCGTCATGATTCTGTTTCCTGATATGTGTCCCTTTGGGCCCACTCACTGATTAGGGTTTTTTCCGCTCTGGTTCCGGCCTCGCGACAAGTTCGTCTTTTCCTTTTCCACTCATCCCAGACCATAAGGGGCCCCGGGGGTGATGTCTTTCCGTTCGTCCCCTGTCGGCCTTAGTACGCAGGCTTCGTTCTCTCTTTTTCTTTTGTTGCCGACACCCCCCTTCTTCTGTTGATTAAGTGAAATTTTTTTGCACTGATAATTCACCTTTTGTACCGGCTGGCCCAGCCCACCGGTTGGCCCCCCCAGTAATAGACTCCCAAAGAACCCCCGATTTGGGGGGCTTTTTTGTTTTTGCCGTCCCCACCCCCCCCCCACCCATCACCCGGTTGCCGTTATCCTTTTTCTCCCTTGTGCACGGTTCCTTCCATGACATCCAGACATTTCGGAACCCTTTTCCCAACAAACCCGGGTTGTTTGACTGGCCCGGCCTGCTTTTTTTCCCCCCGCGTTTGCTTCCTTAAGGGGACTTTACTTCCTGTTTGGTTTGCCCCGACCCCCCACTGCGGGTCCCCTTCAAAACTTGGTTGCCGTTCAGACCATTTCTGCCCTTTTCCCAAACTTGGCCCTCTATGCCTCCCCCTTTTTCCCTTTGGCCCTGTGGCAAGCTTTGCCGAGGTGCCTGCAAGGATCCCTCACCCCGCGCTCCTCTTGTCCACTTTGACCGGCAGTGTTGAATAACACCCATTTGGCCCAGGCGTTGGCTGTACTCTGGCCATCGACTGTCTTGGCTTCTTCTCTTCCCAGCACAAGGTGGTTTTGGTACTCAACAGCCCATCTGACGTTTTCCCCCCCCTCAAAACTATTTTTGCAAGGACACGCCTGGCCCCTTTCCTCAGTGCGAACAGTCCCAGCGCGATTTCCTACCCTTTCCGGGACCCGGTTTCTAGTTTTTTTTCCTTTTTTGTTTCCCCCTACATTCTTGTAATGGCAGTTCTTGCCCGACCACCCCCCCCCTCCCCTTGTCCAGTAACACATGAACTCCCACCTGTACCGTGATCAGGCAGCAGTCCTCCCACGACTTGTTTCTTCGTTGGGTTATGGCGTATCGACCTGGGCCCCCCACCATTCCCTTTGATCCTCCGTTTTGCCTTAGTCGACATTGGGGTATCGTGTCCTTAACCTTCAGTCAACGGTTGCTCAAACCTCTTTGTAAATTTCCCATTTCCATTTTTAATCATACTCATTTTGTTTATTTTTTTCTCAGCGTTGAGATGTTATGTCAACCCATAGTTGGGGAAGTTGGTAACGATGAAGGTTGTTCTCCTCCCCCCCCTTTTCCCTGACCAAAGGACGGGAAGACGGCCGAGGCATGGCCCATTTCTCCCCGGTCCTCCTCCCCTCCCCCCCAAACGCCACCCCCAGCAGTACCGCGTTTGTTTGCTGACATCCCCCTCACATTGCGTCATTGTCCCTTTCCGTTGTTTTTCTTTTTGTGTAACCCCCCCCAGGGACCTTTCCCAGCTTTCTATGTTCTTGAACGCACCTCCCATGGATGTCCGCCCCTTTTTTTAAATTTGTCTTTTTTTCAGTTCTAGATCGCTGTTTTCCGTTTGATGCGACCTTCCTTTCCCCAGGGTTTTTCTTTCAGTTATTGGGTCGATTTAGGTGCCCTTCCTTTCTATGTTATGGGTATTCCCCTGCAGCCGAATTTTGTCGTCCCCTTTTCTTCCGATCCGCAGAAGTTACTATTGGCCCCCCTCGGTCGCACACTTTGCCCCTCTCCAGATGGTTTTCTCCCCCAGCTTTTTGTTTTCTCCTACGATTTTTTTGGAATTGACTGACTTCCCTGTTTCGCTCTGTCCCTGCTCACGCGAACAGCATGAGGGTTCTGGTCTTTCCCCCCTGGACCCGGTTCCCTCTTTTTGTCCGGATCAGGTTGGTTCCTTTTTCCCTCTTTTTCCCCCCTCTTCCACTTACTGCCTTCCGTTGCCCCGGTGCGCAAGTCGTTTCCAGCCTCGGCTTTTCCCCCCCCCGTCCCTTCCGTTTTCCTCCTTTTAAATGTCTGAATTGCCTGGCAGTTTGCCGTCGAACCAACGCTATTCACGTCCTTGTTTTTTTTCGGCAAACCACCAACCTCCCGTTTCTGTCTTGTTATTCTTTTGGGCAACTTTGTCCGCCCCCCCCCGGCCCGTTCCCCCTTGCATTATCCCTGCACCCCCACCCTGGCGCATTCGTCAAGCTGTCAACCGGGAACCAACCCTTTTTTTTTTGTTCGGAGCTCACCAACCCACCTTTCTAGCCTGGCCGTACCTTCCTTCTCGCTTCCGGAGTACTCTTTCCCCAGGATTTCGTGTTTTCTTTAGCTCCACAGGACGATTTTCCTTTTGCTTCTTTTGGTCGGATCCTTCCAGTTACAAAAACCCATGTCTGGGTTTTGCACTCTACTGGAATTTTTGGCTAGTACCTTTTTCCCCTTTCGTGCAAAGCTTCTTGTGGAAGGGAAATTTTCGGAGTAGCTTTCTTGCAATCTTGGTGTACCCCCCCTTGTTTTTTGGCCTTAATAGGGAACGCTGTTCTCTCCCTCCATCCCCCCAGGGGGTTTTGTGTTTTTTGGCCTTTTCCCTCTTTTTTCCCCCTCTTCCCGGTGCGGATTTCCCCCTCGATTCGGCGTTTTCTCCTGCTAATTTTTTAAGTCGATCCCTGCTTTGCCCTTCGATTTGTCTTTATCCTTTCCGAACCGGTCCTGGCTTACTCTTCTCCCGTCCTTGTGGGTTTCCCAGGCTGTGTGATCGTTTCTATTCGGCAGATTCGTTGTCGCCAGTCTCTTTCCCTTATTGAGCCGGAGTAAAATCTCTTTTCTTCAATTTTTCCCCCCCATCTCTTCTGCTGCCCTTTTTTCCTTTTCCCCCCCCGGGTGACTGCAGTTAATCGAGTCTGTTTGCGTGGCCAAATGCTAGGTGTCCAGTTTCCTATGAATTGTAGATCCCTTCCCGGTCCTCCTATGGTAGCCCCCCCCCCACAACGAACGTGTGGCAGTGAAGTCTCGCTGGGGTACCTGAGGCTTCCCCCTCCACGTCTCCCTTTTGAGTCTAGAGAATCACCCCCCTCCACAAGTTCTTCCCCTGCTCGTAACCCACCTGTTTTCATTTTCTCCAAATCCTTCCCCCATCTCCTGGCTATTGCGAGCAACCCCCCCGAGGTACATCCGTTATTTTCTCGTTTTCTTCCCTTTTTAACTCAGGCAGCTGATAGGTTCTTCTCCTGTGTGCGACCTTCCCACCCCGTTGAGGATTCTGCTTCTGATATTGTGTTGACCAACAGGTTCCGTCCTGTTCGGTTTGATGAGTGGCACACACCACTTTGTTCAGGGATTAGCTTTTTTCCCCGGGACGGGCTCCTCCCTTCTTTTTCCTGTTGTTCAGTAATTAAGAAGCGCCCCTTTAATTCCCAACTTGGACAAGTTACCCTTAACCATTTTTTCCCCCAAAAGACCTGGTTTTGACTTCTTATTTCTTGTTTTTTTTAGTTTTTTTTATGGGTACGACTTTTCCCCCTGAGTCGCGTTTTTACCTTTAACGCCGTCATCTTCTTATCTCTCCCCTCTGGGTTCTTTTCATGAAAGTACCTCCACATGTGGCTTTCCTTCGGTGGCCCATCAATGCTAGGGAGGTCTTGCGAACCCTGTTTCCCTGCCCGTAGAAAGTGCCTCTTCTCGTCCCTCCCAAGAAAGCGACAGCACCCCCTCCTTAACTTTTTTTTTCTTCGGTCCCCCATTTTCTGTGAAAAATCCCACCGCCGAACCCCCCTCCCCTTTTCTTCACACCCTCGTACAGTGAGGCCGTACACTGAAGGTGGTTTTTCATTGTTGTCCCAAATTGTTTTTTCCTGGATTAGAGTTTCTTCCTTTTTGTTCTCAATCTGGTGACTAACAATACTTTTTTGACCTTCCACATTTACCCTTCTCTTCTCCCATCTTGTGTCAAAGATCCCCTTTCCAAGGACCGTTTTATCGAAAGTTATCACTGGATGCTTCTATTTCCCCTCCCCCTGCTCTTTCTTTAAAGACCCTCATTGGGTCTGTCGAATCCATTTCTATTCTGGGTGCATCAGGAGCCCTTAATGGCACTGAAGCTTTGCCCGTTGTTTTACGTGCTGCTTTTTTGGGCCATTAGTGTGATTAATGGTTGTGAGCCACGTGACACCCGGAAGGGTTTTCGGCTTTGCCACGCCTCTTTTGGAACTGGTTCCGATCTCTCAGGATGTTGGAAATTTCGGTTCGGACCAAAGTTTATTTTTTTTTTCATGTTGTCCCCCCCTCTTTAATGGTCAAGAGGCGTACAGCTGTTTTTCTCAATGACCCTTCCCCTCTGTTCTTTTTTGTTTTTGCGGTGTCGCTGAGACATTTTTTTGCTACCTTTTTCCCCCCCTTTTCTGAGTCGCTGCACCTCTCAACAACTTTCGTGCTCCTTCGTTCTTTTTGCCGTTACGTTCCTCCTATCCCCACCCTTCCCTTCACTGGCCCCAGTTGGAGGATGAGCTTTTTTTTTTCCCACGTCCCCTTTTTGACTTCTTTTGTTTTCTTTCCAGCTTTTTTTTTTCTTTGCTCCTTTTCTTTCCTTCCCTTTGTCCTTGTAGCTGGATTTTTGTTTAACCGCGCCTGATTTGTTTCGACCTGTTTCCCCTTTTTCCCCCCCACGTGGACGTTGTCCCCTGGGAATTTGCTTTGGCTTCTTCCCCCTCCCCCCGCGCTTCCCCCCTCGCAAACCTCCTTTTTACAGT
>Ga0179593_1313783_pt1 | contig 21069 bp, 33 predicted proteins | sample CZODoug2_1_08_16_FD_185931 | JGI IMG/M metagenome (GOLD analysis project Ga0179593, IMG submission 185931) | Vadose zone soil fungal communities from Angelo Coast Range Reserve, California, USA - CZODoug2_1_08_16fungal (PacBio error correction) | ecosystem: Environmental > Terrestrial > Soil >... | reverse complement strand
AAACGGTTGCGCAAATCGGGTCTTTCCCCCCCATCCCTGAAGCATCCCACCCCCGTGTCAGTACAACCCAATGGAGGTAGGGATTTGAATTCACCCTGGCAGAACTGAACAGAGTTCCCTCAGTTTTTCGGGTGACCTTCCTTTTAAAGGAGAAACCCCGAAAAAGGAAGCAAGGGTCAGGGACCTTACCTTTTTCGCACCCTTGCCCTTTGTTTTTTTCTTTGCCGTTAAACCGGCGTCTCTATTTCGTTTTTTGACCCCCTTCTGTTTGCAGGCTGGTCGTGGTTCGTGGGTTCTCACCTTGCTCCCCTTTTATACCGTCCGTTCCGTTTGTTTCACCTTTTTGCGTGCCCCCCCTTTATGTGGTCTATATTTGTTACGAAAAAGGCTAGGAATTCCCGAGCCAAACAGATCAGCCGTGTTGACATTTTTTAGCCTGCTGGCCCGTGTTTCCCTCGTTTTTTTTTTTTTAACCAGGAGGGAAAAATACAGATCTCCTTTTTTTTCCATTTTCGCAGATGGCGTTAATTTTGCTTGTTTTTCTTTCCCCCCCTCCCCGCGAGTCCCCTCCCTTCCCCCAGTTTTTTCTGTTTTTTCTTCAGCCCGGGGCCCCAAGTTGGCTGTTTTTTTTTCTTGTTCTTTCTTTCTGGTCCATGCCCAACCGTATGGAGTTGGGTTTGCTTTTTTGTTCCCTTGTGCTTCCCCCTTTTAACAGCTGAGCACATGGGTGACCGCCGCGGTTTTCCGGCCTGGGGCATCCCCCCCAGGACGATCCTGCGTTCCAATATTAAGCCCGCCGTGTTGGGGTTCCCCCACGGGTCACCCCACGGTGCGTAACTTACTTTCCTCCCCATTTTTTGTTTTTTTTGATCACGACATGGGTTATGCCGCTGGAAAATGTCTTTTGGTCCGTTTTATTACAAACCAGACACTCAAAAGGACAGCGGAGCACGACCTTGAGGACCTAACATTGGACCCCGAGATGGTTTGTGGACAAGAAACAAACCCAACCCCGCCCACTTCTGAGTCCTGGTTTCCCCTTCCCCCCGATGGCGGGGGCGGTGTCACAGCCGTCCCTCACCCCTTATGAACAGGGTACTTCGATAGCCCTAACTTGTCTTGGCTGTGCCTCCGCGCTGCAAGCACGGTTGTTTTTTTCCGTAGGGGCCTGGGAAAGTGTGGTCCTCTCACACCCTGGACAGGGAAATTGTTCAAGTTCTCCGTAGATTCACATTCCTCTTCCCCGCGCGCCTTTCCTTTTTTGGCCGCCCTTGAGTGGCCGTGCTGCCTGTGTATGGAATTTTCCATTTCGTTAACACGCTGTATAGAACCTGACTTTTTGTCCCCCTTCCGGGAAGCACCGCGCCATTAAATTGTTTTATTTCGTAGGCTCATACGAAATCATTTTCGGCCGGGTTGCTCTGGTCCCGCCCCTTTGGTCTCCCCCCCTTCCTGGTCGCCGTTGGACGTTCCCCGGTCTTTTCTTGGCACACCTGCCTCTTAGCTATTTTACACTTCTCCTTTTCCCGTTGTTTTTGATTTCCTCAGTTTTTTTGCAACTGTGCACTTTTTTTACTTCTTTTTTGGGCGTTTTGTCGGCTTCTCTTGCCCGTCCCCATTTTCTTTTTCTTTTAAGATCGCTTTGACGCAGACAGAATGACAACGTACCCTTCTTTTTTTTTGTTCCGTCCCATTTTTCGCCCCTCCCCGCCTTTATGTTTTCCTTTTTTTTTTCTTTTTCCGTTCCCTCTCTTCCCTAAGGCCGCTGTCAGTGCCCCTCCGGCTTCGCCCTTCTTTTTTTTTCATTTGGCAGGGTTCTCCTTATAGTTCACTTTTGCATTCAGTTTGTGACCACCCCCTTTTCGGTGCACTTTCTCCATCAGTTTTTTTTTTGTTTCTCCAAGTTCGGCGAGGATACAGTTTACCCTGTTTTCATTTTTTTTTTAGTCCCCCTGGTACGCCCCCACCGCAAATAGTTTTCACCCTTTTTTTTTAGTTTTCCCCTTCTGATTTTTCTCCTGAACCCTTTCTGTTTGTAATCTTTCAGGAAGGTGGCTGAGGAGTCCGTCACCAGTACCCGGGGACCCACGCAAGTGAGCCGTGGGCGCCCGTCAGTTCGTTTCCCCCGGGTGTTTTGGTTTTTTCGTTTTTCTTGACGTTCCCTCGTCGGTTTTTCCCCCCATGCGCCGTCTCGTTCCCCCATTTTTTTGTTCCCCTTCCCCCTTGAGTCTGACGTTGCCGTCCCAAAGCCCGTACCTGTCTTTTCCTGGTGCGTTGCAAGTTCCCCTTTGCCTCCCCCTCCTGTCCTTTTTAACTCTCACCCCTTGGTGGAGTGCTGGTTTTTTGCTGGAAGGCCCACCACGCGCAATATTACCAGATGCTTGAACGAGTCCTTTCGTTTCCACCCTTGGTACGTTGATTTCGTTTTATGTTTCTTCGGTGTCAACGTACGGATATCCGCTTCCCAGTCACCTTTTTTTTGACCGATTGAGCACCCGTCCGGAACCCCCCGGATTCTTTGCTCTATTTTTGTTTTTTTTTTTTTTTTTTTTTCCCCCCGACCCCCTTGTTTCTCAGCGTTTTTTCCCCACCTGCTAACGGGTCTCATGTCTTTTTCATATGGCATTGACCCCCCCCATTTCTCGTTCTTTGCCTTTTTTTCTTCCCTTCTTGGACTCACCCTTCCTACTCTTCCCTATTGGTTGAACACCCCCCCGCGGGCTGCGGCCCATTTTTTTTTTCCTGTGTTCCTTGCGTTCCCCTTTTTTTTTTCCTTTCCCCTGCTGCCCCGGTGCGCCGTGGCTGGCTTTTTCTCAAATTGTTCTTGGCCAGCGGAAGCCCAACCGCCCCCATTCTCCCCCCTTGACAAACCTGTTTTTTTTTTTTTTTTTTTTTTTTTTCTTTTTTTTTGCCCCTTACCGGGTCCCGCCCCGGGTTCCTTGATTTTCTACCCTCCCTCATGCCGAACGAAGCTTTCAACCGTCGCCATTACCTCTTAACCTCCCCCCCCCTCCCCCCCCCTTTTCCCTTTCTATTTGCCGGTCCCCCCGCCCCCCAGTTTTTTTGAACCCAACCCAATCTACCTGGGAACACAGGGACAAATTCTTTTGCAGGAACCGCCCCCTTTTTTTTTCTGTTCTGCTCCCCAGTTTTTTCTTCCGGAGATGAGCAGGGTGGTTTTCCCTTCTTGTAGGATCTGCCGGGATACATCGGCGTCTGTCCTTCTTCCTTCCGCGTCCCCCCCAGGGTTTGGGGTTCCCTTTTTGTTTTTTTTCTTTTTCTTTTCTCCCACCACACCGACCAGGCTTTTTGCCTGGTCACCCTTTTCACCTTGGGCAAATCTCTGGTCTTCATATCTTTCCTTCCTTTTTTTTTGATTTTGGATCTTTCTGAGAATGTTGGCTGTTTCCCTTTGAGTTCAAGGGTTCTTGTCCCTGCCCCACTTTCTGTCTGTTTTTTTTTTTTTTTTTTTTTCCTGGACGAGGCGGCGCCCCCTCAAGGCCGTTTGATTGTCCCAGATAACCCAGGGGAGGGATTTGAGCCCCTTGTCTTTCGTTGCAGCCTTTCTTTAACATGGAACTTTCCTTCTTTTTTCCTTGCGCGTTCAAGAGGCTTTGAGGGTAGTTTTTTGCGTGGATGGTTTTTTTTCCCCGGGCCTTGCCCTACTCCCGGGTCTAATTCTCCCCGTTTTTTTTTTCTTTCCTTCCCTTTTTCCGGTTTTTACTGGCATCCTTGTTGACCTTTCGGTGGCGGATTTTCCAACGATTGTTTTGGGCTCCTATTTTCCTTGTGGGGTCCCTTCAGTAGTTCTTTTTGATTGATTCACCTCCCTTTTTGACTTTGGTCGGGAACGGCGTGGGAGTCCACTAGTTGTTTGTTGTCTTTTTGGTGTCCTTTTCCTTCTTGTGAGGTTGGCATCTGGGCTGCTTGCTGGAAAGTCGCATGGTAAGAGAAGTCTTTAGTTTTTCACCCTCGTTCCTTTCCTTTCTAAGCTGGTTCTTTCCTCTTCCCAGTGGACCGCAGCAGTCTGAGGACTTGGTTTGTGTTCTTTTTTCAACCGTGGCTCTCTACTGCTTCCTGGTTTGTTTCGGGAAACAGGGAAAAATCGTTTCCCTTTTTCCCTTGCCCCTCCCTTTACCTTTCCCTGGGTATTCAAGCTCTATTAACCTTTTGGATCTGGCGGTGGAAAGTGCTGGAGAGGCGTTCAGTGAATTTTTTGCGTGGGTCCGTAGTTCAAGATCCCCTTTTTGATTTTTGGGTTTTTTTTTTCTTTTTGTGGACCACAAAACGGCTGGGAAAGAGGACGACTTTCTGGTCTTCTTTTTGCACGGACTTTTTCTTTCCGTTTTTTTTTTTACCTTTTTTCTGATTGTGGGGTCACTCGTCCCTGTTTCGTAATATTAGCGGTGGGATTACCTTTCATCTTTCCTTCTCCCATCCAACTTGCCCATTTTTTCTCTTTTTGCCTTCTCCCCCTCTTCGATGGTGACTTGTTGCTTTTGGTCAACTGCCTGGTAGGACGCTGGTCTGGTCTTTTTTTTTTTTTTTCTCCGACTTCCTTTCCCGAAGGTTTCCCTTCCGCTTTGGATCGGCACGCGTTTTTTCCTCCCGTTCCCCGTTCGGTGATCGTGCCACCTTTTACCCCCTGTTTTTTTCCTTCCTTTTTGGGCGCGCCCACGGCGCGCGTGGTGTTCTTGTTCTGCCATGGTGGGGCCGGCCTCGCATTGGCAGGCGTGTTTCACTTAGCCTTTTTATGAAAGCCTTTTCGGTTTTGCGTGCTGACTCTCCCGACTTGACATGCTTTTTGTTCCCCCCTATTGGCCGGGGTCTACCCGGAAGAGAATCACTTAGCTTACCCCCCTGGCCTTTTCTTTTTAGCATTCCCTGTTTCCCGGTTTGGACAGAAGAGGCGCGTTTTGTTTGGAAGGTTCAGGGGCATTTCTTGTGGCCGTTCACCTTGTTCGTTTCCCATTTTCCCAGAGTTTCCTTCAACTTTCTTTTTCTTTTTTTTTTCGAAGTGCAGATTTTCTCCCCCTAGTTGTTCAGTTTCGTTTTGGCTATTTCCCCATTTACTTTTCCCTAGTCCCTCCGCTGGCCCCCCTTCTTTCTCTGGGTTTTGCTGCGTTCCCATCCGTTGCTCTGCTTTTCATTGGGACGTGGAATGCGTCGGCGGCCCTTTCCCCCCTTTTCCCCCTCTCGTTTCTCGGTTGCCCCTACCCTTCTCTGACGTAGGACGTTTTTTTCTTAAAAACTGTCCGTCCCCCTTGGACGGTTTACCATATTACTCCTTCCTACTCCTCTTTGGTTTTTCTTCTCTTCTCGGTGCCTTTTTGTCTTTTGAACGTCTAAGGTTCGTAACCTTGTCCTTTTTTTTGTGCCCCCTTTTTTTACGTCGCGGCCGGGTCCTTGGTCCCCAGACGATCTTTTTCTTCTCCCTTCCAGTTCGGAGTTTTGCCGGATGGCGGCCGCCCCCACTGCAACTTTCTTTTTTGCTCTTTCCCCCTGGTTGGTGGACTCCCCCCTCCCTCTTGTTTTCTCCTCCTTATTAGATCCGTCACTCTGACTACTTGCCGGTTCTTCCCCCCGGGCCCTTTTACTGTGTGGACGCCAAATTAAGGCAACTGCCTCCCCCCCTCTCTGGCGTAACCTTTGTCACGTTTCTTCTTCTTTTTCCTCCTCTTGCTATTCCGTCCTGGGTTCGCCCCTGCCCCCGCTTTCCAGTCAGGTCCCTAAAAAAAAAAAAATTTCGCGTCGCCGACAACCGCCAAGTTCCCTTGGCGCGTTAGGTCCCCAATTTTTCACTTTTTGCTTTTTTTTTTCTCATTTCTTTCCCCACGCAGCGGCCCTTGGTGGTTTTTTTTTTGTGTTTCCCCCCCCTTTGTGGTACGGTGTTGCCGGCCGGCGTTTCCTTTTAGTACCCCTTTCCTTGGCCCCAATTTTTCCCTGTTCGTTTTCCCCTTGTTTCTTCTTCTCCCCCGGCCGTTCCCACCGTTTTTTTTTTCACATTTTTTTTTCCCCCTTCCCCCCTTCCCGGTTTTGGCCAAGCCGGCCAGGCCCCCAAGTTTCGTTGCTTTCTGGAACACTTTTTTTTTTTTTTTTTTTTTCATTTTTTTTTCACTAGGCGCTTGAGGCCAAGCCCTACGAATTGCAGTGCTTGCGACGATTGCCCAACCCCTTTTTCCCCGGGTGACGGACTTCCCCTTTTTTGCACGAACGTTTTTTTTTTTTTCTCCCCCCTTTTCCAAAATGCCGTTTCAACCCCTCCCTTTTTACTTTTTTTTCCCCCCTTCGTCCCCCCTTTTTTTCTGTTCCTGCCCCCACGACCCCGCCGCCCCCTGCCAGGCAGGGTCACACCCGCTCCCCTTTTTTCCCCCCCCTCCTTTTTTCAACGCTTTTGACTCCCTTACGGCTTTGGCAACAGGCGTTTTTCATTCTTTTTCCCCTTACATGCTGTTTCCCTCACCCGATCCAGACTGCTTTCGGCATTTTTAACACCGTCTTCTTTCCTTTCCTTTCAGCGGACACCCGCGTCACATGTCCTTTTGGGAACGGTGAGTTGCCGGTTCGACGCCGGAAGCCTTACATTCTCTTTTCTCTTTTTCTGTCTCCCCCACCCCTATCCCCCATTCCCCTGCACGTGCCCCCAACCGCCTGGTTCGCCCAGTTCTGAGGTTTGGGACGCAATACCTTGGACCTTTTTCTCACACCCCCCCCGCCACGCCCCCATTCCCGTTGCCCCCCCTCACTTTCACCCTCCTCTGCTCCCCCCCTCCCCATGTCCGCTTTGTCCCCCCCCCCCTCCTAAAAACAGGGGACAATTTCCGGAAGGACGCCCAGCAGTTTTCCCTTCTGCCTGCCTTCTACCCGAACTTTTTTCTCTTTTTCTGAGCAGTTCGACTTTCTTCCGGTGCTAACTCTTTTCCTTGAGCCATCGCGCAGCCACAACTCTTTTTTCCCCTTTTTGGATCATTCCGGGACTTTCCTGGCGGGGCTCCCTCCTTGGTCTACCCCACTGTCGACCCCACGACAGGGTTTTTGAAGGGTCACCCGTGTGTTCCCTGACCCTCCCCCTCTGTTTTCTTTTCCCCCCTTCCATTTACCCCCTTTTTGTTGTTTGTTCTTTGGAAAAAGACCCCTCGCTTTTTCTGGTTCAGGTTTTTTGTTTTTTCCCGGAGCACCCTTGTGTTTTCCCCCCCTTTCACATTCGTCATGTTTTTGGGGTTGCCTTCTCCCCTGGTTTTTTTGACTTCTTTGTTTTCTCCCGCAACGGTGCCCCTCGGTCTTTTCCCCCATGAGTTTCCTTTTGCCCCTTTGAGTGGCCGGGTCGCGTTGCGATGCTGTATCCCGTTGCCGATCGCTTGAAAGTAGTCACCCCTGCTTAATCCGCGGCCCGTTGCTTCCCTCTGTTTGTTGTTTAACCGAGGACTGTCTTCCTCTTGCCAGGCGGTTATTCTGGTGGTCCAATGCCTCCTTTTTTTTTTTTCCCGGTTGTAGCTTTGGTTCGACTATTTTTTTTTTTTTTTTTTCCCGCAGTGCCAGTGGTTTGCGGAGTTGACCCCTTTTTTTCTATGTCGTCGGTGTGTTTTGTCGAGTTCTTCCCCGGAGCGGATGGAGTCCCCCCTCAGGGGCCATGGGGTCTCAGGAGTTTTCCTGTTTGAAGGTTGGTCTTTTTTTTTTTTTTTTCTTTTGGGTTGTTCTGCCAGCACCTTGCCTCCCAACATCTCTTTTCGTATTCTTTTTTAGTGCTTTTCTTCTCCGTTGGCCATTTTTTTTGGTTTCTTTGTTTTTTTGATGAAAAGGTGGGGAATTCCACGTTTCAAGACCCTTCTTTTTCCACCCTGGGCAGTTTGCTCTTTGGTTGTACTTGTGTCTTGAGTTCTTCCCTTCCCATCCGTTTCCCTTGCTTTCAGGCATGACCTTTTCCCAGCCAGGCAATGGGGTTTGTGTTTCGTGTCCTTAGCTTTCATTTGGCTGATTCTTTTCGCTGTGGGACTTTTGGAGATTGCAGCTTTTGTGTTGGTTACCTCTTTTTTTCCCTTGGATCCGTGGGTCGTTCTTCCGGTTTCGTCTCGTCGCGGGTTTTGAGTTGAATTTCTTCATTTGATTTATTCTATCGGGTTGTCCTGTTAGTTCAAGCCACTGGCGTTCGGATTTCCGTCCCTTCTTTTTTTTAACCTGATTTCTGTTGGGTCAATTCCTTTCCCTCCCTCTTCAGCTTTTTTTTTTTGGATTTTTTCTTTCATAGGAAGCGTCTAACGGCACTGTCCCCCCCTCTCTTGTGTTTTATCTGAACGGACTCTTTTCTTTTGATTTCTTACCTTTTCTTTCCCTTTTCGTGGCCGTGGTTGGAAAGGGTACCTTTGGGAAGACTCCGTTCAAAGACAGCCGGTTGTGACGTTAGTCGTTTCCATTGGGCCCCCTCCCCGTTTGTTCCTGAACGCGCAAAGAGGGGAGCTTTTTGTTCCCCTTCCCCACCGTTGTCGACTTCCAATTTTTGCCCCCGTTTGTTTTCCAGGGAACACCGCTGGTGGCCTCTTTCCCGATACTACCACGTCCGTTGATTCTTCCCCTTCTCTTTATTCTTTCCTTTCTGACTACTCGTTGATGATTTTCTTTTTTTCCCCCTCATTGGAGGTTGACGTACCCGGACGAGATCCCCCCTATGACCCCTTGTTTACTTAGTTATCCCGTCCCCCTCCTTTTTCGGTGTCTCAAGGCGATCGGGTGGTTTTTTTCCTCTTTTTTTCTTTGTGGGCGTTTTTGTGTGACCCACTTGGACCGGGTCCCAGTTTTTCTCCCCCTTAGATCTCCCTTTCGATTTTCGCGCGCGTCTTTTTTTTTCGCAGCCGGCTTCTTTTTTTCCCGCCTCTGCTTGATGGAAAATTCCCTTCTCGTAACGTTTGTTGCTTGATCTCCCCCCTTTTGTTTCCCCCGTTTTGGCTGCGCACTCCTTTGCGCCGCGAAACTGTTAGTGGCATAGTATTGAGCAAAGATTGTGCCCCTTTCCGTTTTGAAGGGCTTTTCTTTCCTTTTTTTTTTTCCCCCCAGACGGGTACGTCCTAAGTCTCACGGTCCCGTCCACGCCGGAAGAACTTCTCTATTTTTTTTCCTCCTCCCCTTTTTTTTTTTTTCTTCTCCCGTATTCTTGCCACGTTAATTGTATTTCAGATGGTTTTTGAGGCGTTTTGGTCTCCCTTTGCCGGCCCTTTTTTTTCTTTTCAGAAGTTGCGTGGACACCTATCCGGATTGGCCGCCTCCCAGACATCCTTTTTGTCGCGCTTTTCCAGTCTGGTTTTTTTTTTCTTTTTTTTCCCCAATTTTTCTGTGTTTTTTCTTTTTGTTCTGATTCCCCGGTTTCCTGGAAAAGTGCCTGTCAGCCGGGCAAGCGGGGCTTGCCTCCTTCCTTTCGTCCTCCTCTCTCATTTTGGTCCTTTTTTTTTTTTCTTTTACCCTGGCCCGGTAAAGGTTTGTGACCCGTTTTTTGCCATTTTTCACGTAAAACCAATTTTGCGCCTCCTGCGGCACGCTGTCCCCGTTCTTGCGTTTGGTATCATGTACATTTCTCTTTTTCTTTTCACCTGGTATCTTGCCATTCGGTGAACAGCAGGCCGTACCGCTGCGGCGTCCTCGCCCCCCCCCTGAAACTCCTTTGTCAGTGCGCGAAAGTAGTCCAGTTTTCTTTCTCGTGGGTGGGCCTTCCCCCTTTCTTCTTTTTTTTTTGACAATTAATTTTCGGCGCACAGGTAGTTTTCCCTGACCGGGTTCGTTTTTTTTTTTTCCCGCAACCCCCCTTTTGTTGGCGTGAGAAAACAGTCGTCGTGGCCCCCCCCTTTAGCCGTGGTCAACAGTTTTTTTCCCCTTTCTTGTTTTTTTAACGCAGCCCACACGTGTCTGACACTGTGCAGTTATTCTTTCCCCGGACCCGGTGCCAGCAACATCGTGCCGGGGTCCCCGAAACCAGCGCGGTGTTTTTGCCTTTTCCCCCACGCTTTTCTTGTTTTTTAAGCCCACCCCTGTGGTCCCCTATTCTTGCGACCGATTGCCCAACACCATTCTTTCCTTTTCCTTTTCCGGCTTCTCCAAAGATTTCGTTTTCTCCCTCCCCTCCGTATTTTCCCTGCATTTCCACAGACTTCAACCTTTTTTTTTTTTTGAAGAGTTTCATGCAAGGTAACGACACCCCCCCCCTTTTTTCTCTTCTAGTGACCCCAGCAGCCTTTTTTTTTCGATGTCCCCCTCACTTGTTTAACTTGCCTGTCACCCCCTTTTTCCGCTTGGGCAAGGGGATTGTTTTCCATTTCCTTATCCCTTTCCTGTTTCATCCCTCTCCTTTTCGGCCGGTTGTCCCCCCACGCCCGCCGTTTTTTTTTTGCTTTCCAGGTATAGGAGGACCACAGTTTTTCCTTCCCCTTTTTCCTTGTGCCGGTTTGATGGGCAAGTTTTTTTTTTTTTTCTACCAGGAGCTTTCTCCCCCCCCCTGCTTCAGCAGAAACCGCCCCGCTCCCAAACGGCAACCGCACGGCGCCACGGCCCTTTCTTCACGGGCATGAGGCATTGATCCCTTTTTTTTTCTTCCTCTTTTGCCGCAAAACGGACGCCATAGGTGACCTTTTTTCCTCCCCCCTCCCATAGCTGAATTGACCACCGCAGAGTTCGGGCGCCCCCCCCCCTACCTGACACCACCTTTTTTTTGACCCCCCTTTTCTCCTTTCCCCCTCTCTTTTTCCCTTTCCGGACCGCCCTCCGGTCACCGCGTTCTTTCCTCTTCGAAGGTGGCGACTTCGTCGGCATCTCTTTTTATTTACATTCCCCTGGCGGCGCCAACATCCTCTGAGCTTTCCCCTTGATCGGGACGTGGGGTAGTTGACCTCCTTCGTCGACCCATTTTTTTGTCCCACCCCTTTCATGCGGTGAACCCTTTCAGTTTGACCCATGCCCTAAATATAGGGTCTTGCATCTCTCCTTAAATCCCTTCCCTTTTTTTTTTTTTGGGCTATTTTGACTCTTGTCGTTTTTTTTTTCAGTGGGCCCGGGTGAAAAGGGTCCCCCACTTCCTGGCTCTTTGGGTGGTGCACAGCCTGGTCGAAGTTTTTCTTTATCGGTCCCCCACTGGCCCCCCTTTTTTTCTTCTTTTTTCATGCTCAGGGGTGAGGACCTTTTTCTTCGGTCCTATTTGTATACCCCTGCCATTTTTGCAGATCGTGCTTTTTTTACTCGCTTTTTCATACACCCCAGTTGTCATCCCAGCAAGGCGTCGTCACCCTTTTTTTTACCTCGGCGTCTGGCTTCAGGTTTTCCTTTATCTTGGGCGGTCTGGATATTGTCCCGGTTTCTTTTTCCCTTTGCCGGGTGGTTTCTCTCCTTATTGGTGGTGGGCCATAGGCGGGTCAGGTGGTGGGCTGTCACTTTATTCCGGTGATTTATTTTCTTCTTTTTTTTTTTTTTTATGTTTTCTTCTTGGGTCGGCGTCTTTCGTCCTTCCCGTCCCCCCCTTTTCCTGGGTTTGCGGAAAGGAGTTTTCTCCCTTGGTTTTTCCTTTTTGGCGTATTTTTGGAGCTTTTGCTTTTGTTTTCCCCTCTCACTTTTTTTTTTTTCCCCCCCTTCAAGCGCCCTGTGTTTCCCGCGTCTTTGAAAACGGGTTCACGCAGTGCCCTGTTGTTTTGTCTCTTCTGTTTTACCTTTTTTTTTGCAGGTGCCCTTTCCCTGCCGGTCCCCCCCCCTTTTTTTTCCAAAAAGTAGACTAGACGCCGTCGGATCGGTTGTGTTTTTTGATCACAGGGGACGAGGTTCCCTGGGTCCTCCCTTTTCCTTTTTCAATGGGGGTACCCCCGGTTGCAAGCGTGGACTTTCTTTATCTTTTTTCTTTTTTTTTTTTTGTGGACACCGGGGTCTTTTTTTCGTGGTAGTTTTGTTTTTCCGAAGCCCTCTTTTTCGGGTTGTTGTGTTCCCGGGGCTCGTTTTCAGGCGGGTTTTTGACTGTCTGGGTTTTGTTCCCCCTCTTTCCCTTTTTTTTTTTTTTTTGGCAGGTATTTTTTCCACGGCCGGCGTTTCGGATCCCTTTTCAAGAGGTGGCCTGATGATTTGTTGGGTTTTTGCATCCTTTTTTCTCCTTTTTGTACCATACTCTTTTGGATTATTTCCATTTCGACCTCTTACATACCCAGCAATGACACTTGTCGCAGACTGCACACGTGGGTGTTGATGGAGGTTTTGGCTTTCCCCTGCATGGCACTTTCCCACTGTCGGGTTCGTTTGTTTTGGGACGTCAGTTTCTACCGCTAACGACTTCCTTTTTCTTTGTTGGAATGAGCGTGTCCCTTCATTTTTTCTGCACCTCTTCCCCCTGGTTGCCGCAAGGAAGATCCTTGCCCAACCGCGACACCCGGTTCTCCGTGTTTCATCGCCCCCTTTGCCTGTTTTGGTTGAGGGGTTTTTTTACCCCCTACCCGTTTTTCTTGACTTTTTTTTCGCTTTAACCAAGGTCCCTTTTTTTCAGAATTATCCCGCGCTGGTCGTTCTTTTTCCGGAGTACGCGCCTGATTGGACCTTTTTTTCCCCTCTCTTTTTTTTTTTTTTTTCCCCCTGCGTGAGACCGTGCATGACCCCATTTTGGTCTTTCTTTTTCGAACCCCCTGTTATGGCGCTCCTCCGTCCCGTTGTTTTTTGATTAATGTTTTTTTTTTGTTTTCACAAACCTGTTCCGGCCCGGTTTTTTTTTTTTCATCGAATTTTGAAAGGGAATATCAGATGAGCGTTTCCTTGACAAGCTTTTTTTTTTTGATTGCTTTTTTTTTTTTTCCCCCCCGATGGACATTCGTCGTCCTTTTCCCCGTTGGTTTTTCAGTCAACCCCCAGAAGTTCGTGGTTGTCTGCGGCCATCAAGTCAATGATTTTTCCCCCCTTTTAAGTGGCCTTAGTCGTCTGGACTTCGATATGTTGCACGGGCCGGTCTTTACTGATGGCCCTTTTTCACCTTCCCTTTCTGTCCCCAGCCGGCCAACTGGGTTAGTTGGACTTCGGTCCCCCCACCGTGGCAAGACGCTATTTATATTTACCCCCCCTTCCCTCCTATTTTTTTTTTTTTTTTCTCGAGATTCGTGTGCCACGGTTTGACGGTGTGAATTTTCTTTTTCGTCTCCTTTTTTTTTCTGCTGGGTTGGTTTCGACATTTTTTTTCTGCCCTTTTGTCAATTGGTCCTTTTTTTGGTCACCTACGCGTTTTTTTTTTTGGACTGTCCTCCTTCCTCCCCCGTCGTTAGCTTCAGGCTTGGCGTGCTGTTTTTTGAAAGAAACACGAAAACCCACTCTGGTGTGTTGTTAGTTTTTGAGACCCTGCTTTTACCCATCGAAGGCAACCCAGGGGGGCAGTTGTTTTGCCTCCCTTCCCTCCGCCGTACTTCTCTACCTTTCCTTTTCTTCCCGGTTCTTTTTTTCCCCTTTCTCGTTTTTTTTCCCTGGTCCCTTCCGGTGTGTACCCCTCACATCAGGCCCCTGCATTCTTTTTCCCACCCCCCCCGCCCGCCTTTTCTGCACCTTTGACACTTTTTTTTTTTCCCTTACAATTTCTGAGGATCTTTCTGGTATCCCGCCACTTTTTCTTTTTGAAACCGCAGTGGGTCCCCGCGGGCTCTTTCCTCCCTCCCCCCCCACTCGGTCGTCGAGAGCTTCCTCTCCCCTTTTTTTATGAGTTGTCCCACCCAGATTTTCCGGTCCCCCAAAGCCGCTTTCTTTTGCGAGCCCTTCTTATACCTGGTGGACCGGGTTGCGTTTCGTTTGTTCCTTTTCCGTTTGGTTTTGAACAGTCGTCTTTTGACAACTGCGCTCTTTCCACCTTTTTTTTTTTAAGGTTTCTTCCACGCGTCACCACGTTCTCTGTTGCATTTCTGGAAGGAACCAGTCGCCCGCCAGCACCATCTTTTTTTCGCGACCCATTCCTTCTTTTTTTTTTTTTTCTTTTTTTGTTTTCTTTTGCGATGAGGCCTCACACTCTTGTTTTAATATGGAACAAGTTTTTTTCTTCGACGATGACCCACATCATCAGGTCCCTCTGTTTTTTGACTTCCCTGAAACGAAGGGTTGAGCAGTCCGTTTTTTCTTTTCCCTTTCCCCAGGAAGTTTCCCCCCCCCCCGATGACATTTTTTTTTGCCCTCGACCAAAAAATTTGATCTTGGCTACTTTTCCCCTCCACCTCAGCCGCCACCCGAGTTTCACCCCATTTCCCCTTCATTTTCTTTGGGTAAGAGGCCTGAAACACACTCTTTCCTCTTCATTTTAATTACCCCATTACTTTCATGGATGGACTCCCTACTCTTTTTTTTTTTTTTTTTTTTTTTTTTTTTTATGATTCTCACGCGTCCTTTTGTACCCTTTTTTTTCTTTTTTTGCGTTCAAGCAGGGTCCTCTGCATTTCCCCCCATGAGACAATGTGTGCGCCGTGCCTCCTACCGTGTCCCCCCACTCTTTTGTAGTGCCCCCCGACTTTTTTTTGGCCGGACAGGAGCCAGACCCCCCTTCCCAGCACGTTGCTTTCCCCCTTTTCTCCTTGCAGAGGTAGGATTCCATCTCCTTCTGCCCTATTCTTTACAAACAGTCAACGCCGAATTTTTTACTCCCCCCGCAAACCCTTCCCCCTCCTCTTGTCAGTACCTCTTTTTCCTTTTGCGCCCCTTTTTCCCGTTGACCACCTTTTCCCACTCGTGGCATTCCGTTTTCATGAGACCCCGGGACCCCTTTCTGCGGCCCGGAAAGCTTGCTGTTACCCTTTCGTTACGCTTGACGTGCGGACTCCCTGTGTGTTTTCTTCCTTTCGATCCGGGATACCTATGCGCGCACCCTCACCTCCTTCTGCTTTACTTGGATCCGGTCCAGTGGGGAGGGCTCACCTTTTTTGCCCATGTTGCCGTGACCCCCAACCCTTTTTTTTTGCTTTTTCACCCCGTTTGCTCCGGAACAGTACCTTCTTTTTTTCTAGAGTCTGGAAGTCCTCCTCCTGTGTTGTGTTGCTTCTTTCGTCATGAAATCCCCAGCGCTAGGATTGGCTTGTTCATTTTGGTGAAACGGGTGTTTTACCCTTCCCATCCCTTTCTGTTTGTGTTTTTTCTTTCGGGACGGTTCCCCTAGGCCTTTCCGTAAGAACACCACAGGACCCCGGATCCAGGTTCTTTACGTTTTTCCTTGACTTTGCGCGCAGATGTATCCCCCTGCCTCCTCCTTCATCAGTCGTCCCCATTTCAATTCCGCACCCGTTTTTTTTTTTTTCACCCGTCTCTGTACCGTCTGACGTCTTTGTTTGCCTTCAATTCGTGGATCCTTTTTTTGGCTTTTTTGTCCTGCCCCGGATTGGTCACCCCCTTTTTTCCAGGGTAGGAGGTTGTTTCGCCGAGCCCTGGTTTCTGTTGCGGCTGTAGTCCTATCGATGCTGGCCATTCGAGGATTTTTTCACTTTTCTTTGTTTATTGTTTTCTTTTTTCTTGGTCTTTGATTTAGGTTGCACTTCTCGTTTTACGGCTGACTTTCTTTTCTTACTTTATCTTTCTTCTGTTCTGGCGTTTCTAAAGGACTTTGAATTCGTTGCGTCGCTTCTCTTGGTTGTAAGTTCTTGGAAGGGTTTTTTTTGTTTCATTTTTGTTCTTTCGTTGTTTTTTAACCTTGAGTCTTTTTTTTCTTTTTTTTTTTTTGTTGTTTTTTCTTAGCTCCCCCTTTTTTTTTTTCTGAGACCACTTCTTTTTCGTGAAAAGGATCGAAAGGAGCCAAAGTTTCTTTTTCCTTGACCCCATGTCGCTGTGGTTTTTACCCGGTGGGCCGAATTACCAGGGCTCCCTTCCAACTTCTCGCATGCAGCTTCGGACCCAGGGGGGGTTCGGACCATTCCCCTTTGGCGAAGACGGTCAGGACTTTTTACCCGTTTCCCCCCTGTCAATGGGTTGTTGTCAGGGAAGCGTCTTTCCAAACAGGCTGGTTCCTTTTTTGCGCTTTGGACAGCTTTTTTTTTTTTTGTTCTTTTGTCCCGTAGCTAAAGGTACCCTTGTTTACGGTGCTTCCCGCTTCCCGGAGTTTGTGACGGTGGTTGCGTTTTGAATTCTTCTACATCGGACTTGTTGGTTGTTTTCGTCCCCCCGCCCGTCCGTTTGATCCGTTCCAGTATCTTTTTTTTTTTTTTTGACGATTGGATTTTTTGGACAATCTGTCTCAGCTTGCCTATGCCTTTTGGGCTTCCTCAAGTCGCTTCCCCCTCTCCCACCCCCTTCTTGTTCTTTCGCGAAACGGTTTTTTCACCCTTCTTGGCCGGGATTGGCCTTGACATGGCCACTGGCATTTTTTTTTGTGGTTTTGGGAGGGGAGGCGTTGGTCCCCTCACGAACCTTTTTTTTCCTCCTCGGTGGACGTTTCTAGTAATGTGGACGCCTTCCGTTTTTTCCTGGTTCCTCACGGTAACTGCCTGTTCTCTTGCCCAAAGTTACCGTTTGTATTCATTATTTTGGGTTCGCATTGCCCATTTTCCTTTTTTGTAATTCCGGTGAACCCCTTTATGGTGACGGTGCAATCCCTTTTTGTGGACACGACTTAAGCACCTACCCTAGCTACCTTACCTCCTTTTACTTCCTTTACTCCGTTACGTTAGCTTCGTCATCCCTTCCGGATCCTAGAAGTGGTGTTTCCTTGATTGTGTAGTTTTTCACGTTTGGTCTTTTGGTTTTGGCAGTGCCCAACAGGTACCCTCGGATCACTCCTGTCGACCCTGTTTATTTCAGCTTTCTCGCCGTTGTGACTTTTGTTCTTTATGCGTGTCCCTCTCCACTGCGCGAGGTAGGATTCCTTTTTTTTCTTTGTTCCCTGAATATTTTTGGCGGTCACACCTGGACTGGTACCCCAGGCTTAATCTCTTTAACTTGGAGACCCTTCCTTTTGTAGAGCGGTTTTTTCCTTTTCCTTTGGGGCCCGGGAGGTCCCCTGATCCTGGACTTTTGATACATCTCCGCAACGATTTTTCTCACCCCCCCCTCAGGTTTGTTTTTGTCTGCCTGCCTATTTTTTTTTTTTTATTTTTTTCTGGAACGAGAACAACTGGGATACTTTGTACTTCTGTCGGTGATTCGTTTTTTCTTTTTTTCCCCCCTTTTCGTTTAGAAGAGGGACGCCCGATGGGTGTACCCCAGCGGCTCCAAGGTTTAGTCTCACGGATTTTTAGGTGTCCGGCCCACCTTTCCCCCGAAGTCTTTCCTATATTGGGTCTCTCAGACCGTTTTTTCTTTTTTTTTTACTCTTTCCCCCTATGCGTTAGTGGAAAACGTTTTTTTTAGTGTCTTTATTCCGGCTTCGACGCCCCCTGGTCTCAACTTGGGTGAGTTTTTTTCGACCCCCCTTTCGTGGCCTGGCCCTTGCTTACCGGCCCCGTGGCACATCCTTGTCCTGTGACCCCGCCCCGGACGTATTCACTTTTTCCGTTCCGCGTGTTTTTTTTCTTGTTATTTTTTTTTTTTGACAGGCACCCCCTGAATCTTGGTGTTTTTTTTGGTTCCAAGGCGGGTTCTTTCCCCCACCCCCAAAAACCTGCTGTTACACCCGGTGACACCCTTCCCCTCCCAGACTTTCTTATTTCTCCCTTTGTGCCTTGATTGCCGGTTTTATATCTTTTGCCTTGTCCCGTTTTTGCCACGGTGGTTTAAGCCACACTCTTTGGAACCCTCCCACCCCCAAGCGCGACTTGGTCTTCCCGCTCCCTGCGTCTGCTAAGTAAACTGGTTCCTCCCTCTTACGTATTTTTCTCCCGCCAGTGTTGAACACAGTTTCATCCCGGACCCTTAGATTACGGCATTACCACTTTTCCACCCCGGTTCAGCGAGGTGACTCACTTATTTTCCCCCTTCGTGAATTGAGCTCCCTTTTCCCCTGCTTTAAATAGGGACCGCATTCCGTGGGTTGACTCCTTTTTCTTTCGGACCCCCGGGTGTCAAGTGTTGACATGCTTTTCCCTTTGGGTGCTTTCGTGTCACCCTTTTTGTCCTTTCCAATGAAGACGCTCACCCGGGTGGTCAATTCCCCCCCCTCACTCAACCCGCACGACCATGGTTTTTACGGATGTCCCCTTTCCCCGCACCCTTTGGCGTTCCTGGCGCCCACCCAACCTCTGTGATTTTTGCTCCCTCTTTCTGGCTTGAAGGCCCTTTTTGAATCTTCCCCCCCCTGTCAGAAGATGCCCCACATTTCATCAGGTTCTTTTCCCCGGTTATCCGAAATTTTTTCCTTGACGACGGCCATTCTGATACTTTATTTTCCCCCCTGTCTTCCCCCGATTCACCTGGAGAGGCCTTAGCACCCGGTATGTCTTTAATTCAAACGGACCTCCCCCCCCTTCATCGGGACCCCATCTTTATCCACCCTTGACCTCTTTTTAAGATGTTCCCAATTTGCGATGGGACTACATTCATTTACCATTCTACTGTTGATGGACTCCCCACGATTCCTTTCCCCCCCCCCCCCCCCCCCCCCCCCCCACGCGTCTAGAATGTTTTTTCCCCCGCAGCAGGCTGGCGGGTCCCCGTTTCTAAGTCCCTTTTCTTTTTTTTGTCACAGCGACATGCAACCTTTTGCTCCCTGTTTTCTTTTCGAGCCCCCGGCGGCGACAGGTTTCGATTGCGTTCTAGCCAAAAGACCCCTCCCCTGTCCCAGCCACGGTCCCATGCACCTTTTTCCGCTCCACGGTCCCGCCCCCAGTGACTTGGTGGAGTGGGGTGCTACTAGATCGACGTCGCCCCGCCGTCCCCCCCCCCCGACTGACATGGGAATCTTTTCCTTCCACCCCCAACTCAACCTCTATGCGACCCTCCCCCCTCGTCTCCGTGACACAACCGACCTGGAAAACAAGGTCCCACCCCGGGCCTTTTTCGTCCCCATCCCCGTTGTAACCCCCCCCTTTTGAGTGGCAGTCAACGGCCGCTGGTTCTTCGTTTGACACGTTGCGCGCTGTATGAGCACCTGTGGGGACTTCTTTTCCCCTTTCTCTCCTGTTTGCTGGTCGTTTTCGCACCTCCCCTGACGTTTTTGCCCCCTTTACTCCCTGTGGGCTTTTCCTGCCCGTCTTTTTTTCTTTGCTTTGGCGTCACCCCACCCACGAAACAGGCGTTTCCTTTCCCCGGCTACTATTTTCCGCGCGTTCAATTTTTCTTCATTTTTACCTCCGTTGTTGTGTGTTTTCTCGTCGATGAAAAGCCCGAGCTGCTGTTTTTCCCCTTTTGATCCTTTTTCCCCGTGTGTCAACAGCCTGTCTTTTGGGTCGTCCCGGTTTGGTCGTGACGACTTCATGTTCGCCGGCCACGGCCGGTCCTGCGTCGTTTTTTGACTTTTTTTTTTGCGCAGGCTTTTTTCTCCCTTCAGCTCTTACAGGACGAGTGTTCGCCCACCTGTGCTTCACCGTCCTTCCGTCTTGGTATTTCCCTTTCCCGGTTTGCGCAGGAAGTTACTTTTTTGGGGATATGGTCCCTGGTCTTTGCCTGTTGTCCGTTTGTGTTTCGTTTTCCCTCTTTCTGTTTCGAGGACGCTTACTGGTGTCGGCCGATGTGAGTTTGTTGTGTTGCTTCGGTTGGTCCCCCCCTGAGGTATTTTTTTTTCTTATTTTTTGGGTCGTTTCTGCGGAGGATGCGATGGTCGTCCTTCCCCCTTTTTTCCCATTTGAACTTTCGGACTTCCGGTTGGTGCTCTCTGTGCGGTTTTTTTTTGTTGTTTTCGTTGCGGTTTGGCTTCGCAGGCCTTTTGGAAACCTCGTTCCATTGTTCGAGTCCTTTTTTTCCAGTTTTGCACTTTTCGCCAGTGCCCTGTTGCTGGGTCCTTGTTTGCCCTTTCCCCCCTCAGACGGCTGCGTTTGTCCCCCTTGGTGAGAGCGTGGCGGGATTGGGGGAGTTCCCCTTCATTTTTTTCAGGATGCTGTTCAACTGCCTCAAATTTGTCCGGCCCCCTCTAACGGCGGGGATCTTTTCCTTGTTTCCCTGCTGGCCTTTTTTTTCTTTTTCCGTTGGTCCTTAGCTAAAGATAATTTTTTTTTCGTTTTCCGGGGTCTTAGCTTCAGTTACTTTTTGCCTTTTTTTGACTTTTGGCCAATCTGTGATAGCAGGACGTGTGGTTTCTTCACTTTTTTTTTTCTTTCGGGATCGTGACCCAGCTTTGGGGACCTGTCTTTTTTATGTGGGCCCCTAGGTAGCATTTAATCTTTTTTCGGGGTTGCTTTCATTCCTTTTTCCCAGCGTGCCATTCCCTTGCACCACAGCTTTTTTTTTTTTTCTGGGCCCGGCACGCTTTTTGTTTTGTCCGGGTTTTTTTTCTGCATGCACCTTTTGGGGATTGTGAACTTTTCTTTTTTGTTTTGACTCCAGGCCCCCCCAGTTACGTTACTCTTTACCGCTAGTCCCCTTTCATTGGGGCTAACACTGAAAACGCACTTGTTTCATTTAAGTCCCTGGCCCGTGGACGACAACCCTTTTTTTTACCCCCCCCCAATTGGTTCGACGCATTTTTCATAACACTGGCGTGCTGTTGTTCCCCCTTGATTTAAATCTTGGTTTTCCTTCCTCAAACCTTCTTGACTCCCCCTCGCAAGCGCTTGTCCCTTAGTTTTTGTTCTCAGGACAGCTGAAGAGTTTCACATCTCTTTTCCCTATTGGTCTTGGCGGACTTCGTTATCTATGACCCAGTTTTGCTCCGGAAGAACTGTCTGTTTTTTTTCCCGCCTTAGCCGCTGTGTTGACTTTGATTTTTGGCTTTCCCCACAACCTGGGACCCGGTGACCCTTTTGAGTTTCAGGTAGAGGCCTGATGCTTCTTGTTCTTCATTTAGAAGGCCGGTCGCGGCCTTTTTTCTGCTTTCATTGGAGAGTTAGCCCTGTGTCCTCGACCCCCCCACCCATGACGGTTAGTTTTGTTGTATGGGACGGGGCCTTCCCTGAACTTTCTGTGCCTTAGGGTCTGACTAATCCGTCCTTGGCCCCCGCTAGAAGAGGGGCTTTTCACGACTGGGCGACCCCTCCCTTCCACTTTTTTAGAACTCCGTCTCTTGTCCCCCTTTTTTCACCCTCCTGA
>Ga0179593_1539332_pt1 | contig 21070 bp, 31 predicted proteins | sample CZODoug2_1_08_16_FD_185931 | JGI IMG/M metagenome (GOLD analysis project Ga0179593, IMG submission 185931) | Vadose zone soil fungal communities from Angelo Coast Range Reserve, California, USA - CZODoug2_1_08_16fungal (PacBio error correction) | ecosystem: Environmental > Terrestrial > Soil >... | reverse complement strand
GCCCCATGAAGAACCTTTTTCATAATATCCCCCTCCCCTCCCGAATCCCCATCAACGGCTGCAATATTCGCTTGGTCTCTCACCCTCCCCTCCCTTCTTGGGAGCCCAATACCCAGAACCTGCCCCAATCGAGGCCCCTCCCCCGGGATACTCGCGTTCCTGCGGGCTCCCCACCCTTATTAAACTCCCCTTTCTTGATGAGCGCGCACAGCAATAAGGTCTTTTCCCAACCAGGCACTTCCCAACTCTGAGAATACCACTCATTTTTCCGGTAGTTCATGTGGCCTCCCCCCCTTTTTTTCCCCGAACCCCCCCCTTCTCCAGACGAGAGCAAGGGAATCCTTAAATACTGTTGATGGTGAGACTCTAATGAGAATGACTTCTCCACCGGCCCTTTTAGAAACACGCTCGCGAAAAACACATTTTATCTTTTCTTGACTTCCTCCTTCCTTAGCAATTCGACGCAATAAAGACTTGCCCCCTTTCTTCCGCCGGCAGGCATTCAGTCATGTCTTCATGTTCTCCCCAAAACCCCTTTCCGATTGGATACTACAAAAGCAAGACCTTCCCCGCCAACTCCAGCATCCATTCCTATTTGGGCTTGGAGAAAGATAACCCCTTGAATCTCCGGTCCCCTAATATAAACAGCCGGCTGCCCCCCCCCCCCCCCTTCCGGTGTAAGGGTTGGCCCCTTTTCCCAAGTGAAGGCGATCGATCGCTCTTCCTCTTCCCCTCCTCTTATTCCCCCTCCCCCCGGTTCATCTATGATGCAGTAATCGACCCCCTCAGGCCCGCCTCAATCGTCATGAGACTCGTTTTGAACGCCTCGATGTAGACCCCACCTGGCCCCGAATGGCACGCTCCCTTCTTCTCCTCGGCCCTTCTTTAAAAAAGGAGCTGACATCGTTTTCACTGCCTCCTGCACTAACGGCTTACCCTATGGTTCCACTCAGGCTCCAGGAACGTGATTGCCCGGATCCCTCACCCTTACGTGCCCCTTCCCTCCATGTGACGACTTCACTGAATTTTTTCCCACCCTTCTCGCAGCGAGCAGACCACTTTTTCAGGCCCCATTTTTAATCCATCTTCCTCCTTTTTCCCTTAGCGCTCAACAACGTTCATCCGTTCCCTTTTTCCCACTTTTTCCTTCTTTCCCTAGCGTCCAATAAACCCTGCACAAATTCGCTCATGCGGGTCCCAGGTTTTTCCCTCCCGTATTTTTCCCCCCAGAAAACCTCCGCGCCCTTCCTCTCCTCCTCCCCCCCTTTTCCAGAAATGAGCAGAGTCACGCAAGCCCCCCCCTGTCCATTGCACCGTACTTTTTCTTTTTAACGTCTTTTCGTGACGAACGAAACCCTTTGGAAACTGGGTTGTTATTCCCTTCTCCCTCTGAACACGTCCGCTTCCCCCCTTCGGACCCAACAGCCATGGCCCCCGAACCCCTTTCCCTTTCCTGCTCCCCCTGTAGAGAAATTCGCCTTTTGTTTAAATCCCTCCGCATCTTATCAACTGGCCCCCCGATCGGCCCATCCCGTACTCCCCCCCCCGATTGCTGCCCTCCCCTCTTTTCTTTCCAGAACGTGGTTCTAGTGGAAAACCGTAGGCCGTATGACGCTCTCCCGCTCCCGTCTTCTCTCCATTTAGAAATAGTTCAGGTATACCTTTTTTGCTGCTGTCATGGTTCCTTTTTTTTTGACCATAGTTCCCCCCTCCCTTCCCCCTCCCTGAGACCTGCGCTGTGATGGCAGCTTTTTTCTATCTCCTCCCTTCCCCTCAAGCCGCCAACCCAACGATCCCCCCCCGACCCCCTCTTCGAACGGTCCAGAGACCCCCCCCCCCCCCACCCCCCCCCCAGCCGACATCTCTCGCCCCTCTTTCGAAACGTTTCACTTCCCCTCCCCGATCTTAAGGACCAGCCCTGCGTTTACTCCTACCTTCTTCCTTGCGAACCCTCCCCTCCTACCGAAAAAGCTCTACAACTTGATTCTGGCCCCCCATTTCGTTTCCGTCTCCCACCCTTGCTCCCTTGGACACACTCTTTTGTGTTACTCTTTTTCCCGCCTTAAAAACTCTCCCACCTCCCGCCGGGTTTTGCTTGTTCTTTTTCCCCTCTCTTTTTCGTAGCGAGCCCTGGAATGAGTTTTCCCGCTTCCCTCTGGCCCCGAGATTTGAATATTAAGGTTCGGAATCTTCCTCAATTTACCCCCTTTCCCCCCCTATCTTTTCGCCGTAAGGTTTTCACTCGTCATTCCTCCTTCGCTCTATTTCCGGCTAGCGAGTTGGCTTTTTATCCCCCCCTGTCCCCCTCGTTAGAGCAACAGGTTTTCCTCCTTTCAGAATTTCCCCAAAGGAAAACTCTCGGCCTCGTTTGACCCTCTCCTACCAAGCGGGCATACCTCCTTCACTCCTTTCCTTTTTTTTGATTGAGAACCACCTCCCAGTTTTGTTTTTCCTTTCTTTTTTTATCAAACTCATTTCCCTGCTTTTTGGCTCCCGCTTGTTAGTTCGTCTTTTCCATCCCCCCCCCCCCCCCCCCTCGTTGACACGAGCTTTTTGTTACCTTGCGCTCCTTTTCAAAAATTTTCTCGAACCTCTTGCCTTTTTTCTGGATATCTTTCTTCCTCCCCCCCCTCCGCTAGACCCGGGAAATGATGGTCATTTATTGTTGTAATGATCGATTCCTTCCCCCCCCTTCTTCCCCATGAAAGAGGATGACGTAGTGTTTTTGAATTATCCCCCCCCTCCTCCTTTTGCAACTATTAAAGATGCTCTCCCCCTCCCGGCTGCGGACCTTTTTTTTTTCTCCGAGTCCCATACCTCCCATCGAAGCGTAACACGTGTATTCAGCCACCCCCCTTACTTGCTCAACGTGGTATGACAACCCGCATCGGCGTTTTGTTTCTTTTTATCCCCGTTAGTATGACGCCTCATTCGTTTCACCCCCCTCCCTTTGTTCACTGACCCTTTCCTCTTGAGGTTCCCCCCCCTCCTTCCTGAAACTACTCCGTTAGTTTAGTCCGCTGGCTTTTCCTTCCCCCTTTTTTTCTTTCGTTGAATGAGTCTTTTTCACCCTGAGGGTGAGGGTTGAGAGATTTAGGCGGGTCAGTCTTTTGACCTCCACTCCGTAATTCTTTCCATGAATCTTTCCCTCTTTGGGCTTGGTTTTTGGGGCCCGTATTATCCCTCCGATCCCCCTCAGTTTGCAATAAAAGCCAAACTTCCAAGTTTCTCTTTCTCTAGGGGTTGCATTGGTTGACCCCCTTCTTCCTTGCACCCCAGTTCCTGGCTTCCCCTGTCGAACATGCTTCCGGAACGCAAACCAAGGCCAACTGCGCCCTTTTTTGCTCCTTCTTCTCACTTTTCAATGGTGCCCCCTCTCCCTCCCAAAGTGTGTTCCTCCATAGTGGTCGAATACTGGAATATATTTTTTCTTTTTGGCGTTTTCCTCTCTTCCGGCGTAGATCCCCAGGCCCTCCTTTTAGTGTGGACCCCTCTACTCAGCCGTTCTGGAATGTCCCTGTTTTTTTTTTTTTGCCGTTCTTTTTGAATTGGCGCATTTTGAACCAAGTCCCCCCCCCCTAGTGGCCTTTCTTCCGTCAAGCCCCCCGTAAGGACCAGCAATTAGTCTGGTTTTCCTCCTTATGACCATGAAAAATTCGCTTTCGTCGGTTCGGATAGGGTATCTTGTACTTTTTCTTGGAGTTTCAGGGACAGTTCGCCTTCCCTTCCCCGCAGAGCGGTATATTATGGACTTCGGTCTCTCTCCTCCGACCAAAGAGATTTTGCTCAGTTGACGAGTTTCACACTTTGAGGCCAGAGATCATTTATGCGTAGCAGGTCTCCTCTGCTTTTTTGTTTTTGCATACATTTTCTTTTTCTTCCTGCTTTTTTGGGGTTGTTTCGACCCCCCTTTGTACCCTTTTCCTCTAAAGAGGCGCGTATTGTGGTTTTCGTTCTTTGAAACCGTTTTTCCTGTTTAAATCCCATCGGGTCAGCCTTGAGTTTCTTTAGTTTTTTTTTTTTTTTTTTTTTTTTTTTTTTTCTTTGGAGTGTTCCCCCTATTTGTCGGCTTTTTTTTTCCTCTGGCTATGCATTCCTTCCTTTTTGAGCCCATTCGTTGCCTGTTTTTCTCTCTTTTTTGTCCGCGAGTGTCGGACCTTCTTTCTCTTGTTCCCCTTTTAGTCGATTACTTCCTTCGTTTCACCCCCCTGTCCTTCCCTCCAGGGCTCGCATCGAGTAGGTCCTTCCACGGAACGGTGGGTATCCCCTCACCCCTTGATTTAGCGGAGGTTTTTTTTATGTGATAAATGGCTTGAATCCGCGCATTCGCCTTTCGCATCCCCCCCTCCATCGTCTCGGAGGAATTTGCCACTGTTGTTTCGGGGTTATCTTTAGCCCAGCTGGTTTGCGATCTGAAGAACTCCCATTCTGGACCTGCTCTTTCCCCCACTCGTGTTTTCCCCCCCTTGTATGCGGCGTTGAATGTTTTTCCGACTCTTCATCTAGGGTCCCTCCCCCGATATTTTCTCGTTTTGCGTCTCCACGTAGATGCTCAGGAAGGACCTTTTCTCATGTTTTTTCTCCCCAGCACAACACGTGTTCTAGTCCCCTTCCTCTCCGTATTTGTGCGCCTTGTACCTCCTTCTTGTGGCGCACATTCATTCCTTGGGATTATGAGGACAGTCACCTCTTTTTCTCCCCTTTGAATGAGGTGTTTCCCTCGCTCATCCTCTTCTGACCCGGCCTTTTTTTCGCGCAGCAGCCCTACTGGGATTTTTTCTAACGCTTTTGAGTTCCCTTCACCTCGAGGCCGGCTGGGGAGACTTTTGGTCTCTACCTTTTTTTTCGTTGCTTGGTTTGGTCTTTACCAACGCGTTAGGGGAATCAATTGCGATCTCCAAGCCTCCTAATCCTTTTCCCCCGTCTGCGTTTTTTTTCCTTTTGCCGATCGAATGAGCGTTCGTAATTATTGTTCCGGCTTCCCCAGAGACGAGTCATGGATTCTCCAGACCATCCCCAAGCTCCTTTTCTTTTTTTGCAACTTTTGTAATCGTGGATGCTGGTCCCGCTTTTTCCCTTTCTTTCCACCTCCTCCTTTGTGAGTCTGAAAAATCTTGACTCCCCCCTCCCTCTTGTCCATTGGTCCTTCGTTTTTTTTTTTTTCTCCCCGATCAATACTGCCCGGTTCCTTGGCCAGCTGGTCCCGACCCCAAATTTTTTATGATGGCCGGGACGAGTCCTCCCCTTTTTTTCTTTCCGGGCGAAATATGCTAACTGTCGCTTCCCCCTTCCTTTTCCGCTTCCTTTTTCAAGAATAAGAGGCGAGGTTTTTTGGTCCTTTTCTTTGAAGATACTTTTCCGCTGATACCCTTTTTCCCCTTTGTTGGAAATCCCCTCCCTTCCGGTGTGCAACTGGTAACTGCACCCCCCGGGTTCTCCTCTTTCCCACGCTCTTTTTCAACTAGTATCAGGAAGGACCCGCAGATGTCGCTGCTTCGCTATTTCCTCTCTATTTAATACATCCCTTTTTTGGTGCTCTTGGGATGAATGCAGAGCATTTGCGGGCACTTCGACCTCTTCTTTTTCCTGATCCCCCCCCCAGCAGAGAAGCGGCATCAGCCTCTTCCCCGTCGTTTCCCTTTAAGGTCAAAGCAGGTTCTGGCTGATCCCCCCTCCCCTTTCACTGGGACCCCTTTCTTTTTGACTTGACATTACGTCCGAGTCGAGACCAACTTTCCTCCCCTCTCTCCTTCTCCTTCCTGAATTGCCTTTTCATTGCCCCTGGTGTCTGACGTTTTTTTGGCCGCCTCTTTCTTGCCGTAATATCAAAAGTTCGTAGATTCTTTTCCCCCAAACTCCCCTTTGGTCGGGTCTGGGAGGGACAATCTCCCAAGCCCCCTTCCCTTCATTTATAATTGGCTCCAAAACGGATCCCAACTGACTTTTTTGTGGAAATCGTTTTCAGATCCCTCCTTTTCTCCCCCTTTCCGACGGCAGTAAATAGCCATCCCCCTCCGTCCCGCCTAGCACCCCTTTTTTTGATTTGTCATTATCCATGATGGTTTTTTTCTTTCTTTTTTGTTTCCGGATAAACGCCTTTCGTTTGCTCTTATGCTTTCCTTCAACCCTCTCGCATAGTCCAGATCCGCTGCAATCTTGCTTGGCGATCGTCCATCCCCCGCGCACGTTTTTTCCCAACTTACACTTTTAACCCCTGCACCAGCCGCAGCCCCCCAAGTCTTTTTCCCTCTTTCTTCCGCCAGCCGGGCTTCTCTCGTTCTTGCGCCGTAGGCTCCAAATCCCATAGTTCTTCGCGCCGACCGTCCCTTCGTGATGCTTTTCGACGGATATACATCCTGCCCTGTCCATCGATACTTTTTGATTTTTCCTTCCTGCAGCATTGTGCATTGTATTATTTTGCAGCCCCAGCGGAGAGTTCGTCATCAACCACCTCCCCCGAATACGCAGATCCAGGCATCTTTAGCCCTAAACCGTTTTATGGGAAAGCTCACCCCTTTTCGGACAGCCGTTTTCGGCGTTTCACGGTGCGCGACACCCCTAGCTAATCTCTCCTGCCCCCCCCTCCCTCGAGAGATTCGCCGAATCCCTCCCCTCCTTCCTGAGGAACCGAAGTCCCCTTTCTCTGCAAAACCCCCCCCACGAGGGCTCTTATCAAACCCTCCACCTTCTTCCTCTTTTCCCTCCCCTCCCCGGACTTATATTGGGCGTTTAGTGTAGCACCCTCTCCCCCCTTCCCCATGCCAAAGACGTGGGCCTATACTCCCCCCTTAAGGCACATTAAACAATGTTTTTTTTGCCCCCTCTCCGGTTTTCGTTCAAGTCCCGACGATTGATTTCCTTTTGCCCGAAGGACCCCCTTTCGAAGGAGCACTCGAACCGCCTCCCCTCACGTCCTTCACTTTTTCCCACCCCCCATTGTCCATTCCTAGATGGGACCGAACCTTTTCCGATAAAAAACCTTCACTTTTCCACCCCTTCGAGGTGCTCGGCCCCGCTGTCGCCCCTGCCCTTTTTCAGCACTGCCAGAACGCCTTAAACCCATTCTTCCACAACCTAAGTTGAGGCGCTGCTTTCCCCTCCCCCCCCCCCAAACCCAAAGACGTGAGGCTGTCCTGTCTCCCCAGCCTTAATGAATCGTCATCCATCTGAAGTCCCTGCCCCCCCTAGAGCTTTTGCCCCACCCATTCATTCAAATCCATTTTCACAGAACTCCTCTAGTCAATCCTCTTCCCCTTTCCTCTCCCCCCCACCCTCTTTCGCGGTTTGACTATTGTACCCCCCCCCCTCCCTCCTCCCCAAATCCGCCCCCCCCCGGCTGGTGCTTGGGCCCCTCCCGGTAAACCACCCATACCTCCAACCGTAGCCGTCGTCGACCCTCCTACCCCTGAGAGGATTCCCTCCAGGCACCAGACAATTCACACTTTTTCCTCCCAGTTCTCCGTGAGTACGAACGAAACTTCCCCCCCCCTCCCCCTCTTAAATGCAATATGCCTTCCCCTCTTGAATGACCCTCCCCCTTCCCTCCTCCCCTCAGCGAGTCTGCGTTAAACCCGTTTCCTAGAGATTTTGGGTTAACCCTCCCTTAGCTTCCCCCCAAAGGGTCAACCGCCGGATCCCCCCCCCTCTCTTTCCCCGTATGAGTTGCCCACCTTTTTGTTTCTTCCTCCGCTCCTACCTCTTCTCTGTTTTTAAACCCATTTGCAAAAGTATCTTTGTCCCCTTTTTCTTTTTTCCCCCAGTTGCCCCACTTTCGGGCGTCATTCTCAGGTCCCCCAATTTGAAAGCTTCCCCTCGATCTGTGAGCAATAGTTCACCCACCCCCCTTTTTCTGCCTACAATCTAACTGGCTCCACTCGTTGATGTCCTTTTTTTTCTCTTCCCTTACTGGCCGACCAAACTCCCTTTCAGCTTTCTTTTTCCCTGAACTTAACCCTTTACGTTCTCCCCTTTTCCTTGCCAATTTTCGCACCGCTGGCTTTTGACTCTGCAAAGAAGGATTCTCCCCATATTGGATTTCCTCCCTGGCGCTTAAAATAACTATGCTTTTTCCCCTTTAACCCGGCAACCTCGAAACCTTTCTTTTCTTCCCCCACCCTTCGAGTGACGTGATATTCGGTATCCCGTGGCCCCCTCCCTTTCCTCACGCCTTTGGGGTTTTTCGACCCCGTACGTAGTCGCCTTTTCAACCCTCTTCCCCCCCTTTTTTTATTTCCCCCGTTCCTCTCGATTTGAATCCTGGATTCTCCCCTTCTAGAGTGGGAGTGAAAGCGCCTTGAATAAGGTCTGCTTTTCCTTCACCGAATACTTCCACAAACTCCCGTCATTCCTCTTTGACTTCCTCCTTTTCTTCCTTCTCGCTTCATGAAGCCACCCCAGTCTTCGTTAGAAATTCTTTTTGGGCTTTCGACCTTATCCACGGCAGTCACTGTCCCCGTTTCTCTTTCCCAGGCTTTTTTTTTTTTCCCCCCCCGAGCTTCTCCTGCTCCTTTCCCCACCCCCCTTTTCTTCCTTCCCCCACGCGTGATTGTTTTGTTGCCCTCCCCCGATTATAAAGCCCCCTTCAAGCAGGGCGACCTGAGGTGAGGTCCACCCCTTTTCTCTTCTTTTGAGGGGGTCGCTTTTGTTCCCCTCATTTAAGAATGAGTTCGGAGCTTTTTTCTTAAGCTTTTTTAGTTTATTTTCCCACACAGCCCCATCGGGACTCTGTTTGTACAATTGGAGCGGTAAGGCTCGGCCCTTTTACCTTTTTCCCCCTATCGTTCTCCTTGGTCGGGTCTCTCCAAACCGCTAGCCTGGATTTATGTTCCCTTCGTCCCTCCTCGGGTGGAGTCATGACCCTTCCCGTACTCCCCCTTAATTCCTCCAGTCAAGAGTCGTCTCTCCTTTATGAATGATTTTACGAACCCCGAATAGAGACTATTCAAGATTCCTCCCACTCGGCGTTTCTTTCCCCCTTCTCTCATTAGGATCAAATTCTTGATCCCATCTTTAACCGTGGATGAATCCCCCACCCCGCTCCTTCCTGAGACTCCTTTTTGTTTGAAAAACCCGGTCCTGGCTTCTTTGTCCCTTCTTTCCCGGGAGCAAGGATTTTCCGCCCCTCCCTTAGGCAATGGTGCTCCCCCCCTTAATCAATATTCTTTTCCTTTCGCTCCATTTTTCTCTTTGTGAATTATCAGTTATTTATTTCTCGTTTTTCTTTTTCTTGTTTAGTTCGTTGTACCTCACTCCCTTTTTCGATAGTTAGAATCGTTCGTTCTGCGGTACCGCCCCCCCACCCCCCCCCTGTCCAGACGTCCGGTTTCCTCATCTTCCGGATTCTTCTCGGCTTGGCCGTGTTGGATTTTTCCCTTTTCCCCCCAAGAAGACCCCCATCAGCTTCCCTTTCCAATGGTTTAGATTGAGCGGCCTTTTTCCCTATGTCCCCTGCAGATTGGCAAACTTCATTCACCTTTCTCTAAGCCCTCCCCCTATCCTTCCCGCACCCCCCCTCTTGAAAAATTTTGCGCCATTGAGATACCCTGCTTGCCGTTCCCACGCTACGAATTCTGGAACCTCGGTCCCCTCACTCCAAGCTTTGTGTCTCCTTTCACTGTGATCTTTTATGTTGCTCCTCATCTTCGAGTTATCCCATTTCGTCTTTTTCTTTTCCTTTCAGAAATTCTTTCTTTGATTCCTTTTTGTCAAGACTCTTACGGTTCGCGTGCCTTTGCGTTCCCTGTCATCTTTTCCAACCCCATTTGGGGGGCCCTCGACGTTGTACGCACCCTCTTCTTGTCCTCTTCAACCCTGACTGGGCCAAGTTTCCGCTGGATTACCCCCCCAACTTTCTTTAGGCTGAGAGGGGATTGGGTCTTTTTACTTTTTTGGGAGGATTTTTAGGGATCCGGCCGCGGAGATTCCTGCAAGGCCGGATATTTGGCTGCCGTTTATTCTTGCTCCCCTCCCGACTTCTTTTCCCTTCTTCCAGGGTGCACGAGGAGGAACTGGCCTCCGCTCTTTTTCTTTGTTCGAGATGGATTTTCTACTCCTCTGAGTTTTTAAGTCGGCGCTTGCTCGCGTTGGGATGTTAGCTCTTGACAGTCGTGCTTCCTCTGACGAGACCCTGGCCACATTTTTCGGATCTTTTTTAATCCTGTCCGATTTCCCACCCTTCCATCTTTTTTCCTCCCCCTTGAGTTCCCGGTAGTTTCTGGCTTCGATTCCGATCTTGTTGCCTTTGTTCCCAGCGGCCTGATGCACCTCTTATTTCTCTTTTTTCTTTCCTTTCCCCCTTTTTTTCCCTTCCGGACAAACGGATCTGCGTTCGGTTCTCTCCAAGGAAACTATTCTTTTCCCCCTTCCTGGTCCCCTTTCTTGGTTTCTCTTACTGCATTTACGATGACTCTTTTTTTTCTTTTCCCATACATTTCCCTTTAATCGGTTTCTCCCCATACCGTCCGTGGATATCCCCCCCCTCCCCCAAGGTGTCCTTTGGCAGAGGCTGGCGGGGTCGGGCGGATTCTCCCTGTGAAGAGGACAACGGCCCCTTTCCCCCTTTGCCTCAAAGAACCACCCCCAAGCATTTCTTTCTTCGTCGGTCCCCTTCCTCCTCTTACGTTTGGGAGTGTTGATAGGAGCCTCCCTTTATTTGTTTACCCTCGACATAGTCAATTTTCTGCCTGCGGATTTAAACCCAATCGTGATTGGATGCGGCGATGTTTCATTTCACAGGTCCCCCCCCTTTTTTGACGATAGCTCCCTTTTGGTTCGCACGCCCCATCCTCTTCCCTCCCAGAATTCATTTTGAGAGTTTTTACCCAACTTTTTCACTCCTCTTTGATGAGTAGTATGGGCCTTGGTTTTTCGTTACTCCCCCCTTTTTTTCAAATGCCCCCAACCTTTATGATCACTTCCCCCCCCCTATCAGATCCCCCTTCAGTTTTGGCATGAGGTTTTTTCGTTCTCTTACCCCCCCTTTTTTTTTCGCTTTCCATACTGGTGACCGTGACATTTCTTCCGCCTGAAAACGTCTTATCGTTCTGGCGTTTTCCCCTTCCCCACCCTTTTTAGATTGCTCTGGGGCAAGGTTTTTTTCCATTTGTTTCTTCGCTTCCCCTTTTCTGGGCGTTTACCAAGCGAAGATTGCAGCCTCTCCTCTGTCTTTTCGGTGCATTTGAAGAATTGAGAATGAGGTTCGTCATTGGAAATGACGGTTGCTCCTGACTCCAGTAGTCATGGAGAATGTAGACCCCCACCTTCCCCTCCTTCTTTTTTCCTTTACCTTTACCCGGGATATGATGGGTGGTACGGTCCCCGGGCGAGGATGAAGCCCCCCACAGCTTTTCCTTTTTTTTGAGACCCCCCTTTAAATACCCCCCTCCACAGCTAATATTCCCGTCTCCCCTTATACTTTTTCTTGGCATTGTATTTGAGAGTGTACTTTCATCCCCCTGTGAAATCGTGGTTTTTGTTGTTTTTGCCCCTTCAGTCGATGACTTTCTTCTGGAAGAATGGGCCAGTCAAGGTCTTCAAGACCCAACCAGTTAGTCCATTATTTCCTCCCCCCGATCTCGTTGTGGGGATTCCCTTTCTATTTTCCCCTCATGTCTAAATTGTCCCTCTGATTTTTCCCCCCTTTCTTTCCAGCAGATTTCACTTCTGGTTAACTTGTGCACCGGTCGTTCTTTTTTTCTTCTTCCAGTTCCTTTTTTCCCTCAGGGTGGAAGGCGCGATGTCGATAGTCCAGTCCCATTCTTTGGTTTCTCCAGGTAAGGATATACTCCCTTATCCCACGTTTTTTTTTCTCTCACCCATGAAGTGTTTTTTTTACCTGCGAATTTGCGGCTCAGCGAATCTGCGGTCCTCCCCCCGGTTTCCCCATTCTGCAACTCCTCCCTTAGCGAAATTCCCCTTTCATTTAAAAATTGGGTCCCCCACGAATTCTCTTCTCAACCAGAATTCCCCCTTGTCGTTCGGTGTATCGTCAGAGTCGAGACCAACTGATCTCAACCCCTCGGCTTTTTCGCATCTTGCCCCTGGTTGTCTTTAGCAGGGACAAGTTTCTTTGATGAACCGTAAATTTTCTTTTTCTGAATTCGGTTTGCCCTAATCCCCCCCCCCCCCAAACATTTTTTTGCTTTTAAGGACCAATCTCAACCTGGGACCCTTCCCAGTAGTACCTGGGCGCCCCCTCAACATGCCGTCTTAGGCTGGGTTCTTTCGAGTCCTCTAACAAGACTTCTTTTTGGCTTTTTCATCGCATCCCCTCCCTTTCCTTCCTTCTCCTCCCTCTTCTCCTTCCCCCAATTCAATAGCTACTTAGCCTTGTGTTGCATTCTCCTTTTATCTTAGACCTTAACTCTCTTTCGCTCCTTAGCACCCTCATTCTATTTTTTTGAATTATTCCACACCTGCCATCTCTCCTTCCCCATTCTTTTTCCCAGAAAATATTCCCTGCGAATGCACTTGAGTCCAATTCCCCTCCCCTCTTTTTCCACTCTTTAGCAGATTTTCTCCGCATCCTTTTTTTCCATCGCTTTTTCCCTTTTCCAACCCAAATAGTCTTCTACAGTTAACCCTCCCCCTTAGCTCTCCCCCCTCAATTGCCTTTTTCCGGATGCTTCTTTCACGTTCCCTCTTGCTTTCCCCTCTCCTATATAGTGGGGGAGGACCGTCTTCTGCCGTATTCATTCCCGCCCCGATTTTCGTATTTTCCCACGACAACCAAGTCGCACAGTTCTGTTCTGCCCGTCTCTTCCCTCGAAACCAGAACAAGTTTGTTTCCCCCCCTTTTACCCTCCCCGGTCCACTCCTGGTTGAGAACCGCGGACGCGTCACCAACCCTCTTCGGCCCCCTTTTCCCTCCAGCAGATTTAGACATGCAGCAAGTCTCCAGATGACCCATATTTTTCAATGCCTGCACTGCCTCTATGTTGCTCTCCCCAAAACAATCTGGCTCTATACTCAAGCCCCCTTCTCCTACATCCAGCAGAAAGTATGGGCGTTCTGCTGATCTCAATGCCGCTCGGATTCATCCATTTCTCACCTCGAGAAGATGCCCATAACTCCCATGGTTTTTCTTGGCTTTTCCTTTCTTTTTCCCTTCAGGTCGTTACTTGACTGGACCCTTGTCCTTACACTTGTAATCTTGAAAGATGCCCTGTAATTCGAAAACCCCCTTCCGTAAACTTCTTTTTCTTTTTCATCACCCATCGAGTACTGCGCCGCGAGGACCCCTCCTTATTTTTTTCTCAACATGGCAAACGGAATGGAATCTATTCTTGAGGTCCCCGTTACCCCTTGCGGGACATCGGTCGCTCCCCTAACCCTTTGTTCCGAGGGCCTCTTCACGTGGAGCAGTATGGTCAAAGAACCCCAACCAGATTTGCGCCGCTCCCAAGACGTTTTCCAACTAATGGTCGCTCAATCACCAGAGACTTCTCCCTTTTTTACCCCCCCCCTTCTTCAACAGAATCAGAAAGCACTATATCACTCTTCTCTTTCCCAAGTCATCATAGTCCCCTGTTTTACTCACCCTCCCCCTGCTTGCCTTTTCCCCTAAGCCCCAAATATCGCGCTCTTCCCGCGCCCGGTCCTTCCCGTCCCCCTTTACAATCGAAAAACTCCCCCGCCAATCCTTCTCCTCCTATTAAGACCCCGCTCAGCCAGTGCCTCAGTTGCCCCTTTCCAGGCGTCCACCGTAGACTGCTTTTTCAGTACAACGGATTTTTATTCATTCCCCAGTGAACCCGAACGGTGTTGTCCTTTATAGTCCCCCTGCAGCCCCAGTGCCCCTTCCCCTTTGCCACCTAGTTCTCTCAGACCCGAAGCAGGTCCTGCGTTACCACCTCTTTTAATTCGCCTCTTTTCCCCTTCCGACCCAAAGGTGTAACCCGACCCCCCCCCCGCTAGTAGTAGAAACATGACTGAGTTCTCCTTTCGCTTCTCGGTGGCCCAGTTACAAGTTTTTCTCTTCACTCCAAGTTGCCCTTTCGGGCGTCACTCTATAACTTTTTTTGTGACGGGTATCCCTTTCCTTCTACATGGATCCCCCTTTCACAAACACCCCTATCCTCTCTTCCCCACTGCAGTTTCTTTTTTTTTCGAGAATTTCGCCCCGCCAAAACTCACGTCCCCCAACCCCGATGCCTCTTTTACCTTTCACGAACCCTTTATGACAAGGGCAAGTCCTTTCCTCTAACCGTTTTTTTTACCGCTTCGCAAAAGTATTCTCAACCCCCACGGAACTACCGATTTCCTGCCTCCCCCTCTTCCCCCCTAAGATGTCTCGAAGACGAAACCGCCCCTCTCACCAACCCTCTTCTCCCAATTTTTACAAAAGATATTGCTATTCCTCGTCCCTTTTCCCCTAACAGTCAACACGCCGGATGGAGTTTCCCGTAGTAGTGCTCCCACCTCTCCCCCCAGTAAGAGGTGGAGAATAACACGTGCAGCGTTCTCTTTTTCTTTCTCTTTTTAATGAGAGTTTTTCCCCCTCGGAGGTTTTCTTTTATATTGAATCGCTCAGGTTAGTAGTTCTTCTTTCCTCCCTTCCCTAACCCCCCCCCCCCTTTTCCCCAATCTTTGATTGAGAATTACGGTTTATATGTCTGCTTCTTTATCCCCCAGTTAGAAGCAATCACTAATTTTAGATTTTTTGCAATATCCCGGATTCACATGAGCCCCTGATTCGAGCCCCCTTGTGGCCGAATTCTCATTGACCCCCCCCTTCCAAAACCCTTAAGAAAGTAGTTCTGTTCCTTAACCCCCTCTTGCTAAGCTTGACCCTCCTTCGTAACCTTCGGTGCTTTTGCTCCCCCCCACTCGCTCCTACCTCCTGTTGTTGTTGTGACGATGTGTGTTCCTCTTTCCTCGAGTTAGCGAGACTTTATGTTTTGGTCTATTTTTCTCCCCCCCAGCACAAGCACGCGTAATCTATTTTGGACTTTAGACTGAGATCCTGCGATCCTGCCTTAACACTCTTTTATTGAACTTTTTCTTTTCCTTTGTTTGTTTTTTGGATATTTCGGAAAGCCCCCCTGACCCCCCTTCTGTTAGCGTTTTTAACTAAGAGGTTCGTTTTCCCTTTCTCTCTTTTTCCCAACCATGAATTTCGCACTCCTTCTTTGCCGCTTTTTTCTTCGTTATTTCTTATCATATCCCCTCCCCCCTGAGTCCCCTTCGCTCCTCCCTTCGGTGACAAGTATTATCCTCCGCATGGTTCCCTTTTCCCAGTCCACTCTCGGGTTAACAAAGTGTTCTTCCTCCCCCCTTACTTTCTTTTTTTTCAAGGCGCTACGGACGGGTTCTTTTTCAAACCCTCCTCTGCTTTTCGCTGGATTTATGTTCGGGATTCCGGCTGTGCTTTTCCGTCCCTTCGAATTTTTCCTTCCTCCTCCTTTTTTCGTTCTCCTTCACCGTTTTATTTAGTAAGCAGGGCTGGGCCTTCCCCTCCCAGGCTTTCTTTTTTATGAAACTTGTGCGCTCCTTCTGCCTGTTCCTGATTTTGTTTTCCCCTCCAGACCAGTACCTTGTTTCGTTCATGTCCTGATTCCTCTTTTCTTTTGTGAGTGTGGATTCCCCAAATTCCCCTAAAACACAAGACTTGCCATTCACCCCACTCTCCCTTCGAGAGTCCTGGTTGTGCAAACTATGGTCGCCCCCTGCTACCTCTTGCCCCAATCCTTTCCCCCCCTTGAGGGATCAAGAGAAACTTTTTTTTCTCATTCTCCCTTTTGACAGTGGCCTTGTCGCTCATTTGTCTTCGGCTACCGGTGACACCGCTAAGCCCCATTCTGTTCACTTCGTTCCAGGCACCATAAAGGGATAATTGTGTCGTACTACTGGACTTGATTTATGGCTTTTTCTTTTTGTTCTCTGAGGTCGTAGGGTCACGCCTTCTACTTTCTCTCTGGTCCCAACCTTTCCCTCTTAGTTTTTTAGGGAGGTGCCTGTGGACGAGTCAATACCCGGTGCGGCGTTTTTTTCCTTTTTCCCCCCCTCTTTCCCTGGAAGTTTTTTCCCCGTAACAAACATTTCAACTTGATTTTTCTTCGCCTCCTGCTTCCTTGGATGCCAACCCCCCGACTGGGAACGGCGGATGGTCGTGGTACAACTTCTTTTTTCCTTTCCGTTTCTACGTCCGGCTTGCGGCACGGCTTTTCCCTTTTTTTCCTTCCCGGTTCAGACAACGAACTTTTCGACCAGCATCTCCTGTCCCTTCTTGTTTAGTTTAGACCTAGGCAAGTCCGCTCCCGCTGGGCGTCTTCTAGTCCCCCCTTTTTTGGGTTCAAGATCATTTGGCGTGTTCGATTGCCTTTCCCTTAGTTCCTGTTTGGCTCCCTTTATCGCAGTGCGTCGCTGTTTGTATGCGATCTTTTTTCCTGACTTTTTCAGATCAGAGGCGTTCACGTTTTGTTTTCTTTTTTCAATCGGCCGTTCCTCGTTCCTCGCTTGACCTATGCCGGAGCTGAGTTCTTTTATCTTTTGCCTTTTCTGAGAGATGTGTTCCCGAAAGAGGGGTGCACCCCCCTTTCGTGTCCTCTTGTTCCTCGTGCTTGTTTGGCTCGACCAACCTTTATTCCTTGTGAGACAGTGACGCTGGTCTTTTTGTCTGTTTCGCCATGCATCTTCAGATGAACTTTTTTTCCCCTTCAATTTCCCTTCGGTACGGGAAATGCGATCTTGATGTGGTCCTCACCCCCACATTGGGATTTTTCCCTGATTGGGTTTCTGTAATAAATTGCGTAATCCGCTCCGCTTTTCTCCCCTCCCCAGCCCCTCCCCCCCCCTCCAGTACTTTTTTGGAGTTCCCTTTTCTTTCTCTGAAGGGGGGTTGGGAGCCAGCTTTTTTTTGTCTTCCCCTCTCCATATTAGACTTTCTGCCGGCCGGATTGCCAAATTTGTTTCAATCTGGATGGATTTCTACTTTTCTTTCGGCCATTAAAGCTGGCATCCCTCTATCTCCTTTCTTTTACCCCCGATTTCCCCCTTTTTCGCCCGGAACAGTTAGTCCCTTTCCGTCCCGCAATGTGATTTTCCATGCTTACTGGGAGTCGTATTTTTTTTCCCTCCTTTTTCGTTTACTCTCCTCGAAGAGCGTGGAGGGCACCTTCGGCCTTCTCTCCCGTTACTACCCAAATATATCCCTGGACCCTGTTTTTTAGAACTCCGTCGCCCTACATTAACTCTTTCTCTCGAATTTTTTTTTCCGTGCCTAAACGAGTTTAGCCCCCCCCCTTCCTTCTCCTTTTTTCTCCTAGAAAAATCGGGCCTCCGACTTGTTTTTTTCTGCTTGGTTGCAAGTTTTTCTCCCATTTCTCCCCCCTTTTAGGGCCCCTTTCGATATAAAAGAGATTGCAGCCGTGTCTCTCCTCCTCTGATTCTCTTAGTGGTCTTTGTCCTTTTTTCATTTATCTTTCGGTCATCTTCGAGCCTTTCGGTTTAATGCAGAAGCGCTACAATCAAAGGGCGAATTTTGCTTATCCCCTTTTTCCTCGTTTTTTCTCGGTCTTGGCGCTTCCATATTCTTTCCCCAAAAAAGAGTCTTGTGGTGAGCCACTGCACCAGGCATAATAGTCCATTGGTTCTACAGTTTTCCCCCCCCACGGAACTTTCCTTGGCAAAGGGCGTCGGGTTTTTTCCTGTCTCCCCCCACAAGTTTGTTTTGATTTGATGGGTCAAACGGACTTCCGTCTCCTTTTTTTTTTTCCTGGATTTTCTTTTCCCTTAGGACAAGTCAAGTCATGATTCAATGCCAGGGGCAATCTGCTGGCAATCGTCCGTTTTTCTCATCATTGTCCGACTCGGACCCGTCTCATGACCTCCCCCTCCCTTTCTAGCTTTCTTCAGAAGCAAGGTGTAACTTCAACTGGTTTCAACTGTGCCGGGTTTTCTTTTGCTGCTTGCCCGTCCTGCGGTGGCAACTGAGTCCTTTTTGAGATGTTAGGGGCTGGCTTTTGAAAACTTCTGGGGCATGCGCCCACTTTCTTTAATTTTTTTTTTTTTTTTTTTTTCTTTGGGTTTGGTAAAGGGGTAAGAAGCTGTTTTTGATGTTGCTCGATCTACTCTTGGCCATGCCCCAGTTAGTTTTGCGGCAATCTTTGTTCCCCGTCCTCTGAACGGGGCATAATCGGACTTTCCCTTTCTCCAGTGACGACCACCACCAAACAGCCCAACCTTCCCCTTTTCGAACCAATCTCTCACACAAGTTCCACAAGTTTACCGGATGTATTTTTTCCCTGTCCCGACCCCCCCCCCCTATCTAAACAACTCGCGCGGAATGCTGAAGACTTGTGCCTTCTGATTGTCCCTTTTTCAGGGACTTTTACTGTCCATACTTTTCTTTTCCCCTCCGGTAAAAAGTCTCGTCCGACCCATCATCACCCCCCCGTCCTTTTTTTTTTGTAGTTTTCCCTTTCCCCCCCTTCAAAACATGGACAAGGACGGCCCTCTTATCCTTGGTGTCGTTAGCCCAATGTTCCTCTCTGGCTTTCCCTGGTTTGATGCTCAACCCCTTATTTTTCTTTTCACCCTTCCCCCCCTAGGTACATCTGAAGACATACTCTCCCCATTTTCCTCATCCTTCCCTCCTATTTGTATAACTTCTCTCTTTTTTCTCCCTTCTTCTTCCGTTACGCGCCCTATCTTATTTTTCTGCAAAGCCACGCCCATCTCGATATCGACCCGTCTGTGCACTCTTTTTTTCTATCGCTCCCCCCCCCCTTTTCCTGAGTCTCCCCGGGGGGGAGTTTGCCCCTCTACACCCCCTTACATCTTTTCCTATCACAAGATGCTTGAACTGTCTTTCTCCCCTTCATCGCGTTTCCCTCCCTCGTTTCGTTCACGTAACCAATCCCAGTCGGGGTCGCCCCTTTTCCCCCCCCCTTGCCGTTATTCGTAGGATGCGACGGTTTTTTCCCCCCTCCTTGCCTTGTCCCCTAGTTGGGAGGGGAAATATCGCTGCGCTTTGCACCTTAGCCACCGCGGCGAGTTACTTCCTTACTCCCTTTTCTTTCCAAGTCCCCCTCATTCGGCTAGACCCCACCTCCGTTTTGTCTGCCTCCTAACCTTTTTTGTCTCTTCCGTCAAGCGGTTTTGAAACCTGAGGCTCGAAAACCCCGGATAGCTATAGTCCTTCCGAGAATCTTTCAGCCGACTAGAGTGGCTCTATTTTTACAGCCTCAGGCATTTCCTCCTTTCTTATTGCCCCAACCAACCTTCCTTGCTCCTATAACACCTCCTTTCTCCCCCCTAAAAACTCCCAGACAGGGAAGTATCTTTTTTGTATTGTAGCCCTATCTCCCCCGGGCCCAGATCGATCCTCCTTAAACGTTTCCCCAAAACTCCCCCCCCATGGTACGGGTCACTTTTCCAGCCCCCTCTCTTCTCATGGCCTAATGGTCTCAGACAATTTTTGTCCCTAATCCTTCCTAGCCACCGGCTGCACACCGACATTCCTCCTCCCCATCTTTCCACCCCGCGGTACGAACAGACCGGATTTGTTTCCAACCCCACCCCTTCCCCGTCCCCCCTATCCCCTTGAGAGTTTTCGGCACATCCTTTTTCCCCCACCCCTCGATTCATCGGTATAGCACTAATGACAATCAGGCGGACCCGATGGCACTTTTCATTTTCTTCCTCTTTTCCTTCTCTTCCCTTCAAAAAACCAAGAGTGCGAATCTCTCTCCCCCGAATTTTGACTCTGAATCTTCATAAACCCGCGTTGTCCTCCCCTTGCCCTACCGTTTTTACCACCACAAAGTAACGAATATCCTCCCCCCCCATTAAGATAGTTTTTCCCAGCCAACAAAGTTAATCCCCCACTGTTTCATTTGACGTCCCTATTTTAGGAGGGCTTTGATCTCTTCCCTTCAGCCCCCCTCGAGGAGAGAAAGGCCGTTGAAGTCAACCTTCCATAAGACAGAAAGAAAGCTAACGTGACCCTTCGAGAATTTCCCCTATAGCCATAGAACAGTTCACGAACGTTTTACCTACCTTCCCCGAATTTTCAAATTGCAAGGTCCCCACATTCTCTTTCTTCGCCCTTGCACCAGGCCCAGACCGGTTCCTTCCCTCGTTTTCCCCTATGCCGAAAGGAACGAGACCACCGTCGTACCTGTCCACCAGCCCTGCCTTCCCAGCCTAGTCCTCCTGTTTCATGAAATTCGGCTTGGGATACGCAGTTCAACTTTTTTTCCAGCCGCCAGATCACCCTGATTCTCTTTTTTTAGGACAGTGCGCTTTTCCTTGTTTGCCCTGGGCAAAACTTCTTATTTCTGCTCTGTCTTCCCCATGCCTTTGGGGCGTCATTCCCGAAAGGTTTTACGTCGTCTTCTTGTCAATGAATCAGGTTTGCTCCCCTACACCCCGGCCAAATGAGTCCCCATTTGCTTTTGAGCTTTTGTTTTTAGTCTTTCGCCCTCACCTCCCCCCAAGGAGGCCTCTCGGATTCCTCGACCGACGTATTTCCCCTTGGTGACCTTTCCTGACCGCCGACTCTTTTTCTTTTTGACGCTCACAATTTCCACTACGCTCCTTGGAAGCCAGCCCCTGCGTACTAAAATATTTTTTTATCTTCCTCCACTTCCCGCTTTCTGCCCAAAGATTCCAAGTGATTCCTGGTTTTCCCCCACAATTTCTGCTTGTCATTCGGCGGCACCCTTTTTGTTTCCTTCCCCTCTTCCCCCACACGTCCCCCGTTGTCGCCTTGAAACCCCCCGACCTTCCCCTTTTTCCCCGTGTTTTCTAGCGAAGGGGATTGAATGCAGATAATGTCCCCCCTTTATTGCATTGTCTGTTTTTTTTTTCATTCTTGTTTATGCTCCCCCGGTCGTTCGCTCCCCTTCCATGTTCACCATCTCTTGCTTTTCGCTCCGGTTCCCTCTCGTCCCCCGCCGACCCGAACGCCATCCGCAAGGCTTCGATCTTTCCTCACACTGCTTCCCTGCTGCCCGCGTCTCGATTCTTTTTCCTTCTGCTCCAAGGTCAAAACTCTCCCTTCCCTCTTTCTTTCCCAGAAGCCCTCCCAAGCGTGCCCCAAGCGCCCTTGGGGGGGGCCCCCCCCCCA
>Ga0179593_1683386_pt1 | contig 21071 bp, 30 predicted proteins | sample CZODoug2_1_08_16_FD_185931 | JGI IMG/M metagenome (GOLD analysis project Ga0179593, IMG submission 185931) | Vadose zone soil fungal communities from Angelo Coast Range Reserve, California, USA - CZODoug2_1_08_16fungal (PacBio error correction) | ecosystem: Environmental > Terrestrial > Soil >... | reverse complement strand
ATCAGTTTCCTCCTCTTTTTGTAACCCTCGCTCTTTTTCCTACCCCTTTTTTCCCGCTAATAAAGCTCTGGAGTAGCTTCAGGAGCATGGTGTTTGGGCGTTAGGTCCTTTTCCTTCCAGAGGACGAAGCCTATGGACTCGTTCTTGGCTCTCTTAATCACCCCGCTGGATGTGCCCCCATGTCCCCCCCCCCCCGTCCGTCTTAAGCTTTTAAGATGGGGACTCCCCTAGCTGTTTGCTTTCCCCGGAATCTTTCTTCCTCCGCTTTTAAATTTCCCCCATGAATTGCATTTTCCGTCCGTGTGGTCGCTCGGCCGCGAGTTTACGCGTTCTCTTTCTCCTGGTTCATTTTCCTAGAAGTCCCCCTCAGGCCCCCCTGCTATGTCCCCCCCCTCATCTCCACCCTTTTTTTGCCGTACCTGTGCTCTTCCTTTCCGCTTGTCTGATAAAAATGGCTTCACCCTTCTTGCTCCCCCCACCCTAGAGGACCCTTTCTCCCATCTAGTGCCCTTTTCAGCGCTCCTGCGCCATTCGTCCCTCCAATCTTACTCCTTTCTTCTGCTTCGCGTGAAAGCCCCCTTGACATTTTCTCGCCCACTGGTTTTTCTTGGCGTGTTCCTCCCTTCTTCTTCCCTTTTCAGACTTTCTGATCAATGACAAGGAAGTTCGACGCTTCCTCCTGTGCCGGTTCTTCCTACCCCAGATTTCTTTTCTCTCGTTGTTTACTTCAACTCTTCCTCCCCCTAGTCCTCCATTTTCGTGGTTCCGGTTCGAGCCGATCTCCTCTCCCCCGAGAGCTACCCTCCCGTCCTCTTTGCCGCACCCCCGAATGCCTTCTCCACCTGCACTTCCTCCCCCCTTTCTTGTACGTATTTTGGACATTCAGGGGATCACCCCCTCTTCTTTTCGAGAACCCGGGAAACATGCGTCCTTCGTTTCCCTGAGCAGCGCGACCCTCCCCGACCGCCAGTTTTCCCATTTTCCGTACCATCATTCGTTTTTTTTTGTACTTTTCACGTCAGGTCCGATTCCCGTCCTTTCTCAGTGGTATGCTTTTCCATCTTTGGTTTGTTTTTCAACACATGCTCTTTTGTCTTTTCGTGGCCCGCTAGCTTTGTGGTCGACGTATGCTGGACTTCCCCACCCCGCGGGATTAACTTTTTTTCTAGGTGTTTGACGATTCACGATCATGATTTTTTCAATACGCGATTCTTTCCCCTTTTCACAGCGGCTTTTTGTACATCGCGGCAGACTTTCTAATATCCCTTTTAAATACGTTGTTTTTTCCATCCCCCCTTAGCCGCAGCCCCTCCCAAATTTCCCTCCTTATGCCTTTTTTTTTTGCGCGGTCCTCTTGTGATTCTTTTGAGCGGACCGTTTATTCCTGAATTCTGTTAGATCACGACGAACCGTCCGGCTCCCCTTTTTACTCGGGTTAACCTGGTAATAATCTTCTCCCCTCCTCGGTTTAGAGCTCCTAGAAGGGAACTTCTTTTGGCGATGTCCCTTCGCCCTTTTTTCTGCGTGCGTTCCCCCGGTCCGGGATTTTTTTTCCCCAGACATGATTTTTTCTCCCTTTTTTTTTTAAAAAAACTTTTATTTGCGTCTTTTTAATTCCGTTTTTTGTTTTCCTTCCAGAGAGTACATCGCAACGCGGAAATGCTCTATTTCCCCCCCCCCCTCTTCCCTGTTAGTTTTTCTTTTCCCGCGATTCAAGCAGGTTTTCCTTGTTGAGTTCCCTCCACGAATTTGAGGCCGACCTGGTTTTTTTCTTTCTGTTACAGTCTTTCCCTTCTCTTCATGTTTTTATGGAGACTTACCTCGCGTTGCGTTGCTCTTTCGGGACCGGATGCATGGCTCTTCTCTCCCCTTTTCATGGAGGCTCCTCCCTAATCTTGCCTGCGCCGCTAATACGTCCCCCCTTCTTTTTTCGCATCGTGGTATGGGGTTTTGAGTCCTTTTTCTCTTCTTCCTTCAAAAAGTCCGATTTTTTTTGCTCGAAGCTTTTTACCGCCGCTCGCGATCTGCCCTTTTTTTTTTCACTCCTCTTCCGCCCCTGATCCTTAGTATGACCGGCTCTGGACATGAAAGGACCCCTTTCTTTTTCTTCCGCTTGGTGATGGCGTCCCCCTTCTTTCTTTAACCCCCCCCAGGTCTTATTTATTTGTTAATACTCTGTCTTGAATCGTAGCCTCAACTTTTCCTCATTTTTTATAATCCGGTTTCCTTTCGCCAGGCCTCTTTTTTCCGTTTCTAGTTGAATAAGATCTGAGTTTGCGGTTTTCCCTGAATGACCCTTCCGAATTCCTCTTCCCTCTGCGCCGGAGCTTCATTCAAACAGGAGTTGTTTGCTTCTTTGTTTTTGTGCTCCCCCCACTATTCCTTATTTTTCCCCCTCCCCTTGGGGGTATGGTTCATCCTTTTGGGTCCCCCACATAATCCCTTTTGGTATGATACGAGCACCTTTTCTCCACCCGCGCCATCCAGGCATAATCCCGTGGTTTTTTTCCTGAACGTGTTTTTTATTTTTTAGATTCCATCCTTTCTTACTTTCTTGTGCTTCAAGAAAACTTTTTTTTTCCCCCTCCTTCCTAACGCCCGGCTTACTTCTTCTGTGGGTCTTTCTAGAGGGACCTCGCACCATTGGCGCTTTTCTTCCTGTACAGGCTGCTTTCCTTCGCGTCAGCGGGCGTCCCCCACCAATTGTATCAATTACTGACTCACTATGAATGTCCTCCGCGTCGAGCGGCTTTTGGTTCACGTTCTGCAGACGCTCCTACGGATCGCATCTCTTTCCTTCCCCTCCCTTGTTTCTCTCCTCGGGTACAGGTCTTTGGGTCGTAGGCGCGACCATTGTTTCCCCCAGAAAGCCCCCCTCGACGGCGGCGTTTTCGACTTAATGTGTTTTCTTCTAAATCCTTTTCGAATTTTGTCATCTTCGTGGTGAATCCGGTACCTCAAGCAGTTTACTGAATTCTCGCTGAACAGCCTCGTCTGAAGAGTTTCTTGAATCCCTTCCAACAAGGCCCTGATGACCTTCCCCTTTCTCCCACCTCAATTTCCTCAGAGCTTCAATGCATTCTCCCTTACGCCGCCTAAGCCTACTTCTCCCACCATTGCCTTTTCCCTTAGCCGCCGCTTATTCTGGCTCCCCTCGTTGGACTTTCCCACCCCCTCCTTCTGGTCTTCTTCAAAGCCCCCCCCATTCCTTCCTCCCTTTCTGTTCTTTTTACTCCTAGCTTATTCCTCGAAAATCTTTATCGACCTTAGAAGTTTCTATTTGGTACTTCCTACCTCTTTTTTTTCCCTGCCTCGTGGCCCCCCCCAAACCCCCCCCCCAACCACTTTTTCTTTCCCCCTTGTCAGTGACTTCGTGCAGAGTCCCTTTTGGCACACATTTCAAGCGAAGACCTCTACAAAATCCGGTTGCCTCCCCCTTCATTTTTTCTAGTCGTATTTCTTTTTATCAAATGCTTCCCTTTGGTGTATTGGGCTAGCACTTCTTACTTGACAACACTTCGTTCCGCAGTTTCAACCACAACTCCCACTCTCCTCCCCGACACATGCGTGCGCCCAAGCGTGCTTTTTCCGTTATCTTCCCAAGGATCCGTTTTTAAATGGTCTCCGCATTTTTTCTGTTTAGCGTTCGTTTGCGATGTATTTCGTGGAACGTTCTCTTTTTTTTACGCAGCCTCAGGGGCTTTCTCCCCCAATTTTTCCCCTATTTCGGGTTAGTCATCCTCCCCCGTTCCGGTCAGGCCTTGTTTTCTTCTTGTTCCCCGAGCCGCCACCCCGCTATAAGCCTTCAAGCTTGCGCAATTCGTCGACAGTGGATATCTTTGCCCGAGGGGTTTTTTGACCCCACCACCCACATGAACGACGGTTCTTAGGCGGGTCTTTAACGTTCAGTCCTCTCCTTCACGACTTCCCCCCCCTGCTTTCGTCGATTTTCGCCCGTTTCTATGAAGATTTTTTTCCATGGATTGTAGAGCAGCTTTCTCCCCCCTATTTCGACTTCTTTCTGTAGATCTGGCATTTTTTTTTTTTCGATCCTGTTTGTTCTTTGCCATCCCTATCCTCGTTGCTTAGACGTGAGCCTCTTGCTCGCCACGCGGCAAAACCTCTTACTTATGCTTTCTTGCTGGGATAGCCCTTTTCCCCTGCAGCCCTTTTAGAGCCTTGTTCCATTTTTTATTATCCCAAGCGGCTATAATCTATCAGCTGCAGAGCCTCTCATGATTGCATTTTTTTTGACCTCTTTCCCCGCGAAACCCCTTGTGCGACATCCTAGCTCTTCTTTTGATAGGCCCTCCCTTTCTTCTTCATTTTGTTTGTTTCCGAGAGTTCCCGACGCTTCTATCCTCTGGTCCCTTGCTGGCACATCGTAGATCGCAGGCGCCCCCCCCTAGCGGCCCTCCTTTTTACTTTTTTTCGAAGATTTCCTCGCGCGCACACCTTATGTTGGATTTGCCCATTCCCATATTAGCTTCTTCTCGAGCGGCTTATCCGTTTCTCTTCTTTGTCGCCCAGATTTTCCGCTGGTTTCTTTGGCCTCCTTTTTCCTCGGGTCTCCATGAAAATCCTTTCTCCCTTCTCCGGAAACCATTCCCACCAGGCGATGCTTTTCCCTGGGGTCCCTTATGGTGGCAATACTGCCATTCTATCCCCCGAAGACCCAGCCCCATTCCGGAGGACGACAGTGTTTTGTAAGCCCTTTCCCTTTTAGAAGAAGCTTGTTCGGCCGGCATGTCCCCCTTCATTTTTCGCCTGACTCGTATTTTCGTTCCGAGGCAAGGAGTTTTTCTTTTTCGCGCACTTCCAGGATGACTTTTTACCGGCTCCTGACTTAGGGTTTCCCCTCGTTCATGGTCGGAGCGTTTACTTAGTTTATTCGGGTCTTTTTTTCTTTGTTTTTCGCTCGTTTCCTGTATCTTCAAACAGTCATTCAGGCAAGCTCTTAGACTCCTCCCTTACCGCGACGTCATTCCCTCGTTTCCTCTTTGCAAATCCCCCTCTGAAGCTGCGCTTGCCCGATACCTTGGTCCCTATCCCACTTACGTTGCTCTTTTGCGAACGAATGTTCGTTTTTTTTCTGCTCAAAGTCATTTCCCCCCCCCCGGTCCCCTCCCTTTGCACGCAGGTTCGTTTGATTGATCTAATTTCTCCACCCTTTTTGAAGCATTTTGATCAGATCACTCCACCCGCTGTTTCCGGTCAACCTTTGGTGTACTTTTTCGATGTCCTCCTGATGTGTGTATCCCCCTTTTTCTCCTCTGATCCCCCCCTTTTACTCCTCCGTCCGGCCTTTTTGATTCCACCCCTTCACGGTGTGCTTTTTACTTTGCGGTCCTACTATCTTGTTCGGCATCCTCTGTTTGTCCCCTTATCTCGGAAAGTTTTGGGTAACCGGGACCCTTAATTTCTCGTTTTTTTGCTGAGATAGTCTTTCGTTTGCACCTTCCACGATCCCCAGGACCACCTCTCCGTTTTTTAGGTCTTCCGCAATGTATTTTTGAGCTCGCCCTGCTGGACTCCCTACAAAATCTCCTTCTACTTTCCTATATTCTTTTTTAATCAGACCTGGATTCCTTTTACTCGGGGAACGGGATTTTCCGGCTCTTCAAGTCCTCTTCCTTAATTAGACTCACATCCGCATTTTCCTTTTGGAGATCTTTTCCCGTATGAGCATGGCCCCAAATTTTATAAATGGTCGCCCCCTCCAATATGAAGCCCTCTGACGTTGTTTTGTTTCCAGTTTTAGCGACCTATTTCCGCTCCAGGATCTTCTCTCTTTCTTGTTCTGAGATACTTGAGTTTTTAGAACCCCCCCCACCCCCCACAACCCCCCCCCCCCCCCCCCCCCCACCCCCCCCCCCCCCCCCCCCCCCCCCCCCCCCCCCCCCCCCCCCCCCCCCCCCCCCCCCCCCCCCCCCCCCTTCCGGGAGTCCTTTAACAGAACTTGCTCCAGAGCGCGGAAGTGTCAACCCCCCGTCTCCCCATGGGGTCCGTTCTTTTTTTCACCAATGGTGTGGACTCGGTCGGATTCTCTCAGTCGGACCCACGGACATCTGTCGGTCGATTTCTTTGTGGGATTTCCTTTTTCCCTTCTTCTCCAGTCCCAGATTCCCCATCCGCCCTAGATTAGGACACACATTCCCCTCTTTTTATCGCGAAATCACAATTTGCGCGCTGACCGTCCTTCCCTCGGCGTAGCTACTTCACCATTGCTTCGCCGCCCGAATTTTTTTTTTTCTGGATATGTTCTTCGCCCTTTCTGCTTAGTTTGACCCTCTCCCCCACACCGCTGTCTCTTTTCCCTCTTGAACCCCCCCCCTCCCTTCGATTTCTAATAGTTTCTTTTCCCCACATCTATCTTATCGATCAAGGAATATTTCCTCCCTGCTCTGTCTTGAGAGCTAAACCGTTTTTGGAATTGACCGCTTCGGGACTCTTAAGAAGCCGTTCCTCTTTCCATCGTTCGTCGCCCCTTTTTTGTTCCTTTCTTGACAACATTGGTTAGCATTAATTCGCATCGAACCTCGCCCTCCTTTGCCTTCCCACAAGCCGGGTCTTTCTTTTGTAGCCACAGGGTCTTCACACCGTTTGAGGCTCTTCTCCCCTTTTTTCCCGACCCTTTCTAAACTCTCCCCCTTATTCCGTAATGGAAAGCGCACCCCTCTTCATGAGACATTTCTTCGCCAAACTAATTTTTGACTCTTTGAGCGGCACACCATATTACCGTCCTAGACTCATTCCCTTGTTCATTCACTGATGCCTTCTCTTAGTCGGACTCGTCATGAAGTAGTTCCGACTTTATATTGCTTTTCTTTCCGATTCCTTTACTTGCCGCCCTCTCCTCCCGACCGGAAGGGCCTTTTTTTTTTAAAACTCCCCATGAGATATTTTCGAATGTACTAAGACGCCGCGTACTTTCCCTCCCTTGTCTTTCGGTAGGATGTCTTCTCCGATCTACTTTTCCTCCCTCTTTTCCTCACAGTCTGCTTACGCCGCCGCCTATCAGGATATACCTTTTTAAAGACCTCCTTTTCAGTCCAGTCTTACCTTCGTCATGTTCACCCCCCTTTTCCCCCCGCCGCGGAACCCTTTCGCGGTTAGCCTTTTATGAGCCTCAGAATTTTTTTCTAGAGCCGTGTACCTCCCTGGAGACGGCCGTAAGATCCCCCCTTTTCATAACGCCTTTTGCATTTGTTCCCTGCTCTGTTTCGTTCCAATGATTTTTTTTCTTACGCGGCCCTATCCCGCTTTCTTTTTTTCAACTTAATCGCGATTTTTACATGACGTGCTTGTTCTCCCTCCCTCCCGACGACGCCATTTCCGAGCTGATTCTTCCTTTCCCACTTCGCCCTTGCTCTGCATTCTCAGTTTCCTTCCGCCCGTCCCCTCAACGTTGTGGTTTCAAGAGGGTTTGATCCTCTGTCGACACTTTTCGAGCTTTTCCCCAGCCCCTTTTCTCGAGATTTTTCCTATTGCGATCAGGTGTGTAATTCCTCGTGTTGTTGTAGAGAGATTCCCCTGATTCCTCCTCTGCATGTTTCATGTTCTGGTCCACTTTTGTGGCGCTTGCTGTCCCGCCCGATGGCGCCTCCCCGTGGTTGCCGGTCGGCGCTCCTTCCGTGCTCTGAGATAGGTTACGTTTGCCTTTTGCCTTTTCTATAGCTGTTTTTTCCATTATTGTATCCTTAATTCCGTTTTATCGCTGCTCGACGGCTCACCAGGCGACACGCGAGTCGTTATAACGACTTGCTGTCCTTCCATCTTCTTGCAGTTTTCTTTCCTTCTTCTTCTTTTTGATCCCAATCTTTTTACAGATTCCCCACTGCCTGCGTTGAATTGCCCTCCCTGTAGCATTCGAACAGGCACCAAAATGCTCTTTATGATGTGTATCCTTCCTATGTTTCTTATGATATACATAATGCCACTAGAGACCATCTCCTCCCCCCCCTGTTCGAACGATTATCCTTTTCTTTTTCTCTCCATTGCGGTAGTCCTTAGATGGCTCCCTCCCCTCTGAAAGGACGTTCGTTCCTTTCCGTTATTTTTTTTCCGCGGCGTTTTTTCTATCTCTCTTTTCGATTTCGACTTTTCCTTTTTCTCGGATCCCATCGACCTTAACCGTCCTTGTTCACTTGCTTCTCCCCCGACCTGATCTCGTCCTTTTGGGTTTCTCTTCCCGTTCATTAACTCCTTTCTTTGCTCGCCCCTTTCCCATCCCCCTCCCCTCCGACAAATCTCTCGTTTTTGCAGCAGTCAGTTGACCTCTCTTAATGAACACAGGTGTGTCCCCCCCCCCTTTTGGGACTTTCTCATGCTTACTGTAACGATGCGATGGTAATTTCACTGCCCCTCTGATCCGGGACTTGATTTTTTTTTTCATTTTTCCTTTTTTTTTGCTCCATGCCCGCACGATTTTCCCCATCCTGGATCCTGGGGCCCCCTAATCACACGTGTCGGCATTCCTCTCTTGCTTAGCCTCCCCCCTTTTTTTCAGGCATTCCCCCTCCCCCAAGTTCCCTGCCTTTCTGTTTTGCTTGTGCCCCTCCATCCTTTTATTTTGTTGGTTTGTGCACTCTTGTCCCGCGGGCTCTTTTGCAACCAGCGCACTTTCTTTTCCTCCCCTCTCATATCCCCCACCCCTTTACTTTCCTGGCGCCGGCTGTCTTTGTTATTCGTTTCCAATCCATCCCCTTTTCGCTCCCTTGGCTCAGCACCTCTCCTTGTTCGACTCCACAATGACAGCTCTTTGCCTTCTATCCGAGTATCTAGGACATTTTTCGCCGCGACATCGTGCCCATTCCCTCCCACCCGGTGTTGAGATCTTCGCTTTGTTTGCGCTTCTACAATGCACCTTTTGTAGAACCCTACTCCCACAGAGCCCTCTTTACGGTACCCTCCCCTCGAGGTTTCTTCTTTTTCTTTCTCGCTGCCTTGGTTATCTCCCTCTCTCTTTTTCTCCATTCTCTCATTTTTTTCATATTTTCGTTGACGTTCTCCTTTCACGAGGCCCAACTCCCTCCGCAATCTTTCCTCTCCTTTTCGCAATATAACTAGTTTTTCCTTAGCGCGCCCTTTGCGTGGTCTTTATGATCGTCATCTGAAGTCGAAATGTCTCCCCTTTTTTTTCCCCTTCCGCGCCGTGATTCTAGCCTTATCTAGCCGCAATTGTCTCCTGCCCCCTTCCTCTCCCCCCACACTCACCCCCCTTTTTTTCCTCTTTATAGTTTCGAGTTTGTCTTCTTTTTCGTCGACGCCTCGCCCACTTGTTCGTTCTCCCATCGTCTCGCTTCCGCGGCGGTCCTGTCTCCCCAAGGTCGTGTTCTCCAGTGCCACCGGTTTCTCTTTAGGCCCTCCTCAAAAGGCTCTGTCGCATCCCTCGTTGCATGTTTCGTTTTTTCTGTTGAAGCCCCCCTCTTCCAGCTCCCACACTCCATGGTTTTTTCCCCCTTGGATGTACCCCCCTCCCCGAGATTCCCTGCCTACTCTTTCTTTTCTCCTCTGGCCAAGAATCTGTGAGCCTTTGTCCCAATTGCGCTTGCTTTAGCCTGCCCTGCCACGGTCTCGGGTTGGTCTCTTGTTTTCCACGGGGGTTTTCTGAATTGCCCTGATGTTTTTTCTCTTCTGTCCGCTGCCCCCCCCTTTTCCTGGAGAGCTGTCTCTTCCCTGATCTTTCTCACGGATTTTCTCTCCACCCCCTCTCTTTTCCTAACCCCCATTCTTTTTGGACCGCCACGGAGCATGTTTCAGCCGCCCCTTTCGCCCCCCTTCCAAATTTTCCTTCTTTTTCGCCACACCCCGTCGTTCACTCATGAAAGTCTGTCCCCCTAGACGCACCCATCCTTGCGCACCCTCCCTTTGGATTCTTCCTCCCTTTTGAGATCACCTCGGCTCGGTTACTCCCCTGCCGAAGTGTGTCCATTTAGTTCGTCCAGGTTCTCGGCCCCTTCTTTTTGACACCCACCACGCCTTTGCTATGCGCCACTCGCGCAAAAGACTTTCCTGATAGTCCTTCGGCGCGTTTTTCTCTAATCTTTTTTGAAAATGGTCCCCTCCCTTTTTTCCCGCGTTATGCGGCAGGCTCCCCTATCCGTTCCGTTCGATGTCTATGGAAGCCTCGTTCCCTTGCGAGATTCTGGCTGAGAGAAGAAAACCCTTTCCATTCTAGTTTTATGAGCGCCCCTTCAGAACGAGTTAAGCTTCCGCGGACGCTTTTTTCTCAGTCACTTTTAGTCGTGTCCTTCCCAATCTCTCTTACGAGAGCCGCCCTCCTTCCTTCAACTATCAGGGTCGCAGACTCTCCGCCTTTTTCCTTTTTCTCCATTCCCCATGGATTTTTTTCCTGTTTCTTCCTGTCATTTTCTGCGAGCCTTTCGTTTATGCTTTAGAACCAATTTCTCCTCCCCCCTTCTTTCGAACCGTCCTTCCTGTCATGCCCTCTCATCTCCGCAGCGACCCTTCCCCAGTAGCGGGATCTTAGCCCCTCAGTCCATCCATTGGCGCCCCCTGTGTTTCCTTAAATTTTTTTTTTCTCAGGGCCCCTTTAGTCTCAGCTGTTTCGCGAGACGGAAATTCTTACCTCCCAAGAGATTTTGTCCATTTGCATCTCCGCCGCTTACCCTGAGCCGCCTCATATGGGTCCTGGCAATTTGGGTTCTAGGGTTGACGTTGAGACGACTATCCCAGTCTTTGGCTTTCCACTTTTCCGACGATCCCACATCTTCCTTTTCAAGGCCCTGCGATCCTCCCCGACAAGTTTTCCTCTCTCTTTTTCTCTTTTTTGCTGAGCTCACTGATCCGTAACTCCGTCTCTCCACGACCCCCTTTATCCACTTTTAATTAGTCGACTTGCGAGTGACTTTTTTTTGAAGGCGTTCTCGCCTCTTTCCCGTGTGCCGACGTCCGAGCGCCGCTGCGAACCCTTTTTTGGATTGGCCCCTGCTCCCTCGAGCGGTTCTCCTTCAGGAGGCCCGACAGTAGTTTTTCAGCTGGCAGTTGCTTGAACTTTTATTCATGTGGTTTTTATCTCCTTGGTCCCCCCCGCCCTGTATCATCCCCATTAAGATTGGGACCCCCTTTCACCAGGCGTCATGGTTTTTCTCCTCTGACCCCTCCTCCTCGTCTCTTCCACCCCTTTCGCGACATGCTTATTTCGTCTCTTCTTTCAACTCCGCGGACGTTCGAGTTTTCTGTTCTCCTTTTGAGTTTTTCATTTCCTCCGAAGGAAGGCACCTTTCGTCCTAAAGATATTTCCTGGCGACTTCCGCCCCCCTTGAAAGATTACCTTCTTTTCTGTTCCTTTGGGCCGTCCCCTAACTAACCGGGGCCTGCTTCGCCTTTCCGGGATTGCCTTTCATCGTGGCTTGGGGGTTTCTCACCGGCCTTTCAGGTTTTGCGCTAGCGGTTTTCCACCCTTTCCCCGAAGCGCTTTCTACATCGACTGAAGTCCCCCCTGCTTCAGGGCCTCATACCGGTGCGCTCATTTTTTCCCGCTCGCTTTTTTTTCAATTTCCCCTTACCTGGTCATGACACTGGCCCGACTTGAAGAGTTTTTTTTTCGAACGCATGTTTTCTGACTTCTTGAGATTTTTTTAACGTACCTTTCTTGGGGACTCCCCGCCCCCCTTCTTTCCTCATGATTGATCGTTTCAGATTCTCTTTGACCTGGACGCCCTTTACCCGGATTTGCCGGATGGTTGTCCTAGTTCCTGCATACGTTTTCCAGTTTCTTCAATGAACAAGATTCCTCCGTCCCATCTCGCCCCATGCATTACAGGAAGTACCCCCACCAAGTTTTCTCCGGAGTTCTTCACACTTTTTTAACCCCCCCCTTATGGGGGCCCTCCTCTTCAGCTCCTCTTCGTTTTTTTTGACCGTACACCCCCCTAAGAGGGGTTTTGGCCTATTTGACGCCAGTCACCACCTTCGTGAGTTTTTTTCCATCTAATTTTCCCCCCTATCCTCCCCCCCCAATGGTGGGTCCTGAGCTAGCAAGGGATGTCGAGGACGGCGCTGCTGCCTTTTTCATCTTCGACTTTTCCCTCCCCTGCCTCCCTTTTCTTTTACTCCCTGGGGACCCTTTTCTTTCCGCCCAACTCATTCGACCTTCAGCAATGCCCTCTTTCGGTCACCGATGATTTGCGTTTTTTCAAACATTCCTAGAAAACCTTCCCCCTTTTTCGAAGTCGCGCTGTTTGGTTTCGTTCGGGCTCCAAGTGGCTCCCCGCCGACGGAACCTTCCTTACTATCTTTTTTGTTTGAGCCAGCAAGGGTCGGGGTTTTCAAATGGAGGGCGCCCTCTTATCAACACGCCACGCGGTTGTTTTTTTGGCGTGCTCCCCTGTTTCGGAAGCTCTTCATAGTGGTCACATCAAGTTTGACATCCCGTGATTTTTTTCCACCGGTTCTTCTTCTTTTCTAGAGCGCCGATTTGCGTCCGTGGGCGTTCCTTAAGAGCCGTCCTCTTCTCCAGTCCCCCCTATTCCCACCCATGGCAAATCTTTTTCTTGACCCCCTCTCACCGTAACTCGCCTCAAGCCTTTTTGTTGCATGGCCAACCATTTTTGGTGGTCTTGCTCCCTCTTCTTCCGTTGACGGAGATTTGAAGAGTTTTTCCCACGTTTCCTTACACCCCTTTGGTCTTATGTTCCCTCCCTCACCCAACCCTCTTGCGATTTTTTTCCCTACGGATAGTTCTCTTTAATTGGGCCCCGCATAGGTCTTTTTCCTCCGTCTTCATTTCCCCCGGTGGAATTTCTTTGAATGCATGAAGCCTCCTTTTCTCCGTCCTTTTCCAATGCATTCGCCCATGACATTTTTCGACATCGACTTTTCCATCCGTCCTTTGCCGGGATACTTTCTGTTCCCTATTCCTGCTCCCACTTGCTCAGGTCCACTCGTTCCCTAATTCGTTTAGAATCTCACGGTTCTCGGCTCATTCGCACCATTTCTCCCCCAGAGCTTGGAACCCATTAACGTTCTTTTAGTCATTTTTGACATGAGAGGTACGTGACCTTTTTTCCTCTCAGTCAAGCTTCCCCCTTTGCCCTCAACGGTTTCTGGAAGTCGTTTCTCTCCTCTGAGCATTTCTTTGACCCTCCTTCGTCTTCTCGACGGCAGGGACTTTGCCTTCGCCTTCTGATTCTAGATGTTTTAGCGCGCATTAACGAGTCGCCCTCTAAGTTCCCGGTTAGGTTTCTATCAGACCTTAGTTTTTTCCGAGGATGCTCCAATCACATGGTCAAGTCCTATACAGCACCAGTTTTGAAAGTTTTTCAGAATGTTTTGATTTTTCCCCTCCCCACAAATCTAGCAGTACGCGGCTCGATTTCACAATTTCTCCGCCGCCGGAAACCTCTGGAAAAGTCGCTTTTTTTTCCCGTCGAGTTTCTCCTTTCTTACCCTCTGAAATGGCGATCCCCCAGGACAATTCATCGGTCCCTTTTGCTCTACCTTGTCTTAGGGGGGCCCAACCATGCTCTATAAACTTTGATGCAGCGGTTTTTTTTTTCCCAAGAGACTTTTTGGGGGGGGGGTGGTTTTTTTTTTTTTGTGGGGGGGGGGTTTTTTATGGTTTCTCCCCCAGGCTATGTTCTCCTACTTGGATATGGGGCTTTTTCCCCAAAATTTCCTTGCACAGGACTCCCCCCCTCTTCCCCCTATCGACCGGCTCCCTGAGCCGTCTCTTTAGACTCGGTATGGCAGATCAATCTACGATGTTCCCTCCCCCTTAACCAGAAAGCTCTCGCGAGGAACTCTATATCTTGTTGTGTTATTAACTGATATATGTCTTCCCCGATCCCCGCGAGCCCAGGTTTGACCAATATCCTCTGCTTTTCTGCCTTTCCTTCTCGGTCGCTCGACGTCACACAGCTGATCCTCTTGTTATTTGCCCCATATTCCTTTGGCCCCACCTTCCTTGTTCGTTCGTTTTTTTTTTCTCTCAACAACGTCTGCCGCGGCTCCGGGCCTTCCTTGCAAAGTAGTCGACCCCGCGGTTCACCACACTTCACGGCCGATCTTCCCTTTCCCTGGGGGAGCGGTTTGATTCTCCATCCTGCAACGCGACATCACCTCAGTTCAACTTTTCATGGACGCAGGGTTTCTTGAAACTTGTTTCTTTCTCCGACGGGATGAGTTTCTCTTTGTCCAGTCCGCAGGCGTGATCCATTCTCGCATTTTTCTGGAGATCGTTAGTTTCCGCGTCTTTTTTCGCCGCTTCTACTGTTTTGGCGCTTCCTCGGCTTTTTTTTTAGACCAGGACCCCATCCCCGAACTGTTTGGCATGTTACTTCGTCCGGGAAGTGCTCCTCTGTCGCGTCCCGCGATCGCTTTCAGGAAATCCTTCTTCCTTCCGCCCTTCTTTTTTTTCAGAGTTTCCCGCGCGCGCTCTCATCGGGGATCGTTCCCTCATGCTCCTCTCCCTGCAGCTTCCCTCCTTGCTGTGCACTCTTTTTCCGCTAGCTTTTCTCCTGTGACACTTCATGCACGTTTTCGATACTGGCCTTTCGGGCGTAACCGTGCATGTCGCGATGGCGTTAGGGTTCCCGGGGACTTTCAGCGCTTGGCGGTTTCTTTTCCTCGATGATTATCCTCGATTTTCTAATTAAGCATTTTATTTCTCAAACCTTTACCCCTCGATGTTTCTTTCTTTTTCAACCGTCTTCTTATTGTAGGTCTGTTCTAAGCCAGTAGTGGGGCCTTACCGTGGTTATTTTTTCATGCCTGGTTTTTTTTTTTCCTTAGCATTCTTCCCCCAATTCCCCTCTTAGGTACAAGTTCCACCCGTTTTGTCTACTGGCTGGTATCCCCTATTCCTTTTCTCCAATGCCCGTTTTACTATCGTCTCCCTATTCCTCTTGGTTTTTCCTTCTTTTTCCCCAATAATTCCCAGCGTTGTTTGTTTTTGAGCGCGCCCGTTCAAATTCCCTCCTTGCCTCCCTTCCTCTTGGTGGGGCAAGTCCTCAGAGGCTTGAGCGGCGACTTTTCCTGGTTACAAAAACCTCTCCTCCCCCTAATCGCCCCTATTCCTGTGCTGCTGTTGGGCTTCAAAGTCTCCCATACACCAATCGTCTCTTTTCAGTGGAAAGCCCCTCTGACTGGTGAACCCTCCCCTTGTATTTCCCTTTCATGCCCCTCCCCCCCCCTCCTGGTGGAGAATTCCGCCGCCTTCCCCTAGCCTCATGGTTTTCCTTCCTGCGGCCGTCCACCCGCCCCCTCAAGACTCTTCTCTATCCCTTTTTTTTTTGCGAGAGTTTCTCTCCCGGTCGTAGGCGCGGACATTTTTTTCACGTGAAACCATCCCTTCAACTTTCGTTACGTTGGATGTTCCCCCTTTTTTTGACCTAGTGGTCTTATTATCCAAAATGGTCCCTGGTCGGAATCCCCCAGGTCTGACATTTTCCTCTCTTATTGTCGTGCGCCTGTGTCCCGCTAGATCCTCCCCCCCCTTCTCCAGTCCCCCTTTCCCCCCATGCTGCTTTTCCTATCCTTTTCTCTACTAGCTTAGGCAAGCTCTCGTTCCGACAGTATCCAATGGGCACCACCCCCATTTCGTCCCTCTATCCCTCCGCGGTTGGTGCCTTTCTTTCCTGTTTGTTTTTGTCCCAACGGGTCTCGCTCAGGTCACCGATTTGTTTATTTTGACGGTTCGCTTGAACTTCTTCCCCAGTCGGGCTCCTACTTTCATAGCTGTAATGTTTCACAAGAATAGGGATCGACCCCCCATGTACTCTCCGCCAACCCTTCCATGGTCCGTAATCCCTTTCTTTCGGACGGATTTTTTATCGGGCGTGCCCTATCGGAAGAGTGATACCCCCCCATTACTCGTCAGCTCGACCCTGACCAACTTTTTAAACCGGTTTTTTTTCTTCTTTGAGCAAACGCTCTCTTCGTCACATATAGGGAAAGTCAGCTTAGTTCCCAGTAATCCCTTTTTCCATGCCCCTCCCTCTCCCCTGAGTAGCCCCCTAACATCTAGTTCGCCGTGCCTTCCCAAGTTTTTCGATATTCCCCTTAAAGAGCGTTCGGAAGAGACGCGTGAGGTATAGCTCATTTTGACCCCCTTCTTTCCGATCTTTTTTCCTCCCCGATGTTTTCTCGGGCCTCCGCGATCTCTTTTCGCAGACATGCGGAGCAGTTCTGGTCCCGGTTCCTTTTTTTCTAGACGATCTTTCGATTTTCCCCGGTACCCCCCTTTGCGCGACTTTCTTCTTCCAGGCATTCTCCGTCCCGAACCCCGAATTTGCCTGCCGTCCTGCGGCTCCTATGTCCAGACCGTTTAACCCTTCCACACGCGTTTTCTTCGCTTTTTCGATTAGGGCATTGTCGCTTTCTCGCTCTATCTTGCTCTGTGTCCAGACTTCCCCCTTAAATTGGACCATCATTTCGTGTGGTTTCTCCTTATTAGGACATGCTCCTGGGCTTTCTCCCTTCCTCCTTCCTTTTTGAGCAGCGTTTTTTCCCAAAACTCTTCCACAGGTTTTTGGAGTCTCCTTGATTCCTAGATGATGAATTTTGCCCCCCATCGGATTAATTCTAGTTATGGTCTTGAGCGCAGCTGCCGAGTACGGCTGATCTTTTTCTCCGCCGACGCCGATCGACCCTCTCCTCTCACCTTGAACACTTTTGGACTAAATCCGCGTGGAAGCTCTCTCTATAGTTTTTCCTTGCCTTTTCCTTCCGCTCCTGACGCATCTCTAGATTCTCCAGGTGCACGTGGCTGCGGAGACCTCTTTTCAAGATTTCCGGATATCCTTTGTTCTCCTTTTCACCGCTTATTTGGAGTCTTACTCCCTTGGATTTGAAAATTTTGTCATCCCTCCAGGCGGCCTTTCTTCCGACGCGGCTGTATGATTGTTACGTTTTTTTTTTTGACTTTACTTCTTCTACTTCTTCACGTGATCAGAGAACTATGTCCCCTGAGCATGTCTACATTCCCCCAACGCCCCATGGCCCGATGATGGTCCTTCTTCAGTAGCGTAGACTCTCCTTCCAAAGCCCCCTTCTCAGACTTTCCCTTTACGACAGGGGTTTCCAGGCGTCCTTATAGCCTTTGGTCCCTGGCGCTATTTCTAATTTCTTAACTTACGTCCTTCCTTTTTCAAGGAGATCTTCCTGCGGACCCGTCCCCCCTCTGTCTCCCGCGCCCCTTTCCTTGGATCTCTTATTTCCCCGGCTATACTTCCTCCCGAAACGGGCTGCTTCGGTTTTTTCATGTATTCCTTCTCGACGCTCTTCTGGTTTCCTGGCACCGGTCCTTTAGAGCTCGCTCGATCCGGCCCTCCTACGAACCTCGTGCCTGCTGCTCATAAACCCTTTTTTTCCTGAAGGACCCCTTCGGATTCTGGAAAGGTACCATTTCTCTCCCATGTCTGCGAATCCTTTAACTTCTTCCTTTTTTTTAAAGCAGGTTCTCCCCCTGATCCAAGCCTTTTCTTTTGGCCCTCTCCCCCCCCTGCGACGAATTTGGCACGTGCAATTACTCAGTCCATTGGATCAGACCTTTTTACGCACTCCAGCTGTTTATTTGTCAAGTTTCCCCGTTTTAGGTCTAACGTGGACCTTACTCCCCTGAAATTTCCCCCCCCCCTCCGTCGAAAGAGGAGAGCACTCAACCCAGTAGATTCCTCCCCTGTTATTGATTCTGTTCATTATGACCCTCTTCCCCTTTTCGGTATCCCCTAATGTTCTTCCGTCTCCATCCGTTTTTGTCCAGCTCTTCCCCCGTTTTTTTGGGTCAACCCCCCCTAAGCCCTTTTCCCAGTGTTTTTGAATTCCCCCGTTCTCCCGCCTGCGTCCCGATCAACTTCTCGTGAGGATGTACCTTTCTGCCCCCGCACCTTCCTTGGCTTTCCTGAGGAATTTTTTTTTAAGACCCCCTCTTTTTCTTCCCCAATTCACTTTTTCCTCCCCTTTGTTTTCTTCCTAGGCTGGGGATCTGGCGAAGATTTCTCTCCAGTCAACCTTCGAAATTCTTTTCGTAGACGTTCTTTTCCACGTGCTTTCTTTTTTAGGCTTCCATTTTGCAGGTGCCACACCTTCATTGTAACAAGGCAAGCTATTGCAGTTCCCCTTTTCCTTCCCTGAATTTCGCACGTTTGATGTTTGGTAACTCTCGCGACCCTCCCTCTGTTCTAAGACCCCTTCTTTCCTTTCCTCTCATCCGTTGTTTTGTTGAGACCTTCTCCTGATGGGGTTGTAGGGTCACTTGGCGGTTCGTCCCTAACGTGAACCCTTCCCTGCTTTTCGAACTTTTTTCTTTCATGTTTCCACGGGTTTCCCTCCCCGCTCATGTGTCGCTGGTTTCCGGCCCTTTGCCAGGCTACGACTCTCCCTTTGATTTTCGGTTTGCTCGTATCCGACCCTCCCCACTTCCCAGCAAATAACTTGTCCTTCGTTGCGGATAAGAGACTTTTTTCTTCCTCCCCCCCCCCAAGGAAATCCTAATCGGTTTCAGAAAAAGTTGATTAAATCTCCCCGGAAAGTTCTCTTGTGCTTCTTACGCGTTTTTGCTTACGGTTTAGTCCCCCACCCCGCTGGATTCTTTCACCCCCTCAGTCGCCTTTCTTTTCCTAGCCTTTCCCCTTTCCCCACTAGCTGTTTTAGGTGGATAGACGCACTGGACCCCGCGAACTCTTAACTTCCGATTTTCTTTTCCCGAAGTTTTCCCTTTTCGATGATGTATTTTCCCAGAGTGTGCACCGGGATGACCTTGTCATGCACCCTTTTTGAGAATATCACGCTTTTTAACAAGCCTTTTTTTTCGCGTTTTCCACCCTTTTTCACATCCTTTGCGGCTTGCATTTTTTCCGATGCCCTGTGGCCGCCTTTCGCGCCCACAACCCTCTTTTTTGATCGATTGCGCGAACATTCGTTGCTGCTTCCCCTTTGCCGTTCCTTCCCCCAGTCCCAGCTAATCTTCTCCTCCCCCTTCATGGTGCGTTTTTCTGCGCGTCCTTATTTTTGGAACGACGTCGCTTTCGCTTCGGACCCCTTTCCTATAGGACGTCCTCCGGCTTTTTGATTCCCAAATAGTTGCTTTAGGTCTCCGCCACGCCGCAAGATTTTCCCTTTCTCGATTCCCGGTCTTGCTTTTTTCGCCATATTTTATGAGCCAAAGCAATTTTCGTAAAGTCCGTCAGACCCTTCTCACCGAGCTTTCCCCTCTTAATTCATAACAATTGATCTTCCTTTTTGGACATTCCTCCCCCTGCGCCGTCTCCCCCGTAGAGAACCACCGCCTTACGGACAACACCTTCTTTTTCCATTATCTAATTCATCCCCCTTTGCATTATCTTCTGCCCTCCTTTTGCTCCACATAGGCGGAGCCGCTGAGCTTTCCCCCTATTTCTTGTGCGCATGTGTGTTCACCTCTTCTCCATGATCCTTTTCTCTAACTTTTTTTTGAGCCCCTTTTTTCCAAAAGAAGAAAATCGCATGCGAACAGGCATTTCTGATGGCAGCTCACACCTCCTGGCTATATGGTGAGCTTTCCCCCAAATCCCTTGGACTTTTCCTTGTTTCTTTCTTCTAGAGGACTGCTTTTTTCTCGGAGGTGAGAGTGACCCTTCCCCAAGATGGCCCTCCCCTTCAAGAAAATACATTCTCGACCCACCACCCCCCCCCCCCCCCCCCCCCCGCGCTGAACCCTCGGTGAATATCCTCTTTTCATAATCCCCTCCTCTATAGTAATCTATGCGGATCTCCTTTCATGTTCCCCCCTTTATGTGGCGCTCCCTCGGGCGACAATCGTCGTCAACCTGCTTTTTCTCATGACTTTCCTCCTTTTCCAGACTCGCTGACCCTTTGGGATTTCCCCCTCTCGAACATATCTCCCTTTCCGAGCGGCTATCCGCATACTGTTCGGCTTCTTTGCCGCTGGCTCTTTCTTTTTATTTTTGGAAGTTATTGAGCTTTCCCCCAGGAAGCGGACCCCCATGCGCACCAATTCCGATGGTATCTTTGGAGTTCCTCCGCCTATGGGTGCCTTTTTCCTTACCTCATGCAGTCGCCTCTATCGGCCTTGACGGCTTTTTTTTTTCCTTTTTTTTTCCAATGGCGGCGGTATTCTCGGACGCCGCTGTTCTTTTTTTTCTCTCCCTGGCATTTCCTTCCCGGCCCTTTAAGTGTTTTTGAGTTGCGTTTTCTCCCCTGTACCTTATTTTTCTTTTTTATACGCGGCTTTCGATCGTCCCTTTTTACGTCACTTCTGCGATCTTTCTCGTGAGACTTAGATAGTGGTCTGGGTGTTCTCACCAAGTTTCTGCGGCGTACCGTTCCCTTCTTTACTCTTATAAATCGTCCTTTCTTTTCCTCAGTCTAAGTCGCGGGTCGCTCATGAGGACCAGTTTTTTCTCGCGGTCATAACTTCTCCCGGTCATGTCACCCTAGGGTTGGTCCCCCTAGACTCTCCTTGTTTCTATGTCCCTGGGTTGGAAGAAACTGGACGCTATTTCCCGGGCATATTAGATTGACGAGCCTCAACGGTGAAGCCCTTTTTTAAAGGTGATGTCGACATTTTTTCTTATTACTTCGTTGCATTAAGATCACTTTTAATATGCTTTTTTGTCTTTTTTAGAAGGCTCTCTTTCTTGCGGAGTTCATTTTTCCCCCCTATTTGAGCTTTTCTAGGGTTCACCCCCTTCCGGCTATCCCCCCTGTGGGCCCAATCTATCCGCTTTGTCAAGTCTTCCCCACTAAGACATCCAGCGGGGTGATGCGTGCCCGGTTGCCACCCTTTTCCCCCTCATCCGTTTGCAGCCGCCCAATGGGGGCCCCAGTTCTTTTTGCCGCGGCGAGGCCTCTTGCTTGGATTCCCTTCTCCCTCTTCAATAACCCCTTGCCCTTTTTTTTTCCATCGGGGTTTCTGAAGAGGTTTTTTCCCGAGTAACTTTCACCATTCGACCCATCCGGGCTCTTGAAAGCTTTTTCCCCTCTGGGCCTTTTCCACATTCCTCTTTCTGTGTTCTTTTCCACCCCTTAAGACAAATCTTCCCCTTTCGCATTTCCCCTCCTTCAAGTCTTCTGCAGCCCTTTTTTCCCGCTTCCCAGCTCCCCCT
>Ga0179593_1669373_pt1 | contig 21074 bp, 27 predicted proteins | sample CZODoug2_1_08_16_FD_185931 | JGI IMG/M metagenome (GOLD analysis project Ga0179593, IMG submission 185931) | Vadose zone soil fungal communities from Angelo Coast Range Reserve, California, USA - CZODoug2_1_08_16fungal (PacBio error correction) | ecosystem: Environmental > Terrestrial > Soil >... | reverse complement strand
GACCCATTAGTCGTGAAAGTTCCCCCCCCCCTTGGGATGAGGGGAGGAGGACTTCTCCCCCCTTCAAAAAGAGGCAAGCGATCTTTTTCCCCCCCTTTATTGGTGTCCAGGCGAGAGGGACCCCCCCCCCTCTTTTTCCCAGTCTAACAGAGTGTCCTCCCCTCCCCCTCACCACAACTCGTCCTCCCTTTTTCTCCCTACGACTTTCCACACTTTATTTTTTCCTTCCGTTTGTTGGTGAGGGTCTGACCTGCCTTTTTTTTTTTCCGCATTGCTAATTTCTTCTTTTGCAGACGAACTTAACCTCCCCTCTTCTTCTGGTTGTCCGCATATAGCATGAGTGAAGCACTCCCTCCCCCCTCTTAAGGCCCGGTTCGCCAAACTACTTTTCTTCCTTTTTTTCAATGGACGATTTGTGCTTTACCGCTTTTTTCCCCTTGGCGCGTTACCCAGGTGCAGACCCCCCGCTGCCGTTGCCCGGACTCCTCCCCCCCTCCTTTCGTGTATGCATGATACATCCGCCTCTTTTTTCTTGGGCTCGAGGTGGATCCTTTTTTCTTTAGGGAGGGAAAGGGGGGTTTCGACCGTATGATGGTGGTCCTTTATTTCTCCCCCCGCGAGATGCCGTGACGGCAATTTTTGATCCTCGTTCGCGAAGGCAAACAGAGTTCTCCGGCTTTCTCTGCCCGCCCAACGGCCGCGACGTTTTTCATTTTCCGCTACTGCTCGTCCTTTCCCTCCCATCTGGAGGGAAGAGGAGTGTACCCTTTCTTTCTCGATGACTGTAGAGAAGAATGAAACGTTGTCTTTTTCCTTATCACCCCGTTTTTGAAGCTCCAGAAATACCCCTTCCCCTCCCAGTCGGAGAAATGAATGCTAATTCAAGAATCATCTTTCCCCCCCCTCCCGGACGTAGTCCAGGGGCCGGCCCCACACGGAAAGGAAATTCCTCTTCACATCCGCAAGGAGACTTTCCCGATTATAATGCTCTTTTCCCCGATTGTGGGGCCCTGTCCCCCCTTCCGAGTTTAAAGCGCGCCATTCCTCGTAAAGGTTAAGCAACTTTTTATCTCTCTTTCGATTTTACTTCCAAAAAATAAAGCCCATTCCCTCGAAGAGAAGCCCTCCGCCCTTCTTCACCTAATTAGATCCCAGCCGGTGAACCTTTCCCACTACGCAGATCGAGAATACTTCCTTTTTACGCTCTACGCCACAGGAGTAAGAAGCGCTGTCAACTCCCTCCCCTATAGACAACGCCCTGCCCCGTCCAGGCGGCAAGGGAGCAAAACGGGCTGTTTTCCCCCACTGCTGCGGCACTGAGTGAGCCCTTTTCTTATTACCGGCTCACTCTTTTTCCCTTCCCACCGCTGGCATTACCGGTGATACGCCCCTTTTTCTTTCAAGCTTGCAAGGAAGCCCCCTCCCCCCACACGTGCCCCACATACGCCCCTCCCCCCCCTTCTATGGAAAAGGCGCGGATCGCGAACCATCCCCCCTTCCTGATCTGGAAAAAACCCCTCTCCCTTCAACCAGGGCGACCGGGAGTACTCTGACTTCTGGTCTCTTCCCTTTCTCTTTTCAACGGCCACCCCTCGAGTTTCCTTTCTTCGTTCTCCGCCTTACATCGAACGCCTCCTTTTTGGAACATGTCAAGTGATGCTGGCCAGCGTCTCCTGCCATGCTCGTCGGTCCCTTGCAGCGCTGCGGAACATCTTCTTCCCCCCTTTTTAGAAATCGGCACTGCCCCCCTTTCGCCGGAAAGTTGGATTGAACCCTTTCGCAGCGACTTCTTCCGACGCAGTACTTCCCTCTGCCTTCGTCCCGTAGACAACTTACTCTTCATGCTTTTTCCTGTCCGAACCAGTGCAGCAACTCCCCCTTTTCCCTCGATAAAAAACACTTGCGGCCTTTTCCTTTTTCTTCAGGAGGAGGAAAGAAGGGCTCCAGTAACTCGACCCTTCTTTGGTGGACGGAAGGGGGCTTTTTTTTCCCCCCGCTCTGGAGAAGAAAAGACTACGACTTCTTCTTCTTTTTTCTTCTCTTCGCTGCAAGCTAGTAGAGGAAATAAGGCGACTACGAAGAAATCAATCCCTCTAATTGAGAAAATTTCCCCCCCCAAAATCTTTGCATGAGTGGATGAGACCACTCCCCCTCCTGCCGCCCACCCCCGTTAGGGGAAAAGAGAATCGTTTCTGGAAGCTTACATCCTCCAGACTACAAAAAATCGCGTGATTTTTTTCAGGTCACAGGAGGTGGCGCGATTCCTCCCCCCTCCCTCCTGTTATGAACCGAGAGAATCTCTTTCCCCTCCCCCCGTTGTTGTTGTTGCTTTCGATGGGTCATTTTAACTTCTTCGTTTGCCTCTGCCCAACGAAAGTTGAACTTTCCCAACCTCAGAGAAGGGAGAGAGGGGATCTTCCTTGAGTCGGGAAAGGGACAAGATAAAGTTTATGTGAAAGGAGAGGGGCCCCCTCTCCCGAAAGGTGGGTGAGAATAACAAATAATGTAGAAATAGTTCTCATAATATTTGGGATGAGTAATTTCTTTTTTGTTTTATTCAAGTTCTCCGTGACCCTTCCCTTCATGAACGCTTCTTCCTTCCGTACCTTTGCCGCGAAAAAAGTACTCTTCTCTCTTCCTTCCGCAAGAAGGAGGACCTCTCTCGAGCCAGCGAGGGGAGAGAGGGCAGACCTAAAGAACTCCAGGAAAAAGAAAGTTCCTCCACAAAGGAAAGGAAAATGTTGCTCCTTTTCCGAGGTTATGCTTTCCTCCCCCCCGCTGAAGAAGAAGAAGCCCCTTCCGCTGTTGGGTTTTCCCAATTTGTAGAGAAGTGTTTGCGACACCTTTCGGTTTTCGTCTATATGGTATTATGCAGAGTTAGTTGTGGCCTTTCGCAGGTGAAGACATTTCCTTCTTCTAAGGAAATCCCCCTCAAGATAGTACTCCGTTTTTTTTCCGCCAAACGTTGAGATCACGAGAGAAAGAAGGAAAATGAGGTCCGTGCCGAGGGCTAAAAGAGTTGTTTAGGATTCTGGAGAGAGGTTTCTCGCCAGCGCGGGCACTCCTTCCTCTCATGGAAGTTGAGACACTCTCCGTGCAGCACTTTGAAATGATTCAGGTTATCCCCCTTCCCTCTTTCAGAGTATCCGCAGCGCGGACCCTCCGGCTTTGGTGGCCGTCCCCTTTTTTTCTTTTTTTTTCTCCCGCGAGTCCAGAGGAAGAAATATCCGGTAGTATAAGGACGGTTTCCGAAGAGGCGAGGGTAGCCTGTTCTTTTCTTCCGCGAGGGAAGCTTCTGAGGGTAGAAGAGAAGAGAGTTCCAGTAGAGGTGTTTCCCTCCTTTTCAAGAAGGCCTTGGTTGAAAGTGTTGCCTGCTTCTGGCGGAGTTGAATGAAAATCCCTCCCATACAAAATTAGTGGATACTTTTATAACAGGGAGGAAAGAGGTATCCCACCGCAAGGAGAGGGGAGGGAGACTTCCCCCGCGCCAGGGATCAAGAATTTTCCTCGAGAAGGTTTGGGAGAGGCTCATCTTTCGCGTCCCTTGAGAAAGAATGAGACTTTTTCCTTTTCCCCCTAGTTGGCTATCGTATTTTCCCTTACCTTGTCAGTTAGAGCGTCCTCCTGTCGTAGGAGTCCTCCCCTCCTCTTTTCGATGATAAGGAGTCCGCTCCCTTCTGGAGTTGCGCGACTTCTTTAAAGGATGAGTATCGATCCCTCTTTTTTTTTTTTCGGTAGGGACACTTCGTCTCCCGGCTTTCTTGAGCGTTTTTTTGGTCTCGTTCCCTTCCAAGAATCGCAGGCCGTCCCTTTTTTTCCTTAAACCGTGCTCGCCGACCCCCTTTCTCTGCTTGAAACCTCGGCGGAAGTTCTTTTTTCGGGCACCCAAACAAGCGGGCGACGTTTTTCTTTCTGAGAAAAGAGGAGAAGGTGGCTTCTGTAAACAGAGGGGGGGAGCCGCGCTTTCCCTTTTTTCTTTTTCAAAAAAAGTCCCCCCCTTCTTCGAGGTGGTTCCGGTCCTTTCTTGGAATGTTCTCGATCCATTCAGGTCTCCGCCTTTCCTTCTCTCGGTTAGTTCGGGGTTTTCTTTCCCGTCGGCTTGGATTAGTAAGAGCAACTCCCCTGTGGCTGCGTATATAAAGTAATAGATCCCCCCCAGACTATTAACAAAGGATTTTTCCCCTTTCGCGAACCAATGTACCTTCGAGATTAGAGGCGTTGTCCCCCCCCCCCCCTTTTTCTCCCCTCGGATTAGTACACGGAGACTCTGTTTCTGGAACGTACTTCTTTGGCCTCCCGATCTAGCATGTTATGCCCACGCTTTTCTAATGACAACATCATCCCTTTTTCCCCCTCCCCCCCCCTAACGCGGCAAGAGGCAGCACACCCCCCCTCTTTCCTTACTGACTAGAAAAGTGAAATGTGCATGACATTTTCCCTCTTTTCTTAGGGAAAAGTATTTTTTTGGTAAGGTCCCCCTTCCTTTTTTTTTCCCCCTTTTTCCCTTTTCAAAAAAAATGAAAGCCTACTTTCCCCTTTTTCCAGTCCCATCTGGTAAACGCCCCTTTCCCTTTGAAGTAATGGAAATTGTCTCCCGACCTGGCCTTACGCAGGTCCTGGGCGGCCCCCCTCTTCGGGATTGCTGCAGCAGTTCGATCCTTCGCCCTCTGGCTAGGGTCAGTTTCGCGTTTTCCCCCCTCCAGACAAGAAACGCTGTTGCCCCACGAGAATCAAGGCTCCCTTTTTCCCCCCCCCCCTGAAGAACCGAAGAGGTATAGACTTCTTATTTTCTCTTTCTTTCCGAAGTTGTGGTTCTCTTTCTGACTTCCATCTGGTGAGAAGGCGACCTTTCTCTTATCTTTGTCAAGGGAGACGGGGAAAAAAAAGATGTTTCTTTTTTTTGCCCCGGGAACATCTTCTCGGAAAAGGGAAGAAGAAACTCCTGTATGATTGTCAAAATGAAATTTAACGCCCCTTTTTTCTCAAAGAAATGTTCCCCGTGGCTCAAAAGGAGAAAGTCGACAAGTACCTGTATCAGAAAGGAAAGCTCAGTCCTTGAAACTCGATTGCGGAAGCTGTAGGATTCTCTTACCTCCCGAGAAAGGAAGGAAGCTTTTTCCCATTGGAGAGGGGAAGTGCGCTCTTTCTTTCTCGGGGATTAAGGAAAGGGTAGTTGACTCCCCCACGAAAGCAATGGCTCTTCTCCTTCCCCTCAGTCAGTGGGAAATCGAAAGGGCCTTCCCTTTTTCAGTTGGACGGCTAATCACCTTTGTTTCCTTTTTAGCTATATCAAAAGTCTTTTTGATTTCGCTTTTGACTGGAGAAATCGCCTTCCTCCCTTTCCGTAGATTCTTGTTTTCTTTCCGGTGCAGGCCGTCTTTTTCCCCCCCCCCCCCCCCCCTTTTTCTCCTGGCTAGACTTTCGCGTTCTCTCTCGTGGGCTTCCAACTTACGTTAGGACTCGACTGGCTTTTCCATAGAGAGAGGGCGTCGAAAGGACACTATCGTTCACCGTGGGGGTGGGATCCCCCTGCAGCTGCGGGGGAGGACAAGCTCCTTCCTATGGATATTCGAAGAAGAGGTTCCAATTCCCGTAAAGCGAGTGAAAAGGGGAAGTTTGTCCGGGTTCTCCTTAGAGGAAGAAGAGATAAAAGATGATCCCTTCGTCCCCCTTTTGCCCCCGTAAATTTTCCACTTCCGTGCGTATTATAGTTTTGATCCTTCCCCCCCCCCTAGAAGATGGCTTGACCTTTCTTCAGTTAGATCATGAGAGACTCTCCTCCTATCGGCTTACGGGGTCCCGCTCAAAAGGAGCGTTTTTCCTCCCCCCCAATCACGGTTCAAGGCGTTGTCTTGCAAACTCCCTTTCAGCGAGGCACACGGCTGGACCTTCTTGGGGAAATAAATAGACGCGTTCTTTCTTCCCTCCTACAAGGAAGTGACCCCAGGATGATGGAAGAACTTGCAACCTTCTTTTTGAGTATGGAGAGGAGAAATGTTTTTTTTTCCGTTCATTGGAGAAATGAAAAGGCCGCGGCCCTTCATCTCTCTAGGTGAGACTCCTCTTTTTGGTTTTCCATTCCCTCTTCTAGCGCCTTGAATGTATTTCCTTTTTCAAACCGGAACGATCTCCCCCTCTCCATACGCAGAACAAAGAAAAAGCGCCTTGTGCATCAGCATGTTAGTTAGGGGCAGGTAGTTTTTCTTTTTTCTCTTCTTGTTTAAAAAGAGAAAGTAAAAGGCCGTTCCCTTGTCGTAGCTCCCGAGTTTGAAGGACCCACGTCCTTCTCTTTCCCTACCAAGAGAATGTTGAGGGAACTCCCCCCTCGCGGGGCTGGAAGGCTTTCTCTTCTTCCCCCTCTGAAAAAATTGCACGCGTCGAGGACTGGCCACGAAGCGATCCCCCCCTTCATCCCTCCGGTCTTGGACAAATCCCCCTTAAGCCGAAGGGGATCATCGTTTCTCGTGTCCTCCGAGGGCAAGGAAGACCCTGCCCTCCCCTTGAACGCGGGCGGCTTTTCCCGGCGTAGAAAAGCTCACGTTTGTCTCCCGCTGTTTTTTTCCCTGTTTGGCGCACAACAACCAATGAGGTCGGTCCGTGAGCATGGGCTCTTCTCTATGAAAATAGAAAAGTACATCTCACTTAAGAACCACCCTCCTTCCCGCGAAAGTAAGCACTGTCTTAGGAGTAGGGGAGGTTCCACCTTCCTCAAAGGAATGAACCCTACTGTAAGGGAGTTAACCTTTTCTTATAGAGTCCTAAACGGCAAAGAAAATCACCCCCCCTCTATGTCTAAAGTGGAGAACTCCACAACACCCCCGGTTATTAGAACGTCAACCTCTCTTCTCCCCGTAGAAGGGAGAGAAAAGGAAGGATTTGTCTTCTCCTCGCTATAATGAATTGATTCCGTGTTCTGTCGCGAAACAAATTAAGCCCCGTCCTCCCCTCCCGTCCAATCTCACATGTTCGCGTCAGTCCTGGAGAGTTCGGCGTTATCTTTTCCTCTCTCTTCGCAATCGAGTGCAAGATTCCCCCATTCCTTCTGCTACTCTCGATTGTATTGTCGGCACTTTCCTTTATTGCGGTCGACTTTTGCCCGTGCATTGGACAATCTCCCTTTTCTTTCCCTCTTTTCCTCAAAGAAGGCAATGGATCCCCCGGACAATAGGGGGGTTTCCCCTTCTTTCCCCCTCTCCTCCATGGAGGTAGAAAGGAGCATTTTTGGCTCAGCAAAAAAACGAGGCATCCAGGTGTCCCTCCCCCCCCCCCCACTGGCAGAAAAGAGGGGGGGAGGAAGGGGGTTTTTGCTTTTACCTGGACGATGGATTTCTTTGCTTTCCTTTTCAGGTGGCCGCGAAAGCATCCCGGACAGCCAGCTTGCCTTTGTCTCCCCGCTCTAGAAATACCTCTGATTCACAAGCCCGAAGGAGGAGAAGGACCTTCTCCTTTTCTCCAAAAAAGACAAGGACTTTCCCCCCTGGCCGATTTGTGAGGGACCAGATGGGCTCTTTAAGTTGAAGAACGCCACGGTGACAGTGCCCTTCCCTTCCCTTCCATAGAAAAGAATGTAGAGTTTTCCCATTTCCCTTTCTATTAAGAAGTTTTCTTCTCTCTTCCTTTTTTCCTCCTCTTCGGGAGTGGAGATACCTGGTCTCTCTGGCGCGACAGTTATTGGCTCCTTTATTCCCTTTCCCGCCCAGCGAGATGCCGGGATGCCCTTTTTTTTCTGCTTTTCTTTCCGGCATTCAACAAGTCTCCTGACTCGCCCCCCTACAAAAAGGACGCTAATCTTCCCTTCCTCCCTACTGAAAGTAAGTAGTTTACGCCCCTTCTTCTGTTAATTCAAGAAGTTCTCTCTTTCTTTCCCCCCTTTGTCTTTGATTTACCCCCCTCCCTAACTTGGCGGCTGGAAGCTCCCGATCTTTTTCCTTCCCTCCCGAAAGGAGGAGAACACTTCAATCGACTACATGCCCCTCTTTTTTCCTTTCCTCTCCGACGTAGTGCAGGGGAAGGGGGTGGCATCCATCGCTGCTACAACAAGCTGTAAATCCGCCCCCCTTCCTCTTTTTCCCGACGATTCAAGCGCTTTTTTTGGGTCCCGACCCCCTTTTTTCCCCCCTTCCCCTCTCTGTTCAAGAGCGCATTTTTTCTGCGAGCACTTACGCTCCCTTCATTCGTTGGACGTAAAAAATGCAACCTTCGCCTCGCCGAGCTCCCCCATCAAAAAAAGCGCTCCCTATTCCTCAGCCGGGAAGAAGTCTCTCCCTCCTCCGCTCGCTCCTTACCCTTGTTGATGACGCTCTCCTCTTAGTTACGAAGAAGAGGAAATGACCCCACTGAAAGTAAGGAAAGAGATAGCCCCCATGTTGATTAAAGGGAAGGGAGGAATCCCCCCAAAGCGGGCTTCAATGATCGAGTCTTTCCACTGGCGGGATGACCGCCCCTTTCTTTCCTTTTTTCCCAGCAAACCGTCCCTTGATCCGGCGATCGAAAATTTAATGTTTTCCCACGAGGGAAAGGCGCCCTCAGCAAAGAGAGAGGGGCCCCTTCCTAATAAGGGAATACTCCGCTGAGGAACGCTTTTCACCCAGAGAAGGAGCCCTTTTCCGCGGATCTTTTTTCTTTCCAGATGTGGGAATAGGAAACGCTTCTTCAAACCAACCATCTACCTCCCCTCTCTCCCTCCCGTTCGGACAGGGAGTAATATGGACTAGCTGCGTCGGTCCACCAAAGAACGAGATTTTCCCCACCCCTCTCGGTCGCCGATATGGTAAGACTGCTTTACGAACGCAAGGAAGACCCCTGAATCAGCAAGAAGGAATTTATTAAAAGCTCCCGCATGTTAATAAGGGAGGTCCCTTTGCGAGGTTTGGAGAAAGGAAAGGGTCCGATCTTTTTTACTAGAGATCACGCTGAGAGACAAGCCGGCCCAGATCCTCCCCTTTCTCACCCGGCCCACATGTCCTTTTTTTTCTTGAAAAACGTCTTTCATTCTTCGACGCTCCCTTTTTTTTTTTCACGCTGCATCGGGGGGCCCCCCGGTTCCCCCCAATAACTTCAGATAAGAAGTCTCTTCTGTTCCCTCAAAAGTGCAGACACTTTTCCGTTGCCACGCCTCTCCCTCTGGCGCAGATTGGCTATCGTTTTTTTCCCCCCTCCTGGAGTCAGAAAATCGACCTTCCTTTGCATTGCGTGGTGCCGGGAAGGGGGACGGCGGACCCCGCCTTTTTCCCTCAGCCCCGCTTAAGAAGGAGGCGGCCGTCCCTGGTCTTCCCTGGCCAGTCGTAGAGGAAAGAAGGCACTGCCTTCCCCCCTGCAAGCCACCTTTGAGACTTGCGCCACTGCCCCGCCCCCCCCCCTTCTTCTTTGTCTGAGACCACTCGAATCTTTTCCGCGAAACAACGTTCGGAGTCCCCTTCTTTCTCTTTGGCCGATGACAATATCGCGGTAGACATCTTAACCTTTTTCTCATCTCGTTTGCTGATGGGAGGTCTTCTCCTCTTCCGCCCAAAAAAACGAACAGATTTACTTTTTTTCCTCTCTCTCTTTTCCGAAATCAGTGGTGTGGTTTCCTATTTTTCCTGGGTCATTCCACTTATGTGAGTTGTGGTCCTTCGCGCCAAGAAAGGTGACCCTTCCCCCACCTCTTTCCCATCTATGGTTGGAGAGCTCCACCTTAACGGCCAAGATAAGGAGATTCCTCTTTTTCCTCTTTTTTTTTTTTTCCCGGTAGGATTCCCCCCCAAATCCTTCGAAAGAGGGGTTCAGCCCCTTTCCCTCCTTTGTGCTGTGGGGGGGGGGAACCTTTTTGAAAGTCTAAGGGAAAAAGGAGCTTCCTCTTTCTCTCGGAGGGAAGAGACTCCTTTTTCTAAAGAATAGGGATCTTTCCTTTTTCATGAAGAAAGAAAAGCCAGTTCGGGGGGGAAGTGATAAAAGCTCTCTTCATAAGAAAGATAAAACGTTACTCACTGCAAATGGGGTGTGAAGTTCTTTTCTTCTCCAGGCCCGCTGAAAGAAGCAATTTCCCAAGATGTTGGGGGAGAGGGTCCCAACTTTTCTCCCCTTGCACTGGTTAGGAACAGGAGATTTACCCTTTTCCCCCCTTTTTTCTATTCTGACGGTTAGTGGGCTAACTGTCCTCTGCAGAGTGAAAACTCCCCCTTTTTTTTCTAAGAAAGTACGATGAGAAGTTTTTAATTCTCGGAGAGAAAGAATGACCACTTCTTTGCCCTTTTTTTTTTATGAGATGGAGAGATGTCTTCTCTGCGTGAACTAATAGATATTTCCTCTCTTCCACCTGCGAAAGGGCCAGTCCCTCAATGCTTAAGGTGATCCCACTTTCTTTCAGGAGTTAGACCTTCAGGAGGAGAAAGAATACGCGGACCCCTCTTTGCCCTTCGAGGGGGGACCTTTCCCCCCTTTGCTTGGGGGGAAGGGATTGTAGCTCTCCCTCCGGAGGACGAAAGGGGCCCTTTCGGTTACACTTTCCTTTTGTCTGGAGGTATTTAGATGGTGGGGGCCGATCGCGATGTCCTGAAACTTTTTGGTTCGCAGATCAGAGCATTCCTTCCCTCTTTGTGGGGAATCTTTTTTCCCTTCACAAGCCGTCTTTGTTTTTTCTTGGGCCCGCTCGCTGGGCTTTTTTCAGCGTTCCAGACCACCTTTCTTTTCTTCGTACCTCTTCCAGCGGTGGATGGACCCCCTTTCTTTTCGCGTGGTATCCCCTGTGCTCACGCAGAGGACCGCGTCTCCTTCTTTCGTCCATCACATACAGGTCTTTGAGCCCCTCTTTTAAGTGAATCACCCTTCCTTTTTTCTTGTAAATGACTACTGTGTAAGTTCAGCTCTTTTTTCCGTGAGGGAAGGCAAAGAGTTATGGAGTAAGGAGGAACTGCTTCCCTCTTCTTTCCTTTTATGCCAGGCTGAGGTGAAGGTTTAAGCGCTTTTTTTTTTTTTTTCCTTCCTCGGTCAGTCTCAGGATTCCCCCCGGCTTTCTTGAGAGTTTTGACGCTACTTTCCCCTCCTCCCCCCCTTTTCGTTGCGTAACAGTGATCGCCGGACCGGCCTTTTTTCTTGAACAGCTCGGACTGATTTCTTTTCCCCTCCTCTTCCCCCCCCATTTCTGGAGAAACGCTTGACTTTTTTAAGAAATATTCGGCTTTTCCTTTTCTTTTTTGTAGAGAGATTTATTTAAGATGTTTTTCACCCCTTTTTCCCTTCCTCGTCGATGGCTTAAGGATTTAAAGCTTTCATTTCGTCTCATTGCGCCTTCAGGGTCGCCGCTTTTTCCCTTTTTTTTTTATCGTGGAGATTCCAGGACGAAAAAGTAGGCTTGGATTTTTTCTTCGCAAATTTACAACGGGGCATGCTTTCCCTTTCCCTCTGAGAACTTCTGGGACTTCCAAGACTCTTCTCCTCGGGCGGGAAAAGAAGATAGGCTCATTCTTTTCCTTTTTTTTTTTCTCTCTTTCTCTGAAGTTGGGTTTTTGGTCCTAGCAGCATGCCGAGGATAGTCACTTTTCCTCTCTCTTAACTTACTTAATGTGGATTTCAAAATGCCGTCCTCTCGCATGTTATTGAAAAAGACTTTGAGCCCTGACAAAATCATAAATGTAGCACCCCCCCCTCTTTCCTCTAACGCGGAAAGCATTCCCAGAAGGAAAAAGAGAGACAGAAAAAAGGCTTCCTTCTACGAGGAAAGGGAGAATGCCTTTCACCCCTTAGGGAGTCGGGGTTTCCGGAAACGGCCCTTCGCAAAAAATGAAAGACTCTAGGGCCTCAAGGAAAATATGTCCCCTCCTTTGAAGTCCTGGAACTTGTCCTTTTTTCTTCCCCTTCCTCCTGGGTCCTGAGAAGAATGAGGCTTGCTCACCAGGTCGCGGACACCAGAGCAACCTTTTCTTTCTTCTTCTTCTCGCCCAGAAGAAATAGCAATGCTTGTATCAAGCTTCCAGTGCCAGACCTCCCCCCCCCCCCCCTCCCCCCCCGACGAGGTTATAGAAAGTGTGGAACGTCTCAAGGTTAGCAACTCTTTTCTTTTCTGCCTTAGGCCAAGTGAACTTCCATCGGCGAACCCCATCAAGGATATAGGTGTCACTCTGCCCCTTTCTTTTTCTTTTCCCCGGTTGGACACCGGGACAACTCTTTAGGAACATAGTCCGAACTCCCCCCCCTCTTTTTCCCACCAATCACGTTCACGAAAGACCATGGGTCTCACAGAAATGTCTTTTTTTCTCCCCCCTCCTTATCCAATCGAGAGTATAAGAAGGAATGAACTTTCTTTTTTAACTCGATTGAGAATATGTAATCTTTCCTCTCCTACCTCTCCATTATCCTTAAGAAGAAATGGAGCGTTAATCGGCGAGGGAAAGGTAGAGGTATGGGGACCTCCCCCTCCCTGATGAAGAGACTTAGCCATTGGAGATTTATAGATATAAACTTTTTCCTTAAGAAGTATTGAATTCTCCCACTCCCTCCCCCCCATTTTTGAAGGTATATAAAAGGGGGGTTTGTTAGCACCTCTCTATTATAAAGTAATTGTTGGATTTTAGGGGGTCTTTTTTCTTTTCGAGTCAAGGTTAAAGAAAGTAAGTCTCACCTTCCGGTGCCGTTTTTCTCTTTCCTTTACGTGGAAAAGAAAACGAATTCATATCTCTTACTGGCTCTAGAATTTAGAGGTGAATTCCTTTTCTCTTTTCTTCAATAAGTGAAGTAATTTAGAAGGCCCCCTTTCGGTACGGTCGAAAGGTTCCCCCTTCCCTCTTTTTTTTGTGTGATACACGATGAAATCGGATTGCCTCTCATCAAACGTGATGATTTCTACCCTCCCCCCCCCCCTCCGAAGAGATGGGAATGGTGGACTTGGTTCTTCCTTGACCCCCAACCCCTTTTCTCTCCGGATAACGTCTTTTCCGGCTCACCGTGGAAATGGTCATTTTTTTCTTTTTGTATTATGAGTGGGGGAGGAAGGTGATTTCTTTTCTCCTCGAACGATGGAGTGCATCCTTTTTTTTAGATCATGAGAAAGAAGAAAGTGAAAATCCCCCCTTTTCGTGCCGCTTCCCCCTTCCCTCTCCAATCACGGTCAGGACGTGGGTTGCAAAACGGGATTTTTCCGGGCCACGGCTGGACGGTCTCTTTTTTCTTCGCTTGAGTGAGTGGAGCGAAAGACTCCCGGCCTTTCCCCTAAAAAGGTGATGGCCTCCTCCTCTTTTTCGTGTCTGCGTATGGCACGCTTAGACAGGTTCGCTCTTTTTTCCCACTTGCTAAGGGCCATTGGAGACCTTCCCTATTCACTTTTTTCATATATATATTTAATAATAATTAAGTTTTTTTTCTCGAGAGATGAAGTAGAGGAATAGAGAATTGATGTCTCCCTTCCCCCCTTTCTCCCCCTCTTTTCCCCCTAGTCGAAGAGAAAAGGAAGAAGAAAACTCACTTTTTTTTGCGCGTCGGCCAGCAGACTGTTTCTTTCCTTTTCTCCACTCAATAACGGTAGATCTCCTCCCGTCCAGCCGTGTGCAGAGGGAAAATTGTCTCTCTCCCTCTTTCTGCCCGGGATTGGAGAGGGGCCGACACGCGGCCTGTTTTTCCCCCCCAACCCGAACCGATTCTTCTCCTTTTCCTCCTGGATCTAAACTGACGCCGTTTTTAAGGCCCGCGTCGAGGAATGGCTCCTTCCTTTCCCCAATAATAAGACCAAGATGGCTTTCCCCCCCCAGAAAAGTGAAAGGTGAATCTCCTTTTCCGTCTGCCTCTCAAGGTCAAGGATATCCCCCGTTCCAACATTTGAACCCCTTCCTTGCTTAGAAATCATCACGTTGATGGCGGCCTCCGACGCTCGAAGGAATCTTTTCCCCAATGGTTCGAAAGGACGATCTTTTCTCCCCGTACAGGATTATAGATGCCCCCTCTCCCCTCTCATCCCCCCTCTATCGAATTTCACCAGAAATTAGTCCCCCCGCGTAGGAAAGGCGGGGCTTTCCCCCCCCTTCCCCCCCCTTTCTACGGATTAGGAGCCTTATTCTCCGCCGTCCAGAAACGCCCACGAACCTCCCCCCTTCCCCCTTTTGTAACGACAAAACCACCGGTTATTAGACCGTTCAACCGTTCCCCCCTCCAGGAATCCTTGCGATGGAAAGGAATTGCGATCCCTTCCCTCCTTCCGTGGGCTAGAGGTCAGCGAAAATTCTTCCCTTTACGCCCTTACCGGCTAACGTCCCCCTCTCCCCCCCTTTCCCCCCCTTACTGGAGAGTTCGGAGATAAGTAAGCCATCCTCTTTTCGCAATCGATTTAGAAACCGCCTTCCCCCCCCCCCCCCTCTCTATTGTCTTGTCGGACTGGATAGTGGATCCACCCCTCCATTGCGGTGAGGAACAATTTCTTTTTCCCCATTCTACAGTGGAGGAGGGGTAGTCGGACTTTTCCCCCCCAAAGAAGGCAATTTCTCCTTTTTCCCCACCGTGACCATCGGGGGGGTTCAATTCGCCTTTCCCAGATACTCCCTTGATGTCGACCTTCCTCCCCCCTTTGCTCCAGAAGAAAAAAAACTTCCCCAGGTGGATAACCTTGAGTAATAAGATTCCCCCCCCTCTCCTTTTTTCTTCAGGTGGGGGGGAGGGTCGTTCCCGGAAGAGGGATTTCTCTTTTTTTTTTCCCTTGATAATGTCTTTTTCCCTCATAAACGAACTCCCTCCCTTTCCGTCTCTAGACCTGAGATGAATCCCTCATCGGCTCACTGACTGCGTAGGCCCCTCCCCCCGACACTTCAGGACTTCCAAATGGCCCTCTCTACCGAGGGACTGGAGGAACTGCAGGTTCTTTCCGACCTGAAACCCTCTTTCCCGCCTTCCCTAGCAAAGAATGTAAGAGTTCTTTTCCTTCCAGTGCTTTCAGCGTTGTCGGGCTCGATTTTTTTCCCTTTTTTTCCTTTTTCTCCTTCGGGGGGGGTTTTTAGTAGGATGTGCATTTATCGCATCGTTGTTCCGCCCCCTCCTCCTTTCCCCTTTTGGAAAATCCACAGAAGTAGTTCGCGGCATTCACATTTTTTTTTTTCTTTCTATCCGCGGTGGATGCGCACCGACCCCCCCCCCTTCTCCGTGTACATTTCAGACCTACTGACCTTTTTCCGCCAATCGTGGTAAGAGTCTTTTCCTCACTTTCTCGATGAATGTATTACGTTCTTCTCTTACTATCCAAGCCATTTGGAGGCGGGACTCCCCCCCCTTTCCAAAATAGATTTTCTCCCCCCGACGCGGCGAACATGAAGGACGAAATCGACTACCTTCCCCCCTTTCCCCTTCAACCATCGAAGACGTAGTTGCAGGGGACGGGGGTTGTTTTCCCCCCCCAAATCGGAAAGAATCGTCTTCCCCCCCCCTCCCTCCGCACAGTCGAAGATTTCTCAAGACGATTCAATTTTCCCCCGATTGTTTGGGTCCCGAACACATTGTGGCTTCTTTCCTTTTTTCCCAGCAGCGCAAGGTGTCGACTTTTCCCTGTTACGAAAAGATTGGCAGTCTCTGCGATTCATGTTACGTCAAAATCTCCCCTACCCTTTTTTCCCCTCGCCGGACGACATATCCTCCCCTTTTTCCTATCTAAGACGGGAAGAAGCCGCCCCCTCATCGACGCAGATCGGACTTTCCCTCTCTTCGTCTTTTTTAACGCCCCCCTTCCCTCGCCTGAAGAACCCCCTCCCCTTTTCTCCAAAAGCATGGTGATTTTTTTTCGGCAAGGGAAGCAAATCCCTTTGCCCAAAAAATGGATAGCGGAAATTCTTTCTCAATGGAGTCTCTAAGCAAAGAGAATGGATGTTACCCTTTCCCCCCCGCTGGCATAAGGTGATAAGCCTCCCTTTTGTCTGGAACGCTTGCAAGGACCTCCCCCAGCGAAGCGGGCCTCCAGAACCCCTTTTTCCCCCCCGCTTCCCGCCACCCATACTGGAAGCAGGCTTCTGCGAACCATCCAGATTTTCTTATTCCATCGCGGATATGGAAGAAACACCCTCCCTCCATCTTATGAACGTCACTTCCCCCCCCCCCCCCCCCCCCTTTTTTTCTCTGGCTCGCTGAGCGAAAAGACCGGCCACCCACCCCCCGAGTAGATGGAACGGCACACCCCTCTCTTTTTCCCCTCCCCCTTTCATCGCCCGAAGACGTAAGGGATCACCTGGAATTCCATGTCCTTTTTTGGCCATGCGCAGGTTGTCTCCCCCTTTCTTTTGCGGAATCTCGATGAGTGCACGCGCTGTGGGGTGTTGGACATCGCGACATATCTCCCCCTCCCCTCACTGCCAGAAGTGGCAGGGGGCGGGAGATGCTTTTTTTTCCTGAAAAACGTCGCAAGCGAACTTTCCCCTCGTACGTGACGTGGTCTTCACGTGCCTGCAGGCCCCTTTCTTTCAGAATAAGAATCTTTTCTTACGGCTTTTTTTTTTTTAGAAACAAGTGCATCCCCCTTCGTCCCCAACATCTTGGAGCCCCGCTTCTTCTTCAGCGGGCTGCCAGCCTTTCTTCCCAACTTCACCCACAGTGCATTGCGTGGTGGCCCAGTTTTCGGCCGATCGCATCTATCAAGCCCAGCACGACTTCTTTTTCGTCCTTCCGGTGCTCAGCCCGAGTTTTTCTTTTTTTTTGCGGAATAGGAAAGAGTTTAGGACTTTCCCTCCTCTGAGACTTGAAGAAAAGGGAACATACTCCCCAAATTCTTTGCTGCGTGGCGGATCCCCCATTCGAAAGGATTGGGTGGTTTACTTTCCCCACAGTTAGGCTTCCCCTCGTTTATTCGCAAGTTCCCCTTTCGCCATATCCAACCACTTTTCTTCTGGAGGTCACACTTTTCGTTGGCGCGTCCACAACAAACGAACAGACTTTCCCTCCTTCTCTCTCTTTTCTCATAAGAAGGTCTTGTCCCTCGAGAGAGAGATCTTCGATAGGCGTCAGGAAAAGGAGGGAGGGGGGGGGATTCCTTAAGAGAATTCCACAAAGGGGAACAGTAAACCTGCCTTCCCCAGACTAAGGAGATGGTTTTCTTTTTTTTTCCCACGATGATGAGCCTTCTCCCAGATAAGGACCATGGATATGGGGCCTCGCTTTTTTTTTTCGCGGTACCGTTCCCCCAATCCTTCGAAATAGTGGTCTCAGCCAACCTTTCCCTCTTTGGGACCATGATGTCCTCTGGCTGGCAAGTTATCCTTTCCCCCCAACTGAGGATTTCCCTCCTCTTCGTGCCGGAGGGCGAGAACGAACCTTCCCTTTCAAGACTCGGCTGGCACCCCTTCCTTTTCCCCCAAGGAAGAAAGAAGTCCTCAGTCTTTAGCTTTTTCCTTGGATCCAGCGCGTGCTCTTTTCCCACAGTTCCACCTTCCCCCGGGAACAACGCAATGAATGTGTTTCAGTTCGAATTTTTTTTTCTTTTCTCCCCGCTGAAGATTTAAGAGACATCCCCCCCCCTTTCTGCGCAAAAGATGTTTTTTTCTTTTTTTCCTGTGGCAGAGGGGTTCTGCACTGGTGCGGCCCCATTTTTGATCGTAGACGCGCGGGATTAGTATGAGATTTTTCTTTCCTTCTTGTCAGCGTGATGAAGACCCACGTTTCCCTCCCTTCGTCGGAAGAACTCCTTTTCCTTTTTTTTTCAAGCCAAACGTTAGAGAGCGGAATACTTTTTCCCCCCTTTCGGCAGTGCGATTTCGAAACGAGTTGTCTTCTCTTCTCCTGCCGAGTGAAATCACCGAGATGGGCCCTTCTCATGGCGGCTCCCCCCTCAATGGCCACAGCACTTTGAAATGCTTCCAGTTTTTCCCCCTTTGTCGTCGATATGTAAGGCGTCTCCTCAGCGCTTCCCCTTTCCCCGCCACCTCAAGGGGGTTTCCCTTTTCCCTTTGTTCTTTAGCTCCAGCGAGTCCAGAGGACTCCGGCTCTCCCGGTGACGTTAAGAGAGTTCCGTATGGTGGTTTCTCCAGATCGCGATTGTCCTAGCACATATGGACTTTTCTTTCCGCGCTTCAAGTAGATGGTTTTTGGCGAAGCAGTGCCTCCTCCTTCTTCCCCTTTTTTTGGAAGGCCCGCTCGTGGTTTTTCCCTGCAAGCGTTCCAGACCAACCTCTTTTCTTCCTTCCTTTTCTCGTCAGAAAAGGGAGGGCAAGAGGTCTGCCCTGGAAAAGAAAGGAGCGTGCTGTGCCCTTTTAATAAGAGCCAGGGAGAACGCTTTTTCGAGCAGTTGTGGCGAGACCTCCCCTGTCTTTGCGTCCCCTTGCTTTTTCCCTTTCGTTGGTATCGATTGTCATACCCTTTTTTGTTTCTCCTTTTTACTCCGGTGGAGTAGAGCCGTCATCCCTAGTGCGATGATAAGGCTCCCTTCGTCGATTAGGGGAGCGATTAGGACCGTCTTCTCGGATCGAAGGTCTCTTCTTTTTTCTTTCTTTGTTCGGATAGGGCCAGTCTCGTCCCATTTTCTGTGCATACAGGCTTTTCTTTTTACCCCGAATCGCCAGGTAGCTGCCACGTTTTTTTAAACCGTGCCGACGACACCTCCCTTTTTTTTTTTTCCTCTCGGCCTGATTGCACGAATGTGTTCGGAGCCCCCCCCCACCAACTGAGAAGGCTCCTTTTTTCCTTCTTGAGAAATCGGCGAACTTTCTGCGGGTGTGGGGAGCTGTGTTTTTTGTTGTGGTTTTCTCTTTCGTTCACGATTGTTTTTTTCCGGCCCCTGCAACTACGTAGTCGATTTGGTTTCTTCATTTCAAGCGATCGTGGCCTTTTTCCTTGGCCGTCAGGTAGCGACTGTCGTGATTCCCGGAATCGAGTGATTTTTTCTTTTTCAACGTAGGCGGGGCTAGTACGACTCCCCGGCACATGCCGTCTTCTCGAGAACTTCTGGGCCTTCCAAGTGATCCCCCCCTATGGGAGGAAAAGACTTCCTTTTTCAAGGAGGGAGGAAAGGGAACAAGGTTCTCCCTTCGTTAGGAAGTTTTCCCTTTGCGAAAGAAGCCGCTTTCTTCTTTTTTTAAGGAGAAGAGGGGACTTCTCTTCCCCTCCCCCTTTTGGATTTAAAAATGGACGCTTAACGGAAAATCTCGCTTTTCTTTTTGGAGAAAGAAGCGCCCCCCCACCCCTCAGGAAAGGGAGAGGACCCCCCCCCTCTAGGGAAAAGAAAAGGAAGTTAAACCTAATTGGAAAGAGTCTTTGGAAGCCTCCCCTCTCTCTCGAAAAGGAGAGTCCGGAGGAAACCCCTTGATAATGATGAAGGAAGACCTCACCGGATGGGAGAGAGTTCTTCTTTCCGGGAAAACGGCCATTTCCCCCCCCAAAAAGGTCTGCCCCCTTCCTGCCGCACATGGCCTCAATTCCCCTTTTAAACGCACAAATCGTCCTTTTGTTTTCCCTTTGGAACTTGTTTTACGTGTTGTCCGTGGAAAGGAAGAAGGTCCTTCTCATCTTTTCTTGCTGTAAAAAGGGCTGATCTTTCCCCCCCCCCCGAGCAATGCTGATGGTGAGTTCGATTCTTTTTCCCCCCCCCTCAAGAAAGAAATTTAGAGAAAGTAGCAACCCCCCCGCGAATCAAGCTTCCAGTTCCGACCTCACCAACCACCTTCCGTCACCCGAAGAGGTTATCCTCCTTGTGAAGGAATCGTATCCTCAATTTTCCTCCCCCCCTGGATGACGAGTTTGTTTTCTTTCCTCCCCTGACTTCCATATAGTGAGAATGTAGACCTCCCCTGGAGTATCTGTGTAAATCTTCGCCTTCCCCCCCTATTGGTACAAGGTTGGCCCACGGGACAAAATCCTTTTTTTGAGGAGGAAACCTCTCCACTCCCCCCCCCCCCCCCCCCCTTTCCTCCACTGTAATTTCCAATTCCCCCTTTTTTCCTTCTCACCGAGCAATGTTAATTGTTGGCTCCCACTGCTCCCTCCCCCACAAGACATCGAGGTTATCGAAGTTAATTTTCGTTTCCGTTTTCTGAACTCGATGGTCGCCTCCTCCTCCTCTACATCTAAGAGAAAGAGAAAGTTACTTACTCAGGACCCCGCCTCCCCCTGCGTGGGGACGTGAGATTTTTCTTTGCCTAGGGGCTTAAGTCCCAATGTTCGCGGACCGACAGCTTCCCCCCCTCCCAATGGCGATATAGCCCTGTAATCGCGTATTTTCCCTCTTCCTTTCGAACCGATACTCAGTTTTGTACTGCCCCCCCGGGGTTTTTTTCTTGCTATAGCACAGTCCTGTTTGATTTTTCGTGGGCGTTTTGTCTCTTCGCAGAGTCAATTTCCTTCGGAGAAGTTCTCCTTTTCCCTTTGCAGGCCGTAAGTGGACCCGCCCCGCCTTCCGACTCGGTAATCCCTTTTCCCCCCCCCTTCGACGGTGAATGGCGAGGAGTGGTCTTCACTCTTATTACTTTGCAGTTCCCTTCCCCGGGTACGGTGTCGCCCCTTCCTTTTCACTATCGTTCAGTTTTTTTTTTTGGGTTGCTCCACGTCTCCTCCCTCTCTCGTTCGTACAGCTCATCCCCTTTTCCTTTTTTTTCACCGAGACGAAGAGAGAGGTAAGAGTTCAAATGTGTTTTTCTTTTCCTTTTCTTCCTTGACCTCGGGAGATTCCTTCCCGATTAACGATGATTTCCCCCCCTTCACCGTGTGTTGGTAACTCTTTTTTCCCAGAAATTTCCTTTCCCTCCTTTATGATAAAGTAGTGAGCCCAATTTCCCCCTTCCCCCTACGCTGGATTGCACTGGGGCCTTTTTCTAGATCAATGAGGAAAGCCTCCATGCCCCCCTTCCCTCAGCGGGTTTTCGTTCTCGCGTGTAGGGCCCTCTACCATTCCGGTAAGGACTTTTCTCCCCGCGCGAGGGGAGATAAGACAATTTGCCATCTTCCACGGATGGATGTGGGGAGGTTCTCTTTTTTTTCTCCCTCAAGCGGGAAGTGAGTCCTGCTCCTTAAAAGACGCAAGGCACGAACTCCTTTCTGGCAGAAGCGAAACCCTCTTCGCTTTGGCGTGGTTTTTTCCCTCTTTTTTCCGGCTCGTTCCGTGTCCCATGCTACGTGCATGGGAATTCAGGTCTCTTCAATCGACTTCA
>Ga0179593_1495682_pt1 | contig 21077 bp, 29 predicted proteins | sample CZODoug2_1_08_16_FD_185931 | JGI IMG/M metagenome (GOLD analysis project Ga0179593, IMG submission 185931) | Vadose zone soil fungal communities from Angelo Coast Range Reserve, California, USA - CZODoug2_1_08_16fungal (PacBio error correction) | ecosystem: Environmental > Terrestrial > Soil >... | reverse complement strand
CTTTTCGCCGGTTGAGATTAGAAAACTGTCCTTTCAACCCAATGTTTTTTTCAACTCCCTTTCTCAATCTGTTGTGTTGACTGAAGTGCCGTTTTTTTCTCTCCTCAATGTGACCAGTTTTCTCAGCTTCGACCCCAAAACTTTTCGCCCCCCCCAATTGGTCTTTCCTTGGATTTGCCTAATGTGACCCGACTTCCGGTCCTATCTCCCATGTTGCTGGATATGCGTCTGGTGCTCGGGCTTTTTCATTTCTCACCAAGGCTTGTCCACCAGGCCTTTTTCTTTAAAACCCACTAATAATCCGTCTCCTACAAACAGTCGCAAAAACTTTTGAAGACTGATACCCTGGACGCTGCGCCGCCTTGCGCCAGTCAGTTGAGACTAACATCCCGTTCTTCGCTTGTTTTAGCTTGGCTGAAGCATCGGATTTCGGTTTGCCCCTTTTATCTAGTTTGCAGAACGGGGCATGACCCTTTGAAATAGGATTATGGTAGCCGAATTTTTTGTCAAGACAACTTCGCTCTTTGTCGTGATTTTTTTAGTCTTCTGGGGCGTATTCCTTGTTTTTTCACCACTCAGAAGTCCTCCCAAGCACCAAGGCTCTTTAAGACCTTTCCAGCATCGTTTTAGTTGCTTTATTCTGACTCCCTCTCTCCTGTGCAATTTATCTTCCTCTTTTTCAATCATCCTATGTCTACCCCCCTTTCCCTTCCCCCCCTTTCACTTCCCCCCTCAGCCTGCCTTACACTCTTTTCTTTTTTTTTAACTCGATGTCCGACTTTTTGATTTTTTCATTCGTTTTTTTCTTTCGTCTCTTGGCTGAATGTTATCGACTCTCCTTGAAAAACGGCCCACGTGGTTAATCTTTGCTTTTTAGTTCTTTGAGAATGGCGGCCCCCGCCCGTTCCTTCTCCTCTGCCCCTGTGGTTCATGGCGTACTTCCTTGTATTTTAACTTTCGCCCCTTTGGTTCATTGATTCTCTTGTGTTCCTTGAAGGCTTTCCATGGCTCTGAGACCCTCTCTGCTTTTGCATTGATTTCTGTTTCTTTCAAAATTCTTTTCTATTAGGGCATGCATCTTGCGCAGGCAAGGTTTGACTTTGGGTCGTTGTGGGGCATGTCCCAGGTCGCGCTCCGAATATTTCGGTAACCCGCTTCTTCCCTCCCGGATGCGGCGGAGACTACGCCTGAGCCGATTTTTCTCCCAGAGATTTTGTTGGCCTTTTTTTTTTTCTCTTCTTACGACGTCCCTGGGTTTTTGGTTAGTCTGCTTGAATCTCGGATGGAATTATTTTGCATGATGGATTTTGGCTCATTTTTTCTCGAATGTGGTGTGACCCTCTTTGGTTTGTTTATCGCGTTTACCCTCTTGGTCTTTTTAGTTGTGCGAGGTTAAGTGCCGCGATGGACGCCCCCCCGGTTTTCTTCGTTGGTCTGGTTCTTTTTTTGTGATGCTGTTTTTTGGCTTCCTTGATTTCTCTGCTCATTGTTTTAGAATAGGATTTTAGGTTCTGATCCGGGGGATTTTCGGTGTTTCTCCAGGGGAATTTATCTTCCTTTCTTGTCTTTTTTACGACTTTCTGCCAAAAAGTATTCTCTTTCTTGCAATGCTTTTTTCTTTGGGAACCTCACAATTCTCTCCCTTTCCACGTTCCGAGGGAGTCGGTTCATACAGCCTGCTGTTTATTTCTCGATTCTTCTCCGACCCACAGACTCCCAAGCCTTGGTCTCCCTCCAAACCACCTTTCAAACCTTTTCTTTTTAAAAAGATTTCTGTCGAGTTGCCCCGCATCGGAAGCTGAGATGCGTGTGGTCCACTCGGCCCGCGAGCCTCCTTTCCCCCCTAGTTGAAGACTTTTCATCAAAATCTACTTACGGCAGTCTCCCCACCCTCCCGGCCCTCTCACGTCAACTTCATCCTCTTGGCTGTTAGTGGAGGTACTTTCACCAATACCACCTCCTCTCTTCGTTTCCCCTTGCCACACCTCAATCCCGCGCCACCTCCCCTCCCTCTAATGCTTACCACTTGAAAGAGCGACATCTCTCCCCCACTACTGCCCCCCCTCCCCCCACCAGTCCACCAATTCAACTTCTCATACCGGGCCCGCGACCCGCTCCACGAACATCCCTCCCCCGCCCCCTCTTTCCCCCCCCCCACCTCAGTTGCCACAACATTCACCCACAGAAATCCACTTCTAAACCGTACCCCTGTGAGATCCCTTTTCCCCCCCGCCCCTCCCATCTTTCTTTCCTGAAGAATTCCAAACCCAAGGCCAAAAGAAACACTTTCCTTATATCTTCCGACCCCTTTTTCGACCCCCTCTTTTTTTCGCCCTAGAGAGCTACGATCATGCTGCACGCCCCATTTTCCGTGGCTTCAGAATACCCATACGCTTGAACCTGCCTTCTCCACTCATCTTTTTCTAAGCAAGCGCGCTTCAGGCAATTCTCATCTCCCATCCCTATCCTTCAGCCACAATTCAGATCTCGTTTCCCGTTCAACGAAGTCCGTATCCGCACCCTGAACGAAACGAGACATTAACGGCGTCCCTCCCCTCTCCTGAACTACCTCCCCGGGATTCCCTAGTCAACTATGCTCGTTTTTTTTAACATTCTTGCCAGTCGAGACAGAGAATAATCCCTTGTAATTGCCCCCCATCCTTACCAAATCCTTTAAACGTCACGCCCATAGTAATTTCGTCGGACGTAGGTGGGATTTGTCTTTTTTGTAAGGGCAGGTCTTCTCCCATGCGCCGATGAAAAATTCCTTCTAAAAATTTTTCCATCTTCTTACAAGGCGACCTGGACTCACGATTGCTTGCCTTTTTTTTTTTTTCTCTACCCTGTTTTATTTTCCTCTGCCTTTCCCTCCCCAAAGACCCGTCTCCACAGTACCATATAAAAAGACACCCCTCTTGTCAGATTCACCATGCCCCTGCCGCCCCCCCACGTTCTCCAAGTTACTATTCATCTTTCCATGCCTTTGCGGCACCCTCCCCCACCAAGTATGAACCCCTCACCGAGATTTTACCCCTTATTCCAACTAGTCGGCCTGATGTTTTATTCTCCCTTTTACTGACCCTTGTCACCTCAATAACCCCAAACCCACCATGTTGATTTTTCGTCTCGGGTTTTGCATTCCGATCTTATCTCCTTAGTGTTTAAAAGGAAATTTGATTCCAGTGTAGCCTACGGTAACCCGACGTGACCCCAAGAAAGCTCTCTCGAAGCCCTTTATCTTTGATGAGCTGCCGCATCGGGGTCACCCCCCTTCTGAATCCCCTTCGCTCCCACATTCATAAGAGAGGTTTCTCTGCGGTGAATCTCTATTTTATCCCCCTTCAGCGCGTTCTCCCGTACTTCTTTATACTCTTGTCTCATACTCCTTTCTGTTTTTTGCCGTTTCTGTCTACTTCCGTTCCGTTTTCTCCTTCCTTGTCATCTGATACCAGCATGCACTCTTTGTCAAAGCCCTCTCACCAACCTCTTGGTAGGTTACGGGTGTTGAGATCTTTTTGGAGGGACCCACCCTTAAAATCCACCCCATGCTTTTTTTTTTCTCTTCTTTCTCTATTCTTTTTGGATACTTCGTGATTTTAATGGTAGCCCACTGCCGGCGATCACGTGTTTCAGTCCACACACTGGACTGATCCTGCCCCGTTCTTACAGGTAACACCCCTATCGGCAAAGTTTATTATGGTGATCTCCATTGTCTCCCCCGTCGTTCTCTTACCAATACAGACGGCCTTTCGTTTTTCCTCTTGGCCGAACCATTTCCTTCGGTTTTTGGCCGGTCTAGTGGTGCCTCGTTTCGAAGTTGAATAGGCTACCTTTTTCTTGACGATTCCTGCCGATCCCTATTTTCCTTTAAGCGGTTCTTGTTTCGTCGTACTCTTTGTGGTCTAGAGTTTTTCCGGTCTTTTTTTCTTTCCCTTCCCAGAAGTCCCTTCCTAGCGATTTGAAGCCATGGTTCAGTCATTTATAGTATACAGCCGTGTCTGACCTTGGCAAGAATTTACTGTTATCTTTGCCGATTTTTTCAATCCCCCCCTTGTTCAGTTGTTCCCCCTTCCAAAATTTGACTCATCACACTTTAACGATGACTGGGCGTGTTACCTGTTCTTTTGTTCGAGTTTTTCTTTTAATTCAGTTCTAGGCGTGGCTGTAATTTTTCCCTACTCTCCCTTCAACCGGTTCACTCTATTTTTTGGGCAGGGTTAGCTAGGTAATTGTGGTCTCTTCTATAGTTCGTTCCTTCGGTGCCCCCGCACGGTTTCAGTCTGTTCTTCGGTGCGGCGGACTGAAATGTCTCGGCTCCGACCGCTCTTCTGCTTGTTACAGGCTGCCTCTCATTCTTCATGCGATCCTTTGAACCAGTGTGCGCCTCTACCTATCGCTTCCCTGGACCGTTCCCTACTGGTGTCGTGGTCTTGAATGTCCCCTATTATGCTGCTTGCTTCAACGATGGGATGCCTCATTTTATCTTGAGCTCGAGGTATTGGTTTAATACGCTGCTTTTTTAATTCATGTCTAGGAATAGATCGCACTGATTTTATGTGAGTTTATCCTGGTGTATTAGTATTTGAATCCTTACTGGGAGAGTTTTTCTTTTTGTTTTCCTTAGCGTTCCTTTACTTCTGGGTTTTATTTAGGCAGGACTTTTCTTTATTTGCGTTCTTATTGTGACCTGTCTTTTTCCCATTCAGGATGAGCGTTGGTGTCTTGCCGGCCAGTTTTTAGGCCGCGTTTTTGTTCTTTATCGTTTCTTTTGTTTCAGATGTTTTGTTTGGAGTCCGGCTTTTCGCTTCGTGTCAGAAGTTGATTTTTTTCTTCTGTGGTTTGTTGTTTTTTCATGGGAGGCAGATTCGCCTGGATTGGGCCTTGTGAATCCATTGCAATCACCCCCCGACGTCTGTGTTTTTTTTTTTCGTTGCCATCTTTGTATGTTCGTCTTCTGGACTGTCCTCAGTTTCCGGTTATAAGGAAATTTCTACCGAATCTCGTGCCAACTCAAGCAGCCGTTTTCTTTCTTCCCTAGAGATCTGGGAGTTGACCCGCTAACATTCAAAGACCTAACCATCTCGCCAACCAAATTTTTGAATTTCCACTTTCTCTTAGCTGATCGTCCCACGCCAAGCCGTTTTTTTAGCGGCCTTCCTTCCTGTTTGGTAGGACTGCCCGAGAGCCCATCTCCTACGTGAGTCAAGAAAAACTATTAGGTCCTTGTCCCAAACCTCAAGACCCAAAGATAATAACAGACCCTTGGGTGGAGTTTATTTGTCCGTCAGCTTCCCCCTTCCTTATCTTCCCTTTAATTTACACAACCTCCCCCACAATCCCCGACATCGAATCCTCATAATTCCTTCCCCCTTTCCCCTCTAAATCCCTTTCCTCCACAAAGCCAAAACCACCTTCCCCACCGTGTCTGCCCTTTTCTTTTCTCCCTTCATCTCAAACGCAAGTCCCTCCAACTGGCCCCCTATTCACCTTTTCCAACAACCATTAACTACACGCACCCACCTTTTTTTACCAACTCCCCTTCAACCTTCCCGCCTCAGTCCCAGCCGCCTACCCCCTTCATCAGTCTCTCCGAATCACCACCGTCCCCTAAACCCTTCTTTTTCTCGACCTTCTACGTTGGTCTTTGACCCCATCGTTATTCTTTTCCCCTCGAGCGAAGACATTCCTCATTCGCAACGCCCAACCGTTCCGGTTGTTTTTTATTTTTCCCCATCTCGACCTTCCTCCCTGTACCCTGTTAACCGTTATTCGTAGTGAACTTCCCTCCGCCATTCCCATTCCCCTCCTGCCCGTCCACCCCTTTCTCCCGTTCAGTTTCCCCCGACCGGTATCGGCTCTTAACTAAGCCTTTCTTCCTGCGTCAATGAGAAGACACCCACCTGAAACGTGCGTCCCCTTCCCTTATCCTTTTTTTTTAAGCCCCAAGGGTCCCTAGCCACTTCCCACGTTTGCCTCTTAAAATGCGGATCTCGTACTTCCCTCATTCAGTACCCCTGAATTTTGCCCTACCGCCACATCCTCACATTCCCACCCCGCCCTACGTGTCATTTTTTTCTTCGTTCGTTAGGTGTGACTCGCTTTTGTTCTTTTTTAAATGCCGCCTATTAACCTCCGGCCTAAAACCCAATTGCTTTTCTTGTTCCACGGGTGTGGTTGCTTGTATCCTTTCACCAGATGATTGGTATCATCTCCCCTTGCTTATATATGTCTTGCAGTCCCCTCGACACCACCAGAACATTTTCCCCCGCCACCCTTTATTTTATACCCCAGGTTCCCCTCACTTAAAAGAAACTCCCCCTTTCCCCCCCTATGTACTCCCCCCCACCCCCCCAAGTCGCCCGACAGCAAATCCTAGGCAATTGTCCCCGTTTCCCAATAGCAATTAAACTCCACTGCACCTTCTCTGATGTTCAGACTTTTTCCCCCCCGTCGAACAGCCTCTTCTGATTTTTTCTTCAAGTTGACTTTTAAAGGCGCCCCGCACTTCCCCAATCTGCTGGTCTGTACTCGATTTTCTCTCCGGCCGTACGTGTTTTAAACCTAACCGGTGGATCCCTTCTCCTCAAAAGTCCCTCCCCGAGCCCCACCAGCCGCGCGATAGCCCCTTTTATTATCTCCCGTTCATAGGTTCACCGAAAACCTAATACCATCCATCAGCAGGTTTACGAGAGGTTGGACTTTTAAGAGGCTATTGCCGTGCAAATCAATGATGACTGGAGATCAAGATCTCTCCTTTTTTTTTTTTTTTGTCTTTTTTTTTTTCTTTTGTTTTTTGTTTTTTTTTTTTTTTTTTTTTCCTCTTTTTTTTTTTTTTTTATTTTCTTTTTTTTTTTCTTTTTTTTTCTCTTTTTTTTTGTTTTGTTGTTTTTTCTTCCTTTGTGTGGGAGTCCGTACCTGCGTCTCCGATACTTTGCCCCCATCCCCTTCGTCAAGCAGCTCCAACCAGAGCGTCCTTTCTTTTTTTGCTTTCTTTGGAAAACTCCTCTTTGCGATCAATTCAATACGCTTCCCCGCTAGTTGTTTTTTTTTTTCCTCCGCCCGGTTAATACAATGAGTTTTCCGATCACTTTTATTTTTAAAACCACCTACCTTTGTATTCGCGTCCAACCCTCCCCAAGCAAGGTAACCCGCGATTTCAAGTGCAACTGATGATCTTTTTCAGTTTGGGATACTCTCTTCCGTGTAGAGGTCTTGCCCCTTTGGACCTAACCTCTCGCGTTTTCTTATTTGTACTGGTTTATTGTGAATCACGGGCCTTCCTTTTCAAGGATTCAGTTTCTTTTCCGCTTGGTTCCCCCTATTCCCGTCGTTCCTTTCCATAGGCGTTTCTTCTTTTGCTGGGAGTTCACTACCCCTGGCTTTTTTGTTAAATGAAATCCTCAAGAAAGAAGGACCGCTTTCACAAGAGTCTCCCTCAGCTTCTAAAGTCTTTCCCGCCCTGGATATGAACGACTGTTTTTCGATTCGATTTTCCCCGGGGCTTTTTTCCCCCCCCCCCTCCCCCCTAAAACCCCTTTTTTTTACTCACTGAAGTCCCGCTGAATGAACCTATTGTCTTTTTACAGAGGTCGTTTCCCTTTTGTTATCTTCATGGTTTATAGGTTGTCTCCTTTCTCTGCAGTCCAAATTGAACAAAAACTTACGAAGCCCCTGTTTCTGTTTTCTTTGAATCCCTTTGTGAGTAGATAGTTCGAACTGGCGGCCCTTTTCCCTTAAGTCGTCTCTTTGTCCCTCCGCGTTCTTCTTTCATTAAGAGGTCTCTCGGTCTTTTTTCGGTCATTTGCCGTTGGCCGTGACCATCTTTTCATGGCATTTGCTTCTATTTCATCCTATGATCGTGACTTCAAGGCTTTTAGGTTCGCTATATCTTTCTTTCTGTCCCTTCAACTGTTCAAAGCCCGCTTTCGCTCCTCTCTGGCTGGAATACGCTTGATGCGCCATTTTACTATCGCATAATTCAACGAGATGTTTTTCGGGGTTGTTGTTTTTATCTCATTGCATTCCTGGTGTTGTGGTGACAGGCGTTGACTCTTCGGCGTAATCCCCCGATGGTAAGGTTTTTTGCTCCAGTGTTGGTTTTTTAATTTTGAGTAGGCCCCTCCTTTTGTTTGCCTTTGTGGATTTTCTTTCTGTGCTTTTTCTTGGAGTTGGATTCCCCTTAGAGCCGACGTGCTGTTTTGTTTTTTTTTTTTTGAGTTTCTTCTGTTTTGTTCTCTGGTCTGTTCTGATGTCTTGCGTATCGCATTCGTCCGTTTTTTCGCTTGCGGGGGTTTTCTGTGTTAAAGTTGCCTTCAGATTTGTGTTTTAACCCCCCCACCCCCCGCCCCTCTCCCCCCTCCCCCCCAAACGACAAGTCTCTTTGTGCATCAGTGTCTGTTCGGTTGAGTTTTCGGAATTTTTTGAGCTTGTTTCTTTATCACGTCACGTATTTATCTTTCGGAACACCGCACCGGCAGGAGCTAGCTGACTTCAATCTAGCGATTTTTCGTGTCCCCCCCCACACGTTTCACAGCCTGTGTTCTCCAAAAGCCTCACACCCTTCTAGCGGTTTTGTCAACGTTGTGACTCCTCTTTTATTTCTTCCCACGAAAAGAAGCTTGCGTCCGATTATTTTGTATTCGGCCCCGATATACCCATCGGAGTCAACTTTCCGTGTCTTAACTCAACATCTACTAGGGTCTCACCACCCTCTCACCCCCAGCCTTCACTCTTCCCCTAACCCTCTTCTTGGGCTGGAGCTGGAGTTTTTCAGTTCCCCCCAAATCAACATCCTAGTCTTCTTTTCAGTTCCTTTCACAAACTGCAATATCGACACAAAATAATTCCTTTATACCAGGCAATCTTCCTGTCACCTCCACTGCTCCAAAAAGAAGAACCCCACCGAAACCCTCACCCCTCCCCCCTTTTTCCCCCCCTCCTTAGAAGTACCCATGCAATTTTACCGCCAACGCCCCCATGCCCCTCCTTGTGACCCCTATCCCACCACGTTGTCCACCTTTATAGCCTTTCACTCCCACAACCTGCTTCCCGTAACCCCCTGCCCCTTTGAGCTCCTCCCCCACTAAGCCAACACTCAGGGCTCTTCGACTTCTAGCAACCCAAAGACTACGAAAAACATGTCGTTTTATCTTCGCCTCTCTTTCTTGTCGCATCCATGGTTCCCGCACCCCGCTCTCCCGAACCTCGCCTTCCCCCCTTTCTGGAGTCCTCAAGATCCGCCCAATTTTGTTTCCCACCTCTCCGTACCTGAAGCTCCTCGTTCAGTAAGAATCACTTTACACTAAGCGAAATGGCCCACGCCCCCATTCCCCTCAGTACCTCTCCTTTTGTCTCTTCATTGAACAATACCTTACCCTGTAGCCCTCACAGTCATGAACGTCCTTTGTCACCGTTTTTCCTGAATCCCAGGAACTACGCAACAAAGACATTCCCCCTCGACACCTCACCGTGTTCGTTTTTTCCCATGCTTTAAGTATCGACCCCTCAACGTTCTAATCCCCCTCGGACCTCCTCCCATCGGAAACACAGCCTTCCGCAAGAACTTTTTTTTTCTTCGTCGGATTTGTTGATTCCTTTTTCTTAGGTGTGTAACCGAAGATTCAAAATAGTCCTCTAAAATTCTGATTTATTGTCCTCTTCTCCCCAGGCTTTACTGGTTTTCAGTATTTGTGAAATTGTTTCATACCTTCCTGTTTCTTTCTCTCCCCCCTTCCGTCCCCCCAGTCCGTCTCCCAGCATCAGACGACATCTCCTTCCTTTCCAACCTTTTGGTACACCCCTATTCTCGAACCACTTCGTTAGTACAGGAAATAATCTGAAGTTGTTGGCTCTCACTGACATTACCCCCATTCAACCCCCTCCTCCATCTTTATATCCAGTGCCCCGCGAAGTCTCTGCTTGACTTTGAGAACGTTTTCTACTAAATCCCGTTGGCTTGTTGGGTAATTTTCCTCTATGAGGTGCCCTATTCGTGTTTTTCCCCCCCGTCCTTTCTAATCCTTTTTTCCGACCGTTGCCACACCTCATCTATAGCCGCGAGCTACAATCTTTCCTTCTTTAGAGCGCGACTCTCGTTAACTACCCCAAACCTAAGCCTTCCCGACCGACCTTTTCCGAGTTTCGGAGTATCTTTTCTCTTGGCCCGATTTGTTCTCGTGTCACGTTCCCTTGAGCACCTTAGCTAAAGGACCATCTAGTCTTTAATAATCCGTGTGGGTGGTATATCTCTTCCTTTTTTCTACCCTGCGCACTGCTTCCCCTGACAGCCTTTCCGGCAACCCCAGAGATCGATCTGTCGGACTTTGTTGCATGTGATTTTTTTATGTCACGATTGTTTCCGTCTAAATTCAATAGTTTGCGGTCTTCTCTCCTTTCTTCTCTCCGCGTATTTTTACGTTTAGGTGAACTTTCATCCCGATTTTCCTTTTCCCCCAACCGAACCCAATGTCTTGCATCTTAGTTTTTTCACATTCAACCCCTAGACGCAGCTTTGGATGCTTCTTCTCCGGACTTTCTAGGACCTAACCTGATCTTTTTTTTTTTTGCCTCTTTTTCCACTCTTCTTCCCCGTTTTTAACTTTCTTCCTGGCGAGTTTTCCCCGACTTCTTACTTCCCCAGGCGGTTCCTGTCTTCCAGGGACTTGTTTTTTCCGATAAAGTGGTAAAATCGGCTTTTCTCGTCTTTGGTCTGGCTCTTCTCTTATGCGCTACGGGCTTCAGGTCGGACCTGTCCCCTCCGTCCAAGCTGGCGGAGATTTGAGTTTCTTCTCTTCCTTTGTCCCATCTGGCACCTCACGAGGTTTAGACGCCGGCATGAAATGACCCTACCTGGTCGGTCAGCAAGTTTTTCCTTGTCGGACAAGAAATATTTGCCTTTTCGTCTTTTCACCAACCCGGCTGCTTTTACCCCCTGCCCTCCATTTTTCTATACCCCTAACCTTCCTCCAATTATTTTTGTGCCCTTTCCTTCTGTTGTTAGTTTGTTTCCCTTTCCCCTTTTCTTCCGGGTGAGCTTTAGGTAGATGGTACTGAAGGTCTTTACTCCGTCCCCTTTCTGAACAAAGAAGATCCTGGGGTGGGAATCAATTTGTTTTTTTTACTATTCCGCGCGAATCCCCAGCGTCCGTTTTCCTCCCCGTGATTTTCCCGTCGGTTCTGCCGGTTCGGGTCAGTGTTGGCCAGTCTGAGGCCATGAGCGTTTTGATTTGACTTATTTCTCGCGCGGTATGCTTGATTGGCCAGTGCGCTTTCTTTGTCTATCCCGCGCTTTGGACGGCAAGGTTTCCCTTGGGGTTTGTCTTTAGTTCTTCTCCTTGTTCTTCCCTGGACTTCCCCCGCTTGTTTGCGATGATCAGGGTCGCGTCTTTTTTAGTCGGTCCCTCTTGATCCCCTGCCCTTACTTTGTATCTCTAGCTCCTGACCCTTTTTTGTTCCTTTTTTTTGTATTCTTTTCGCACGATGCTGTTTCTAGTGCTCTTCCTTGTTCTTGGGAAGTTACTTTTTTTGTTTTCTGCAGTTGCGGTTTTGCGTTTTTTTCTCCGCCTTATGTGTTTGCAGATGGTCGTGTCCGTCCCGTTGGATTGGTTTTCTTTTTTCTGTCATTGTCGGCTTTTCGATTACATGGTTTCTCGGTTAATGGTTGGGATTTTTGTGCTTTTTTTTTTGATCATTTTTTTTTCTTTCCTTGGTAGCAGTCTCTGTGTGATGTCTCTTTTTAGGGCCGGTTGTGCCTTTCAAAGTCAGAGCGGGATGGGATGAAAGTACCTCCCGTCCCTTCCCCCCCCCTAAGTCGGATTCGTCGCCCAGGTTCTCTTTTTACGTGAGTTGTTCCTGCCTAAGTGCTTTTTCCTTTTAAATACGTATTTTACTGGCTTTGCCAACCCCCGACAAGTCAGATCTAGCGCTATATCCTCTTCTTTAACCCCCCCTCTAACAGTGTGTCTAACCTCCCCTTTTTTAAACACAGACCCCGTTTTTTTTTTGACTTAACATTTTTCCTCTTTCTTTTTTATTGGTGCAGTTTGACTTGTGAGAGGCCTTCTTACGGCGGTGGTTCCATTTCCCGATTTTTACTCCGTACTTTTCTCCCTTGAACCTTTTCCTTAACTTCGATAACACGCCCCTTCCCCTTATGCCCCACGACCCCTTTTTGTTTGGATTCTTTTTTTTCACAAATCCCCACTCCTCTTCTTCCTTTTCAAAAAACCCCAAACCCCAGCCCCTAGAAAAATAATCCTCTGCCACGGACCGACTTCCGTCCAATCCATGCCCCCCCCCCCCAAACATCTTTCCCCACAACAGACCCCTTTGCACAACACCCCTTCTTCCATCTACGGGCACGCCACTCTCGCCCCCCTCACTGCACAACTTACAGATTTCACCTTTGGCCCCCCACACCCCCTTCTCTTGCCACGCCCAATCCCCCCCGGCCACTGCTTCCCGATCCCTCCCCCCCCCCCTCAGCAATCTCACTTTCCCCCTCATGCCCAGGCCCCGAGAATACCAAACCAAGGCCCCATCACAATCTTCCCTTTCCCTTCTCTTCAGATCCTTTTTACTCACAATGTATTCCACTTCCTTATCCCTGATCCAGATAATGAACTCCCCAGTTTACTCTCAGGCTCATACCCAATATCGACATTTCTCCCTTTGAACACCCCCCTTTTCCTTCCCTCCTACGCTCTTCGCAACCGCTATCCTGAAAATATCAGTATTTCCCGGCACCCTCCTCCTCCAATTTCCCCCGTTCCCAGAAGTCTTTTCGATCCTCCGGATAATTTGTTTGAAAGCCCCGAGTCTCCGCTAAATTACCGACTCGTAGTTAAAAGTTCCTTGCTCATTCCTCATATATACGCACCCAGGGCTTCCCTCCTCCCAATATTTTCTTCTTTTTTTTTTTCCGCGGACATTCTCTACCCCTCCATCATCACCCCTTCCTGTCCGCCTACCCTAAATAAGCCCTAACCTGCCCAGCTTTTCCTTCTTCTTAGTTTTTTTTTTTTTGATTTTTTTTTCGGGTTCTTCTTTGTCCATCCGCCTATTTTGAACCTCGACTTAACCATCATGATTCCTTTTTCCTTTTTCCCTCCATCCCTTCTTCCTTAACACCGGCTGCTTTCGGTAGTAATCTCCCTTTCGTCTTCTTGTAAGGAGGGAATTTACCGAACCCACAGAATTTCGCCCCCCCCCCTTTCTAATCCCCCTGCCTCAACCTCCTGACACGCGTCTCTTTTTTCAAACTGCCCCCCATTTACTTGACGGACCCCCCCCTTACTTTACCTTCATTTAGTCCCTGCGCGTCCACCCTCGCCCCTCCCCTGTTTCCTGTCCAAACTAAACGCCGTCTTTTTTCCTGCCAATTGCCACCCCGCCTCCTGCAACGCGGCCTGTCTCTCCCCTTTTTGTACTTGTTGACACGTCGTACGCTCCCAACCGGACCCTGTTCAGCGTATTCTTTGTGTACTTTGTCTACAGATCCTTCCGTTACCCCCTATTCGTGTTTTTCCAAAGGCTGTGGTTGTTCTTTTTCGGAAACCTTCACCTCAAAAAACCCCTCCGCGATGCCTCCGCTGTGATGATTTGTGTCGACACAGGCGCATCACAGCGGAGTCCCTTAGACCCCTCTCCCCCCTACCCGACCAGTTTCCCGACGTTTTTCGATTTCGTGAAGAAGTGATGCACGGTTGCAACGGCAATTTGCGCTTTTTTACCAATCTTTATTCTAATCGTGTTTTTTTTTCTGTGAGATCCTTGGAATGGTCTCTCGCCATAATTTTCCCGGCAAATTCGTTAAACGCCAAGAGCCAACACGCTGATATTGTTTAAGTTTCTGCTGTGACTCTTTTGTATGGACCGATGTGGCATTCATCCATTCCCCTCTTTTTCTCTATCCTGAGTTGGGTGTGGATAGTCTATAGGCCTACCCACTTTTTTTTTTCCCTTTCTATACACTTGACCCCATTGTAAAACCACCCTACTTTTCCCGAGTTTTTCGCCACAATTTCCACCCCCAAGTGGACTTTCATTTGTGCCTCTAGCGCCTTTAACCGTCTTGAGCATCACTCCGCATTCCCCCCTTCTCCGTTCTTCCTCCTTTGCGCTTCCCTTTCTTTCTTTATCTTTTTTTTTCCCTTTTTGCATTTAGAGTTTTTTGTGGGGTTGGTCATCCCTCCTTCTTGAACTCACTGCTCTGAGATCTGTCGACGACTTGTTTTTTTGCAGCAGTGTCAATCTTTTTCTTGATTGAATTGTCTTTTTCTCTTCTCTGGCGACTGGGCCGCTTTGAACTTGCACTGTAAGTCCAGAATACCTTCCGGTTCCTCCTGTACCATGGAAAGCCTTTTCTGCCATATACCTCTTGGCTGAAAGGTCCTAATCTCTCCATTGTTATAGAGTGATTGTTCAATAGTGAGGCTGTTCCACAACTCCCCCTTCCCCACTGCGGACCTCTCCCCCCCACCAACCTCTTTTTAAGAAATGACCTATGTGCCGCAGTTTAGCTGATTTACGATGGAGGGATTAATTGTCCGCAGATTTTTTTGTTTTTTTTTTTTTTTTTTTTTTTTTTTTTTGTGACTGCCGGCTTCGCATTCCGCCCACAAACGTACTCCTTTTTCTTTTTAGGGTAGAGGTGGTGAATCCCTTTGAGTCGATAGTCGATAATTTGTAGTTTCCTCACCGTTCAGGACGTTCCCTTCTTTTTTTCTCTTCGACAGACCTTCTTAAAGTCTGACGATCCAGAGCGTTGGGATTGGTTCTCGCTGTTTTGAAGTTAAGGTCTAGATGCCCTTGAGCGCTTCCTTGCTTACCTATGAGCTCGTGACGGTCAAGGCACTTGTATCTTTCTTCTTCATGTTTGGGGAAGAGCGTTTTTGACGTTTGGTTCTCTCCTCTGTCTCCTGTTTTCCGAGGGCTTTCCCCGCCTTGACCATTCTTCCTGAGAGATATTTGAAAGAGATTTTTTCCCCGGTTGGGGCCTTTTTGCTTATTCGAAGCAGTTTTTCTTCATGGGGTGTCCGGCGGGACTCGATGGCTTTTTTCCCAAGTAGTTGACGGCTTGTTCATCGTGTTTTTTTAGAGAGTAATGGTGTTGCGCTTGGTTCCCCTCTTCCTTTTAGTTGATGTTCGTTGGCTCTCCTGGTTCCCCCGTTTCTCTTTGACGCCAGGTTTGATTTTGGATTTCCTTTGTTAGTTTTTTTCCTTGGATTGGTCATGGATTTTCTCTTTTCTTCCTTCTCGTAGGATTATTGTTTTTCGCTGCTTTGGATTTTTGTGTTCCAGGGAAACTTGACATATCTCGTCGTGATTTTGTGAATACCTTCCAGTTTTTCCCAAAAAGAATTCTTCATGTCGTTCCTTTCTGATTTCGTGATTTCGTGAGTAGCCCTTGCTAACGGCTTTCCGATCACTCTTAGCCTGGATTCTCGGGGCACCTTCACATCCCGTCCTCCATAGCGTCGCTTCTTATCTATTGAGGTCGTGTCCCAACTTCCCTCCGTTTTTTTTTCCACTATTGAAACATATAGAAGATTGAAACGTTGACCTTTAAAATCAGCTTCATGTCGATTGGCACCCTCCCAGCCTGAGTTCCGTCTTGAGCTTTTGGTTACGGCCGCTCGATCCAATCGGATCCGTGCCGTTTTTTGATTCAACGACAAATATACTTCGTGTTTAACTTACCAGTATAACCTGATGCACGAACTCTACTTCTTTTTTTCTTTCGTTTCGGTTTTTTTTCACAAAATCACTCCCCGCTCTTCTTCCGTCCCCCTTTTTACCCAATCCCCCCCTGAACCCTCAGACCCCCCCTTTTTCAATTTTCACGGACTGTGATTCTTTCCCATTCCCCTCTTTCCCCTCCCATCAATCAAAAAAGCCCACTCACCAACCGAAACCCACCCATTACCCCGCCTACCTTCCATCTACTTGGGCCTACCATTCAAGAGACCGAAAGCATTCAGGCCCCACGTCCACCTCCCGTCCCCCCCCCTTACAGCCGCTAAAACGCCCCCTCACCCACTCATCAACTTGAACATCCCCCATCCCTCCGCGTCCTCCTCCCTCCGCCTCAAACACCCCCCTCACCTGGCCTTTTTTATACTCCTCACCCCCCCCCCCCCAAGGCCCCTTGAACAACCACTCTCCCCCTTCCTCGAGCGCCGCGATCGCCGGGCGTTTGCACTTCCTTCTCCCATCGAATATGCTACCTGCTCATGGTTTTCCCCTCACCCTTTCCGGTCGAAGAAGTACATCCATTACTACTTCGGCAACAATGCTAACTTTACCGTTCCCTCCTCTTTCCTCTTAAGTCATCCGCGCCCCCTTGGAAAATCTCATTATTAGGCTACCCCTCATCTTTCTTCCTTTCCACCACTACGCTCTATGCTGCTTCCGTGTACCCTTTTAGTCAGACTCTCACCAGAGGAACTCTCTACACTGGTGTCTGGCCCCCCCTTTTCGAACTTTACAAGCCCAAATTTGATTAAATACTGACACAGCCCCCCGATGATTAGTTTTTTTTCAACTCGGACTTTTTCTACCGTCAATGCGTGCTAATCCACCCTTCAATGACTAACCGCCCATCGGAACACACTGCTCTAAATCAAAATTTGTCTTTCTCTTCGGTACTTATTTTGTGTCTAGTCCTGCTTTTCTTGTCCGCAGGTTTTTCCCAGCCGATTGAACGGTACTCCCCAAATTCCTGATTCGTGTTTCATCCCTTCTTCCCTGGTGCTTTACCTCTTCGTGCCCCATGAGTCTTAATCGCCCTTGTCTTTTATTTTCCCTTACAGTTTACTACAACCCCATCCAGTAACCCAAAAGGTCTGAATATCCAACGTCACCCGGATCCCCCCTCTTCTTACCAAATGCCCCCATTGGATCTACACCCAAAGTCTTCGCCCTTTTCCCATGAGGAACTTCTGTCTTCTTGTAAAAATACCCAATTACCAAGACCCGGTTCCCCCCCGCTACGATCTGAGTTCTGCCCCTCTGTGCCCCACCCTTGCTACGTACATCGTGATGTTATTTCTCCTGTTTGTGCTTTCAAAATTATATGCTGCTCTCCCGCACAAAAGTGGATTCATTTCGTGTTTTTTTCCTCTAGCGTCCGCTCCTCTCTGTTTCCCCACCTTCCTTGTTTTTTTTTGATCTCCGTTTTGTAGGCCCTAACTTTTTTTCCCAAAGACCCTCTATAAAAAAGACCGCTACTCTCCCGGTTCGATTGATTTTCGTCGCCTACCCTTCTTGGGACATCCCCCAAACATCCTGCCATTCCCCCTACAATTGATCCCTCCTCGATTTTTCCGATGTTAAAGAAGGTGGCTCTCGGTATTCCCACGGTCCTCTCTGCGAGGGACACCCGTCCTTCTATAGATCTTTTACCCCCTTGTGTTTTTTTCTCTATATTTTTCTACGTGGTATACGAACGTCCAATTTGTCCACTGTTGCGAGTATCCACCATTCTGTTCCCCCGTTCCCAAGTAGCCAACTCCTGCTTATCCTTGCCCCTTTACTTTTTAGTTTGTTCTCTTTTGTTATTGACCCAGATGGATGCGCCTCCCCCTCAATATTGGATTGATTTATCGATCATGGATTGTCTCCCCTCGTATTTTCCTTAGGCATACAATGACCTGGCAGTCCCTTTCCCCCTTTTGGACCACCAAGACTACTGGAAGATCCGACTAGATTCCCCCCAGTAACCCCCCCTCTTACCCCGAAGTCTTTTTCAAATTGGGAATTGCTTCGTCTCTGCGCCATAAGTATCTCAACACCAGAATATTCCTCCCGAGTTGTGGCAGATTTGCTCACCTCACCTCTCCGTATCGGTGACCTTTCTGTATTTCGGTGGTTTTTGCCCCTTTCATCACGATTGCCTCTCTTCTTTTCCTTTTCGACTCAATTGTGTTTCCCGCCGCTTGGCAGTTGGACATGTCATTTTCGAGTTTTGAGATTATACTTTGTGCCTTTTCTTTTTCTCTTTGAACACTTAAACGACAGTCAAATACTTTCCATCCCTTTTTTTCGTGAAGACCCTTTCACGATCTTTCTCCAGTATAAAGCCGTGATTTTGCCCCCGGACCGGACTTTTCCTTCAACTTTTTTTAGTGGATTTAAATCGGTTGTTTTTTCCAGTCAACCTGCACACCCCCCCCAAGCGTCCGACAAAAAATACTGTTCGTACGACTCTCCATTTTTTCTGAGTGGCATCTGGATTGTTCCTATGCTGGATTAATTTAGGTGCCCAGGGTCTCTTTCATTTTCTTCCCCCTCACTTTCCTCCATTTTCCCCACCTCACTCCATTTTTGAGGGTCGTATTAATAACTTGCTCTCTATACGTCTTGATAATTTTTCCTCCCGTTTTAAAACTTTCTTGTCCTCTTTACTAGTCGGACATCCTGGTCTAAGATAGAGAGTTTGTTTACTTTCGGTCTCTTCGGTTTTTAAGTCATGCTGAGATGTCACATTTTTTTCGCGATCTTGCTTACGAGCGGACATTTGCCGGCCATTTGTGTCGATGGAGGGAAATGTCGTATTTCTTGCTTCCTGCCGTACTGTGGCTCCCCCGCATGTCGCAGGTTTCCCTTCGAGGGTGGAATACCACGATGGATGTCGCCAGGCAAGTTTTCTTAGCTCCTGCCCTCTCTTTTTTTTCCCTTTTCCCCCTATGGTTTGTTCTTCTTCCCCGAAGACTTGCATGTCAGTGAGTTTGATATCTGATTCCCTGCTTGTAATCACTTGGGTTTCTTTTCGTCTTCCTTTTTTGTGTGTGATCTCTTTTTCTAGCTTTTGACAATTTTTTTTGCCCTTATGGTTGGCTCGTGGTAACATTGGGAGTGCTCGGGCTTTTCCCGTTTTTTTATTGTCGGAACAGTCTCTTCCGCCGTTCTTTTTGCTTTTGGTTCTGGTTTTTTTGTTTGTTTGTTTTTAGGAATGATTTTAGCGCTGTGTCGTGTTACAGTCTTGAGCATCTCGTGATGGATGTTTCGCTGTTGGGGTTATGGTTTCATGTGTTGAAAAGGACCCTTGTCAGCTAGTTTTTTATTTGACTTTGTGAAGACCTTAGCTCGCACCACCCGGCTTTCTGATCTTAATATTTATCTTTTTTCGTGAGTTTTTTTCCTTCCTAAGATCTTTTTTCTTTATAATCGTCAGTTCTTCCGAGGAAATCTCGTGGCCTCCCTTCCACCGCCAGCCTCGTATATTTCAGCGATGGTGACCAACGCTCCCAGCCTTGTCTAAGCCTAAAACCCTCCTGAAAACGTTGTCCTTTAAACCTCCGATTATGGCGATGGGCACAAGAAAGACTCGGTCTCTGTTTTGCCGGATGCTTGCTTTGTACGGCCGGCCCCTGCTCCCTTTGAATCTTGAAAGTTCCCTCAACTCTTCTTCATTGCTCCCCCAAGAACGAACCCCAAAGCCCTCTTCACCCTCCCTTTCTCCTTCTTTTCTTTCTGGAGCTTTCTTTTTTTTCAAATCCACATTAGCCTCTTCCTGTTCCCTTCACCACCTGCCCCCATCCACACGTCCCCCCTATACAACCTTCATCTAGAATGCTATAAAAAGGACCATCTGCCCAAACTTTTCATCCCCCCCCCCCCCAATCCACCACCCAACCTAACCCCAACATCCAACCAATCACCGTCTTCATACGGGCTCCATTGCACCGCTAACAAGAACCGACCTACCGGGAAACTCCCCCTCTTCAACCCCTTCAGCTTCTCACCTCATACCACCACGTCCTCCAGCCTCCTATTGCCCCGTCCTCAGAGACAGAAGGTTCTTCCACCCCCTACGAAGTCTCCGACTACTTACACCCCCAAGGTCCCAAACCGCACCACCTCTCGTTACCTTCTCTCCGATTCTGTATTTCTTACCTTAGTTTCCTCCCTTTCTCGAGCCCTGCTTAATGCTGCCGCCCACCTTTCCTTGAAGAACTCACTCTCTCCATTCCAGAACTCGACTGCATTTTTCCCTTAATAATTTATTTTCTTCCTCCCTGATTCGCCAATGGCCAATATCCTCATGCACCGGCCCCCTCCCTCCGTTTTCCACCACATCCCCCGATCGCTCGGATGAAGTGAAAGAAAGGCCCGTATCCGCCACAGTCAAAATCCCTTGCCCTTCCCTTGGCCTCCCCTTTTTAACAATACCTCACACCAAAGTGATTCCCCTACTCCCCCCCCCCGCACCCATCCTGGTCTTTTGTTTTTTTTCACATGCGGAATATTTCCTCTTCAGCCCCCTCGCCGAATCCCCACTGAAGAAAATTCCCTCGCAACCACATAGCCGTTCCCCAAGAACGCCCATTTATTTTGATTCTTTTTCTCTTCCTCCTTTTTTTTGTATTTTCCCCCTTGGTACCTTACGCGTTGAAAATCGTCCCTCTACCCACACCTTTCAGTCTTTCTTTCATTTCATCCCGGCGTAAATTTAAAGATTGCCGTGCGGGATTCATGCCCCCTTCTTCTTTCTTTCCCCTCCTTCCAGTCCTCAAACAAAGACCTTTCCACAGTCGAATCTCCCAAAGCAGAACGACTTCCCCCTATTCCCGCTTCCCCTCGCCCCTTATGACACCCAAAGTGCTTCCACACCCCCCGGTCACTCCTTCGCAAGTTATTAATGCCCTGGCGGTTTCTCTCCCCAGTTCCAAGAAAAGGACACCAACGACCGCTATTTTTTTGCTCCCCGTGTCCCCCCCAAACTCCTCCTTCCGCGGCTTTCTTCTAATTAATGGTCGCCATTCTCTCAGTCCCCTTCCAGTATCAGATGCCCTGGGGTTACTTCTTGGATCTAGGCGGCTCTTCCCGTATTTTTCGTGTTTTCCCAAAGTCAGTGTGGATCTCCGGCCCTTTCGAGACCCTACCTGCAACAACCTGAAGAAGATCACCATTCTCTCTCTCTACTGCCGACCTAAGAGATTTGATTTTAACGGACGCCAAATCGGGGTCCCCTACCAAAAAGAACCTCATCCCCGTTCTCTTTAACGAAAGAAATCGAGGTGGCTCTGTCGTTTCTTGTCCGTTTGCTTCGGCTCTAAAACGTCATTTCCTTGAGA
>Ga0179593_1571967_pt1 | contig 21079 bp, 25 predicted proteins | sample CZODoug2_1_08_16_FD_185931 | JGI IMG/M metagenome (GOLD analysis project Ga0179593, IMG submission 185931) | Vadose zone soil fungal communities from Angelo Coast Range Reserve, California, USA - CZODoug2_1_08_16fungal (PacBio error correction) | ecosystem: Environmental > Terrestrial > Soil >... | reverse complement strand
TAATCTATTCCGCGTGAGCTCTTTCTAAAAACTTCCCGAGAAGCTGGCTTTCCCATCTCTAAGGACCCTCTCTTTTCTCCCCCCGCCAGACAAATTTTCTTCACTCCCCTCCCCCCCTTTTTGCTCACTTTGAATCCTTGCAAGTTTTCCTGCAGGACCTCGTTCCCCTGAATGAAGGATTGTCATTTCGTGTATGGTGTCGTCCTTTTCAGAAGGGGGTTTTTTTTTTTTTTTAGTTTGAATCACTACTCTCACGTCCTACGCTTCTTGCTCCCCCCCCCTCGACTCCCTCAACCCGGCTCGCTTTGATAGAAAGAAAGTCTCCCCTTCCATTATTAGACTCCTCTTCTTTTTTTCCCTGCACCTTTTTTTCCCGTCCTGAGTCGTTGACCCCACCGGATTTAAAGGCTTTTTTTCTCTATTGCTTGCGTCCTCATCCTCCCCTCTGATGTATTCCTTACTCGCCAAACGAGTCACTTAAGGGCGAGACCAGGGAAAGTTCAAGGGCCTTCCTGCCCTTTCCCTTCCCAGGGCACAGTGAATTGTTCTCGACCTTCTTCCGACCCCTCTCCCTCTCCGTGGGCCTATTCCCCGAGCCCTTGTCCCAAAGCTCCTTCATTCCCCCCGGAGGCCCCCCCCCCCCCTTCAGCACGGAACATTCCGCGGCGCTTGCACACCGGCATGCCCTGTTCCCCTATACAGTTGAACAGGTGCTCTCCCTATACCCACGGGAGCCAGTGTCTCGAGAAGGCGGCTTTTCTGCGGAGTCTCCAATTCCCTCCCACGCCTTCTCCTTGCGTTTTCAGTCGGTTGTCACTCCCCCCCGTATAGGGTGGTTCCCCTTGTGCCCACGAAGCTCTAGCGTTTTTTACCCTTCCCCCCAGCCCCCTCTTCTGTCGCAGCACTTGCAAGCTTTTTGTTCCTTTTCTGCTTGCCGCTGCTCCCTCCGTGCTCATTTTTCCCCCCTCACCCTCTTAGAGGTCGCTTTAATCTTCTCCTCCTCTCAAGTTGTAGCTTCTGCTCTCTCTTCGAGGGGATGCGTTTCGCGTTTTTCCACAAGTAAGAACCCACTCGTTTTGGAGAGTCCATTCCCTGAAAGCTGTCTCCTTAGTTCCCCAAGTGCGCCACGCCTTGTCGTTTCTGAACAATCCCTCCCGATGTTTTTTCTTTTCTTGCAACGTAGGGGTCACCCCCTATTCCTCCATTCCCGCCACATCTTTTTTTCTATAAATTCGTCCAGTTACCCCAAGAGTAGGCAACCCCGCGATTTCTCATCCTTTTCCTCTCGCCTCCCGAGACCTGCTGCGGTGTCTTTTTTTGTTTTGAAAGTAAGTACTTCCGTTCCCTGTAATTGAAACGATACCTTTCGGAAGCTTTTCTCCGATACCTGACGAAGTTTTTTTTCCCCCCCCCCTTTCCCTGTATGGTGTCCCTGCAACTCCGGTACTCTCTGGTAAAACCCCGTTCCAGCCGTGCGGTTTTTGCATTGAACAAAACTTTTTGCCCAATGCCTCGTAAGTTCTTCTCTTTTTCTTCTCACTGGACGGGTTCATTTGCTATCCTTTTCTTACAATATGTCAGACTTAAGCAGCACGTGTATGCAACAAAGTATTATTGTCAAGTTAACTCCTGTGCCGAAATTGTGTGTTACCGTGGAATAGCAGAATTGAGCCCCAGTGTCCATGACTTTCTATGGAACATGGAGCCTTTTTTCTTTTTCGTTCCCCCAACAAGTATTTTCCCCAATAAATCGATAGAGGGGACTAAATCCTTCCCCTAAAGTGTTGTGTTTCCCCATTTCTCTATTCTTGTTTTAATTGTCCAAGACGAGGACTTCATCCTGGCCTGAGCTTCTAAGGCTACTCTGGTTTGTGACTCATCCTTCACTCCTTTTAATGCCCCCCGCCGAAATTCTTTGCCTTTTGTTGGCAAAGGACCAAAATCATTTAAGAAGGTACCGTCTTCTCTGCACTCATGGAAGAGGCGTGAGCTAAGTCTTTTAGGCATTCACTCTCCCCCCCGAGGGCTTCTTGGAGTCTGCGACTTCGAGGAACCCCCCACCCCCCCCCCCACAACCCCCCCCCCCCCCCCCCCCCCCCCCTTTTGAGAAGGCCCTGTTTGTTCCCTCCTTGGGACGAGGAAAGCGCGGCCCAACAAGTTAGGGTGGACCATTCTCTAGGCCGTGCTCCTCCATCCAGTTGACAGACTCGCAGGGATTTCGGATACAATTTCAATGAGTCTGCTCGCTTTCCCCACCTTACTAACCCGGTCCCCACTTCTAACCATCAAACTAAGGGGCTTGATGCCTTCTTTCTCTCTATTTTTCCTCTGGTTGTTACTCTTTGGTTTACAACTGGCAATATCTTCCTGTGCGAGGAGCCTTTCAGCGCTAGGGGAAGTGAAGCGACATCCCTCTTGAAATCATCGTCGATTGTGTTCTTCCCCTCCTCGCGATTCTTTTCCCTTTGCACCACTGCCGCGCACTCCCTTCAAGGAGCTATAAGTTTTGTGAGCGTACCAAGATTTTCTTACGTGTTCCCGGTAAGACGAACCCTTCACCCCCCCCCATTTTCAGCCCCCCGGCGGACGCGGAATTTCCGGGATTGACTGCTCTTGCAATCGTTCCTAACATGCCCCTTTTTTTAGTTGAAGTTTCCTGCGGAGTGCATCGGCAGCGAATCACCCTCTCCAGTTTCCAACCCAGTGCTTCCCGTTATTGCAGCGGTTGGCCCTTTTCCCACTTCTCTTCGTTACCCAAAAAATGGCGCCCTATCCTTGATTCTCCCACAGCCTGAACCAAGCCCATTAATAGTTTAGTCTCTGTTTCTACCCGCAATGACCAATTTTTCGAGGTCCCCTTCCGCTTTTTCCTTTCTCCAAATTTTCCTGTTTCTCAAACCCTTGTTGCCGTTCCACTGGCGCAGTCGCGCCGCAAAGCTACGTTAGATTTAGTGAAGGTGGCACTTTTTCCGGGTTTTACCCTTTCCGTTGAACTTGGGGGTTCAGGAGACGTGCCCTCACTGCCCCCCCCAGTTATTGGAGATTTCCAACTCCCTGTCCCCCGTGTTAGACTTCCTCTCTCTGACTTCTGTCCAAGGTAAGCCGCTTTCTTCCTTTTCCAGAGGAATTCCCTCTTTTGCGGATTTTTCGACCAGCACTCCCTGAACTCCCTCGCATTTGTCTTAGCTCTTCAGCTGGACCGCTCTCGCTTTATTGGACCCAATACAATTTCCCTTCTTTTTCTTGTGTGTGAATGCCCCTTGCTTGAGCACCTTTTTTTTCCTGCGAACTATCTAGCTTTCTGCACTTGATGCCGTCGGCCTGAGTCGGATGTCGATGCTACCCCTTAATGACCAAAACCCTCTCGAAACTCGAAGACAAACACCTGAGTTAAGGACCTCACTTCCCGTCTTTTACTCAACTACTTCTGCGGTTTCATCCCGTTTATTCCAAAGCCAGCTTTAGCCCACTTATCGTCTTCCTCGTTTGGGATGTTGTTTTATTGCTCCTCCCAGTTCTTGGCCGTAGAGAATCTTTGACACCTTATGACACTTTTGGATTGTTTTTTCTGGGATAAGTAAACACGACCTTCCTCTCTCTTCCTCCTCCGTTGTTCTTGTGTTTCGCTATCTTAATGCTTTCTTACTCATCTCACCTTTCACCCCCTCGATCTCTCTTTTCCTAATGTGCTTTAAAAGTACTCTTTTTCTACTTCGGCCCTTAGAGACGACATGGCTTCCCGCCCGTCTTTTCGGTAAGCGATAGCGCTTTTTTTCACGCTTGATATTTCTTGACTTTTCTTCTTTCCCCTTGCCTTGAAGCATTGCCCTTTCCCTGTTTTCTTAAATTAATGAAGTCTGCCCCATCGGTCCAATTGGACATCCGTCTGTCGTTCGCCCTGTTAGAGGCTGTTTGTGTTAATTTCGTATTTGTCCTCTACCCCCTGTCCTCCCTAAGAGGAATTACAGAGAAGAGCACCCCCCTCCCGAGGCCTCTTTTCTTTCCATTCTCTTCGAGTGTCAGCAACCCTTACCATCCCCCACAGCATAATCAGACTTGTTGGTCCCGCGTTTGCACCCCATTCCCCAGATCTTACGTTCTCCTCGCTGCTGTACCGCAAAATCGCTGCAGATGATTTCGTTAGTTGTACGTCGAGTATTCTTTTTTTTCCCCCCCTCATCCTGAACCGTTCGTCTTATCCTCCTTTGCCCCTCTCCTCCGGGAAGTGCGATTTTGTCTTCTTTTTTCTAAACCTCTTCTCAGCTTTCCGTCTTTTCATAAAGCGGTTCTCTCTACTTGGCGAACTCTCACCCCAGTCCACTTCTTGAAATATCATTGACCCCTTCCGAAGTTAAAGAACGGGACCCTCCTGACCCCCATTCCCAACCCGCGAAACATGGAAAATCTCCACCATCAGGAAAGACCGATTTCGCATCTCTCCCCCCCTTCCGCTTTTTGTCCACTCAGTTAACAGTTAGCCTCTCGCTTCACCACTCGCGTTAAGGTCCGGATTCGCGTTCTGATTGCGTCCTTTCGGACTTTTATCAAATCTGCCTCTCTACTAGATATCTTGCATTTTTAGGTTGTTTCTCCCAAGACAGTCTCCTGGTGCGCCCTTTTGTTGGTTGGGACCAGTGTCCTCTTTCCCTTGTGAACCTTCCCAACGTGCCCACCTACCCAGGCTAGCCCCCCTTCCGAGTCGATCCCTTTGTATTTTCGTTGCCAGGTTGATGCAGCTGATTCCCTTTCCCTCCGGTCGCTATTGTTCCACTTCCCAAAACTCCCAGACCATGGGAACCATGTGGTCGTCCCTTCATTCCCTCTTACACTTCAATCAACTTTTCCCCTCTTTTTCCGTTTTGGTCCACATTCTCTAATTGACGCACACTGGGTCTGTGTAGGTTCAAGAGTAATTCCCCCCCACCTCTTTTCAAATATTGTTGTCTCCCTTCCCCGCTCGACACCGCCGTCTTTTCTAGCCCAAGGCTCTCTGGGCTGTTGAGCCACACTTCAGTTCCTTTTTTTCCTCTTTTGCAGCTCAACTTCCCTCTACAGATATTTCTCCTCTTCCCCCCCCTGCTCCCTGATGTCACTTCCTTCCAGTTGCCCCCCAAAGCCTTCTGAAAGACGAGTTCCCGTTTCCCTTCCCTCCCCCTCCATTCCATTCAATCTCCTTTTTCCCTGCTTCTTGCCTCTTGTTGCCCGCAGTATTGAACTGTATCTCCCCTTGGTTGTAAGCTATAATTGAAAAGGATCCGCTACCTGTTTTTTTCTTGGATAATAGGGCCGCAGATTCACTTCCCCACCCTTTGGCCCCCCCTTCCTTTTGCCTCTCTTTCGGCTGTGCATTTCCCCCCAAACCTTCTTATCCACTTCCTTCTTTCAAGTCGCGGATTCTCTTTTCTCCCCCTGTCCTCTTCGGACGTGAAGAATTCCCGCACCCTATCTCCAATTTCGAAGTCCGCAGCCCTGTCTTCCTTGCCCTCATATCTTGGTTCCGGTTGTTAGCCCCTCCCCTGCTCTTTCCATCGGCTGGGCGTGTCATCACCCCTCTATTTGAGTTCCTTATGAGATTCTCCACACACAAGATTCCTGCCCCCCTTTTTTCCCTTCCCATCGGTTAAAGGCTCCACCGTCCTGACGTCCCCCTTTTGTCCCACCCCCCTCTGAGTCTCATTGTGTCGGAGCATCTCTTTCCATAAGTTGTTTTTTTTTGATTTTATTTTTCCTTCCCACTCTATCCTCTCGATTTCGTACCCCTTTCTGCAGATTAGTCGCTGCATCCTTGGCCTCTCTAGTTCCTTTCTTGGGCTCATTTATCACTTATGTGGTGCTCTCCCATTTCGCTTCACGAGCCGATGGGCTGCAAACCTTTCCAACTCCCCTCGTCTCTATCACCTGCTGCTTTTCTTCATTCCTCTCGCGGAGCTCCACGCAGGCACCCCCTCAAGAGGGAAAGGTGGTCTCTAACACACTTCCCGTATGAGGGCCGGGCTGCGCTTCCTGTAACGAGCGGCAGTGACCTCTTTACCAGGACTTGGTCCAGATAATATTCTCTATCCATGGGAGAAAGAAGGGATTATTTTTATTTGAGTTCTCACAAAACGCCCTTTCCCTTCTATCCTTACGGTGCAAACATATTTTCCCCCCTTCCTCAAATCTCCTCTCGCTTTGCTCTTTTACCCGGCGCTGACGCCTGTTTTCATACTCTTTGTTTTACCCACCCCTTTCTTCTCCGGTCATTTTTCCTCCTAGTTCTTGGCGAATGAGGCCTTTCCTCTCCCTGAGTTTAGTCCCCCTCATCTCCATATCAATTGTGATCACGAATCGGCGTGTGGCGCCTCACCCGGGCCTCGAATACTAGCTTCAATTCTATAGCGCTTCTCGCTACGGTTTTTTCCAAGTTTTTCTTACCTTTTTTTTTTAAAGACGGATCCCGCCCATCAACTTTTAAGCCTAGAGTAAGCGAAGCTGCCCTCGTCTTTCTTTTTCATTCCCCGGATCGCCCCCACCTTGTCTTTCGCTTTTTTGACTTTCCCTTCGCAGGGGAGTTGTGCAAGGGGCTCCTATCACGCTCAGGAACAACCCTTTTCCCCCCTTTGCTCTCCTTTTTTCCCAGCGGACTGGTTTCAACTGGTACGCGAAGTCTTTTCCCCCCTCTCCCGATACTTCCCTTTTGACGACCCCAGCCCCCCCTTCAATAAATTTTCTTCTTCCTTTTTTTTGACTCCGGCCTCAATTGCACCCTCCCGCTTTTCCTCGAGACCCAATTCAGTATCGCCCTGGTACTGGATGTTAACCAACAGTTTTTTTCGTCCCTTCCTGCCAGTCGTCTTCTTGAACCTTCACTTTTGGTGATCGCGGTGGGTGAGTCTTTTGAAATTTCTTCGCCTCCCTCTCGGCCATCTTCACTTGAGAGGGACCTTCTTTGACGCTCTTGAAGTCCTTGCCGGAACCTCTCTATCATGACCTTTTCGACCATTACCCTTCCGGAGTCATTAAGCTTTTTTTCTCCACCACCGTTGAGATGGATGGATCCCCTCCTTAATAAAGAATGTCATATCTCTCTCATCCCTCTCGGCCGCCGCAGATCGTCGATTGCACTTTTTGTCCTTTTACCCCACCTTGCCAAGGCTGTTCAATTGTGTTTCTTAATTTGATTCTTAGCAAAGCTGCTGCCCCCCCCTCGAAGATCCGCTTTTGATGTGTCCTAAGCCGTCGTATCCCCATCGGAGGCCCTGCACGAAGTCTCTTACAACCTCCCAAGTCTCCCTTCCCCAAGGATTTACGACACCCTCCTTTTTCAGCCTCTTTGCGAGCGGTACTGTTACTTCCCTTCCCCGTTTTTTTTCTCCCCCTTCCTCCCCCAGCTAACATGATATTATGTCCTACCATTTCTTTGCTTTCTGTGGATCCCACTTGTTAGGGCCTTGGCAAGTCCTTCGAGCGGATGCTTGATGTGAAGATTGAAGACTCTTCCCCATAAGATGAATCCTCCTCTTTTGCCCTACCCAAAGTTTTGTTGCCCGAATGCTTCTGAGGTGTTGAGATTCCCCCTCTTCACTCCCCCGAGAAGATAGAAGGACCATCTTACTGCACAAAACCGTTTTCCGCCGCTGTCCGCCCCCTCCGCCCCTCCCCAAAACTGTAGCTAGCGAAGGGGGATCACCCGCCTGCTTCTACACCAGGGCTGACCTTAATGGCTCTTTTCCCAGGCCTCGGAGGAAAGTAGTTCTACCAAATGACTTCCCTTTCTTCAACAGTGATGTTTTTAGATTCTTTGGAATGTTTGTGACTTGGGGGTTCTCAAAACCGATACAGTTAATCCGCATTGCCTCCTTTCTTTCAAATCAGAAATCCACAACTCCTTCTTCTCCGTCGCTTCGGTTCGCCAAAAGTATCCATCCACAATTTCCCAGCGACTTTTTTCTTGCCCTTTCCTGTTTGAATACCGCCCCCTTCTCCCTTTGATCTGTTCCTCTGCTCGTCCGTTGACTGCGCGTGATTTAGTCTTCTCGCTTTTGTTATAACAAGCAAAGTCTGTGCCGTCTCCCTTAGTTTAAAGGACTGGACTTTCTGCTCTTACAGAATTTTTCTCGAGCGTCCCCCGTCGCAAGTTTCCCCCCCCGTGGAATTGGAGCCACTTCCCAGTTTTTTTCCTTGTTTTCCTCTAAGTTTTTCTCCCCCTGCGACTAGTCCCTCTCGTCACTTTTCCGATTTAACCACCCCCTTTCACGATTCCGACGTGGTCTGGCTCGGATGCCTCACATTTTGACCCTTATGTGTTCACATACTCCCTGGTATAATTTTACCATCCCCGGCGCTTCTTGTCTCGATGACTCGGAGGTCCTCCCAGCGATCACGAAATCTCTCTATTTTTTTTTTTTGTCCCGAAAATGTACCTTCCCCCCCCTTTCCTTCATTCGTCCCGTTTGACCAGGGCCAGGTTCCCCCCCAGGTTTCTTAAACTATCTGACTTACGGGTTGTTCTTGGTCCTTTGAAAACTCCACTTCCTGCTGTTCCTTCCCCCACCTCCCTACTAGGTTTTCTGTTTCCTCGATGGTTGCAATCTATCCTTTCAAGGGAACTTCGCTTCGGGACTTTTTTTAGATGGGGAAGGCTTTTTGGTCTGTCTTCCCCAAAGTAAGAAACCTTTCCTTTTGTCCCTGATCGCCTTGTCTGCAGAGTAGGCGCGCGAGTTTTGCAATGGGAGCAGCCCCCCCGCAGAGGTTTTCTTTTTTTGCAAATCCCGACTGTTGAGCGCATTGGTGAAAACGGTTCTTGCCGCCCCCTAAAGATGAGTTACTCTCTGCTTAGAGATCAGAGAACGGATATACAGTTGTAAAGTTGTCACCCTTCTTTCTTCACTAGAGAAGAGAAGCGACTCCCCTCTACTCAAGCGTTGGTTTAGGTTTGCTGGTGGGTCAAAGGGTTTGCACCATTTGGTAACTGGTCCCCTGGCTTTGTTTGATTTTTCTTATCATCCCCTTATCCGCCACTCGACCTGTATAGAGATAATCCCACCCGCCCATAACTTATGATGCGACCCGACGTTCCTTCCGCGCTCCTGTCCCAGCCTTTTTTGAATTTGCAACCTTCCTTTTTTTTTCTCCATAGCAAAGGCTGTTCTGTCTTTTATCTTCCCTTTGCGCTTTTCGGAACTGAAGTGCCGGGATGCTCAAGAGCTTTACAAGATGTCCGTCGGCCTGTTAGTTACCCTTTCCCAATCAAGTATTATTTCCATTTTTTCATTTCTTTTTAGATATTTTCCTTCCAGGTTTCTCGATTACCTTCGCTTCCTGAGAATGGCCAAAATACCAGAGTACTCCTTTCCCCTTCTATATCCCCTTCAGGATTCCCGCCGTTAATGCTTCTTCAGCACCCCCATGTGTCCCCCTCTAAAATCGATAGCTAAATGCGCCTCCTCTATTTCGTAATCCTCCCCCGTTTTTTTTCTCGATTCCCGCAAAAATTAGATATCGAGTTCTTTTCAGAACTATTGGCCGCTGCAAGCCTTTTCGAGTCTCCTTTCCATTTCCTTCTATGTCCCTTTTTCATTCTCTATCCCTCGACTTTATCTCACCTCCCGAAATTCGCGGCACGTGCCTTGTTTTCCCAAGCGACCAAGAATACTTGTTCTTGCCTCTGTTTGTGTGTTCTGTGCCGCCTGCTTGCTCGGTAATCTTGATCTATCGGAAGTTTCAAGTTCCGTCCCCCCTTTTTTTTCCTTTTTCCCTTCTTGCCGATACGCGAATTACGATTTTTCTTCTGACGTAGTTGTGATCCTAGTCCTTTCCGCGGAAGTCGCTGGACATAAGTTTCGGGTGTCCCAGCCTCTTATCTTCTTGCTTCCCTCATATATGGGACCTCCTCTTGACGAGGATCATTCTTAACTCCCCTCCTGTCTCTCCCATTTCATATTCATAAGAATGTAACCCACTGGCCCCCTGCAAACAGACTCCCGGAGCATTGATGACTATTTTTCCGATCTTTTTTGTACTCTTTTTTCTTCACGCCTATCCTAGATGTGCTTCTCATCCATCTTTTTAAGTCTACAGCTTGTATTGGTCCTGACCTCTTCCTTTTCCCCCGACAAATCGCGGGATTTGTCCCTCTCCCATAGAGTCTGTTCCCGCCCCACTTTCCTGGCTTCCTACCGAATTCATTTTTTGCTAGCGGTCGGAGCGAGGTTCTTTTTTTTTTTTCCCAGATTTTGCCTGGTCCCACGCCGTCCCGACCCCCCTTACCAGTCCGCCCCCCTTTCCTCGTACGTCAGATGCTCGTTTTTCCTCTTGATAGTGCCAATCGTCCATCTTTCATCGAGTATTTTTTTCTTGAATGCTCCTGGGGAGGTTGCCTCCGCGGGAAGCGCATCAATCCACCCCGTACCCCCTTAAAGTGATCCTCTTTTTATTTCGGTTGGCCCTGTTCACCCTCCATTCGTTCCCCCCCCCCCACCTGAAGTTTCAGTTACTTTTTCCGTTGATTCGTCCACCTTTTTCTCCACAATCCCTTCAAAGCCTGCGTGAGTTTGTTTTTTCCAGCCGCGCTTCATCGATCCCCTTTCTTGCTTCTGTTACTTCTCTTCCCCACAGAGGGTTTCCCCGGGTGTGAGCGCCCGCCCCCCCTCCCAGCGGAGCTTCCTTCCTTTTTCCGAAATTTGTGTGCTCCTTTGGCGTAATTGCTTCGGACCTGTGATCGCGTCGGCGCTTCTTTCCCTAGATTGGACACGTTATGATTTAGAAAATTTAAATTGGTTCCCCCCCCTTTTCTACGGAAGTCGCGCCCCTTCTTTACCCTGGAGAGTGCATAACCTTGAGTCGTTTCAGAGAACCCCAGAAGTGTTCTTGCTTCTTACCCCCTAAGTCCAATAAGGACTTCCTGAATCCCGTGACTTTTTTAACCGGACGAGCTCTAACTTCCGCTTACCGCTGACTCCTTTCACCAAATAAACTCTGCCTTTCTCCTTGTGTTTTTCCCTTTTGATCCCCCCCCACGAAGCCGACCGAGAACGCGTTCCTTTCTTTGCAATTGGGAGGCCGATTGGAAAGTCTGATTCATTGGTCGTTCTGAGTTTCCCCCCTCCCCATTAAAACCCCCCTTCTAGAACAGGTCGGCCGACACCACCCCTTCGTCTTCCCCCCCTTCCCATTTTTTGGCCTCTTTTCCTGGGCACCGTCTTCCGCCATCCCCTTTTCTTCCCCAACTTCCTATGGCTTCCCCTTTGCGGTGCGTCTTTCTTATTTCCCTGGCCGCAGTAGAGTAATCTTGGTCCCTCCTTTGCCAGCGTCGGCACGTTGGCTTGCGGTGCCTTGAACTCGCAGTATTCCTCCTGGGTACCTCTTTTCTTTTTGTTTCGAGATCTTTTCGCCTCCCCGCGTTTTTGCGCCCCCCCACCTCACTTTCCCTCTCTCCCGCGACGTGACGTTCTCTTCTTTTACGTCCAGATCCCGTATAGCTTTCACATACCCCACACTTTCCACTTGGTGCTTCCGCCAGCGACGTTGCCAAGACGCTTCTGAAGGACTTTTTTTTATGTGCCCCCTAAAGTCGTCTCCCCTCGAAGGCCTTGCAATCCTCTTCCAATTCATATTTGTTTTTCACTTGCTGGTCGTCGGGCATAATGATGTTCGATTTGTTTTCTTTCGTGCTCATCCTCTCAAGTTTTTCCTTTCCCGTAGGCCTCCGCGCCTCCTTCCCCTCAATCGTCTCTCTTCTGCATCTTCTTCTTCCGACCATCCCAGTGCTCGCTACCACCTTACCCCTCACATTCACAGTTTTAGAATCATTTCTTGTTTCCATATGCCTCTGCGGCCTCCGTGATGACCCTTGAGCTGCTTACGTGAACCTTCGCGGTGCTTTTCCATTCTTTCGCGTTTGCTGAAGTAGCTTTCCTTCCTCCCTTTCTTCTGGTTAATTCTCTGACAACTCCTTCATTGACCTTCTCCCAGTGGTCAGAAAGGACTCGACCTTTCGTCAGTCCCTCTTTTTTTTCATTTTTCCCCCTTGGATGGCGAAATCTCGCTTTTTTCACTCTTGTATCCCCGCCTCTCCAATTCCCGGTACTCTTCCCGGCCAATTCCCCTCCCGAGACCCCCCACACCCAGCCTGTCTCCCGCCCCTCTTTCCCCCGGAACCTTCCGTTCCCGGCCGCTGTTGCGCCCCCCCCGTTCTTCCTGTTTTTTCCTCTCCACCCCCGTAAACGGTGGTGCTATTATACCCGGCTAGTTCCGAGTCTCCGCATTGTCTTCTTCGGCTCCCCTGCTCACGACAGACTATTAATGCCGTGTGTTCAGTTCTGTTTTTTCCATCCCCCCCCCCAAGTATTGGTGACTTTTTTCCCTTTTTCATTAGCTAGTGACCCCCTTTCCTTTCCTTTCCCCCCTCAAGGTTCTCCTTAAAGGGTCCAGCGGAGCGATCTTCGTGCACTTCCTTTTTCCCCCCTCCGCGCGCAGAGTCCACCCCCCCCCCAAAAGAGGAGCAGGATCCCTTTTCTTTTCCATGATGTCCCTCTCTATCCTTCGCCTGCCTCGGTGAACGACTTAGAGCTTTTCTTCGTACTCCCCCGGTTCTTCTTGCTTCCCTTTTCTCCTTTTGACTTTCGGTCGGACAGACCCCCACTCCCTCGGTATCACCATCTTGGTACTCCTTGCTGTCTTACGCTATCTCATTTCACGCTCCTTCGCGTACTATCAGCCCCTCCCTCTTTTCTTCGTGAGAACCCCAAATCCAGTTCGAGGGAAAATCTTTTTCCCTCTTCCTGCACATATCCGAGTTTTTCTCTGACTTATCCCCATCTAATAGACCGTATCTCCCCCACGGAAGTGTTCCCAAGTAGGCAACCCTTTATTTCCTTCTTGCATCCTCCTCTAATCAAGTTGCTTCGTTTTTTCTTGTGCCCCTTGCCGTACTAGTATAATTTGAAGATTTTTTTCGAATGACTTTATACGCTAATCCCCCTTCTATTCGTCCCGCCCGGCAAGACCACTATTGCCTCATATCCCCCCAGCGTTCCTTTCATCTCATTCCTTTCCAATCTCTTGGTTTGCATTCCCAGGCCTTCTAGAAAAGATCCCCGGGCAATCCGCGGAGCTTCATTCTCCCCTGTTCCTCTTCGTATGAAGTCCTTCTTCTCTAATTCCCTTTTCAAGATGCCGATCTGCGTGTCTTCCTTTAATGCACCTATTCTTGGTTGCAAGCCCAGGCGTCCCTCCCCTTCGTTTGGTTTTTTTGTAATCCTCCTTTAATAGAGAAATCCCTACGACCCTCCCCTTTCCCTTCTTCCTTCTGCCAACTGTCTGTGGGTCCTGTATCTCGAGTTCCCCTCCCCTCTTACACTCCACCGATAATACGCCCTATATATGTTTACCCCCATCAGCGTTGTTTGTTGTTGCTCTCTCGATACGCCCTCTTTGTACCACCTTGTTTGCTGAAACGCTTCTGATTTCTTTCCCTTGCAAAGAGGCGAATGACCTTTTCTTTCCTTCTTTTTCTCATTTTTCAACCTTACTTCCACTCTCCTTTTTTCTAGGCACAATGTCTGGTCAACCTTCCCTCCCTTTGTTTTTGCATTGGAGGCCTGACACGGCTTTCATCTTCTTCCCTCTTTTTCCCTTGTTTTGAGATTCGGTACTAAGTCCTCCAGCTTTGTCTTCCTTCCATTTCTCTCGACTTGAGGATTTGCACTGGTGTGGCAGCTCAAGTCCTTTTCCCACTTGACAAAATGAAGCTGGCATTTGTCCCTCTCCCTTGAACGTTCGGGACCCTACTCCTTCTTGCTTAGCCTGGGGTGACTTTTTTTATCGCCGTTATTAGCGTAATTTCCCCAAGGAGGAGCTTCGACTGTCAAGTCAATTTACTTCACTTCTTTCTGCAAACCTTAAACCTCCCCCCCCCCTGCTCCAGGCGTTTTTATGCTCTGGGCATCTGCTGATACTCTTCCTCGGTTCCCCCACTCGGTTTTACCAACTGCCGCCTCTCTAAGGTTCTACTTCCCGGAGTTTTTTGCCTTTGAAGTTCCACGCGGCAGCCGAGTTTCCTCCAAAATCCCTCATCGAGGGATTGGGATCAAGAGCCCCCTTTATGGAGCCCTGCACCCCCACTCTCCCTCCTCCTTAGGTTAAGTAAGTGCTGCGAAGCCTTCTTCAAGATTTTCTTACGTTCTCTAACAAGACCTCCCATCCAAGACTCCCACCTACGATCCGCGACGCCCTCGAAGGGCCTTCCTTTATGAGGAGAGCTGTTCACCCCTTTGTGGGTTGAAGTGACCTGGCGGGGCGTTTGAGGGACCTCTATCAGTAATTCCACACTCAAGTGCTCGTTCCGTTGATTTTTCCGGCAAACCCCCCCCAAAACACCCAACGGGCCAACCCACCCACCCCCCCCCCCCCCCCCCCCCCTTTTTCCCCTCGAGAGTCTCCTTCCGTTACCAACCCTTTGCCTCTTCCTTTCCCCTTGATTTAGACCCCACCCCGATTGCACCCAATTAATCTCGTTTGAGGCGATTTTCTCTATCGTCGTCATCCCTATACACAAAGTCCCTGGTCCTGGTTAGCGTTGCACGCAGTACCCCGTTTTTCCCGTGCCCTCTGTACCAGACCATTTGAAGGTTCTCCTGACTCTATTTCTCCGAGAAGAACTCGGTAGGGCTATGGTGTAGTGGGACCGGTTTTCCTTTTGTATGGTGGGACTGTTTGTCACTTTACTGAGGTGGAATCTCTGAATTATACACTCTAGGGGCCCCCCCCCCAGTGGGAGATGTCGCCATTCCACTTTTCCCTTTTTCAGAAGCAACCTCTCCTGGTTCCACATGCTCCTTTACGATTCCTGGATCGAGGGTAATCCCCCCGACGTTGGTCTCTAACGACCATGCCCAATTTCCGTACTCCGCCTGACCCTCTCGCCTTTTTTTTTTCCCCGGAAGATTTCAGCGCAGCAGACCCTGTTGTAGATTGCACTTTCTTTTGGCCACCCCCCATCTTTCATTGTGTTCACTGACCTGCCTGGCTCTCCGAAGGCTGCACGAGACCGCTCTTTCTTTCATTACTGTTTAATTTCCACATGCGTGTCCCTTTTTTTCTTCTTTGCTCCCCAAATCCCCCCCTTTTCCTAACAGTTCGGACAGATTCCCAGGTCATTTTTCTCTTTCTTGGGTGTTCCGAACGATCCTCTTCTTTCAGACACGTTCTTTTACCACTTCGTTGGATTACCCCCGTTTGGACGAGTTGTATGGAACGCGGCGAAAGGTTTGCCTTTGTCTACGGGAAAGCCCCTCGCTCCGTTTTTTTCTTTGACGATTGTTCCTCCAATCGCAAGCCCGATTAATCTGACTTTTTTCCTCCCGTTTGTTTAGGATGCTTCCTGCTCCTCGTGAGCTGCCCCAACAACTCACACCTTGTGTCGATTTTCCTTTATTATCCGTCCCTTCCCCCCTTTTCGTCCTACGCACCTTCCCAACTGGTTTAAGTACGCATATGCGACTTTGGTCTTCCCGAGGGAATTTAAGAGGTCCGCCTGACAGTCGCTACACCCTACTGGAAGGATTGCAATGCATCAATGGTTAGTAGTTTTTTAGATGTTACTTTTGAGGGTGCTCCAACGACTCCCCTTTCCTCGCCCTTTTTTTTCCCGAAGAGGTTTTTAATACGACGCACTTTTCTCTTATTCCTTCCCCCTGCTTTGTGTGCGCAGTCTCCATTACCCCACCCCCTCTTGAGAATCTTGTATTTTTCCCCCTAATGCACTGCCTTGCTGCGCTGCTCTTCCCGTTGGACCCAAACTTGCGAGTGTAGGCGTCGTCTGTATTTTGGTTCGTTCCATCCCCTGTATGAGACCCTCTCCTGAAACGCGAGGGCAGACTGACCCGTGTCCAGAAGCGATGAAAAGTTAAGTACGATCACCCCCTTTTCCCCCCCCGTCCTTTTTTCGAAATCCACGAACGATTAATTTCTCTTTCTCTGAAGAGAATTTTGCCCGACAGGTCAACTCCATTCCCAATTTTTCCCCCCGAGCACCACCCCTTCCTAGACCAATATCCCGCTTTGCTAGTCTTTTCCCGATTCAACCCCTGGAACCCCCTAGGTTTTTCCACCCCCGTACAGGGGCGATAAGTCGCTACCCCAGGCCCGAGAAAGGTGACTGAGGATTTTTCTCTTATAACAATTCACTGCTCAATTTGCCTTTTTCCGGCTTTTTTTTCCCCCGCCCTCACTCTCCTGGGCTTCCCTTTGGGAGAAGCTCTTTTGAACATTCAATTCCGCTTGCAACCTTCGCACTTGTCCCTTTTGTTTTCAGTTGCTTGCCCCGTCGACTCGTACTTTCCCCCCTTCCGCCCTTCCCGGTTTCTTTTCTTTTTCTTATATCCTCTCAGACTCTGTCGGTCTTTTCCATGTTTCTTCGTTTCGAGTATTTCAACCCCACCGTCCTTCGGTACCGGGTCGCGACTTCCCTTTATTATTCGGTGCTGCGCCGAGTGCACTCCTCCCTTTTCTTGGAGCAACTCCCCTGGGTCGTTTTCTGACCCATAGGTGCCTGCTCCTGATTTCAAGGATAGGTTCTCCTATGCCCATAGACCGTCTTACTAGGCCAGTTTTCCCCCCCAACCTTCGGCCCCGATTAATAAGGTTACGCGACCTGAGTTCTCAAAGCGCATGTTTGCGGGTTCCTTGTAGTAAGGTTTGCTTTCAGGGAATTTTTTTGCCTTGTAGAAATTTGTTTCGGGGAAGCTCCGGAAATCTCCCTAATAATTTTTTGTTCCCCTAGTGTATGGAAAGCAACCCGGCTTTTTTTTTTTCCCCCGAACGTCTTGTCGCTTTCCGCTTGTTACAGCTAGTTTTTCCACTTTCCCACCAGGAAGTCTCGCAAAGCAGCAACCGCCTCGCCCCCTGATTCAACCCTTCCCGCTTGGCCAATGAATCTTTTACTCTGCCTAATCCCCTGTCCGGTCCTCTTTTTTTGCTACCCATTCCTTCTCTTTCCGGTTTGCCCCGCGGACTTGCCACGACGTCTCTTTTTCTCCGATTAAAAGTGTTGATAGAGCTGCTCCCCCTTGAGCAAGTGCTTGTTTTTCTGGCGGATCCTTTTCTCTGCAACAGTATGTTTGTTACACCCCTGAGTCTCCTAATGGGGGAGTTTCTATCCTCTCTTTTCCTTCCTTCGTTGTTTAGGCTGCTCAGTCCCCCCCCCCCCCTGTACAATACTTGTTCTGAACCTCCTCCCTGGACCCGCTGACTCCTTAGATTTACGGCGCATGGTCGGCTGGCCTGTTTTTTCTTCCCCATTCTCTATTTCACGCGATTTTCCGAATGACACCTGTTTTTTTTTTTTTTTTTTGTGTTTTTTTTTTTTTTTTTTTTTTTTTTTTTTTTTTTTCCCCCTTACAAGTAGCCGGGGGTGCCCCCCTTCCAATGAAGACTTGATTGGCATTTATCGGCCGATTCCTTATTCATCTTTGCGTTTATGCTTCACGGCAGGCTTCAAGTCCCTCCCCTCGTTCCGGTGAATGAAATCTCGACGTTTTGCTTGGGAGATGCCCGTGGCTCTAGATGGTCCCCCTTTCGATGCTTTGCAAAGGCTTTTCGTGGACCAGATAAGTATTATGCTTAGTTCTTTCACTTCTCCCTCTAATCAGATAGTTTTATTAGCGGATAATCTCGGCTTCCCCCATGGAGTTCAGTTTCCCATTCCCTTTCCTACCTTTACCAATTTCCAAACCAGAAACCTTTGGGCGTTTCTTATTGGTCATTCGCTGTCCTTTCTGCCTCGGGTTGCATACTCTTTTTTTTCCCCAAATGAGGACTTCTACCTTTCTATGTGCTCCTGAACTCGCGCCCCAGGGCGCTTACTAGTTTCATCTTTCCCCTTTTTTCTCGTGACTAGCTTCTTGATCACCGTAGGCCATCCTTGTTCGGCGCCCCTGCCACCTCGGGTCCCTCTCACCTTCGATTAGAGTAAGGAGAGAGGCTTGAGTCAAGATTCCTTCCCCCCTTTTTTTTCCCCGAGCCGACCCCCGACATCCCTTCTCATTCCTCTCCCGATCTCTGCAATTGGATGAAATTGTGTCCCTCTATGCCCTCGCCCGGGACCTTTCCCTCCTTTTTAGTTTTTTTCATTGGACGCGCGCCGGGGAGTGCGCAAGGGCATCAGGACCCACCCTTTCACTTTCTTTTCGCCTTGCAGCGGCCTGTTTACTTTTCACGCCCCTCTCCTCTCTAGTTCCCCCCCATCTTACTTAGTGATTTCGACCAACAGTCCTCCCCTCAAGCCAGCTGCGTTCAGGCGATTTTTGAATTGTCCCTTTTCTAGAGACCACTTACGGCGTGTTGATCTTCTTTCTCTACAATGTTTACTTGGTAGATGAACACCGTTTTTCAGTGTGTGCTACCCCTCCCCCCTCCCTTTTCGCTCGGTCTAGATTTTTTAGGTGTATTGTGGTTCGGTGGAATCAGGTCTCGTGACTTCCGCTGCAGGCGATGCTCTCATTAGATTTCCCCCCATCGTTTTCTCGTTTCGAACCGTTCTTTTTCTACGAACGTGGACGTCCTTTTGTCCCCCCTTGCAGTTCTCCTTCATGTGTCGTTCACTAATACATCAGACTTTTGCTTTTGATTCTTCCCCTCCGGCCAACTACGCGCGCCGACCGCTCGGTTGGTTCATTCGCCCCCCCTGCCAGACCTGTATTTCATTCCGGCCACCCTCCCATTTCTTTTCTTTTCTTGATACGGAGACCTGTTTTTGCCCTCGTAGGCGACGCGACCTTGTTCTTGATTTGAGCCTTCTTTCCCCCTAGGGAGGACTGATTTGTGCACCCACAAGTACACCACCCCCATTTCCTCTATTCGGACACATCCTTGAGGCATTGCCCCCTTCCGTCCTTTTTTCCACGTTTCCTGCCCTCTTCCCGGCCCTCATTTGTTGGGATTGACCCCCCAATTTGTTAGTTTGGTCGGTTAGTCGGATCCCATCTCCCTGGTTGGCTAGCTAATACGGTTGAATCCTTCTCGGACCGTGTGGTCTTGCTGGTGATCTGCTCCCTCTCCAGAATGAAATTTTTTCACACCGTGGTTTGTTGCTCCCTCTCGTTTCCTTTCCTCCCGATTTGAGCTTCCAGTCCATCCCAGCACCTCCCTTTTTTTTAAGTTCCCCGTTCTCTCCCCCCCAAGGATCGCAGTCCACTTTGTGGTGATCACGGCTTATCACACCTACACTGGGTTTTTCGTTTTTTTTATAAGGAATTATTTCTGAAGACTGATGTCCTCCAGAGCTTTATTCAAACTCTTACTTGAAGTGAAATGACTCATTATCCGTTTAGTATTCCTGTTCGACAGGTGTGTTTCCTTACGTTTTTTTTTTCTTCCCCAGATCTCCCAAGCTCTTCCCTAAGATTATTCCCCAGCTACATCAAGAACTTTTATTTCTTTTCCCCTATTCGGTGACTTCCAGGCAACTACCATTACCACACACACCAGCCTGGCTAGAATCCTCCTTTTTTTGAAGTTTCCGTCGGTGATGACTAGTTCTCGCTCCTTTTTTTTTGAAAACCTAGTGATTGTTTTAAGGATTTTGTCGCAGTATTTGTCTTCCCCCCCTAAGTATGGGCCTCATCTGAAACGTACTCCGGGATGCAGGATAAAGTACAGAGATCATTGAAGCGAGTTCTCCCTTCCCAATTTTAATTGGCGATTCCTGGGCACTCTCTTGCGGTAATCCGAGCCTCCTGTAAAGGTCCTTTCCCTTTGAACCCCGATGATTCACCCCCCTGCAACCCAAAGTCACGGAACCCTTTCTGGAGACCGCCCCCGGGAAATTTTTCTTTGCATTCTAACCTTACCCTTTTCCCTACTATGACCCGATACCCCGGAGCTGGAAGTGCTCTTTCCTGATTGATTGTCGGCGTCTTCTCACCCCTCTACTGGCCGTTTTTTCTGTTGTCTCCCTAAACTGATCGGGCGGCCAGTTTTTCTTCACGCTCTTTAGAGTTGAAAATTTTCCGGCCGCTGCACAACTGCTCTCCTCCCCTTTGTGAGTTGCTTTTGATGAGCTTCCGGCATTGCGCCAAATTCCCCTTCCTCTCAGGTCCCACTTCCCCCCCACCTCCTTCTGAGGAGTTGGTATCCTCTCAATGTGCCTTTTTATCCTTCCGGCGACTCGTTTGAAAGCTTCTCCTTTTACTCTTGTTCTTTGCTTCTACTTTCTGCCGAGCGGTGAGTTTGCGCCCACGTGTATCCCGATTGGTCCAGCGGCTCCCCGCCTGAATAGAGTAGGTTTTTCCGAGTTGCCTCCCGTCCGATGGCTTGAGCACACTTCTTTGTTTGATTTTTTTAGATGTCTTCCTCATTAATTCCCATATGATCAAGATAGGCTCTCCCTCTCCCCCTTAGGAATTCGACATTTTTCCAACCAACCCTGCAACCCGCTTTTTACTTTAGCAGCTACCTCCTGCATGAACCTGCTGCGGTTCCATGGTTTAGTGACAGTTTTCCGAAGGTTAGGCAGTTTCATTTACTCTTACGACCGTGTTTTGTTCCCCCAGCCTCTTCCCCATTATAGATTCCCCTTTCGATAGTCCACTTCGGACCCTTATCTTTGAATATACTTATATTCAACCCCGACCGTTCCTTTTCATCTCTTTCCCGCTCCAGATTTCCATTGCCACCTTCCCGCCCCCACGGAACTTCGAGTCTTCTTAATATAACACGACCCCGCTTTAGGAAATGACTGCCTTTAGCTTACAGATCTTCCAATCTTTCCTCAGAGTAAGCAGACTCGGCCTATCCCATCGTATTTCTGTTCCGTTTGCCCGGTATACTTTTCCCCCTGGACGGGTGTCCATCCCCCCTTTCTCCTCTAAGGACTCCAGACCATTGTCGCCTTCTATGCGCCTCATGCTTCCTTCCTGTTTGCGCCACAACTTTTACATCCAAGACATCGATAGCTACTGTTTTTTGGCATCTCTCTCTTTTATCTCTTGTTTTTTTTTAGTGTTCGTCCCATGAGCTAGATCTTTTTTCACAATCTTTCAGACTTTTTTTTTTTTCTCTGTAACCGCTCTTCGCATGGAAAGGGTATGGTTCATTCTCT
>Ga0179593_1461254_pt1 | contig 21079 bp, 13 predicted proteins | sample CZODoug2_1_08_16_FD_185931 | JGI IMG/M metagenome (GOLD analysis project Ga0179593, IMG submission 185931) | Vadose zone soil fungal communities from Angelo Coast Range Reserve, California, USA - CZODoug2_1_08_16fungal (PacBio error correction) | ecosystem: Environmental > Terrestrial > Soil >... | reverse complement strand
GGAGTTGTAATTTTCGCCTCGCGTTCTAGGACCTCTTCTCGATTTTCCGCGAGTACGAGGGTCTCCTGTGCCCCTTTTGCCCTTCGCCTTTTTCTTGTTTGACGTCCTTTCTTGACGTTTGTCCCATAACCATGTTTGTTAACTTCTCGCGCCGGCGCGCTTTTCACGCTCTGATGCCTCCCATAGACACCCTCTCAGATTAATGAAATGAAGCGTTGCTTCCCGCTCTAAACTTTTCTGCCGCTAACCGTTCTTTTCTCTGTTTTCCGGCGAGATGAGTCTTGGTTTTTCAAATTTCCAAGAGCACATGGTTCGTGAGTAGGATGTAGACTTTTTATTTGTGAGAAATCATACTTCCCCCCTGCCTGTTACCTTTCGGAATCCCGACGTCCTATTGCAAGAAGCTCTTTTTTCAGAGCCCCCCAGTGGTCCGCGACTGGTAGAGGTATCTTCTTTTACTAGGCGTTCTCACGCGCTAGAGTGCGTCCCGCATACCAAAATATGCGAAGGGTCCTGACTTTTTTTCGATGCGCGAAAATGCTACCCTTCTGCTGACGCGCATTCTCTATTGAATGGGCTTCCTTTCTCTGCTAGTTCCGCGCAGGTTGTCCCACTTCATAGCGGTTTTTTCTTCCTGTTTTGAGACTCTTTTTCTCACAATTTATTAAGATCCCCCGTCTACTGATGCAGAGTTTCATACATTTCCTCCCGAAAAGACTTTATCGTCCATCTTCATAGTCCGCTCGCGACGCCTTTTCCCCACCACTTAAGATTTTCCCTCCGATCGGTTCCTTTGGAATTTGTATTTCTCTTTCCTCCGGCGCTTCCCGTTTTTTTTTTTTTTTTCGCAGCTTCTGTGCTGAATCCCCCCAGAGGGGTTTAGGTAGGTGAGTTTCCCAATAGGCCCCTCGCGTAATCCCTGGTCGGTTCCCCCCTCATGAATGTGCGTTTGGCTCCTTATTCAAACACTATTTTCTTTTTTTCCTTAACTTGCGCTCTCGGCTCCTTTAAATTCGGACTGTGCCTCCAAGGTCGTTTTTTTTGACTTTTCTTTCAGATTTCCCCCAACGAGCAGCCCGCCCTCAGAGCCCCTTCTTTCATCTCCTCCCCATCCCTCGTTTCTCTAGCAAATTGCCTTTCTCTCCGAGGGGGGGGCTTTTAAGTGGTTTTTGGATTTCTTCCCCCCCCCCTTTGTATTCTCCTGTAAGACAACATCCTCCCTTCCCTCCTTAGTTCCCTTTTTCAGCTTGTCAGACCCCCGGTTTCCTTTCTCTGCTAAGGCATCTTACTATCCTTCGGAGTTTCCCCCTATGCCGTCCTGCAACGATTAACTTCGGCGCTCTGATTCTTAAACCAAGGATTTTCTTACACTTCGCAGGAGCCTTTCACTTCGATTTAGCCTGTAGGATATTTCATTACAGGATAGATCCTCTCGTGGCTCCTTCCGTTTTTTAGGTGGTTTCGGTCGCGATGGCCGTTTATTTGTTCCGACCAACAAGTTGCCCCTCCAAGCCTCAAATCCCTCACGCTATCTTCAATCTCCCTAGCAAGTACACAGCTCACTCTTTTTCGACAATTCAACGTTTCAGCATCCTAAGGGATGAATGGGCTTTTTTATAACCCCTTTCCAAACAACTTTAAATAAGCTGCGGCCGAACCATCCTAACCCTTTTCCTTTTTTTCCCCTTATTCTCTACCCCACCTGACGCACGCGATCCTTGAGCCCCCGAGTACCTCCTATCAGAAGACCCTGTTAAGTCCGGTATTCGTTCGCTATCAGTCTTCAATAAATTCCGCGACTTCTCTCCTCTTTTTTGATCTTATTTCTCCTGTATGGATGGCATTAATTCAGATGATTCTTTTCTCAAGAATGTCTTGATCCCCCCTTCGGATGCTCTTTTCTATTAGTACGGATTGTAGCTAGGCGGACTCCTTATGAGCCTTCTTTGGTCGGTTTCCCCGTTTTGATCGGAAATCTCTTTAAGCGTGGATTTTTGCGCCGCTTTTCGTTATCTTCACCCTTTGTTGTTATCCCTTTTCTCGTGCATTCCCAATTATCTGCTGGGGACGACGTTTGTACTTTTGGATCTTCGTTTTCTTTGATCGCGAGCTTTGCCCATTATGACCTAGTTCAATGGATGGTGTCCTCATTTGGACCTGTCCTTCCCCAACTTCTTGGATGCTCGGTTAAAAAGCCCAACCTGCCCTAGTCTAGTCCCTCGTGCCGACAGATACAAAAGCCTTTCTTGCTATACTCCTCCCTCCCCCCTATACTACCTTCTCTTTGGGCCTCTACTATTCTGGTACTTCCCAGGATTTATCCCCTTTTACAGTGCCTCCCTGCCAGTTTCCCGCTTAAGTCAGCCAGTTGAATGCATCTCCAAAGCCTCCTTTGTCTGGTTATGCATAGGAAGGCGCCCACTTTCTATGGCCCCTTAAAGTTTCACGTAGACTCAACGTGACCCGCGATGTATGTTATGTTTATTTTTCCATCCTTTTCAATCCCATAAATTGATTGCGCTCCGTCACCGCACTTTGAGTCATAAGGAGAGTTCGAGCTACTTATGTCATGGACGCCAGTCCATGATCAAGTTTCTTTTTATTTTTCCCTTAGTATGATTCCCCGTTTTGAACGTTCGGCGCCGCGCGACAGTTCCATTTCGAATCCTTCGCCTCGAAGGTTCCTTCCTCCTGGATGCTTCCTATCCTGTGTAGACGCAAGTTTTTTCATTCACTTGTTCTTTTTTCAACGTCTTTATTAGAGTGGCGCGCTCACTTAAAATCTTTTTTTAGACCATACCTCAGCATGAATTTCACTGTCCGGTCTCCCGCGACCGGAGGAACGATCTAAATTCCCCTACTCTCGAGACTGGAATCGCGTATCCTCTTTTAAGGGGCGAGCAATTTACGGCGTCGGTACTTTTCACTTCTTCCTCCTTTCTAGTGTGTTCTTAGTCCTATCTCTCCCCTTTCCTGCATGTATCCTGCGGCTGACGCGACCCCCCTTCCCGTCGACCCCCCCCCCAAATACATTCGGGAACAATTGACGACTTTTATTGAGGTTGACTTTTCCTCCGTGAATCACCTTTATCACGCTTCCGATCCCCATTCATGGCGCGCTGGAGAGATTACGGATGTAGACCGCCGGCCATTTTGCTCAGCATATTCCGTTTCTCATCTTTTTTCCCTCCAGCCGAAGCGTCCAGTAACGTTCACCCCCTTCTTTCGATCGGAACACGGCAAGGCGGCTCCACTCTTTCTTTTTTTCTCACGTTCGGCGTATTTGCCAAGAGGATCGGTTATTGAGTTGCCTGATACGCTACGTTGTCGCCCTCGTTTCTCCCTCCCCTTACTCCTTCTTGACCCCCTTTTCCGGCCACGTGGAGACCTTAGTTTAGAGGTTTTTTAGCTTTCACCTTGGGAGTTGCTCCAGGATAATTCAGATGCTCCCTACTTAGAGCCTCGAACCATCTTCAACAGCCCCCCCCCAATTTTTTTTTGAGAATTTGTTCGCATCTCTTGCCTCGTTTTTTTCGAGGATGTCCCTGAACAACGACCTCACCCGATGGTGATGTCTCATGTTCCCTCCAGTCTCTTTTCTTTCAGCCCGTCTATTGCCATGCCGCTCCTTTACGTCTTGAGTATTTACTTCGGACACGCGCCATTTCAGGTTAGACCTTTTAGGCATTCGCCATGACCCTCCCAATATAATCTTTCACGTTGTTGTTTGTCTGAGAGATGGAGGTCTGTTCCCTTCGTAGCTGTTACACTCTTCGCGAGTCTTCTTATACTCTTCTCCGCGTCTCGGCGGCAATGGCCCTTTGTTTTTTTTTGTGCCATTTACATCAAAATGTGTTGCAACACCCCCGTCCGCTCCCGGTCTTTTTGTCCTCCTTCAAGGTAATCTACACTCGACGCTACTTCGGTATTTCGCGACAGCCTGTGATCCTCAGTTTCTCCTTTTTCCGAACTCCCTCTACTGCCAACAGTGCGCTGTTGAACGGCGAGCGGGCGTCTGTTTTATTAGGTTCTACACGTAGACCACATTCTTGCCTGATTGATTTGTCTTGGTGTGCGCATTCCCCGCTTTCGTCGACAACTCGGCCTGGCCTACCCCTTCTCGGATTTTTTTCCTAGTAGACCTACCGAGACCCGTTGGTTAGCGTAGCCGTGGACCGAGACGCCTTTTACATTTTTTTCCACGTCCTCCCCTTTTTACATCTAGCACATAATCTGACGACGGCCTTTGTTTCTCCTCCCGAATCGGGAGACGAAACTGCGACTGATCTTTTTGCCTTGGCGTAGATGAAGTCGAATCTTTTTTAGTTTTCATGAGGCACTGGGCAGGTGGTTTCCATCTTTTTTTTTTTAGCTCCTCTTCTAGGATTTCAGCGGAGACATGTAGTTGGTCAGTTAAGCCACCAAGATCTCCTCTCTCTGAGAGAGAGGTTCTGTTTTTTTTCTTTGCAAGAACTCTCTTCGCCGCAATATAGGCCTCATTGTACCCGTCAAGTAATCCTTTCCGGATGCCTTTACCCCTAGGTGTTTTTCTTTCATACGGGCCCCCGCAAGTTTGATGGCTTTTTCTCGCTAGGTATTATCTCGGTTAGTAGTGAGTTGATTCGCCCCCCCTTTAACAGAATCCCTTTCCCCCCCCCTCACCTCCTTTTAATGAATTGCTTCTCCTATTCAACACTTCCCCTTTTTAGCAGCTTTAACAGGAGATTTTTCGTGCTCCCCTGCTGCTACTGACTCTCCCAATGGTTGGTCACAATTGTCTCCTTCTTCCCTTCCTTTCCTCTTTTCTCCCCCGGTTCCTCCTGATCAGGCCACTTGCCCTCTTCCTTTTGCGTAACTGAACACATAGAATTCGGAGCAGCTTATGTATGCTCAAAAGCGGTTGCGCATTTGCGCACCCCCTTATTCTTTTACCCGCCCTTCCCCTCAGGACCCTATACCATCAGCCTCTTTGCTACGATGGGTCTCCTTGAGGCCATCGACGTAGTTACCATCACCACCAGTTTCCGGGCTTTTGGCTTAATAATGTATGTTTTAAACCTCTTTTCTCGAGTTATCGCCTGCCTAAACTTCTTTTTTTTCAGTTTTTCTTCCCTTTTTCTTATAGCCCAATCTATTTTCGGTTTCTTTGGGAATGGACAAATGATCTCTTTCCCCGCGTTTTCTCCCTTCGGGCTGTCGCTGCTCGACTGGCAGTTTTTTCTTTTTGTTCCCCTCAAGCTTTTCCCTCCTCAAAGCATTCTACCACTACCCCATTCCGAGACGACTTTCATTTTTACTATTTCCCCCGTCGATCCCCCCAATCAGACAATAATTGCCGTTCCCTCCAAACTTCGGCCACCCATCGAGCGCCTGGTCCTCCTCTGGTCCAATTCCTTTGACAAAACCTTTTCACGATAATCCTTCGACCCCTACCTAATGTCCTATCTTTTAGACCTTTCCCTGACCCCCATCAATTCCTACATCCGCCCGCAAGATCTTTCCCCTCCTCTACAATTTTCCAAAGTTTTTTTCGTTCTAAGCCCTTTCTCTCTCCCTAGTGAGCCCCATTTCTAGATTGATTACCTAAACCTCCTAATTTCTCTTCTTACTATCCCTTTTTTTTTTCTCTGAGCATTTTTTATTTAAGTTACTACGCCCGTTCTTTTTCTGCATTTCCTCCGCGTAAGCGTTTCGGCTCCGGTCCCCTGGATGAGTACTGGGTACTCATGAGCTTTTATTTTTTTTGTATCTCATTTCCTTTGATCGAGCAAAGATCCTTTTTTTTAGCGCACGGATTATAGGAAACTTTTTTGAAGTCTTTTTTCGATGATTACCTCGGCCTCTGATTGTGCAGTCCAACCCCACCCCCCCCCCCCCCCTTTCATTTCTTTTTCCCAAGGATTTTCTCGGGTTTCTTCTGCTTCTAGGCGGCTGTAAATTTATGGGCTGTTATCAGCTTTTGGCGGTTCTTGCCAACTTTACTTTTCCCGTGTGTGAACCAAGACAACTCCATCGAGGTCCCTACGACACAGTTTGACGAGAGTTCTCTTCCCTGTCAATTACCGAAGATCAAAACTTTTTGCGGCTTCCTCTGCTCTCAAGTTTCTTTGATATAGGTTGCGTTCGTTCTCTCCTGGGATGCGAAGCTCGTCTGCTTTTTTACTCTCGAATGCTGACGTTGCAAACGCGGCTTCCCCACTTCAAGAGAATTAGCCTACAGTCGATGGCCACGCCCCTTCGGATAGATCAGCCCTACCCCCGTTATGACGGCTTTCGGTTTTTCACATTTTTCTTTTCTTTTTCCAAGAACATGATTAGCTCGCAACCGCCTTTTGAGCATACCTTTTAGATCTTGCTCGTCGATATCTATGGCAGACGCCCATTGTTTCCGGTCTCTGACAATTTTTTTTTTCTTCCCAGTTTTTCCCGTTTTGGAACCCCCCCACTTTTTCGTTAATTTGATGAGCGGATCATCCGTTCCTTCCTTCCTTTTCTTTGATTTTTATAGTCCCTCAGTTTACTTCCAGGAGGTGGGTGAAAAGCCAGTTCGCTTCCTTGGGCGAATAGACCTCCAATCTTGGGTTTTCCCCAGTTCCCCTCGCTTAGCCCTTCCGTGTCTCGGAGCAGGACTTGACTTTTCCAATCCTGTCTCTCTCGAGGGATTTTTCATTGCCCCTTCTGAAAGGTACCCCCTCGACGACTCGTACCTTTTTCTTTTAAAGCTCTCGTGTCCCGGTGTCTCATGATGATCAGTCCCGCGCGCCTATTGCTTGTTGAATCCTGGCTGAACTTTTTGATTCCCATCCCCGGGTCCCCTTTTTCCCTGGCGCGTGCCGTAAGAGGCCATAGAGGAAAGATTTCAACGAGATGTCCTCCCCTCATTAATCCGAAGATAACTGAATAAGCTCTGGACTTGAGGCTCGACTTCCCCCTGAGGGTTGGACCGCAGAGCCATTGCTGCTATGCTTCTCTTTTAGCTTTATTTCCTGAAGCGCTAGGAATAGACAGCCTCTTCCAATAGAGAATTTTTGCCCTTTGATACACTCCTCTGATCTGGTATACTCAGACCCCTTCTGGAGTATTAGTTTTTTTCCGTGGTTCCCCTCTTCCTTGGAGAAACAAGTTACAACCTTACAGGCTTTCCCCGCACCCTCTCTTGGAGCTTTCTCCCTTGAGTCCAGCATTTGCCCGCCTCAATTTTTGTCACCTGCGAGGGATTTTTCGTGAAAGGATATTTTTTCTTTTTACGTTTTCCTTGATTCACGAATTCAAACGTCCCTCCTTAGAGAGTTCTCTTTTTTAGATTCTCTCCCTCTCCAAGCCAGAAAGGATCAGGCTTTAAATCCTTCTTCCACGGCATTGGTGATGGTACGATTTCAAATTTTTGTCGAAATAGGAACAGTTGCCCTGCGCCGTCCTATCGAGGTACTTTGGATCCTTTGGTTTAGAGCGAGGTGCTCTTCACCTCCCTCATATTTTTTTACTCTTTTTGAGAGTCTCTTTGTAATGTTTCTTCTTCGCACTAGCGCATCTAGGACTCCCATTATTTACTCGATCTTCCTCGGTTTGAGTTCCTTCCCTCCCTCTAGGGAGCCTGAAGTAGCCATTTTCGTTTTCCCCGGTGGGCCGGCTTTTTCCACCCGCACGAGCCGGTCTCTTTTCATCTTCCTTAAAGATGCGCCCCGACACGCGCGCTATGAACCCTCATTGTTTCAGACGGTGATACAGCGCGCACTTAGTGTTCCCCGACCCTGACTCTTTGACTCGCGTTTTCCACATCGGGCCTCGGTCTCAACGAGCCAATGGCGTTCGTTTTCCAAGCTTTTCTCCGATTTCTTTTGGATCCGCCCTTACTTTTAGCTTAGATTTCTTAGCTGCTCTTGACCTCCAGGACGACAGCTATTTCCCAGCGCAGCAGTTTTAGCCCAAGTCGCCGTGGTGTTGTTGCGATTTTTGCAGAAGTGACCTGCGGATTTTTTTTTTTTTTTATTTTGAGTTTTCCCACCCCCCCCTCCACCCCCCCCCCCCCACACCCCCCCACCCCCCTCCCCCCCCCCCCCCCCCCCCCCCCCCTTCAACCCACCATCCCCCCCACCACTCCCCCACCCCCCCCCCCCCTGTCTTTTTCCACACCCCCACCCAATTCCCCCCACCCTTCCACCCCCCCCCCCAGTACCAAGATCTAAAAATATGCGACGTTCACTTTAAGCGTTCGTCTTCTGAACTGACACGTTTCAGGACTGAGGCGCATAATGGGCTAGTAGTTTGTGTTCCGGTCTTCCCCTTGGTCCGGGGTCACCCATATAAGCACTCGGCTTTCTGGCCCCCTAGGCCTGTTTTTTTTTTTTTTTTTTTTTGCGCCCTGTTGTTTTCCCGCCGGTCCCTAAAGGTCTAGAATAGTGCTTTGCGTCGAGATTCAGAGGAGGCGTCCAGCGCCGCACACCCAGTTTCCTCCCAGTTCAGTAAAAGCTTTACGCATATGCAGGTACTTTTGCCCGCGCCGTCTCACACCGAATTGGCTGCCTCTTTCCTCTCACGGTTCCAGCGCGGCGAGTCGGACGAGGTTTCTTGCTCCCCCCAGAGGGGTTTTTGTATGTTATTGGCTTAAGAGTGCATTCTTCCTATCCTTCTGCCTCCTGACTTGTTTTTCCGCCCTAGCTTAAACCCCATTTCCCCATTCCAGCGGCCCGAGGCTGTACTCTTTCGCGCTTAGAGACCTCTCAAAACTGTTTGCGTACTGTATCCCTTGCGGCCGGTCCTTTTATACTCCCCTCCCTCGACGCCGATCCCCGCACGATCCCCCTCATTCCATGCCTGCGCGTTCCCAATGAACCATCCGAGATTCTAACGTTCCCTAGGGTAAGAATAGAGTGAATCTTTCATCTTCGAAGACCCCTTAGAAGTCCCCCTTCATACATCGCCCCTGAATTTCGATGCGTAACGTTGTTGTTCAATCGACGTCTAATCCCTCCCCCCCCAAATGTTTTTCGGGAGGCGTGGCCCGCTCTTCCTCATGTGTCCAAACACTGATCGGATTTTGCAGCGGATGCCTGATGAACATCACAGCCTGCGTCGCACCTTTCTTTCCGCCCCCTCCATATTTTCTCTTCTTTGAACAAGGATAGAGATTCCTCCCCCTCCCTTTCTTCCCCTTGGTTCGCGGACGATCCATCTATGGTTTGGATGGCACGGACGGAACTGCAAGCATTTTTCTTAACTAAGGAGGAAACTCCACATCCCTTCCTAGCCCTTCGCGCAACGGAGCCCGCAAAAGCGACCAATTCTCAAACCCCCCTTTTCGGCCCACACAGCCGTCCTGGTACGTTGAATCTGGTGAATTCCTTTTACCCTTTCCTTGTCTCTCCTTCCGTTTGACGATACCAATTCTCTCTACTCTTTCTGATTTTCAAAGGAATGGGCAACCCCCCTTCCCCTCAAGCCTCCATTAGTCTCGACAATCTGCAAGGTCTCCTATACAGACGGCCCTTTTTCTTTTTTAATTCGTGCTCCCCTCCCTACGGTGTTCGTTCCCATCCTTCCCCTCTCTTTTCTCCTCTACGTTTTTGGTTTTCTCTCTCTTCTCCTTTTGACCACGAAAGGATGCAAGAATTTTTATTCTCTTTTAAGAGGTCTGCGGGCTCGTCTTCTCGAGTACTTGTTGTATATGCTACCATTGTAGCGTGAGTCTGGACTTCTGGTTTCTTATACCCTTCCTCGGAACTAACCGCGAGGCTTTTAGCCGCACGGTGATTTTTTTTTCCCTTTTATAGTGCAGAAAAGCTTCTTTTGCCTCCGTTGAATTCGACAGTTCCTTCTTTCTCTGTTTTTTTTAGATTCAAAGTCGCTCTTAGGTGGGAAAGGCACTCGACGGTTTTGTATAAATTATGGAGGCTGCAGAATGCTCGTTCCGTCTTTGATTTCAACCTTTTTTCCTAGACCTATTTGAGCCCAGCCGACGAAGATCCAAGTCGTTCTCCTTTCTAAAAGAACCTAAAGCCCTCGTCAGCTCTATGCTAATTTTCAAACTCCCCCTTGTTCTCCCTGGACTCGATCAGTGCGACTTCAGGAGTTTTAGGAAGAAGCATGATTTTTTCCTTTTTATCAATCCCTTCCATGGTCACCTGACCTCGATGGAAAGTTCTACGCGAGCAGAACTCACTACTTTGAAGTTCTATTTTGTTTTACTCCCCTAGTTCTTTTTTACCCCTCCATCCGATTCCGTCTCCCTGCAAACGCTTCCTTCCCCCCTTCTCTATAGTTCCTCTTTCTTGATTTTGTTAATGTCCGATGCTGGGCATTGATGGTATGCCCTCGGCCTCCTTGTCGCGAGAAGTGTAGGAAGGATCCCCTGGCACCAAACCCCCATTTTTGCCCCCCATTCTTTGAGCGCGGCAGTCTCCTGTGGTGATATTGCCATAGTTTTGAGGATTTTCTTAGTCCTTTCCCCCTCCTTCTTCGGGCCAGAATTTCGGTATTGGGTGAGACAACCTCCCCCCACCCCCGGGGTTTTCCTGCAAGACAATGCGGCAAGCAAGAGTCCTAGCCCGGCTGGCGCGGTGGTTCTTTTTTTCCTTCCTAGGAACTCCCTGAGAGACGAGCGGTTCCCTTTCCCTTTTGTAAGATGGGACGGTCCCGACCCAATTCCTTCTCTTCCCCCTTCCGTCGTCGTGACGGCTTTGTGATATCTGCCCCCGCCCGAGCTTATGCGCAGTTTTTCTTTTTTTTTAAGACATGTCCAAAACTCTGCTCCGAAGTCCGCTGTCTTCCGGTTTTTGACAGATTTCAACCCCGCGCACCTACCTGCATTCACGCGTCCTCCATGCTCCTCTTAATTGAACCTCAGCGCTAGTCGAGGTCCGCCGGGCCGGACTTGAATAGTTTTCTGCTTAGAATTTTTGCATATTAATGATGGACGACGCTTTTTCAGTAGGAGAACGCAGAATTCAGACGACCGCCTTGTCGAGTCTTTCTTTTTTCTACCACTCGATCTTTGTTAAACATTTTCATGAGACGGCGCCGGTTTTTCTCTTTTTACTTTTTACCAGATTAAGGGGAGGGATCCCCCACACCTTTCCCATACCTCTGCCTAAGAAAAGTGTGGGAAGGAGTCCGAGGGTCCCGACAAGGCTTTACTGAGGTCCCCGTTATCCAATCGGTTTTGCGGGCGTGACTTTGCGCGCAGGGATCAGCTTAAACCCTCCGGTTGGACTTTAGCTGCGTTTTTTCGCCTTGAGGCTTTCGTGTGCTCCCGATGACCGCGCGCGCCGTTTGAGGGTGAAACTTTAACTCTTTGATGGCTCTCCTTTGACGGCCGGGTAACTAGAACCGTTGAGTTCTTTTTTCCGCTCTTCTCCAGTATTACGGACCTGCTGAATGGGTCTAGCCGCGGAGTGCGCCCTGCCATCGCCTTTTTTTCTTTCTCAGATATTTACCCCCCCTAGTTGTTGTGTTGTCTAGGAGGTAACATTCTTTCCTCGACCCTTCGTCGCTAGGACCACTTTCGACTGTTCGCAAAGTAATACCCCTTAGTACCTTTTCTTCTCCTTTACCCTTTCAAATAGAATGTTAGCCCGCCATGTGTGAAAGTATGTCCATCACCTTCTTGCCGGTCGATGCCCAAATTTCCGAGGCGCGCGCTCCTCTAACTCTCGAGCCACCTAACCCTCCCTCCCGGTATTTCCGATGAAGGTTGGTGATTTCCCTCCTCAGTTTCTCCCGCACTGATAAGAAAACGCCCGATCTGTTTGTTTTTTCCGCTCTTTTTGTTGGGGAACCCTACGTCTCTTAGGTTTTCTCCTAAACGGCGCGGTGCGTAGCCAATCCTTTAGGACTCTTGTCTTGTGGATGCCGCTTATTATGGGAATCACTTCGATTATAGGCATCAGGAGAATTGCAGACATCGAGATTATCACCTCCCCGAGAGCGTATCGTCGCCCTCGTCTGCCGTGTTTGAAAGTAGCGTTCGTTTTAAGATGATGCTCTTTCTTAACCCCAGAGAACAAAAACTGGACTCTTCTGCTTAGCATGTGCCCCTTTTTGCCTCGTGACCTCGAGAAGCGGATCTCGCATCTTAGCATTTACCTGGGATTTCGTATGTGAATGCGGTTTTTTAATAAGTACAAGGTTTCCTCTTACCTCATATAACGGCCCACTTCCCCTTACTTCCCGGGCCCCATGTAGTGGACCATTGTTTTTCAGAAGGTTAAGTCCCACCTCTTTTTTTACTCTAAGGATATCCTCTTTCTCTGATAATCAGGATAATCCGCAATCTCTCAATAGTCCCATTTGTAAGGAGCGTACTTGTCGCCCCCCCATCTCTCCTCTATGCCATATCCTATTTTTTCGTTGGCTTAGCGTTCCAGCCGGCGCCGCGCTTTTTGACCTTAGATGAAGCTCGTGTCTTGCACCACCTGTCTCTTAGGTGATTGGTTCGCAACCATAGGCCTAGTATATGTTGCTTTCACCCTCTTTAAATCGACTCGAGCCCCCTTTCTTCCCATTAACACGGATGAAGTCTCGCTCCTTCGATATGAATTCGGAGAAAAATGTTTTCCCCTTTTTTTTTGGTCCTATCAGCCCCCGGGGCCCCTTCCCAGCCGGCCCTAAGCTATGGCGTCATGAACCCCCGAGTCTCTCACCTATGCGCCCCTTTTGAATTGACCCTGGAATCGGCCCCCATTTCTTCCCCCCTCAATAGTAGAAGTCCCTCCCCATCGAATCAGCCGAGTATTGAGGGCTCTTCTTCAATTTCTTTCCAAGCATTCCCTGTTCTTTTGCGGCGTGGAGACTTTCCCTTTTCTCCCTTATACCACTAGTTGTTCGCAGCGGATAGCTTCCAGCAGGACGCCATCCTCTGCTATTCGCTCTTTAGCTGACGAGAGATTTAGCTGTATCACCCCCCCAAGTCGACTACTACTTTGGATCTTAGGCTGGATGTTTCCGTTCTTTAATTGTTTCTTAAGGACAGCCCCCCCCCCCGCCCTTCCGCAAGACTTTCTCCTCCCCAATTGACCGAGCCCCTTCCGAATTTCCCCCCCGGCTCGCCCTTCCCCCTCTTTCCCTCGTCAATTCCCCTGCGGCCCTCTAGCGTGCCGCTATGTTTCCTCTCCCCCGGTCAAAGCAAACCGCTTTCCTTCCTCCGAACCACACCTCCTTTCCTTTCTGATATTTTTGTCTCTAAGGAATGTTAGTAAACAACATCCTCCTTCCGCCCTGAGTAACAGAACTAGATAAACTCCCTCTTACTCCTATACATGTCCTCCTCCTCTGGTTATCTCATTAGTGAGCCACGCATATCCGGTGTTCTAGATTAAATAACACTCGATCCCTTAAATAGTTTTTTGCGATGATATTCGCGTTTGGCTTCCTTCTACCCTTGAGTTTCCTCTTCTTCCCGACCCCTCCTTAAGAGTTTTTTGTTTCTGGCTAGGTGTACTAGGGCTGGTTTAGCTTGCTTGACCCTCCCGAGAGTTTTTTCCTTCTGTTAGGATTCCTTCCCCCCTCTCGTACAGCTAGGATTTTCGCGCATTCTTATTTACGTGTTTTTGGTTTTTCTATGCCTCCAGATTCGGCCACTCTCTTTTTTTTTGACCTTCCTTCCTGACCTGGGATTTGTTCTCCTTTTGCGTGGTGCATTATGACACCCCCTCTTTGACTTCTTCCTTTGGAAATTTCTCGGGCTGGTATCAGGCTTGGCGGCTCAACTTCTTCCCTTAGCCAGTGGAACAAAGAACTCCTCCTTAAAGACTTCCAGCGGTCAAGTCACGCCTCCACTCCAGATATACCTCATTGACTTAATTATACAGCTAACGCTTGCTCTTTTCAGTTTTTTGTCGTAAAAGGTATTTGGATATCCTTTTTTCATACTCTCTACTCCTGCAGTAAGCATGTGATTTGCCTTTTCACTTCTATTTCATAGGGGCACCTTCCCCGAAATGCCTACCTATTCCTTATACGAGTCTTTTTCCCCCCGAACTTTCCCCTCGATCCCCCCCTCTCAATACCGGGATGATATCAGTCAATTGACTCGTTCGTGTACCAGCTTCCCATTCTTTCCTTTTCAATCTTTTGCTCCTTCAAAGGCGCTTGATCGAGCTGCCTTCTGATTTTTTACTCCCTTCAATCTTTGATGGAGCTTTGGTCTGCGGATTTCCCCCTTGTGAAGAGATCCCTTCCCTTCTACCTTTCTGAACAAAAATTTTTTTTCCTCAGGTTCCGATTTTTTTTCAGCGGGACTTACTCCTATTCTTTCCCCGTTTTTTCCATTAAGAGGCTTCAGCTTTTCCCAGGCGTGCCTGAGGTACCCGTTAACTGGATTCGCTCTATCTTTTTTTCCCTCCCCACTACAAATTCTCTTCGTTGTCGCATCGGAAACGCTAGCCTGACTCTGGTTCGTCCGGCGCCGGATAACTCTCCCTACAGGACATCTTTTTTTACCATCGTCTTTTCCATGGCAATCGGCAGACTCTTCCCGTGAGAAAGGTACGGCGAGCCTTAAGTTCCTCCTTTTCGAGCTGTATCCTTTTCTCTTTATTGGATATCACTCCCCCGTCTATCTTTTTTCTTCCGAGGCGGCTGACCGCGTCTCCACGTTCCAGGATCCCCCACTCTTCGAGCTCTTGGTCGAAGCCATAGTTCCGTAATATACCCCCTGCGCCCCCTTTCCATACCTAATTAACGAATAAGATCAATTCCTTCCCTTCCCGAAAGCTTTTGAGAGAGGCCTACTCTCTGGAAGTTGTCGACTTCGCGTGTTGCGCTTGAGCATATGAAGTCGTCATTATTTTTTTTCGTGGATGTGGGACGATTCCGTCTCTCCTCCCCTCAGCTCACTTTATCTGAAGCTCGGTTCCCACGGATTTTCCCCCGGAGGTTTCTCGGAACCCCCATGATTTTTTCCATATTTTTCCATTCCCTTCTCGGGTCTCCCCTCCCAGATGATCCCCCTTTTTTGCGCCAAGAACGTCCGTGAGGGACGCCACCTCACTTTGAATACCCGACATTCCTTTTTCGTTAGACCGAGGCGGCCTTCCCCCCGAAAGACCCTTTCGTTTAAAACAGCGAGGGCGTTGAGAGGCTCCTTACTTTTGCCCGAATTTGATTTATTTCTCCGACTCTTCCATACGCCGATAGTACTTCGCTTTTTTAGGGGGTCCCCGATCCGTTCCGCTCCTGCTGCGGTTGCAAACTTTTTTAATTTTCCATTCCTTTTTATTCGACTTGTCCCTGACACAGACGGCCTTGAACTTTTCACCTTAGGGCATGGCCCTTCCCTCCTACTGCTACGGATCGAGTATTTAAGGTCCACTTTCTCTCTCATTCCCCTAGCCGAGGTCCCCTAATCTCCTATTCTTTCAACGTTGTTTTTTGTGATAGAGTGGCAATGGTCCCCCTTCCCTTTTCGATTGATCTCAGTCGCAATAGAGCTATTTTTTTTTTTTTTAAAGTAACTATCAGTCCCCTTGATTGAGGCGGCCCAACCTCTTTCTGACCTTTTTCCGTCCATTGGACAGTACCATACTTTTTCCCCCCCTGAATTTTTGGTGCCCCCCAGATTTGAACGGCTTTTCTTCCCTCGATGCGACGCCTCTCTCACTATTCTGCTTCCTGGACCCTTCTTTTCCTGAGCCTTGAACGGTTGAGCGTTTCATAACCGTCATTTGTGCCATATTACGATGACACTAGAGAATGTCCCTCTGGCGGGCGGGTCATAGTATCCCTAGTGTATACAAGCTTCCCCTTCTCTGCAGCGGCATACTTGTTTCTCCATTTTTTTTCTAACGAAAGACCTCGTTCTCCCCCTCGAGGCCCTCCTTCTCGGTCACGTCAGGTACTATTGAAAAAGACCCTCATAAGAGAGTGTTTGTGCTCGTTCCAGAGCTGTAGATTCCTTTCGTCATCTCGATCATTTGTACCACATTCCGTGATTCGAAACCTCTTGAAGTTCGATTATTTTCATGACTTCTCCGGAGCGTCTCTTCCACCCCACTCTCCCTAACATTTGAGAGTTGAGAATTCCTTTCTTTTTCGATCCTTTTTTGAAAGGCCCCTCTCTTTCCCAAGAATAGCCCGTCCTCTGATTGGAAGCGTTAAGCCCTCCCCCATTTTTTTAAGCCGGTCCCAGGGTCGCCATGAGAGAAGGTATTCGCTTCCTCACGGATCACCTCCCCCTCGTAAAGCGAACGACTATAGTCTTCTGACTCCTCCATTGTAGTGTCCCCGTAAAGCTCTCCAGGTTTACCCGCTCGCGCGTCCCCCCGGTACCAATTTCTTCTGAGCCCTTCCCAGCTGCGAGGGAGCTGCGTGCTTTTAAAGAGATGTCTTTTTTTTTCCCGAGAGGGCTTGTAGGTGAGTGCTCGCACCTAGGCCCTCTCCCTTCCAGTTACCTCCATAAGCATGAGAATGACTTTCTCTCCCTTATTTTCAATATGCCCGCAGCCTTCTTTCTTATGAGAGTCGGCGCTCCTGCCCTATTTCCCCACTTTTTCTTGATCATCGCCTTATTTCGGCATGTTCTCCTCCATAAAACTGGGACGTGAATCTACAGAACCTCCCCCGTATCAAGAATTGATTACCCCCCGCAGAGAGCCCTAGCGCACCCCTTTTTCGCTCCCCAAGAGGTTGCGCATGTTCTTATACGTCGTTTGATTAACGTGAACGAAATGCAGCCTGACCCATCACCCGAACTTAAGGATTGAGTTTCTTCAATCGTATGGCCCCCTCCCCCGGTGCTGTGCCATCGTCCCAAGCCCCTTTACCAACCCGTTCCGTTTCTTAGTGTGCTCTGAACGTCATCATGTCAACCCCCCTCGGAGTCTCAGAGCTAGCCTTTCTCCGATAGAACAAGCTTTTGTTTAACCTATTGAGATCCCCTCCCCCCCCCCCCCAGAGATTGACTGTAGGATTATGGGGATCCCTTATATATCTAGTACCATCTCTTTGTATTCCCCGGGAGTTGTAGCTGTCGTTAGCTGCATCTTTCTTTGAACACGGAAAATCATCAGTCCGATCCCAAAGTTTGACACCCCCGAGCCGATCCCGACTGCTTCTCCCTTACAGAACCCTCCCCTCCTTTAGCCGCTAATTCCCCGGATCCCCCCTCTAAGCCGAATCTGACGCAGGATAACCTTTTCCCCACCCCTCTCTAATCGTGCGGCGAAAAATCCCCCCCTTGGTCATCTTTTTCCCCCTGAATGGCTGCACGAAACAATCCTTAAGAAACTCTCCCCTCCCACATGAGTAATATATCTAGTTTTTTCCTCTGAGCTCTCCTCCCTTTGTGCGAAACGCCCTCCGGTGTCGTAGGGACTCCATAATTCTTATCTTTTCCTCCCCTTCTCCTGGTGGATAGCTTTCTGGAATTCCCCTACCCTTGAGTAATCCTGGATGACCACTTAACTTGAGTCTGATCTTCTTTTTATAGTCTTGCTGTCGCTCGATTGACGGGCCCTGAGTTTCTCGTCAAGTGCTTTTGCTTATCCTTATTTTTCCTTACCAATATTTCCTTATTTTTTGCACGGATTATTGAAAATTTTTTCCTCTTTTTTATTTCTTCGCCCCATTAGCATCTGATATGGTCGCCCTCCTCTTCCAATTCTTTCCCTGTTATTTCTCTGAGATTGAACCGTATTGAGCTTCCTTTCATGTTCGGCGCTTCAGGCTTTTTTTTTGAACCTTTTTGACCGGTCCGCCAAACTGAACACCAGCCAATAGTTCCCTCCAGCGACAGCCCTGCCCCCACCATAGCTCTCTCCTACCGCCCCCCTTCCGTTCTAAATCCCTCTTTGGGGGCATATTCCTCTTACGAACAGTCTTTCGATCTCCGTGTTCACTTTTTCCGATCCCCTGCCGTTCCTTCGAGAAGAGTGCAGCCTTTTCTGTACCCCTTTCCTTGCCACTCAGAAGGATGTTTTTGGACTCTCTCAGTAGAGTGCCACAGCCACCGTTTACCAAGCGTCTTCAATACCGGCTTCTTCTATTCTTAGTTCCTTCTAATGATTTCTGCGTGTTGGTACAAGAAAAATGCTGAAACGATTCGTCTTTCTTTGCGGATACAGGCGAGCTTGCTTCAGGATTTTTAATGACTTTATTTTCCTTGCGTCTGATGGCCTCTGGTTCTTTCTCGTCCGGTAGTCATCGAGATACCGCTCCCCGAAGGCCTTGCCCCACCTTTTTCCTCATCCTGTCGAGCAGCCGTCGGCCTTCCTCTACCATTGGCTTCTTTATTTCCTATTTTTTTCCTCCCGAGCTTCGCAAGAATTCCTTCTTCTGAACCCTGACCCTTCGCGATGCCTATTGGGGCCGACTCCACCCTCCCCCCGCTTTTTTTCCTTTTTTAAAAGGAAGCTGCGGCACCTTTTTTTTTTTCGAAGGCCTGCCGGAGGAGTCCCGGCAGAAAAACCGACGGAGACCAGAGCGGAGTTAAATTTTCTGCGGAGAATTACGGGAGGACATACGGACCACGGGGACTTGAGTCTGATGGAAGCCTCTAGTGCGAGTCTTTACTGATCTTCGGACATAACGATTATACTTTCCCCCCCCCCCTTCTCTTGGAACCGGGGCCCCAATTCTCAAAACACTGAGAGCCCCACGCGAGCGAGTCAAGGAGCTTCTTCCTTGACCCCCGCCTCACCACGGAGAATACTAATTATTTCCTTCAGAAGCTAAAATGTCCCTGCGCCTCCTGCGGGCCTTTGTACGGACCCCCTTTAAGAAGGACACATCGATCCTTTATTTAGATTTTATGCGACGCCAGTATGACGTCCTACCCATACGAAGCTCGGAACATCCTGACTCAGCTAAAAATACAACTCTGGCTTCGGCTAAGCGTAGTTTGCAAGATTAATACCCGTTTTCTCTCGCCTTAGAAGATAAGATAAGTGAAATCTAATTGGGCGACAAAGGAACTCGCCCCTTTTTGAAGCCGAAAGACCATGTTGTAGAACAACGTGGACCATAGCCCTTACTCCTTCAGGGTACATAAAGATCCCTTTTTACCAGCGGAACACGACCCGTTAATGCGCTGCCTCACGTATTCCTCCCCATAGGTTTTCCGAAAGCGAGATTCAGATGTTTCGGCTGAATACGATTTTAGCCCGCCGACCGTGCGCGGCGGGGCCCCCCCGTCCCCTTATCTTTTTATTGCCCGACTGTACGATCTAGGACGGGAACTCGACAATCTAGGTCCCATTCACGCCCCGTAGAGTATTACTCTTCCGAACTCTTTTTACGGCGCGAGTGGCTCTTCACTTATGAAGACATCTTTTATCTCCTCCCTAATAAGTTTTGTGTTTTTCAGATGTCTTCATGGTTGACCTCTAGCCCCTTAACAGAGGTACGTTTCCACTATCGACCGAGGCGAGCGTGCGCTTTCCTAGTTCTCGGACCTGTTTCCTAGTAGGCAGTGGACCCCTGTGGAATTTTTCCGTTCCCTTTTACCAGCCTTCTGGCGCTGTTTACATTCTGCCCCCAGAATCCCTTCAAAGAGACCACAGCTGCCCTGACGATTGCGCGAGCTTGTGGTTCGCACCGACGCAAAGCTTGCCCTAAAGCGCCTTAGCTTGTCACTCCAACGTACCTGTTCCTCATCTGCGTCTTCACCCCCTTTGTAGAAAATGATGCACATGGAGATCGTACGATGTCGATCTCTTTCGCGACAACAGTGACTTCTTGACTCCACTGAGAGGATAACGGCTCCTGATTGGTAATATTGCCATTATCCGACCACCAGAGCACCTTGGTTATGCTCCACACCTGGTTGTTCTCCTTTTTCACGACTTTCTTCTTCGTCGCCCTACGAGATTTGTACGAAGAGAACCAATCCAAGGCCCCTTTTTTTTTTGGGTCCTGAACTTCCCGGTCGAGTCCCCCTGACGAGCCTCGCGAAGTCCCGAAGCGAATGGGATGGTTTATTTGCACTGAGGTTAGGTGCAAGGTGGTTCCATCTGTCAACCTCCGGTTCTCGGTCCCTTCGTCGTCGAGTTGTCGATTGTTTAAGCCGTTCTCGATAACAGTTTCCCTCGGCGTCGAGCCCTTAAAGCAAGAGAGAGCTCAGATAGTTTTTCCTCCGTCGCGAGTAACGTGTCTCGTCCTTAAATTTCCCCCCTAGCAGTAAGTTCATCGTTTTGGCTGCTTTCCTTCCCCTTGCCTTGAGAGGGCGCTTGCTGCCCTCAGTATTGATCCCATTTGTAGGTGAGGACGACCACTACCGTCCATCTCTAGGCGGTCGGTTCACCTCTGGACCATTGATCATTTTCAACCTAGCCAATAGACTCCTTTGAGGACTTTTTTTAACGATGCGTTCTTCGCTCTGACTGGCCAATTTGTTTGTCCCGCGCCGCGGGCCGGACCTTTACTCGCTTCCCCACGTGGCCGCCGTCATCCCCCCATCCCTTCCAGGCATCTCTGACCCATCCCCTCATTTTTCGCCTCGCGTGTCCAAAGCGTGTTTTCATCCTCGTATTTCTGTCCGAACGGAAATCTAGTCCATCCCCGCCTCAGAAGCTTTTGCGATGGTTGAAAAGGCTGCTGTTTCGAAGTCAGTCAGTACATAAAACGTGCTGGACAGAATCATCATTTTGTTTCGCCCAAGATACGGCGGCACGTCCTGCCCGCAAGATAGCACCCCGTTCCTTCCTTAGGAGCGGAAACATTCGTCTAGGATATTGGGTCACTGTCCCCGTCTACAACATGTTGGTAGTCTTGCGCGGTCCCTTGCTTCTGGTTACAGTACGTCTAAGTTTTGCAAGCCCTCGCTACCATTGCCCGTTTCGATTCCGAGTCATTCCCTTGCAAGGCGCCCGAACCGCATTTTTACACTCAACCCCCCCCCCCCCCCCGAAGTTCCCCAACCACAAGTCAGCTTGCCGAAGGGCTATTATGAAGCCTCACTTCACCCACACATTTTTCCGATTATTTCTCGTCCTTGATACTATGCAGTAAGATACACTCATGTTTTTTCTTTCCCCCACCTTACTACCCCCACAGCTAGTCCCTCCATCTAGTCAAAGACCCGTCGTCATACTCTCTGCCAGACCTCTCTTACGCGGGCGAGCAGGATTTCATACCAGGGGTTAGTCGC
>Ga0179593_1564845_pt1 | contig 21081 bp, 31 predicted proteins | sample CZODoug2_1_08_16_FD_185931 | JGI IMG/M metagenome (GOLD analysis project Ga0179593, IMG submission 185931) | Vadose zone soil fungal communities from Angelo Coast Range Reserve, California, USA - CZODoug2_1_08_16fungal (PacBio error correction) | ecosystem: Environmental > Terrestrial > Soil >... | reverse complement strand
CTGAGAATTCCCCCTTTAAAGGGCAAAGTTTTTCCTTTTTGAGTTCCACGTCCTTGTTACAACTCCCTCAAATATAGTGGTTTCTAAAAAGGATCTTTTCCAGTAGTTAGGCTTTCTTTCCAGTTTCTCTCTTTTTTTTTTTCTCCCTTTAGAGTGTCTTTCCTGCTAAATAAAACGGTTTCTCCTCACAGGAAATGCTCCCAAGAGACTTTCCCCACTTCTTCGGGCGTACTCCTTTTTCTGGCTCGCCTCGAATTCAAAAATAGAACTTTCCCTTCCCTCCTCCATAGCTCGCCTGAGCCCCGTGAGCGTTTTCCCCCCGCAAGACGCGGCCCGTTTTCCCCTTCCAAGCCTCCTCTCTGATAAAATGAGAAGTCTGCCTCTTCCCCCAAGAAACTTCCCACCAGGACGGAAGTGGCCCCCTTTTTCAACGCGGCTTTCCTGCTCGACTGCCTCTTCTGTAAACCTGATGTCCCCTCTCCGTTTCGCAAAGTTCCCCTCAACTCCCCCTTCCCCATTTCCCCGGTTAGAGGAACTCCTTCTCCCCCTCATGCGACCCGAGGTCCTCGCGTTCCCCCCCTTCCTGCCAGACTCCTTTCCCTGGTCACCAGTTCCCTTTTCAGATTCTGCAGTGCTTGAACTTTTTCGTGGTCTTTCAGGCGTTCTTTTTCTAGATTCCTGTCTTTGCAGACATGGTGCCTCCCCCGATCTGGGTCCCTCCCCTTTTACTGAAAGCGGCCTGATTTTCGATCTATCCCCCTCTCCGCCATTCCCCCCGACGGACAGCCTATCTTTTTTTTTTGACATGGCGCCGGGCGATTGTCCTACCCCCTTTGGCCCCTTCCCCGAATAAAGTTGGACCAGCCTCTTTTTTTTTTTCCTCCCGTCAACATAGGCGCTCCTTCCGACGAATTTGGAGCTCCCCTTCTTTTTTCTGCTTCCTACGTTCCCCTCCAACTCTCCCCAGAAAAAGAGTGCCTCCAGAACTCTCCCTCGATGCTCCTTTTCTCAGAAAAATAGTGAGCTTCTTCTAGCTAGCCTACTCTCAATTGGAGAGAAACCTCCCCCGTTTCATCATCAATATTCTTTGTTGAGAGGTTTTCCCTCTCACGTGAGCTCTTTGCCTCACTCCGTCCTTTTTCGAGGGATAGCCTCCCCTTTTTTTTTCTCCTTGAATCCGAACGTCATCTCTTTAGGATCCCGATCTTTCCCTAGGTGGAGGATCCATTTATTAGTTGCGGCTCTGATAGGGAAACCTTTTCTAAAGAAAGATCCTTTCGGCAGATGACCACAGAGAACTAGTAGGCAGTAAGGAAGGTTCGTTGAAGGTCTTGAACCCCTGTTTGCCCCTTCGGCTCCCTTCCCCCCAAGAACCGTCGGTGCCCCTCCCGAAGCCCACTCGCCCTCTCCCTCCCTCTAATAGCTGTCTTCTTTTTTCCCCTTTATCATGGCAGATCTGGCTCCCTCCTCCGTCCGGAATTGACCTTCTATTCGAGAAATGCGCTGTACCCCCCTTTCCCTCCCCCCTGGTGATAAAAAGGGTCCCTCCTTCGCGATTTTCGTCTTCTCTTCCCCCTTTACACGCTCCCCGGCTTCCTTTTGTCAAGCCGGTCACCCTGATTCGGTAGCGGTTCCCCCCTCCTTTCTTTTTCTTTTCGGCCGGATTTCTTTACTTCTCTTTGACCTCCAGGGAAAAAAGTTTTTTCGCCCCGTGCGTCGGCGGTTTTCCTCCGCATTAGACGCTTTTTGTAAATTTTAGACTCCGAGATCTCCTCCTTGTCCCTATCATGTCCTCCCCCCTCTTATGATCGCAGCTCTTTCCCTCCTTTTTCGACTTTGCGTCCCTCTTGTTTCCTTCTTTTTCTAAGGTAGAATCGATTCCGTCTTTTTGGCATTTGACGGTCGTGCCGCCTTCCTCCGAGAGTTCCCTCGATTCGCCTTGTCCTTTCGTGCTATGTTGAATCCCCCATGATAGATATGGCTTCTCCCCCTCGCAGTGGTTTCCGCTCCGCTCCGTTCGTGAAGCTAGCCGTCTGTTCCTCTTTCCCCATTAGCACAAGCGCCACTCTACCCCGAGACGTTACCTCCAGGACTAACGCCCCCTTGTTTCAAAGTCTATTTTCCTTCCCCCTCCTGCGTGTGATGACCTCCCCCTTGTTAACCTGCCCCCCCCCCTTTAAAGACCCCCCGGCCCATCTCTCCAAGCATCAATTAAAATTACCCTGCTTCCCCCCATCCTCTAAGGATTCCTTGTTCCATTCCCCTCGAAATTCTTTTAGGATCCCTTCTTCGTTGAAGGAATGTTCCCCCTCTTTCAGTGGTATAGTTTCCTCAAAAGGGTTTCCTTCTCCGATGGACTGTCCCCTTTTCTGGTTTTTCATACCCTTTCTCCCCATAGGTTAAAAAATCCCCCTCCAATCTCGAGGTTCCTATAATTGAGAAGCTTTCTCCCCCCTCGAAGACTTTCCCTAAGAGGACGAATCTATATAAGTTCGATTATCCCCCTCTGCGAGACAGGTGAAGACGCTACACCCTTCTCCGGCCCCTCCCTCCCAGTGAGAGGCAATCCTTTCTTCCCCCCCTTCTTAAAACTTCTCCCATTGCTCTCCTCGGTTCGGTACCAGAGGATCCTTTCCCCTCTGCCAGTCAGACCCCCTTTCTCTTCCTTCAGCGAGGACATCCTCCCCAAACAAAGGGGGCCCTGTTCTCTTGACATTTTACTTTCCCTCTTTCAGAAGAACTCCGCCCCTTCCTTTCCCCAGAGGCCGTCTTTTGCTCCCTCCCTCAAATCCATTGGTTTATCCCTTTTTCAAAACTTTCCTTCGGTTGTGATGAGTTTTTCTCTTGGAATCTTTTGAAGCAGTAGAATCCCCTCCCCCTGTGTCTGCCCCCCTAAATATTGATCTTTTTTTTTCCGGGCCGACCTTCTTTTTTGCGTCGGAGGGCGACCATTCGTTGAAATTCTTCACACCCCCCTCCCTCTCTTTCCACGAAAGTTAATTTTTCCTCTTTATTCTTTTTCCACTGTCCTCTAGCTTGAGTTTCCTTCTTCCCCCTTCATGATATAGCCCTCCTTCTTCTTTTTTTTTCAACTTGCGCTTTTTTTTTTCTCCCCAAAAGTATCAAACGACGCTATTTTTCCCTCGTCCTCGACGAAGCTCTTTTCCCTACCTGTTCACATAGCCCTCCTCCTCCCGGTCGCCTACGATATCTCTCTCTTTCTCCCTCCCCTTTTAGATCTTCTGCGTGTTATGGGGATATGTGAACCTTTTTTCCCTTTTTTCTTCCATCGAACTAGATAGTTTTTAGACCCGATCGCGTCTTTGTATCTTTTCCCTCCAACAAAGCGCCTCTTTAATCTCTTTTAAGGATGTCCTACCTTCTTCTTTTTTTGGGACGAAGGATGGCATTCCCTCCTCCCCGGCCCGGCTGAGCCTTGCTTTCTCCGGATGGAAAGGGTTCCCTTTTTTTTTTCTCGCTTGTGCTTTTTACTCCTTCTTGAGCTGATTTTCCTCCCCTTCGAAGCTTGGTGAAAACACTCCTTTTTCCCCCACTAGCATCCCCCCAATACCTGGTGGTTCGATTTTTTCCCCCCCCCTCTGGATCTGCCCTTTCACCCCTTCCTCCAGAATCACCACCGTCCGCTTGTTCTATACGATCCCCTTCCCTGTGCTTACATCGAAAATCCTTTCCTTTCTTTCGAGGCGGCCTTTTTTCCCGTCGCTTTGTTTCCTCTCCCTTAAAGGAAATGTTCCTGTTTCTTTTAACACACGTATGACTTCTTCGATAGAGATGTCCTCTCTTTCCCCCCCATCCTCTCTTTTCGGTACTTCTCTTCCTCATATTTTTTGCCATTTTTCTTCTCCCCCCCCCTCTCAGCATGGTCTCCTTTTTTTCCTTTAAATGGGCGGCGGCTTTCCCCCCTTCAGGTCGCGGTCTTTTTTCTAGTTCCTTCGGAAAACTTCCTAGAGGTTCGTCGAAGCGGCGTTTCTCCCTTCGCCTCGTCGCCCCCCGTCGTCGTTTTTTCAAGAGGCGCAATGATGCCTAACCCCCCGCGATCTTTTTTCCGAGTGTTAGACTTTCGAACGACCTCCCCTAAAAACCACCCTTTCTGAATTCCATGTCCCCATTAGGAGAAAGAACCCCCCTTTTCCCAGCTCGCTCTGATCCCCCGTTATAATTTGGAATTTCCCTCCCCCCCCCCCCCCCCTGACATGACCTCCCTCAGATGTCCCCTTTGCCGATTTGGGAGCTACAATCCTCCTTTGGGAAAGGAGAAGGATGGCCTGTCTTCTTCTCCGAAGCTATTTCCCCCGAGTTTCCTTCTTAAAAAGATTTCTTCCTCGCGCCAAATGGAATTTCTTGTTGGCCGTTTCCGGATCTTCCCTTAGGGAGGTTCCGAGGTCGTATTTTTAGTAAAGATTTTTTCTTTGATCCCCTCCTTTTCCTCCCTATGAACCAGAATTCCTTCCTCCCCTCCAGAGACCCTGACTAGGGCGAGCCCCTTCTCCGAGCAGTTTTTACCCTTCAATTTCCCCCTTCCCCGTGAGAACATCTGATCGCAGTACCCCCCTTAGTGAGCTCTTTTTCCCCGAAGCAGCCGCTTTCCCTTCAACTTTCCCCCCTCGATGCGACACTTATTTTCGAGCAACAAGAACCGCCACCAGGAGTAACTTGATTTTCTTTCTTGAGTTCCTCGTGAATTGTGATGACCTTTTCCAAAGCCTTCTCACCTTTTAGAACCGAGACCCCGTTTTTTCCCTGAGTCTGAGTTCTTTCCCGTCAGGCTCTCCCCCCCTAAGTTGCACTGAGGTCCTTCAATCCGGCCCTCCTAGGGGTTCTGCCCTTCCTCCTTTCTGCAGCTGGCAGGGAGACGAGTGCTTGTTTTCCTGGCTTTTCCCCCCGGCGACGCGTCGCTCTATTCGACATGGTGATCGCCTTTCTTGGTACAGCGCCAAGGTCGTTTTACGGTTTGCATCACTTTTCTTCGTCGGATCAACTCCACCTCCCCCGCTCAAGGTTCTCCCGCCTATCTCATGATGTCCTTTTCGACCTGCGCCGGGCGATTTTTCTTCGCCCTTCTGGGTCCCCTGCCCCTCATCAAGTTGGCCCAATTCTTCCTCCCGTCAACCAGGACTGGCCGCGGTTTTCTTTTCGGACAGAGGTCTTTTTCCCCACTATCCCCCAAAGCATTTATCGCCGCCAAAGACTCTAAGAATAGCCCCCCCTCCTTTTTTGAGGCAGCCTCCTTTCCCTGAGCATTACCCATTCTCTCGTTCTGCCGGATAAAATATTTTCTCTAGGACCCCGAACTTCCTCGGTCATAATCTTCTTCCTAAGAATAAGTTTGTTGTTTTATTGACCCCTTCTTAGTCCTTTCCCTAGAAGGACAAGCGTTGAGCACGCCTTCTTTTCTATCTCATTTCCCTCCCTCCCCCCTCCGGAGATCCCTATAGATGTTCCTCTTTAGGAGTGCTTTGGCCTTTTGCTTTTCCTTGGGCGATATCCTGGAAGTCTTTTTCCGCAAAATACCTCCCTCCGCCCCTTTGCCAGTACTTCACTGCCCCTGACGGTCCCTTGGAAAACTTTTTTGGAAGGCCCACGCCAGAGCCCCTTCCTGAACTCCTGAGCCCCTTTCTTTACGTTTCTTTTTCGTTCTGGAGGGTTACCCAATTTTTAGCATGGAGTCGAGCTTTCGTTTTTCTTCTCTGGCACAGCTCCTGCTGGACTCGAGACCTTTCGCTGTCATTTTTTTCCTCGAACAAGGTAGCATTCGCGCAGTTTTTTTTCTTTTTTCCTCCCGCCTGGGACACTCGCCATTCCCTGCCCTTAAGTCTTTTTTCTCGGTAGAGCAACTCCCTTTTTTCCCCGTTCCTCCAGGATTCCGATGAAAATAAAGGGCACTTTTTTTCTTCGCCGGCTGTTCTCCCCCCCCCCCCCTCTCCCCCATTCGACGACGTCCCCTTTTTGCTAACCCACGAAATTTGAGATTTCTTTTTCATCGGTGTCCATCTTCTCACATCTGATTCCTTTTCTCAGCCGCGTTAAGATGAAACACTTCCCTTTTCAGCATGGGTGAGGCTTTTGGTTATTGGGGAGATCTTGTTCCTTTCCCTTCGGAGTTTTTCCTTCCTGGAAGATTATGTCTTTTTCCGGAGATCACTCCTCCCTTGTTTTCCTTCGAGCCCCGTGTCCGTTGAGTTCCGGGTTCCTTTCTTTCTGCCAAAGGCTCTTTTCCCCGCGTTAGAACGAGCCTCTTTTCCTCGTTCTTTAGCTGTGGGTTTAACTTTTTCCCCCTGGTGCTTTTCTCACGCGGCCACGTCTTTTCCTCGACGTTCCCGTCCCTTTTCTCCCCCCCGAACCCCAGTTTTTCACAGGAGACTTTTTCAACGTCCCCCCTTCTTTTGACAGTCATCTTGGAACGCCCACTTTCCCCAATAGATGGCCGTTCCCCATAGTCTTTTCCCTGATGCATGCCTTTCTCTTACCAATAGTCTTACCCTCTTTTCTCCCCCCTCCTTGCCCCCCAGGTTTCAGTGCGTTCCCTTTTTGAGGTCCTGCTCCCCTTTAGACCCAGCTTCCCCCCACCATAAGGCGTTTATTTTTCCCCTCTTTCCTCGTGATTTCCCCCTGGAATTAGCCATTGGTTTCCCAACATAGTTTCCCACCCCAATTTTTAAGCTCATTGCGGCTCCCTGTCTCACAGCGAGCGAGCGTTTTGTTCGAAGAGGTCTCTCCTCTTTAGGAAGATGGCTCCACCTCTTGACCCGCGTCCCCCTCCATAAGTCAACGACCTTCCTTTAGGCGGCACTCCGTCCTCTTCCCCCGGAACCCTTTCGCGTTTCTTTGCGGTACTTTTTTGCCCTCGGAACAGTCTGCCTCCGACAAGCGCGGATGTGTTGCTCCTTGACCAAAAACTTTCCCTACGGTGTTTGAAAGAAAGACCTTCCTTCTTTTCCTCACTGGCAGCCCCTTTCTCGGCCCGCATCTCGGACTCCCTCCTTCTTAACAAGCAAATCCTTGGTTCGTCTTCCCCCCTCAAAAAAAACGGGATTTTTTTTGATTCGGGCTAGCGGTTTTCGATGAAGACGCTTCCCCTTTTTGTATGCATCGAACCCCGTTCTTTAGTTTCCGCTGGGTACCCTTCTTCTGTCGGACCACTTCCTCGAAAATCCCAATCGCTTTTCTTTTTTTTTAGCCCCGTTCACTTTTATGAGAAGACGGGCTCGCCCGATTGATGAAGCTTTCCGCGATCTCGACATCCTTTTTTTAGATTTCCGTCTTTCTCTTTTTTTTAGAAATCGAACCCACTACCCCCCCCTCGATCTTGTAGAAAGCGCATCGACGATTTCCCCGCAAGCCTGTCACATCTCCATATCTATCCCATTCCTCCTCAGTTGTTGTTTTTTTATTCCTTGAGGCGACACTGAGAATTCTTCTCCGGACAGCGCCCTTTTTTATGAGCTGGCGACCGCATCGCTTTTTCTTATTGTCCACGCTCCTTCAGACGCCAGCCTTGTTTCTCCGAGATCGTGACCTTTCCTTCCAATCGCGCGGCCGATGCTTTCTTCTCAAGGCGCTCTTTTGTGCTCCTTTCGATGTGGAGATCGTCCTCTTAAGGGCCTAGTGTCCGATTTTTACCAATCTCCGTCCCCCTAGCCCGACGAAATACCTGTTTGTTCTCTGCCCCACAATTTTTTTTGAAGGAGTCTGCTCTTCCCCCCGAGAGCCCCCCCACCAATCCCCCCTTTTTTCGTATAGATACAATTCTATCACCCAATGGTTTTTCTGCAAAAGAATGAAGTTTTCTCTTCGGACCTCTGTTTCCCCCCCCCCCCCTTTTTCCCTTTTCTCCCCCGTCTTTGACCATTCAAGGAAATGTCTTTCTTTCCAGTATGAACCCCCCGGAGCACCTGTTTTTTTCCCCCCCTCTGTCGAGCGGACTTTCTTTAGGGACCTCCCTTATTCCTTGGACCCCTCCGCAGATATAAAGATCATCACTTTTGTCCGATTTGTTTGAGTGCCTCCCTCAGGGTCGGTCTTTTTTTACCGCCGGAAAAGTATCTTTGCGTATCCATGTCGAGAGCCGCTTCTCCTCGCTAGTAGAAACTCCTTCCTCGTAGACCGCGCCTCCCTCCTGTCCTCTTGTTGTTCTATTCCCTATGGTGGTTCGTCAAAAAATCCCCCTTTTCCCCCACAATGGTCCTTCCCGCCGAATTTCTTTTCCCCGCCCTAGGTGATGGCACTTTTTCTCGAGTTCTACCCTGGCCCCCCCCGAACTGACGCCCTGCCCCCCTGGGCCTCGGGAGGATCCCCTTCCCCATCCGATTGGTTGATCCTTTTTTCCCTGCTTGAAGGTTATTAGCTTTCCTTTCCCCCTCGATTGTCCTTTTTTTTTCACGATTAGTAGCGCCTTTCTCTTTTCACCATGTGGGAAGTGTAACCCCCTCTTTGTTTTCTTTAGGATTGAGCTTTTCCCCTACCCCTTTAAGAGATCTGTTCAGCTACCCCCCTTCCTCGATGAAAAAAGCTTCTCGATGTACACCAGCAAGCCCCCCCTCCCGGGCCCTGTTTTTTCCTTCCTAGACTAAGCATGGAATGGCGCCCTTGTCGAAAGACCCCTAGCACTAAGGAACAGGAGCTTAGAATGACGATCCTCGGCGTCTCGTCCATCAGAGGCCCGCCCTGCAACCCTATAGGATGGCTCCCCCCTCGCACCAAGAACGCTCTACAGGCTGCTCTGAAGAGTAACGCTGCGATCAGAATGATCCTGCAAATGATATGAGGCACCGGCCCCCCTCGCAGAATTCCCCCTCCCCAGCGGCATTCCTTCGCATGCGTCGAGTTTCTAACGTGAACCTGACCTTACTTGTTTTTCTCGCGTTCCAGATCCCCGTTCCGACCTGACCCCCCTTTTTTCCCTACGCGTCCCGACTCCTCCGGGCCCCGCTTGAGGGTCCAGTCTTTTTCCCCTCCGCAGTCTTTCTTTCGCGAAGGCGACTGGTTTATCGCGAGAACTGTGTCCCTTCCCTCTCTTTTTCCCAGAAGGCCTCAGTTTCCCCTTTTAGTAGCTCCTCCCCCCCCAGGTGCCGCCCCTACGAATGATGAACCACCGCTTCCCCTTTTCCTCCTTTCGATTGGCATTTTCCTACGCCGCCATTTTTTGCAATGCCTATCCCTTTCCGAGGGTGTTTTTTCAGGTAAAAATCGTTCCCTTGATTCTCCTCTTTTGGCGCTCGGCGACGTTCTGAAGGTTCCCGCTTTCCTCACTTGTCCCTTGAGCTCCGATCCCTCCCTCCCTTCGATTCGGTCGTTTTTCTCATTAGGCGATGCGGCCCCTTCGTCGTTCCCCCTGGATGTCCCCTGTTTCCCATTAAGAGGTATCATCTCCTTCCCTCCCCTCCTTTTTTTTTTTTTTTTTTCGATGATGACCGCGTAGGGTCTCGCCGTCCCTCCTAGCTTTTCCTTCGGAGAGTTCCAGAGAACCCTCTCCAGCATAGATGGAGAGGCCTTTTTTATAGGAGACGCCCGTCCCGGACTTCTCGTTTTTGGTTCTTATCGGGACCGTCTCCCCGAATCTGCGACCAAGATAGTAGGCCCCCCCCCTCCCGGTGACGGTCTCTTGAAACTTCTTGGACCAACTTTACTTTTGCCCAAAAGAACATGACTTGGATTTTCCCTCGAAAGAGAAGTCTCCTTGTAATCATGCGGCTCTTTAGTTCATTTTTTCTCTCTGGAGTGATAGCCTTTCCCCCTTGATTCAGCCTGTCCCCCCCTTTCTCCCCCCCTGCCTATCGAGAGGGCCTCCTTCGCGGCAGGTCCTTCGAAGCCCCCCGTCCCGCGCAATTCCGGCGCTCTCCGGCAGCTTTCCCTTCTGGACGGTCTGAGCTTTCTTCTTGTCGCCGGATTTTTGAACGGAGGACTTTTTTAACTTCGTCTTTTCCGCCCCCGGTTTTTCCGAAATAGACGAACATTCTTTCCCTTCCGGGTTCAAGACTTTGCTTCCCCTCGACATTCCCTTTGGTCCTCTTTTTCCCTCCCAATTCGTCTCCTTCCTATCCGAGTTAATCTGCCCCCCCTTTACGAAGGGTGCTCTTATCTCGTTTGCATACGGCTAACTAGCCATTTACTTCTTGTTGCATTTGACCTCAGTCGTGCCGCTCCTCCAGATCTAGGAGAGATCCTCTTTCCTCCCTGGTTCCTGCCTTCTTTAGCAAACGGCTCTTTTTTGGCGTAGCCCGAGCACTTTGTTCCCGCTTTTTTTTAGGTCAAGCTAGCATTTTTTTCCTGATCTCCCTTGCTGCAGCCAAGCGCCATTCCTAAACATCGAGACGTACGTCCTCTTCTTCCCCTTCCGGGAGTTTAAAAGTATTCTCCCCAGAAGAGGTGTTTCCCCCCTGCGATAAGAAATCTCCCACGAGGGACAATCTTTTTTTTTACCATAGCTTCCCCCTTAAATGATGAAGGCCTCTTTCTCCCACCCCCTTCTGCTTGGAGCAAGAAAAATCGGTTTTTTTTCCGAGAGGTGCGTCAGGCCTTCAGTCTGCCCCCTCATCCCCTTGAGTAATAGATCATCTTGGGCAATACCCTCTCCCCCTCTCTCGGGGGAGGATGGACATGCCTTTGTCATGTCTTCTACCAATCGTGCTCAACGTCCCCTTCCTTTTTCCTCTCATTGACTTTCGGAGATCGAAGACGCGTTTCTCCTATGCGGATCTATCTCAGCGCCCCTTCCGACTATTTATTAGAAGGTTTCTCCGCTCCCCCAACCCCCCCCCCCTCCCCCGGAAACGACCTTATTGTTCCTCCGCCCCTCCATTTTCCCCCTTTCAAAAGGAAGGACCATTTGGGTTTTTTAGTGTATTTGGTAGAGAGGGTCCCCCTCAAAAATGTTCTTTTTATGTAGGAAGTAACGCAGTCCCCTCCTCTGATTTTATCCAGATAGAGCATATAGATAGACATAGAAAACCACCATAAACCAATTCCACCCCCAAATGTTTTCCATTCCCCTAATCTCCAAAAAACAAACCCCACAAATTAATCCACAAAAAACCCCACACCCCCCAAAAACTCGACAACCCCTTTATAAATATCTACCCAAACCTAAATCCCACTCTTCCCTCACTCACCCAAACCCTCCCCCAAGAAACTCCACCACTAAAACCTTCTCTTCCGCACACCAAATCCCCACTCAACACTCAAAACTCCCCACAACCCCCCATCGCTCTTTAAAAATGCAAACCCCCCTCTGCCGTAACTCCTGTCCACCCTCCAAACCCCTCACCCCCCACCCCCTCCACAATTCTAAACAAAAAAGCCCCCCATCACAACAACCGCCCCAAAAAACACCCCCCTATACTCCTCATCATACCACGCTTAAAACTTCTGACCTCCCCCAACCTAGCCCCCCTCAACTCCCCTCTAAACAAAACCACAAAAAACAAAACCGCCCCACAAAAAAAAACCCAACAGCCCCGCAACAAAAAACACATCCGTTTTTAACTAACCAACTACCAACTCCCCCCCAACAACCACCAAGGAAAAAACCCCCACTAAAAAAACCCCAAACAAAAAAATGTCCAATAAACATCCCCCCAAAAAAAACCTCCTCCCAACAAAACAACAAACATAAAAAAAAAATAAATTTCTACCCCACCAAAGAAAACAACAACGTCTTTCATCAAACAAACACCCAAATCCAACCCCCCTAACATCAACAAAAAAAAAAAAACCATCCAAAAATTTCCCCCTCAACAAAAAAACTAAAAAACACAACCTTTACAAAAAACAACCAAAAAAAAACACCAAAATAACCAACCACCCATCAAAAAAAAAAAACAAACCCCACCAAAAAACCCCCACCCAAAACAAACACCATCCAAAAAAAAAAAAACACAAAAAAAAAAACCCTCAAAAAAACAACAAAATTAAAAAAAAAAAATAAATTACCACCCACAAAACCAAAAACAACAAAAAAAGACAAAAAACACCCCAAAAACAACAACCCCACAAACAAAAAAAAAAAAAACCACCCCCATCCCCCCCACAAAAAAAACACCCACCCCTCCCAAGCCAAAAAAAACAAATCCACAAAAAAATTCCCTAAAAATCTCCCCCGTTAATCCCCCCCTAAAACTTACCCTCCAAACCCCTCTCCTCGCATTCCATACCATAATAATCCCTCAAAAAAAAAAGCTTCCCTACCCAAACCTAAAAAAAAAAAAACATTTCACCACCACACTAGCCAGCACAAACACAACATACCTAATCGAACACTTTCTCCCAAAATCCCACCTCCCACTCCCAAAAAAAAGTCTCCTTACTACCTACCCAACTCCCACAAAACCCCACCCCCACATCCAAAACCAACACATCCCCAAAACAACCCAAAACCCAGCAAAACCCCACCCAAACAAAACCCCCCACCCCCCCCAAAGGGGGTGGTGTTGAAGAACGAAAATTTACGTGAATTTTCTACCGACACTTTGTTTGCACCCCTCTTTCTATCCCGATCCCTTTTCCTTTGAGTAGTAAAGTCAAAATCATGGGTATTCAGAAACTTTCTTTTTGATGCGTGGTCGTTTTTTTCGACAGCCTTGATTCTTTTGTCTGCATCCCAACCCTTATGAGGTCTGCTTTTTTTCCCCCCTGGATAAAAAGAGTACGGTCCTTCCCCCTGAGTTGACCTCTTAAACATCCCCCCTATTCCCCACTCGTTTTGCCCGCAAAGTTACCCTTCAGCGACCTTCTATTGCACATGCTCCTTCCCTTTTTTTGCGAGTGAGGCAATGCAGTCTTTTCTTCTGAAATCACGGAGGCAGTTCTTTCCTGGAGCTTGTGTTCCGCATCCCACACGACGAGATGCGGTCTCCCAGTCTTTCCTCTCTATCTAGTTCGCTTCCCTTTTTCAACATAGCAATAGCTTATTCATCCCTCTAGTCTCTCTCTTTTATCCCTTTCGTAGATACGGGTCTCCCCTTTTTTTTCCTCTTATGCTATGTGAACAGTCTTTGTCCCTTTTTCACTCGATAGCCTTCTTTTCTTTTTCCCAAGCATAGAGTCGTTTCCCCCCCCAAAGCGCCTCGTGAACCCTCCCCCCCTACAGGTTTCCTTCGCCTGCAAGGATGGGACGCCTTCTTTCCCCTCCTCGCGGCCGGCTGCCTCTCAAGCGATGATGGGTCCCTCTCTTTGAAGACGATTGGTTTTTTTAATCCGGCTCATTTTACGCCCTGACGCTTGGTACCCCCTTTTTTTCTTTGTGAATAAATACAATTGTGGTTCTCCCCTCCGGGGGATCTCTCTTTTTTCACAAAACTCCCCCCCCCCCTTCCTCCCTTCTCCCCAAATCCTTCCACTTTGTTCCCCGATCAAATAAGGATAAACCTTTCTTCCAAAGAATGCAGCGGCCCCCTCTGTTGCAAACCAACTAGTCTCTCCCCGGAAATGTCGTTATTCAACAAAGTATTCCTCGCCCCTTGTTTTTAGATAGAGCTCTTTTTTCCGCGCTTGTCGAGAATGCGATGCTTTTCCTTCCTCTGGGGCAAACAGGACCCCGCTCCCCTTCCTGGTTTGGGACCGTTCTTCCCCTTTTTGCTTTGGTTGAAGCATAAATAGAGACTTTTTTTTTCTTCTTCTTTCCGGATTCCCCGGATGTAGCCATCGCCCTCCCCTCTTTACTCTGCTTTGAAAATCCTATAACCGTTTCCTCCTCTTTGACCTCGGACGCCCCCCTCTTCCCCCCCGATTGGCGTGGAGCACGTTTCTTTGGTCGAAAGAAGGATCTTTTCACTTCAATTTCCCCCCTAAATATCGGGAAAATCCCTCCTTTGTCTGGCATTTCCTCCCCACCGCCTCCGACCTCTGGCCCCACTTGGCCCTCTTTTTCTTCCCCTGTGCATGGACAATCCTTTTTTTGATCCGTGCGTGATGGACTCTTTCTCAGCTATTTAAAGGGGACAGCGTTCTCCCCCCGAGTTCGTCGCGTCCCCCCCAATTTACTTCCCTTTCCCCCCCAAGGATCCTTTTCCACTCCCTTTTTCGCTTCGAGTTCGTACGGTTCGATGGTTTTTCCCTTTCCCCTCTGTTTGTGCGGCAGATACATCAACCCTCTCCCCAGCACTGCTAGCTGCCTTTTCCATTTTCTGACCCCATGCTAGGTTTTCCCTTCTAATGGAACAGAGCCGTTTTTCCTTTTCCCCCCCAATACCCCCTTCCCCGGAGCCATAGCTCTTTTTTTCCCCGTACCCCCCCTTTTCGTGAGCTCCCTCACGAAGCGGCGGCCCCCTTCCTCACCCACTTCCTTTCCATCGTCTCCCTTATGCAGAAGCGCCTTCCCCCCCTCTGTCACAGGCGGAAAGTGACTTTTCGCCTTTCACCTTTTTTCTTGTGCGGACATTTCTTCCACGCTTGAAGATCTCTCCATTCTCAAAGATTCCTTTCGCCAGTTTTTCCTCCCTTCGAGGAAAAGACAGGTTGCCCCCCCTCCGACGAAGTTGTTTTTCCCTGCGTTAAAGATAAATACGGCCCCCTTTCCTTAAGAGTCACGACCGGACTTCTGCCTTCTTGCGTTTGTTTTCTTTTCTCCTCCGTAGATGAAATGCGCGACTTCCCTATCCCGCCCGATAGCGAGTCCTTTTTTTTCTTTTGTAGCGAAGGCCAGCCCCTCCAGGACGCGTCGATCACCTCTCTTCTCATGGTTTGTTTTTTTTTTTTCCCTTTCCTTTCCTATATCATGATTCCCTCCTTAGAATGCGCTTTTTCCCTGGACGCCGACAACAATTCGTTCAATCATCCATTTTTCCCCCCTCCGAGGTGTTTCATAGTGCTCCTTTGAAGGTATTTTCCGGAGCTTTTGGCCCTTGAGATGTTCTAACGGTCCCACAGATTGCAACAGAGGTTCTTTCTCTCTTCATCGATGATTCTCCGACGTGCGTCTCCTTTGCTCCCCGAGGAACTTCTCCATCATAAACTGCTTCCGCGAGAATCAAGCATAAGAGGTTTTAGATATTACATATTTTTTGCTCCCAGATGATTCCCTTATGAGTTCTCCCCAAGAACCCCCCCCCTTTTCCCCCACCCACCTTTCCCGACGAGAATGTATGGCCCGAGAGCCCTCGCACGATCTGTTTCTGCATCCGCCTTTTTTTGGAGAGGAGAGCCCTCTTGCGTACGAGTCTCCCTTTCCCGATCCCTTGGTCTCCCTGCAACGACATCGTCCCTTTTTGAGCGCCCCAGATAGTAGTGCCCTTTCCTCCCCTGCGACAACTCTTTGTATTTGAACCCCCTCGTCCCCCTGGATGAGTCCCCTCCGCCAGAATGTCGTTCTTTCAGCACAGCCAATCGCCCGTTTTTTTTTCCTGTTACGACTTGGTTTCCTTTCTTTTTCTCTTGCGGGTGAAAATTGAGAATGGCTTACGCCGGCCCGGACCCCCTCCGTCTGGCCCCACTTGTGAAAAGTTATCGCTCTTCCTTTCCTCACCGGTCTCCTCTTTCGTAGACGGAACGCTTCCCACTCAATAGGAGACGCCCTCCGTTTCTTTCCGCTATTACCCTTTCAGGAGGTCTTGCCTTCTCCCTTCCCCGCCTCTTTAAATTAGTCGGATGGCGACGGCCCGACTGATTCCCTTTTTGGAGACCTCCCCCTCTTTCCCCCCCCCTCGCTTCTCTGGTTACCTTTAATAACAATCGAGCATTCTTTCCTTCCCTTTTAAGTCCATGATCCTGTGTGAGGACGTCTCCCTTTTCCTTTTGGTGATTCCTAAGGCTAATGTAGCCCCTTCCTTATTGTTTTTATGAGTAGTGACTCGCTCTCACGAATCCCTTTCCTTCAGGCGAGGAGGGAGCCTCCTTGTGAATTCTTCCCCGTCCCCATGCTATCTTATCCGATTTTTTTCCTCGACCTTAGTGCTAGAAGTGCTGGCCTCCCCCCATGGTGATTGTTATTTTCCGAGCAGCATCTTCCCCCCATTCCCAGAAGTCCTCCCCCTTTTAATCTCCCTCTCCTGGAGTTACAGTAGCCCGTCCAACGAAGAGGTTCCCCCTTCCTCCTATTTCCCCGAAAATGGGTCACCTTCCTGTGGGACAATCTTTTTCTTCGCATAAAACTTCCCTGTTCTCGCCGGATTTCCTGTCGGCTTTTTAGCTCTTTCCAGTTGGAAGGATGCTTTCGGTTCGGTAGGCGTTGAGTCCCTTTTCAGTGCGTCTAGCTCCGCCTTGCGGTTCTTTTCCCGAGATTTTCTTTTCCAGTATTTTGCCATGGACTTCCCCTTTCCTCTGTCTTTCGAAACCCTATCCTTTTCGCAACGCCAATCTCGCTTTTTTCTTTTCCTGGCAGCGGTTTTTCCCTTCTACGACGGTTTTTCCTTCTGGAGGTATATTTTCTTCTAAGCGCAGCTTCGACTCTTTTGCTCGACTTTTCCCCAACGTCCCTGGAAAAGACCCTACCTCTCGGCCCACTACGCCTTTCCCCCCCCTCCCCCAAGGAGAAAATGCTGTATTTTACTGGTTGCACCCCCCACCCCCCAGTCTCGCCCCTGCTCGGATGTGTAGGACCCTTCCCCCCCTTCCTCTCTCGTCGAAAACACCTTCCCCCCTTTGTTGAAGAACGACATTTCCCCGTTGTTTAGGCCCTGCGGAAAGGAACTTTGTTCCCCCCACCTGAGGCGCCCTCTCAATTCTTTGCGATTTTTATTTCATTAATTTGATCTGATCTTTTCAGGACTTAGGGATAGAGGGGTGCTGTTCCCCATTCAGACTCCTTGCTGCATTAGAACCATGATTCTTAGGGTCCGCTTTTTGGGAAAGAGTCTTTCTTTCCCAGTAAGAGTTGCTTTCCCATAGATCTTCCACATCGCCCTGCTCTCAACTCCTTTCCCCTTGACTAGTGAAATGAGAAGAAGTGTCCCTTGCGAGGCCATGTCTTTTCCCCCAGAAATGCAAAGAGATCTCTCCGGAAGGCTGTCTTTCTTTTTCTGATCTTTCCCCCTCTCCAAATTATACCCCTTTTTCCTCTTTTTTTGCAAGCGAATTCCTTCCCTTGTTCGCTGCCGGCAAACTACCCCCTAAGCTTCAGCCCTTTCCGTTCCTCTATCTTTGTTTTTGAGAGGATATCTGTCGGTTTTTTTCTTCCTGTGAACGGTCGTTTCTCTTCCAATCGATAGCTTTTCCTCTTCTTGGGATTTTTCGACGCCTTTTCCCTTGGAGATGCAGAACACCCTCCTCTTGCCCGCCCGCCAGCCTCTCTAGATCGATGAAGGATGGGACGCCTCCCCCTTCTGGAAGGCTGCGCAGGGCCTTTTCAGTTACTTTCCTTTTTTTCAAAAAGAAGGGCGATTTTTTTTTTTCCCTATTTTTATTTAGCCTTTTCCTTCAAGCTATGTACGAATACGAACCGTTCTTCACTCCTCTGACAATAGAAGACTCATAACTTGTGGTTCCCCCCTTTTCCCCCTTAGAGGGAGCGACATCCCAAAAACCCTTCCCCAACGAGCCAAGGCCTCCCCTTTTCCTTCGTTTTTTCTTATTCCCTCAGGAAAACCAATGTATTTTTCCCTGCAAGAGGACGAGTCAGTCTTTTCACCTCCCGTTTCGCAGGTCTGAGTCCTCCCCCTCACGAAGTCCCTCCCCCCGTATGACAGGAGCTTTATCGAGCTGTCCGTAGCTTCCATCGCCCTGTTTCGGAAGAAATTATTCATATGGTTCTTCCCTCCGCTCTACCGCCTTTCTCTTTTCTATTTTTGTGAAAGGGCGAGCTCCTCCGGTAGCGGTCGTGCCTTCTTCGGTGTACCCTGTTCTCGGGGTAGAAATCTGTCCCCCTTTGTTGAGCTTCTCTCTCTTTCGTAACGGAGTAGATCTCCTTGGCCCGTCCCCCCCCCCCCCGCGCGCTTTTTCTCCAAAACGGATTTTTTTTGTTAGACCTATGGTTTTTCTCTAATAACACACAAAAGGTTTGCCATGCCATTCCCCTCCCCTCCTTTGACCCACCCCCTTTTTCTGTGGCAGCAGCGCTATCCGCATTCTCGATTTTCCCCCCGCCTCCGACCTTAACTCCCTTTTTCCCCCCACCTTTTTGTGATCCCCCCACTATGGACAACTCCCCCTGGGGTCCCTTTTTGATGGCCTGCACATCCTTTTTCTGAGTCCTTTCTTCAAGGGCCAGCGATTTTCTCTGGTCGTTTCCCCGATTTAGTCGCGCATGGTAACAATTCCCCCTCTTGGGGACTTTTCCTGCTACCTGTCGAAATCCCGTAGTTCCCTTTTTTCTCTTCGAGTTTCGTACTCTCGATGTTCGTGGTCGTTTTTTTCCCGCTCCATAAACAATTTTTTTTTCTATCGATGAACCTTCCTTTCTTCTTTGAATAAAAGCCTTTTTGTACCACTTCTGGTTTTCACGACTTCGTTTTCACCGAGAAGTTGGCTCACCCTCCAAAGAAATCCCCCGCCCCCCAATAGGATCGACAGTACCCCTTATTGATCCTCCGCGAAAGACTGCATCTTTTTTCTTTTCCATGAACCCACTCCCTCTTTCCCTTGATACCTTTTATTTCTTTTCCCTGCCACTACCTCCCCCCCCCCCAGTGGAAACTTGCATTTCTCTGACCTCTTCTCGATCATCCCCCTTCTTGATCGGACACCGATGCTCTTTTTTCTAAAAGTTAGGTCCCCCCTTCTCCTCGTACGCCTCGGTAGAGGAACTCCTTTTTCCCTCCCTAGTTGAACTTCCTTCCGATCAATACGGCAGACCTCCTCTCCGAGTCCCGACCTCTTTCGACGTCTTCTTTGGTCTGCCCGTTCTAAGAATTCTGCTTAACTTTTTTTCCTTCTCCCTGCTCGACCTTTTTCTCTTGGTCCAGCGCAAGGTCTCTTTTTTTTTCAAGGTTCCTGGCCCTTTCCCATCAGATTCCGGTTAAAAAAGCAGACCCTATTTTTACCAGTACTCTCCTTCTTTTCGATTGGATGCTCAGGGACTTTTGGGAACTGCATAATCCTTTTTCCCCTCTTTTTCAAGACCGTTCGGCGAAGGGAAGTACTTTCTTTTCCGCTCTTTCGGCAGACGTGTTTCTTCTTCAGGTAAAGAGAAGACCCCCCCCCCTCCGAAAAAGAGGGCTGCTTTCTTAATCCAATTCGTACGGAGGAAGACCCCTTCCTGTGCGATTAGGATTTTTCGAGAAGAGGACGTCCCATTGAAGGCTTTTCCTCCAACTCAGTATAATAAGTACTCTCTCTTCCTCCCCTCGGTTTTGTTTTTATCTTTTCCTGAAAACTTTTCTTTCTTTAGAAGGAACCCCCAGTTTTGCCCTTTTAGGAGATCTCGCGAATTTGTAGGACTCAGACCGCATTTCGGTCGGTTTCCTCGCCTCATGTGGATTGCTGTTTTTGATCTTGTGATCCCACAAAGAAATCTTTCTCCTTCGCGTCCAAAAGCTTTCCTCCTTAAAGGAGCACCAGAGGTCTTGTTTACCCCCCTGCATGTAAATTTCCCTCCGAATTGGAGCGTTCCAGAACCCCCTCTTCTGTATACGGACTTGGTAATCCTTCCCCCTTGAGCATGGCGAGCTTTAGTTCCCGGGTCTTACCTTGATAAGAAGGAGGGCCTTTTTTTTTTCTTTTTTTGCCCCAGTTTCTCTCTCTTCCCCCCAAAGGTCGAATTAGAGCAGGTAATCCCCCGAAGGGAAACCGCCCCCTTTCCTCTTCCGAACTCCAGCTTTCTTTTTTTTTCGAGACAAATAAATGTTCAGGTCTTTCTTTTTTTTCCTCCTTTTTTTTCCGCGAGCCCCCCCTGAAAATTCGTAGGTTTTGGTTCATAGAATCTGAGTTCTTCCAGTCACCAACGCGAACTTTTTTCTATCCAATTAGAGCCCCCCTTGTAAAGATAATTCCATTAGAGCACTTTACCAACTCTTTACTAACGTTAAGACTGTTTCTTTACGTATCTCCTTCTGGGAGGAGAGGAGGAATATCTCCGGATTCGGAGGCCCCTTTTTTTCTTGCTTTGGAAGGGCATGTCACCGATTTTCAGGGAGTTCTGAGAGCTGCACCTCTTATCCCGAGTTTAATCTCTAGAGATCCTTGTCGTGATCCCTTAAGATTATTGAATGATTTCTGGAGTTAGAAAGAGAAGTGGTCAGATGACTGTTTTTCCTGTTGATGGTTCCTGACTTCTCCCTCTGAGCTGAAGAAACGTCTCCTCTTGACGAATCAGAAATTCTTCCCCCTCTCAAGCTACTGAGTTGCACTTAACGTCCTATTGAAGGTGAAAGTAATACCCTGAGTCCCCAATGTTACGCCAACGCGACCATAGCCCCTTTTCTTATTTCTCCCCCTTAAATTATTTTAGGGCCCCTTTCCTCGAAGCCCCTTTATTTGTCTAATTGCTTTTCTCCCGTTGGCAGCTTTAGGCGGCGTTGATTGTTAGGACCTTAGCGCGCTTGCCCGGGCGGTTCTTTACCGACGGTCCATGGCACCCCCATTTCCTGGTGTGTTTCTCCCCTCCCTCTTTTCCCCCCCACCAATAGGTCTTTGATACCACGCCATCGGAAGGTCCCGACATGTAGACCTCGATCACTCCTTCCTTTTTCGGTTCGGACGAGGAGTCCTCAGCGCCGTTCGACCTTTCTCCTTCTCCATTGAAGCAGTTACCCTCCCTCCTTTCTCCCGAACCGTCGCTAGTTTTTCTTTGCAAAAAATTTCCCCCTTCTTTTCAGAGGTTTCTGTACGGGGTGAACAAGAGTCCTTTAGTCTTCCTTCTCCCCCTTTTTCCTTTAGTGTAGGCCTTCGCCTCGGGACTCCCACACAGGGGCTCCGGTCTACTTTTTTCTCGTCATGTCGTTTCCTGCGAACGAACTTTGTTGCCTTTCTCTCTGAAGAGGCTCCCCCCCTTTTCTTCCCCTCCCCTTTTAGTAAGCAATCCATTGGCCTTTGAGTCGATACGAAACCCCCTTTTTTTGATTCGGTTCTTTTGGGGGATGTCTTTTTCCCCCGAGCTTTTTTCTCGGAACCACAATCCCTCTCGTGGTCCGGGCCGACCGTCTTTCCCCCCCAGCGTCTTGACCTAGCGTACGAGTGACCTTTCACCCTTCCAAA